>Ga0335079_10001323_pt1 | contig 28230 bp, 22 predicted proteins | sample Lox_Sample_33_FD_206719 | JGI IMG/M metagenome (GOLD analysis project Ga0335079, IMG submission 206719) | Soil microbial communities from Loxahatchee National Wildlife Refuge, Florida, United States - Lox_Sample_3.3 | ecosystem: Environmental > Terrestrial > Soil > Wetlands | place: USA...
CATTTTGGTCGCGAGCGCGTGGTGCCCGGCTCGATAGCGGTTGAGGCCGATCGCGTCGCGGAGGGCCATTTTGCGCAGCGCTCCGGGGTGCGGCTCAATGTCGCCAGCGCCGGCCGGCCGTTACTGGCGAGTGTTCTGGATCGGCTGCACGAGCGATGTGGCTTCTCCACCAACTTCCTCGACAGCGAGGCGGACTTGCTGTGGACCAAACTCAGCTTTCTGGCGCCATTTGCCTTGGCTACCTCGGCGTCGGGCAAGAACAAGGGCGAGATCTTTGCCGATCCCGAGTGGAAGGTCAAGCTAATGGGCGCCGTCGCTGAGACGGTAGCCGTGGCCAACGCTTCCGGCGCCAACATCGATCTCGCGAAGATACAGGCCGGGTTCGACGCTTTTCAGGGCACGGTGCGCAGCTCCATGGCCAAGGACCTTGTCGCCGGACGGCCACTCGAATTGGACGCGATTGCCGGACCTATCCTTCACGGCGGCGAGCGCCACAACATCCCGACGCCGGCCACCAGGGAATTGGCCGGGATGGTCAGGTCCAGGGTCAACAACCGGCATTGAAAGGGCAGCAGTCCCCGAAGGAGATCAAGTTCACCACGGAGGCACCCTTCGATTTCCCTCAGGGCAGGCTGCGATCACGGAGGAGGCCTTTTTCAAAGCCCCGTGTCCTCCGTGTCTCCGCGGTGAAATGGCCTTTTCAAAGAGCCAAGAGCCAACAGCCAAGAGCAAAAAGCGAATAGCGAAGGGCGGCGGCGTTTTCCACATTTACTGCTTCGGCACCCCGTCCCACAACTCTGCGTCTCGCGCGTCAAACCCTTATAATGCGAGATAACGAAAGTAGAGCGCCTTCTGCCCCATGATTCTGTGTTATAGCCTGCTCGCTTCGGCCATCGGCGGTGAAATCTCAGGTCTGATTGAAACCAGCGGTCTGGTCGCCAAGTCCGTTCTCGTCATCCTACTGGTTTTCAGCCTGGCCTCATGGACCATCATCTTCATGAAGTGGGGGCTGTTCCGCCGGGCACGCGCGCAGAGCAACCGCTTTATCCGCATGTTCCGCAAATCGCAGCGCCTGAACGAAGTCGCCGCGGTGGTCGAGCAGTTCAAGCCCAGCCCGCTGGTTGCGGTCTTCGAAGGCGCGTACGACGAGCTGCGCAAGCAGAGCTCGTATCCCATTCGCGTGGTGTCGCTGCAACGCGCCACCCAGATCGCCGCCTCCGAAGAGTTGACGCGCCTGGAGAGCCGGCTTTCCTGGCTGGCGACTTGCGGCGTGGTCAGCCCCTTCATCGGCCTCTTCGGCACGGTGTGGGGCATCATCGACGCGTTTCACGGACTCGGCACCGCCGGCTCGGCCACGCTGCGCGCCGTCGCGCCGGGAATCTCCGAGGCGCTGATCACCACCGCTGCCGGCCTCGCCGCCGCCATTCCCGCGGTGATCGCTTACAACATCTACACCCAGAACATCCGCGAGTTCGGCGCACGCATGGACGACTTCAGCCTGGAGCTGATCAACGAAGTGGAGCGCGCGCAGGCGGGCTCGCCGCGACCCGTCGAGGTGGAGCGGCGGTAATGGCATTCACCAATTCCCAGGGCCGCACCCAGACCGCGCTGGCCGACATCAACGTCACGCCGCTGGTCGACGTCGTGCTGGTGCTGCTGATCATCTTCATGGTGACCGCGCCGGTGCTGCAATCGGGCATCGAGGTCGCGGTGCCGCATACCAAGACGGTGAAGGAAATCACCGAGGAGCGGCTGGTCATCACCATCGACCGCGACCAGCGCGTGTTTCTGAACAACCAGCCCGTCAACATCAACCAGATCGGCGATGAGATTCACAAGAAGATTCGCGATCCGCAGGGCCAGTCGATTTACGTGCGCGCCGACGAGAACGTGCCTTTCGGCGCATTTGCGACGGTGATGGACGCGGTGAAGCAGTCGGGCATCACGAACGTGAGCATCGTGACCCAGCCATTAGAGAAGCGTGGGAAGTGACAACGGCCGACGTTGACATCTTTGCGGGCGAAGGCAATGTAAAGCTGCCGCTGATCGGTTCGGTGACGCTGCACGTGGCCATCTTTGCGTTGGCGCTGTTTGGCTATCTGATTCCGTTCCATCGCGGCGAGAGCTGGGGCGGAACGACTGGCGGGGGCGGCGCCATGAGTGCGACCCTGGTCACCAGCATCCCCCTCCCGCGACCGCCGACCGAGTCGCAGAATGTGCTGGCCAACGAGTCCAAGGGACTGACGGAATCGCAACTGCGCGAGGTCGAGAAGGAGCAGCCGAAGGCGATCGAAATTCCCGCCCCGGACGTGAAGCTGAAGGGCATTCGCAAGACCGAGCAAAAGAAGCCGCTGCCGAAGCCGGTCCCGCCGCCCGAGGACAACAAGATTCCCTTTGGCGAAGGTGGCCCGGTGAGCGGACCCTATGGAACGTTCTCGGCGAATGGCGCCAAGGGCGGACTGAGCTTCACCGGAGGCACCGGCGACTTCGGCAGCCGCTTTGGCTGGTACGTGGACGCGGTGCGGCGCAAGGTTTCGGAGAACTGGCTGAAGTACGAAGTCGATCCGCGAGTCGATGCGGCGCGGCGGGTGTACATCACGTTCAATATTTCGCGTGACGGGCAGCCCTACGATATTCAAGTCGAACAGACGAGCGGCGTGCCGTCGCTGGATCAGTCGGCAATGCGCGCGTTGCAGAGAATCGATACCTTCGGCCCGCTGCCGCCGGAATATGCAGGAAGATATGTTTCGGTGGAGTTTTGGTTCGATTACAAGCGGTGACACCCGTGCCGCAGGCACGGCAGAGTTTAGCCCAGCGCTTCAGCGCTGGGTAGGAGTCCAAGCAGTGCCGAGTCCCATCGGGACGACAGATTTTTCGGACCCGCGGTGGTTGCACCGTTGCTGGCCAGATACTCATTAGAGCGACCTGCCGTCCCTACCAGACTCAGGTCACTTATTTGACTCGACCCAGCCTTAAAAGGCTGGGCTAAGCTCTTTCGCCCTTCGGGCTCGTATACCGGAGCTTACTTGGATCTGCTTATCATGAAACGGTTCTTCGCAATCCTCTCTCTCGTTTTCGCATTTACCGCGCTGCTTTCCGCCCAGGACTGGATTCGCACCGGCACGGGACTGGGCGTGGAAAAAATCCGCCTGGCTGCGCCCGACTTTCGCCAAATCACCACCGGCACGGAAACGCAGAACCTGGCGATGACTTTCAACTTGACCTTCCAGAACGACCTGGCGCAGGCGGGCATCTTCGACATGGTTTCGCGCAGCTTTTTTCCGCTGTCGATTCCGGGCGCGCCGCAGGAGGTGGTGCTGAACGAGTGGGGCAATCCCCCGCCCAATGCCAGCATGCTGGCCTTCGGTAATATCACGGTGCAGGGCAGCGAGATCAATGTCCAGGGCTGGCTCTATGACACCAAGAACCCGCAGTCGCCGCAGGTGCTGGGCAAGCAATATCGCGAGCAGGCCACCGAGGCCAACGCGCGCCTCATCGCACACCGCTTCGCCGACGAGATCATCTTCCGTCTGGGCGGCGGCGTGCAGGGCATCGCGGAGACGAAGATTTATTTCGTCAGCCATCGCAGCGGCGCGAAGGAAATCTGGTCGATGGACTACGACGGAGCCGACCAGAAGCAACTGACGCATCTCGGCTCGATCGCGCTGTCGCCGCACGTTTCGCCGGACAATTCGCGGGTGGCTTTCTCCGGCATCACCAAAGACGCCGGTTGGCAGATCCTGATGTACTCGCTCGACCTGAATCGCCTGGTGACGTTCCCCCACTTCGGCGGCGGCAACTATTCTCCGGCGTGGTCGGGTGACGGGCAGAACCTCGCGTTCGCGTCCTCGCGCACCGGCAACAGCGAGATCTACACGGTCAGTGCGACGGGCGGGAATCTAAAGCGCCTGACCGAGGGCCGGCACCCTGACGTTTCGCCCACCTGGAACCCGAAGACCAACGCGCAGATCGCGTGGGTGAGCGGCCGCACCGGGCTGCCGCAGATTTACACCATGGCATCGGACGGGACCAACGTGGTGCGCATGACCGACCAGGGCTATGCGGTGTCGCCGGCGTGGTCGCCGAACGGGCAGTTTCTTGCCTTCGCCTGGGTGCGGCACTATGGCCCAGGCGCGCCGGGCGCAAGCGACATTTACATAATGGATATCGCCAGCAAACAGTGGGCACAGTTGACCCACGATGGAGGACGCAACGACTTCCCATCATGGTCGCCGGATGGCCGGCATATCGTGTTTCAGTCGAATCGCACCGGCAGGCTGCAAATCTGGACCATGCTGGCCGACGGCAGCGATCAGCATCAGTTAACGACGCAGGGGGAAAATTCGCAACCCGATTGGAGTTTCAAGTAAGCTGGAATGGGGCAGCTGGCAAGCCCTTCGGGCCGGGGCGTAAAGGCTTAATTCTGCAATCAATCGGATGTGCCAAACAATCACGTTTCTAACGGCCGGCATTCCGGCCTGAATTGCGCCACGTATTGGAGGGAAATGAATTGAAGCTGACAAGGAGTCAATGGACCCGGATCGCCGTCGCACTGGCTGTCTGTCTGACGGTCAGCGCCTGCCACAAAAAGACCGCGCCACCCCCGCCACCGCCGCCGCCGCCCGCACCGGCACCGACCGCGTCCTTGACGGCCAATCCCAACAGCATCACCGCCGGCCAGTCGACCACGCTGATTTGGCGCACCGACTTCGCGACCGACGTCAGCATTGACGGCATCGGCAAGGTCGATCCCAGCGGCTCGCGCACGGTGACGCCGACCCAGTCGACGACCTATCATCTGGTCGCGCGCAACGACAGCGGCACCCAGGAGGCGACCGCCCGCGTCACCGTCACGCCCGCGCCGGCCCCGCCGCCGCCGCAACAAAACGAAACCGAAGCGCAGTTGTTCGCGCAAAATGTGCAGGACGTCTTCTTCGAGTACGACAGCTACGACATCACGCAGCAGTATCAGCAGGTGTTGCAGCGCGACGCCAGCTTCCTGCAACAGCATCCCAACATTCGCTTCACCATCGAGGGCCATTGCGATGAGCGCGGCTCGACCGAGTACAACCTGGCGCTGGGCGACAATCGCGCCAATGCCACCAAGCAGGCGCTGGTTTCGCTCGGTATCCCGGCGGACCGTATGCGGACCATCAGCTACGGCAAAGAGAAGCCGTTCTGCACTGAGAGCACCGAGGCCTGCTGGGCGCAGAACCGCCGTGGGCATTTTGTGTATCAGAGGTAGGGTCTTGAGGCGCAGCTTGTTTGAAGGGGCGCGGCTTTAGCCGCGCCGTAGTTCGCAACGCAATCTGATTTTGTCATCCCGACCGGAGCGTCCGCATTTCTTCCACGCGCGTCGGTTGCGCGTGGGCGGACGCGGAGTGGAGGGACCTGCTGTTACCCACGAGTATCTAGCCACCGCGCGCAGACAGCAGGTCCCTCGACTCCGCTTCGCTCCGCTCGGGATGACAACGTTGACAGGAATGTGCCACACGGCGCAGCTGAAGCTGCGCCCTTCCAGGAAATTAGTCATGCCAATCCGCAATCCGATTCTTTCGCTCATTCTCGCCGTCCTGCTGTTGGCCCCAAGCTCACCCGTGTTCGCTGCCAACAAGGACATGATCCAACTGCAGACCCAGGTGCAGTCGCTGCAGGACCAGGTGGCGCGCTTGCAGCAGTCCATGGACATGAACATGGGCGCCATGCGCAACCTGGTCGAGCAGAGCGCCGACAGCGTCAACAAGATGAACGCCACCGTGACCGATCTGCAGAACCGGATGCAGGGGCTCAGCGCCGACAATGGCGGCAAAATCGAGCAGCTCTCCAGCCAGATCCAGTCGCTGCACGATTCGGTGGACGAGCTGAAGTCGCGTCTGGCCAAGGTGAGCAAGCAGCTCGATGACATGCAGCAGGGCGGACAGAACCTGAACCCGGGCCAACCGGGCATCGCTGCGCCTCCCGGCGGCCTGGCCGGCAATAATGGTGTGCCCTCGCCGGACGCGAACGCCGCCCCCGCTGCGCCTCCGCCCGACGTGCTCTACAACAACGCCCTGCGCGACTACAACTCCGGCAAGTACGATCTGGCTTCCCAGGAATTCGCGCAATACCTGCAGTACTACGCGAACACCGACCTGGCCGGCAACGCCCAGTATTACCTGGCCGATATCGAGTACCGCCAGGGCAACTTCACGGCCGCAGTGAAGGACTATGACAAGGTATTGGAGCAGTATCCCGGCGGCAGCAAGGCGGCCGCGGCGCAGCTCAAGAAAGGCTATGCGCTGCTGGAGCTCGGCCAGCGCGACGCCGGCGTACGCGAGTTGAACAGCCTGATCACGCGCTATCCGCGGTCCATCGAAGCCTCGCAGGCGCGCGACCGGTTGCGGCGCCTGGGCGTCGCCAGCGGAAGCACAGTGCATCGTCCGCCGGGACAGTAGCCCGCGTGCATGCTCCTATTCTGAAACTGGGTGCCCCAGAGCCTGCCGCGCGGGGTCTGGATGACTCGCTAAATATCGCCGCTCCATCTCGGTTGGTATGGAAATCCCCGTCCTGGAAACCGAACGCCTTCGCCTGCGCGGACATCGCGCGAACGATCTCTCAGCCTGCGCGGCCATCTGGACCGACCCCATCGCGATTCGGTACACCAGTGGCAAGCCGCTGACTGCGGAAGAAGCATGGACCAAGATGCTGCGCAATGCCGGATTCTGGCCGGTGCTGGGTTACGGCCTGTGGGCCATCGAAGAAAAGGCCGGCGGTGAGTTTATTGGCGAGGTCGGCTTCGGCGATTTTAGACGCGACCTCCAGCCGTCGATGGCGGGCGTGCCCGAACTCGGATACATCCTCTGCTCACGAGCGCACGGCCAAGGGTATGCGACAGAAGCGGCACGCGCGGCGATCGCATGGCTCGAGCGGAATGTTGCGGTGAATCGCACGTTTTGTATGGTTCGTAACGGCAACGCCGCGTCGATCCGCGTCGCCGGGAAGTGCGGCTATCGCGAGTTCCACCGCACACGCTACAAAGAGCACGACGTGATCCTGTTTGAGCGGGAAACTGCAGTTTCGAGCTTTAGGTTTCGAGTTTCGAGTTGAGTTGCGATCTGACGCATGTTCTGCATCGGCGTCAAAACGCCCGGCGCCCAACCTGAAACTCGAAACTTGAAACTGAACGTAGCTGGAAGCTGCGGTTCTTTGTTGCAATTCCCCACTGCGCTTGATTAGCCAGCCGAGCGGGGTTATCATCCCGCCACTTACCTTCTCCGGGGCAGAAGCGCGGCGCGCCGGCTGCCAGATTTCGTTTTCGAATTTTCTTTCCGCTCTCGAGGAGATCTAGCCATGACCATCGTTCGGCAAAGACAACAGGCACTCCGTTGCGCGGGGCGGCTTGCGTCTCGACTGTTGCTCGGGCTCGTGATCGCCATGGCTGCCGCGCTGGGCGGCCAATCCCAGACCTACAGCGTGATTTACAACTTCCACGGCGCCGGCGACGGAGGAAATCCCCAGACCGGCGTGAGCGTGGATGCAGCAGGAAATCTTTATGGCACGACCTTCGCGGGCGGATCGCAAAACTGCTACGCGGGCTGCGGCACGGTTTATAAATTGACACCCAAGAACGGGAGCTGGGTCCTGAGCACGCTTTACGCCTTCCGGGGCGGCAGCGATAGCGCATTTCCGTCGTCGCGTGTGATCTTCGGCCCGGATGGCGCGCTCTACGGCACAACCGCGGGCGGTAGCTATGCGAACTGTGCGAATGGCTGCGGTACGGTCTACCGGTTGCAGCCTCCGCCAACCTTCTGCCGCTCCGTGACCTGCCCTTGGACGAAGACGACGCTTTACACCTTCCCCGGCTACCCCGATGGAAACCAGCCGCAAGGCGGTGATCTGGTCTTCGACCGGTCAGGCAATATTTATGGCACGACGTATTTTGGAGGCACGACTAGTTCGGGTACCGTCTTCCAGCTCACGCACAGCAATGGCGGCTGGACGGAGAGCGTGCTTTACAACTTCGCCGGCCTCTCGGACGGGAAGTACCCGAACGGTAGCGTGGTCTTTGACCATGCGGGAAATCTCTATGGCACGACCGTCGCGGGCGGACATGCTTTGTACGGCGGCTTTGATGGCGCGGGCGTCATCTTCGAGCTGTCACCCTCCGGCTCCGGTTGGGTGGAGTCGGTTGTCTATGCCTTCATGGACCAAAGTGATGGAGCAGAGCCCATGGCCGGCGTGACCTTCGACAGCGCCGGCAATATGTACGGCACCACGTATGCCGGCGGCGGCGCTGCCTGCATGTATGGCGCTTACAACGGCTGCGGAACGATATTTAAGAACGGCCCTGCAATCTATGCCTTCCCGGGTTCCGGTTACGGGCCGAACGGAGGGCCGCTGGCGCCGGTCACGCTCGATGCCCCAGGCAACGTCTATGGCACCACCTACATGCATGGCGCTAACAATTCGGGAGCCATATTCAAGCTGAGCGCCGGCGATTATGCCTATACCTCACTGTATGACTTTGTCTTGTTTACCGGTGGTCTGAATCCGGTAAGCAACGTGACTTTTGACAGCAGCGGCAATATGTACGGCACTGCCTCGGGCGGCGGCCGGTATGGCCCGGGCGTGGTTTGGGAGATCACTCCCTGATTGCTGTTACGTTATCGCGCTTCACTTTCGGGAAGCGGTAATATCCTGCGCGCGGCCTTTCCATTCGCCGCCGCGGCCAGTCCAGTACTTCACAGCCGAGTGAATCGTCGCTGCGGTGTAGAAAACGCCTGCGAATGGCAAGGTCAGCGCCCACAAAGGATTCGAGCGGTAGTAGCGGACCATCGGCAGATAGATGCAAGTCATCAGGCCGTAGGCGAATGCGCCGGCACCGGCCAGCAACGGCGATCCCCTAACCATCAGCGCCATCGGCAGGGCGAAGAGCAACAACATGCCCAGCACGGTGCCAACCAGCAGCCAGAACGAGTGATGCAGTTGGTTGAAGGCGGTGCGCGCGATCATGCGCTCAATCTTCGCGAAGGAGCCGTACGCGCGCAGGCCGCGGGTCTCTGTCGCGGGCTGAAGCCCGCTGGAGCCTCTGTCGTCCCTACGGGACTCTGGATTCGTTTTGCCGCTGACCCCGCCTTGAAAGGCTGGGCTAAGCTCTTGCGCCCTTTCGGAGCTGGTTTTCTGGCGGCACTGCGCCTGCTTCTCGGGCGAGGAACCCGCAACCTCATACGAGTGCGCCTGCTTCGAAGAACCTGCAAATGCAGCCACCCCGTGGTCGCTGAAGTCGTGCGCTGATCCAAAAGTCTCGAGTCCCAGCCATACCTTGCCGCCGGAGCGCTTGACGGCGCGCGCCAGCGCGCAGTCGTCGATGATCTCCTGGCGGATCGCGGCGATGCCGCCGATGCGTTCCAGCGCCGCGGGACGAATGAGCATGCAGCCCCCCGCCGCGGCCGCAGTCTTGGTGCCCCAGAGCCTGCCCTGAGCTTGCCGAAGGGTTCGCGTCCATCCCTTGGACGCTAACCTGGGTCCAACGCGCACGTATTCCGGCGGATACAGCAGGAAGAAAAAAAAGACGAATGCGGGGATGAGCAGCTTCTCGGCCACGCTGCGGCAATGCAGTTTCACCATGAACGAAACGAGATCGTAGCCGCCCGCATCCGCGATGCTCAACAGCCTCGCAATGCTGTCGGGCGCGTGCTCGATATCGGCATCGGTCAGCAAGAGAAAGTCGGGGTTGAGTTGCAGCGCCTGCTCCACACCCTGTTGCACTGCCCACAGCTTGCCCGACCATCCTGGTGGAAGAACACGGCCGGTGATTACGGTGACCCGATGGGAAGCTCCCACCCTGTCGCCGAAAGAGGGCGACAAGGATGGTGCACCCGCGGCCAGCGCGGCGTCGGCGGTGGCATCGCTGCTGTGATCGTCGACAACGAAGATGTCAATTCGGTTCGGGCTGCTCTGCGACAGGAGTGAGTGAATTGCCCTGCCGATCACGTCGGCCTCGTTGCGCGCCGGGACGACGACGGCAACCCTGACTCCCGCCGGCGTATTTGCCTGCGTTTTCGGATCGGCTTGCGCCGCACGAATGCTCCAGAAGCGGCCGTGCGCACCGAGGAGATAGCTCCACGCCGCAACGCAGATCCAGCCGGCAATCACTCCGAAGCTCAACATCAGGATTAGGGTAATTGAACGCCGAGTCCGAGTCGGCACTGCTGCCCGGAAGACGCTCTCTCCCTCACTGCTCACAAATGCCTCACTGATGACCCGCGGCAAGCGAGAATGCGCTCGGGCGGTCGAGCCAGGCGGTGCAGGCTAGGCCGAATGAACTGCTCCGCAGACCGTGCCGTATAATCCAAGCATGCTAACTGAGGAAGATAAGACTTGGATTAAGGTCCTGTTTCAAGAGCAACTGCAACAGCACCTGCATCAGCACCTGCAAGCAGAGAGGCTCTGGGTTCGCGAGCAACTGGAGAAGGTCGAAACCACTCTCTTAACTGAGTTTCACAAATGGGCGTCTCCCCAAGAAATGCGCCAGCGCACGCACGCCGCGGCCATTCGTGCCCTCGATGCGGAGGTCGAGTTGCTCGCAGATAGGGTCACCAAGCTGGAGGGCCGCTGATTCCACGGAAGCCTTCGTCCCGCCTGAAACTTGAAACCTTGAAACTCGAACCTGTCCTCACGCTTCGCGCAGGGCCCGCGTGATCGGCATGCGTGAGGCCCGAAGCGCGGGCAGCAAGCCGCCGACGAAGCCCATCAGGACCGCGAAGACGATGCCGAACACCAGCACCTGCGGGGTGATCTTGAAGGCGAAGGCTATCTCGCTGAAGCTCTGCGTCTGACCCGTGCCCGCGGTGTAGCCGTTCATGGTGAAGGCGAGCAGGCATCCCAGCACACCGCCGATCAGCGCCAGCAGCACCGACTCCATCACAAACGACAGCAGGATGCTAAGGCGCGAGAAGCCCAGTGCGCGCAGCGTGCCGATCTCGCGGGTGCGCTGCGCCACGATGGCGTACATGGTGTTCATCGCGCCGAAGACCGCGCCAATGCCCATCACCACGGCCACGAAGCCCGCCAACCCCAGGAGCGCACCGGAGACCGGCCCGGCCTGATCTTCGTAGTACTTCGGTTCCGAGTCCACCTGCAACTGCACGCGCGGGTTGGCGCGTATGTCTTTGTCGAACGCCGCGAGCGTGGATGGATTAGTGAGCCGCCCGGTGAGCGAACTGCATCCGCTGTTGCGGTTAATGGCGGGTGCCAGCGCGTCGTAGTCGGCCCAGATTTCGCTTTCGAACGAGCCGCCGCCGGCGGTGTACAGCCCCACCACTTTGAATGGGTGCCGCTGGATGCTGATGGTGTCGCCGATGTTCAGCCCATTGACGCGGTCGGCGATCTTCTTGCCCACGATGGCCTCGTACAGGCCCGGCGTGAAGTTGCGGCCCTCCACGATCTTGACGTTGCTGCGAACTTCAAAGACGCTGGGGTGCACGCCGCGGAAGGTGATGTTCGCCGGCTGGCCATCGCTCTTGCGCGGCTTGGTGGCCAGGATAACGACCTCGCACGATGCCATGGGCTTGTCGTTGCCGTCGCGTGCCACGCGCGGATCGACCATGATGACCTGCGCGTCGGCGATGTTGATCCACGAGGTAAGTTCGGACGTCGAGCCGCGCTGCGTGATGATGCCGTTCAGCGGCGATCCGGTGGCGCGCAGCGAGATGCGGAAGCCGTTCTCCATCGCCAGCAGCGTGACAAAGACGGCGACGACCAGCCCGATGCCGAAGATCGCCAGCAGCGTAACCTTCCAGCGCTGGCGCAAGTTGCGAATGTTGTAAGTAAGCGGTAGAGCCATAATTCCGCTATTCGCCTTTCGCCGTTCGCTTTTCGCCAGAGGTCAAGGCCGGATTCCACCTGACGAGTGATGTAACCGTACCGCCTGATTGATCGCCCGCGACCCGCTCTCCGGCGAACGGCGAAAAGCGAATGGCGAACGGCGTCTCTTCCTACACCTGCCGCAAGACCTCCGTAATTCGCGCCCGATACCCCGTCATCGCCGGGAAGAATCCTGCCAGCAGCCCCAGCAGCAGCGCGATGCCGACGCCGAAGGCGGTCGTCTGCGGCGACAGCCCAAAGTTGGGATAGCCGGCCAGCACGTCGCCGATGAACGGCACCTGGGGCAGAATCTTCAGAATCGCCACGCTGATTCCAATCCCCAGCAGCCCGCCCATCACGCCGATGAGCAGCGCCTCACTCAGAATCAACGTCATCACCAGGCCGCTGGAGAAGCCCAGAGTCTTCAGCACGCCAATTTCCTGCTGGCGCTCGCGCACCGCGATGCTCATCGTGTTCGCCGTCACCAGCAAAATCGTGAACGCTACGGCCAGGCCGATGCCGTTCAGCATGAACGCGAGATTGCCGGCCATGGCTACGAAGCCTGCGAGAAACGCCTGCTCGGTCTCGGTCTTGGTTGGGCGATCGCTGTTCTCGAACTGCGCGTCGATGGCCTTGCTGATGGCGCCCGCGTGCTTGGGATCGTCAATCTTCTCGGTCAGCCAGCCGATGCCGATGCGCTGGCTGGTCGCCTCGTAGAGATATTTGTAATCGAAGTACATCGAATTGAGGTCGGTGCCGGGATAGCGCTTCTCGTCGGTGTCGTAGATGCCGTCAACGACGAAGTCGAACGGACGTCCCACTCTGTAGGGCGGGATCGAGCTTTCCAGTTCGAAGCTGTCGCCCAACTTCCAGCCGAAGCGCTGCGCCAGCTTGCGTCCAATGATGCAGCCGCGGCGATCGTGCAGCCATTTATCCTTCTGGTCCGCCGGCAGCATGATCTCGGGAAAGATGTCGAGAAACTTCTGCGGCTCGGTCGCGAAATTCGCGAAGAAGTTCTTGGGATCGCGGTAGATTCCGCCGAACCATGCGTTGGCGACCACTTCCTCGACGCCGGGCACGGCGGCGACCTTCTGCTCATAGTAGATGGGCAGGTTGAACACCAGGCTGACGTAGTGGCGCGTGACCAGCCGGTCGGCATTGCCGGCATGCAGCCCAAAGTTCACCGCCTCGACTACGGTTTGCAGCGTGCAGAACAGCAGAATGCACACCGACATGGCCAGCACGGTGGAGAGCGTGCGAATCCAGTTGCGGCGGAGGTGCTTGAGAACTAAAGGTGCGTACTTCATAAAGGTCTAATTAACCACAGAGACACAGAGACACAGAACTTTTTGAATTACAAAACTCTTCTGCGGATTCCGTTCCTTAGTACCGGTACGTTGAAGTTGATTAGTAGGCCCACTCGCAGTCCGGACAGTCGCAGATAAGTGAGAAGCTGTGCCTCGTGAACAGCAAGCAAAGCTTCGATCGCCTTCAGCTCGACTACGACTTTCTCTTCAACAACAAGGTCGATGCGGTATCCGCAGACAAGCTTTACATCTTTGTAGATCACTGGTAGATCGACCTGCTGTCGGAATCTGACGCCACGCAGATCAAATTCACGGCATAAACAGGCCTGATATGCGTATTCCAGAAGCCCAGGGCCGAGAGCGCGATGAACGTCGATTGCGGCGGAGATAATGGACCTCGTAAGGTCCTGCTCAGCATACTTGGGCAATGCACTGCCGCAGGCGAGCCGAGGTAGAGTATTGGTGGAAGTGACGAAAGTTCTCAAGCGGCAACCTCTCTTCCCCCGACCTGAGAACCTGGAAGCGCTACTCACAATTCTAAACCTCTGTGTCTCTGTGTCTCTGTGGTTAATTGCCTTTCTCAATCGCTCAACACTCCCTTATCCAGGTGATGCTGAATCTTCGCCCTCACGGCGGCGCGGGGATCGTGCGTCACCATGATGATGGTCTTGCCGAAATCCTTGTTGAAGGTCTCCATCAGCGTGAGGATCTCCTCTGCGCTCTGGTGGTCGAGGTCGCCGGTCGGCTCGTCGGCGACCACGACCGTCGGGTCGGTCACCACGGCGCGCGCAATGGCGACCCGCTGCTCCTGCCCGCCGGAGAGCTGGCGCGGATAGTGTTTGGCGCGATCTTCCAGGCCGACGATGCGCAGCGCGGTCATCGCCCGGTTGCGGCGCTCGCTCTTCGACAGCGGCGCCAGCAGCAGCGGCAGCTCGACGTTCTCTAACGCATTCAGCACCGGAATGAGATTGTAGAACTGGAAGATGAAGCCGATGTGGCTCGCCCGCCACTTGGCCAGCTCGCCCTCCGACATTGGCCCGAGATCGGTGCCGGCGACGGTGATGCGGCCCGAGGTGACGCGGTCGATGCCGGCGATCAGGTTCAGCAGCGTGGTCTTGCCCGAACCCGACGGCCCCATCAGCGCCACGAACTCACCCTGGGGGACTTCGAGGTTGATGCCGTCGAGAACTTTGATCTGCTGCGTGTCGCGCTGATAGAACTTGCGGACGTTCTGCACGCTGACGGCGGTGGTCGTAGCCGTGGCTTGAGTGGTGCTCATTCAAACTCCTCTGAGGTTGGGCGTCGACGCTTCCAAGTTGCTCATAATGCAACGGTTAATTCCCATTTCGGGAATCGCGTTTAAACACGATCTGTCGGCCTCCAGAGTACCTGGATAATGAAAACCATGTCCGACCCTCCTATCGTCGCTCTGGCGTCGTGCTAGGCCACTTAAAGTGGCATCCTGTGAATTGCCGGAAACGGCTAAATCACACTGCAATGTGATAATGCTAAAGTTTCACATAAAATAACACTAAAGAGCTATTTTCGCTCCTAGCGTTGTAGGAACAGATCCTTAATCGGCCTGAAGGCCTCCTCGTGACGACAATCTTCCAGTTCGCAAAACGTGCTTTTGCCGCGGACGAAAATCGGGTTGCGCGCGTAACATCTGCCGTCCCTACGGGACTCGCATTCCTTTTCGCACCCTTACCCAGCTTTGAAAGGCTGGGCTAAACTCTTCCGCGCCTACGGCGCTCATTTTGCATCATTCTCCCGATGATGCCAAAGCGAAGCGACGGTGTCGCCGCTCACGCGGCTCCGTGCTTCAAAAGAATTCGGGTACCGCGGGCCTACCAGGCTGGTGCGAAACTATGCCGTCCCCGGCGGACTCAAAGAAATTTCGCCACTTCACCCAGCACTCCGGCTTCGCCTCCGCGCCTGCGGCGCTCTGTTTCAAGTGGTTTGTTCCACCGATGCAACGAGCAGCCGAGTTTCGTAACAGCCTCTTACGTCCACGGCTCAAACAAATGTCGCCCGTTCCGGGCCCTTCTATCTCCACTAATCACGAATCACTACCCACTCTCCACTGACCACTAATCCCTGACCACTGGCCACTAACCACTGACCACTACCCACTCGCCTTCACCCGGATCGCGTCGCCGTCCTTCAGCTTCTGCGGCGGATTGTTGACGATGGTCTCGCCGCCCGCCAGTCCCTGCTTCACGATGATCTGCCCGTGCAGGTCCGGTCCGGTCACCACTGGCATGGCCTTCGCCTTGTTGTTTTCAATCTCAAACACCGTCGCCTGGCCGCCACGCGTGATCACCGCGTCCTTCGGGATCGTCACGATCCGCTGCGGCTCGGCGCTGGCGCTCTGTTTCTTCTGCGGCTGCAGGAACGTGACGTTGCAGCTCATCTCCGGGCGCAGATATTTGTCCTTGTCCAGGATCGAGACCTTCACCGTGACCGTCGCCTTGGTGCGATCCGCGGTGGGAATGATCTGCCGCAGCACGCCTTTATAGGTGTGGTCCGGAATGGCCTGCACCGAGATGTCGGCCGGCTGGTTGGGCCGGAGCTCGCTCACATTCGACTCGTTGACATCGACCTCCGCCTCCAGCGAGTTCATGTCGGCGATGGCCACGATGGCACCCGACGAGGTCGAGATGTTCACGCCCGGAGGAATGGGCGCAACGCTCTCGCCGACCTCGGTCATCTTCTTCACCACCACGCCGGCGAACGGCGCGCGCACGGTAGTGAAATCGAGATAGGCTTCCTGCACCTGCAGGTTGGCCTTGTCCTGGTCGATGGCGGCAGCGGCGAGGTTGACCTTGGCTTTGGCGGCGTCGAGCGCGTCCTGCGAAACCACTTTGCTGCGATAGAGATCTTCCTGCAGCCGCTCCTGGCGCTGGGCTTCGGCGAGATCGGCCTTGGCCCATTCGATATCGGCTTTGGCCTTGGCGATGGCCGCCAGCACATCGTTGTTATCGAGCGTGGCCAGCACGTCGCCCTCGCGCACCACGCTGCCTTCTTCCACGCGCAGCTCGGAGATGCGTCCCTGAATCTTCGACGACACCACCGACTGCCGTCGCGCCACCAGATAGCCGGAGGCGGTGAGAATGGGGGTGCCCGCGTTCGGTCCGGCGCCGCTGTCAACCCGGGACTGCACAGTTTCCACCTCGACCGCGCCGAAGACGGTGCGCGCCTTGCCCAAGTAATACCAGCCCGCATATCCCACAGCTCCCAGCACGAGAAGGATGACGAGCACCCGCCACGGGCGGCGACGGGGTGCGTCGCGGTCGATGCGCAGCGAGGCGAGATCGTCTTTCAGTTCGCGCATAGCAGTCTGCACGTCCGGCTCATGTAAAGAAATAGCACTCGGGTTTTGTAATAAGTTTAATTGAGAGCGCCCGCCAATGGGTGCCGCAACGCGATTTCCCGAGTCGGATTTCGCCGCTTCCATCATTACGTAGGCAAGTGTGATTGAGTTTCAACCTGCGGGACAGTGCGGAATGTCAGCGCGCAGGAATGACAAATGTCATGGGAGTAGTTAGCACTCAGCATTCAGTCACTGAAGGGCACTGCCTTCGCGGCAAGCTGGATGAGTCGGGGCGGAGCCCTCGCATGTGCGAGGGCTTAATGCTGAGTGCTGAATGCTGAACGCTGAGGGCTGAGGGCTACTTTTGCTGGCCGTCGGGGTCGCCCAGTCCCATACCTTTGCGGATGACATTGCTGTGGGTGCGCCGCCATACGAACTCGGTGATGTCCGGCCAGAACTCGTCGATGATGTGACCTTCGGCGACTCCGGCTATTCCGGTCAGCGCGTTTTCGATGGTGCCGCTGACCGACTCGTTGCGATAAGGCACGTAGGCGTTGGAGATGGCGGCCTCGGTAAAGTGACTGGCAATGACTGAGGTGTTAATGACGCTTTCCCCGCTGTCGCTGCGCCCAATGACGGCGCGGCTTACCGCATAGGCCATGCGATTGAAGATGCCATGCTCGTGGGACGGGAAGTATCTTGGGTCCTGATGGAAGAGCGTGGGATAAACAAAGCCGCCGATGAAGGCGGCACTCTCATCGCCCATGGCGGAAATGGCGGTGCGCTCACCAAATCCCGCCCAGCCGGGGTTCACCCGCGGGTACGCTCCCGTGGCCTGCGAGATCAGCGAATCGGACATGATACTGACCGCCATTCCGGCCGAGTGCGCGTTGCTCAAGAAAGCCTCGAATTTCTGCTTCGGGGTCAGGGGCCGGTATTCGGGCGCATTGGGCAACGGCTGGCCAGGAACGAAATTCCGCGCCATGGCCACCATGTTGTCGTGGCTAAAGGCGGCCTTGAGCGCCGCGGGGGTGAACTGTTCGCGATCGAAGGCGTAATCGCTGAACGGCACGATTGCGGACCGCATCACCGCCTGTGTGCAGACAGCGCCGGCGGGCGGCAGCAGCGCCGCATCATACAGCGTGGCCGCAGGCGCCAGTCCGACAACCGTTTCCGCCATGGTGGGCGCAAGCGGCTCCGTCGGTAGCGCCGGCGCTGAGGACGTTTCAGCTCGCGGAAGCTCAATGGAAAAGGCAGGCCGGGAGGCACCCGACGCCAGCAGCGTCTGCTGCGCGGCGAGCGGAGAGAAGCTCATCCCCAGCGTCAGGCATATGGCCATGCCCAATCTCATAGGTACCCCACAAGACGGTGCGGCGAGCGTGCTTGCGTGCATTATCTAGGAAGTTGCCGAATCCGAAAAGGCTGTTTCGGATAAAAAGTAATTAATTTTCGGTTTTTGGCAACCCGGGTTGCTTGTCGGTAACTAGGCGAGGGCGTTCAAGGCAGTTTCGAGTTTCGAGTTTTCAGGTTTCGAGCTACAAGATTCGCAGCTTACGTCCACTACTCGAAACCTGAGGCTTGAAACTCTGCTTCCGCGCCGTTGGAAGGGATCCACAAACCGGGGAAGGATTTCCACTGAGTTCTCCGCACTTGAAATTCGAAACTGGCGTTTTGAAACTCGAAACTTGAAACTCGAAAATGCCCTTCAGCTATGATGGGACAATGTTTCGACAATCCAGGTCTGCTGTGGCAGCGTGCCTGCTCCTGATTGCGCTGCTCGGAGGCTGCAAACCCAAACCCAAGTCAGCTACCATCGTGGTCCGTCTGTTGCGTGACCTGCGATCGGTCTATGGCAGCGAACTGGACCGCAGGATTCTGGAGTTCCAGGGCAGCAATCCCCGGCTGCCTTCGGGACAGCCCGTGGTCATCTCCAGCACCACCGGCGATTACAAGGACATGCTGGAGAAGCAGACCAGCACGAGCGAAGGCATCGACCTGATCATCCTGGACGCACCCGAGGACGCGAAGGCCAGTTCCGCCCTGGAAATTCAATTGCCACAAGCGACCAACATCTGCGCCGGAGTGAAGGCCTGCCCGGCAGACGTCCCGGCCATCATCCCGTCACAGCTCACCGGGGCTCACCGGCAAGCGGCGCAAATGTTCGTAGATTTTCTGCAGAAGGCGCCGTAGCGATAACGGGCCGCTCCCGTGTGGCGGGAAAACGAAGCCGTTTCAGTGTAGCTATATCGGTTTTGAAGGGGCACGCCTTCAGGCGGTTGAAAAACTCCGATTTTGCGATATCGTTTTTGATTCCAAGCGGGCTTTATTGAGGCCTGCAAAAGAAAAATCCTAAGCGGCGGTGGAAGAGCCGGGCTTCAGTCCGGCGAAGCCGAGTGGGGCTGCTAATTTGAGCAATCCGAACAACCTGTTGATCGCCCTAAGGGGCTAAAGAAACTGCGTCGCGAGCGGTGTCGCCGCTCTTCACCCCAGCAACCGCAGAGACGGCGGTTGCCGGGGACCCGGCTCCGCAGCTCGTGATTTGTCCCACTTAAGTTGCTTTCATGTTCTCAAAATAGACAAGAAAGTACACGAACCAGACCTTGAGGGCCGATCAGCTCCGTGTTCCTTGGGGAAATCACACTACCGAAATAGCTGGCGGCGAAGTACAAAACCAGTGCCCAACAGGCCCGGGATGAGAAGCAACAGCATGTCCGGCTCCGGCATCGCGGTCAACTCGACGTAGCCGTCGGCTCTGTTGTAATAGACGCCCCACTTCTCCGCGCCGCCGTCGAAGGTGTCGTTTTCGATACTGCTGAAGGTGCCATTGATCTGCCCCGCATTGGCCAACAGGATCTTATAGGTCGAGCCTATGGTGGGATCGAAGCCGTTCTGCAGCAGAATGTTCAGCGTGCCGTTCAGCAGCGCTGAGCCGCTCACGTTGATGACGCCGAAGCTGCTGTTGGAGGCGATCATTTCGTTCAGCATGCCATTGGCTAACTGGATGTATCCGGTTCCCGAGTGCGCGCCCGTGCCAAGGACAAAGGTCGAGGTGCTGTCGATGCTCAGCAGGCCAAGGCTGTTGAAAGACGTTCCGTTCTGCACAAGGGCGCTGCTTACCAGTTGTATCGTGGAGCCGGCGCCGGCTGTCATAGTGCCGTTCAGGTCGTTGACCGTCACACCGTTGATCTGCAGGATACCACCATTCGTAGCCTCCAACGTGCCGGTGTTGGTGGTAGCTCCCGCGAGGTACAGTGTCTGACCGTTTGTGTTGGCGTTGACCAAGCCCTGGTTATTCAGTGCCAGACCGCCGACGCCGATCTCGCCCGCTCCGTCGATCGTGCTTTGGTTGGTCAGCGTGTGACCTGCCGTTCCCTGCCCGAAAGAAGCGAGATGTGTCCCCGGGGTACTTAAAGTTACGGTTCCCGTGCCTGACAGCGTCGCGGAGGACTCAAGCTGGATTTCGGCACCGAGGCCGCCGGAAGTCACATTAATCTGACCGTTATTGATGATCTGCGTGCCGTTTACTCCGAGGCCTGCACCGGAATTGACGTTGAGGGTGTTAAAGCCGCCAAGCTGCAAGTTGTTGACTTCGGAAAAGCTGGTGAGGTTGACAACGGTCGGGCTACCCGAAGTCCCGTTGGTAATGCAGGCGTTGGTGCTGGAAGTAGGCACACCTCCGCTCCAGTTGCCTGCAGTAGTCCACGTGCCCGTGCCGGTGTGCTGCCAACTGTCTGGGCTGGCTAGCGTGCATTGGCCAAACGCTGTAGCGGAATAGAAACCGAGCACCAGGAGGGAGCAAAGAGTAAAGATGATGCGCACACGCGTTGACACGAATAGGCCTCCTTTGAGGGTCCTGCCGGGCCTTTAAACTTGGGCCTTAAACTGGGCCTTAAAGCGGAGCCTTAACCACTGAGTTGGGCGCGATTACCTGGCTGGAACGGCGACGCTCACCCCCACAGGGCAGCCCTCATGAGCGGAAGCCAGCGTGAATTACCTGGAAGAACCGCAATTTCGATACCAACTGCTGCGCGATCACGCCGCTAGGCCCGCAACCGTTTGTATGTATAGAAGTTGCACCGCCCGCGTTCGAAAACGAGTTGGGCTTTTTCTCGTGTGGATGAGAACTGTTTTTCCGGATAATTGAGTAAGACGCTGCATGGTGGCATGCATGTGTCGCGTTTAAAGGGCGGAGATGCTTAGCAAGAACAAAGAGCGCCGATTCCGGCGCTCTTCGTCAATAGCAGATGGGGAGCAGATGGGGCCAAGGTCAGCGGACCGATGCTCCCGTCGTGGTTCGACCCGCGCCGTTGGCGGCGTTGCTGGTGCCGCTCTGCTGCTTCAGCCACGCGGCCAGGTTGGTCCTTTGCTGGTCCTTCAGCTCCACACAGCCATTTATCGTCTCAATGGACTCCCGCTGGTTGCGCTCGGTACCCGGGAATGGGTGTTGCTGGAAGAACTGCTTGACCTCGCTTGCTTTGTCCGCACTACAGAAGGTCTGGGCACCGTAAATGAAAATTCCCACGCCGCCCAAGCCTCCGCCGGTCTTCGCCATTAACTGGTCGAAGTGCGTCCGCATGAACTCCCAGGTTGCGTCCTGGCTAACTGGGTTCGCCAGCATCGGAAACAGGACATAGAGATCCTGCCCGCGCACGGCCGGCGTGAGAGTGGAATCCAGCGTCTGCTTGGTCAGCTCCGGCTGGGGAAACTCCGGTAGCGAATAGAAGTAGCCGTAGAACTGTTCCGGCGAAGCAGCCTTCTGCATCTGCGTTTTGTACTCGCTGTAGAGCTGCGCATCGCCATGATGTGCTGCCACCGCGAGCACCGGCCGCACCATGTTTCCGTCGATGGAGGTGGGATCCTTCATGTACTCCTGGACCATGTTGCGCGCCTGTTCGATGACCTCGGGATCGTTGGCAATGTTTCCGAGCCCCTGAAACAGATACGCGCGCTTCTGCTTCTGCTCAGGCGTATCGCTGGGCCGGCCGCGGTAGCCGAGCTGCTGCAATACCGGCGAGAACTGCGTGCGCAGCCACGCCTGGAACTCGGAACGGTCGGCGTCGGTCAGCAGGTTGTCATTGATGGCCTGCAGATGGTTACCGAACGAGGCCAGCAGGACGGAGCCGGGCGTATTCTTCAACTGCGCGCCTAGGGCAAGGTAGTCGCCGACGCTGTGTTTGCCCAGGCGCATCAGCGCCCACTCATTGCCCATCAGCGCAATGCGCTCTTCCGGCGTGAGCGCCGTCTCTACGCCGCTGCCCAACTGCTGCAGCCCGGGAGCGTCATAGTTGAAGCGGTAATAGCCGAGCGCATTGGAGTCGGGGAAGACAAAGTTCGAGCAGCCCTTCATGGTGAACTGCTGCTCGCGCTTGGTCATCACGAAGCACTGCTGTTGTCCGGGGGACGCGCCGCGGATGCCCTTGGCGCAGAGCGGAATGTGCCACAGTTCGTCGTTCGGCTGGTTGAAGTCTTCCGGCGTGTTGAAGTAGCGCTTCTGCGAAAGTTCGAGCGTCGTGTTTCCGCCCTCGCATTTTGAGCTGACCTCCACGAAGGGAGCGCCGGGCTGCAACACGAAGGTCGGCATGATCTGGTCGATGGGCTGCTTGGAAGCGCGCGCCATGGCCGTCCAGAAATCAGCCGCGGTTGCGTTGCCGTAGGCGTGCTCTTTCAGGTAGAGATTAACGCCCTGGCGGAAGGTCTCCGGCCCCAGATACGCCTCCAGCATGTGCAACACGGCGGCTGACTTGCCGTAGGCGATCCCGTCGAACAACTGCTCGATCTCGGCGCGCGTTTCGGCTGCCTGGTGAATGGGGCGCGTGTTCTTCGAGGAATCTCCACTGAGCGCGTCCTGGGTATTGTTGGCAACCTGCTGGCCTTCCAGCCAGTCCGGTTTCCATTGCGCCAGCGGGTGCGGCGTCATCCACGTGGCGAAACCTTCATTGAGCCAGATATCGTCCCACCAGGCCATGGTCACCAGGTCTCCGAACCACTGGTGGGCCATCTCATGCGCGATGGTGTCGGCAACGCCCTGCTTCATGTCCACCGATGCGGTCTTTTCATCCACCAGCAGAGCGCTTTCGCGGTAAATAATCGCGCCCCAGTTCTCCATGGCGCCGGCCTGGAAGTCGGGCACCGCAATGTTGTCCAGCTTGGGCAGAGGATACTTAATGCCGTAGTAGTTGTCGTAGTAATGAAGGATGTACTTCGACGCTGCCAGCGGGAACTGCGCCAGGTTTTCTTTGCCCGGCACGGTGCAGACGCTGACCTTCACCTCGTCGGTGTGGTCGGAGACGCACTTCCAGTCGCCGACGGTAAGCGCGACCAGATAACTCGACATCTTCGGCGACGGCGAGAACTTGATGGTGTGCTTGTCGCCGGGGCCAGGAGTATCGGAGACGATTTCACCGTTCGAAATGGCGGTGTCGTCTTTGTCGACGATAGCGGCGATGTCGAACGTCGCCTTATAGGCAGGCTCATCGAAGCAGGGGAAGGCGACACGCGCGTCGGTGGACTCCATCTGCGAGACTTCATACTTGCGGCCCTTGTAGGTACTCAGATAAAAGCCGCGCAGCTTGTCGTTGAGATGGCCGGTGTACTTGATGTGCACGGTCGCGGGCCCGGCGGGAAGCTGATTGGCAACGGTGAAGGTCGCCATCTCATTCTTCTCGTCGGTGGATACCTTCGCGGTCTGCGTTTGCCCGCCCGCTGTGACTGTGACTTCGTGGAAATCGATCTCCAGCGCATTCAGCGTGATGGTATTGCTGGGCTTGCTGAGCTTGAGGTCGATGGTCTCATCGCCGTCATAGCTGTTGGTTGGGAAGTTGATGTTGACGGTCAGCGCGTAGTGATCGGGAGCGGCGCCGCCGGGCAGGCGCTGCGCAACCGCTGTGCTACAGGCAACAAGACCGGCGACCAGAACGAGCAGGAACTTTTTCATATTTCACTCTCAGAAATCAAAATGAAGAGGCCATTACTGCGACCTAGAAAAATACGTGAGGAACGGCTGGATGGTTCCAGCGATTACGTCCAGTTTAGACGAATCACGAGAGCTGGATGTGAGCGGAGCGCGGTAAATATGCGGGTGTTCGATTCCGCACAGTTGATGGAGCGATGTGTTCGCAGGCGAACAGGTCGTAGTGCGATGTATAAGTTGTGGTCGCATTTACTCGAACCCCTCATAAATCGGCCGGGGTTTGTCTCAGGGCGCGACCTTGGTCGTGCCGAAAGCCGCAACAGTAAGCATCAGGGCTTCAGCCCATGCAAGTCCGCGACCGCAGGGGCTATTGACGCCTGCAAAAGAAAAGTCCTAAGCGGCGGTGGAAGCAGTGTTGTCGCGGGCTGAAGCCCGCTCGGAATCAAGAAAAACAGACGAGATCGGCACGACTTTGAAGTCGTGCCCTGACTCATGTCCCCCGAAACGCGTAGTTTTTTAGCGGGCTCTGAAGTCGTGCCCTGATACAAAGCGATTTATGAATGGCTCAGACATTTGAAAGCGCTTTTTCCCTCATCATCCCTGCGGCGCGCCTGAAAATACACTAGACTCGAGGTTTGGCTCCGAACTCCGCATCGCCGCAGGCCATCCTCCATCCCCAAGCGGGGGAAGCAACGGCCGCTGCCACTCCCCGCACCGGACCGGTTCCCTACATCGTCGCGATCGGTCTGGGCCTTTTCTCGGGATGGGTCAATCAGATGGTCGCCGATCCGCTGCTGACTTCCTTGTGCGTGGTGGCCTTCAGCATGTTCATGGGTGTGTGGAAGAAGGACAGACCCTGGCGATGGATGCTGATCGTGTGGCTGGGTGTGCCGCTGGCGCTCGGTTACTATCACTTCGTCGCGCACTTGCCGCACACGCGTGGACAGGTCTACGCGGCGTTTCTGCAAATCCTGGCGGCAAGCGCGGGTGCCCATGGCGGACACTTCATGCGGCAAATGATCGACCACGTCTTCCTGCAGCAGGACGACTGACTCGTCGCTATTCCATCGGCCGGAAGTTCAGTGGCCAGACTCTAAGGGGCGAAAGTGCTGCGGCGCGGAGCGCAGGCTCGCAGCCAGCGATGTCGTCCGGCCGGCGATGATCTCCCGCCGAAACGCCGCCGGTGCCAATTCGCTGGACGAGATAAAAACGTCATACTTGCCCGGCGGCAAATCGATCGCGCACATCCCCATCTGATTCGTGGTCGCGACCTGGTCCTGAACCAGCATGGGATGCAGGCCCGGGTTGGTCCAGTGCACCACGACGACCTTCGCGCCTGCCAGCGGACTGGCAGGGCTAGCCGAGTCCGGCGCCGTTTGCACCGTAACCGTCAGGCTGCCGGTCTCCTGCGCCACAGCAGCGACGCATAGCAACAACAGTGAGAGACAGCTAGAAAGCAGGAAACGCCGCATATTTGCCTCCATCTGGGTAGCTGCTGGTTGGACGTACAAGCAGCTCGCTGGTTAGAACCGACATGAGCAGGCCAACCGACCCAAGTTGGACCTAAGTCCTCATCATCCGCGGCCGTGGTCCCCGGCAAGCGTGCGCTTTCTGCGATCCCTGGGGTGGAGGAGCGGCGGTACGGCTGCGACACGGTCTCTTCACGCCTCCGGGATCATTTGCCGGTGCCATTCCCTTTTATCCACTGCGCAATCTCCTCGACCACGGTCTCCGACACATGGCCCGCAATGGAATAGTCCGCCGGAGAGGCTGGTCCCGAACTCTTGGTCTTCATGAACAGATGCGTCAGGTCGGGATAGAATTTCAATGTCGCGCGTGGGTCCTTCGCCAGCGCCGCCTTCCACAGATCGTAGTCCTGGCTCGTCACCTGGTAGTCGCGCCCTCCTTGCAGCACGAGAATGGGAATGCCGAGCTGCGCTGCCGTCTCCGCCGGATGGTAATTGCGCAGATCAAGAAAGTAAGAGCCGGGAATATGCGATCCCAGCAAGTTCACGGTGCTGTCGGGCTTCAATCCAGGGTCTTCAATTTCCCGCTTCGCCTGTTCGGCCTCGTCAATCTGTTTCTTGAGCTGCTCTTTGTCTGCGCCCGGCAGGCTGGCAATGTACTTTAATTGCGCGAGGACCAAGTCCTGGAGCGGCCGCACGGCTCCCGCAGCAATAATGATGCCCGCAACCTGCTTGTCGCCGCTCGCGATCCTCGGCGCCAGCGTTCCGCCCTCGCTATGGCCGAGAACGTAGATCTGGTTGTGATCAATATCAGCCCGCGCCGCCAGCAGCGCGACCGCAGCCCTGGCGTCGTCCACCGTTTCGTCGTTCACGGTGAACGCCGCGCCCGGCTTGACCGACTGCGCTCCATACTGCTTGGTGCGCTTCACGTAACGCAAGACGGCGAAGCCTTGGCTGGCCAATCCCCACGCCAGGTCCTTGAACGGCTTGTTCGGCCCGATGCTTTCGTCCTGGTCTTCGGGACCGGAACCATGCACCAGCACAAGCGCCGGAAACGAACCTTTGCCATTGGGCAGCGTCAGCGTACCGGGCAGCTTCCATGCGCCACTGTCTACAGTGACGTCAAGCTCATGGAAGCTATTCGGTTTGGCATAATCGGGCGCCGACCAGCTCTGTGCTGCCGGCGCCGAACCTGCGGGCACAAAGTAGAGTCCCGCGATTTGTCCGCGGGAGTTTACGGCCATTCGTATATCGAGCGAAGCAAACTTGAATTCGCAGGTAACGAAAACCACTTGGTACCCTTGCTGCTCGACCACGTGGCTGCCTACAATGTGTTGGAACGCCCCGGTCTTGTCCAGTACCGAATCCCACACCGCGGAGAGCTTTTCTTGCGGCATCGCCGACTGCATGCGATCGTCGAAGCGCGATTCCACCTTGCTGAAGCGCCGCGCGGCCAGGTCGTTGACCGCATCGTTGGCAATGGCTTGGGGAGCCTGTTGTGCTGCCATAGGCAAACATGTGGCGCAAACAATAAGCATTAGGACGAATGCCAATGCCCTACCAGAAGCTGAGGTCATTCCAAGCCTCCTTTTTCTGGGTGCCCCAGAGCCTGCCCTGAGCTCGCCGAAGGACCTCGCGCGGTCCGAGACCTGCGTACTTCAGGCTATGCCCATCAGCGCGCCCTTTCCAGCCTGCAAGCTGATCGTATTGATTATTGCCGACGAGTTGCTCTAGGCCGCAATGGCGCACCGAAGCTGGCGGGTGGCCCACCCTTTCTGTCATACCGGAACTTGTACTCAACTTCGGGTGCCCCGCCCTTCCCGCTTCAGCGGGAGGGTGGGCCCGGAGCTGTCTGTACACCGGTCGCCGAACGTAATCGGCTTGCCTACGAGCTCCAGCCGCAGCGGCATCCCCATCCGCTCACGTTTGCGGTCCGTCCACTCCGACTCGATCTCTACCACACCCTCGACCCCGGTTGCGTAATGAAGGAAGCTGCTCCATGGCCAATCCTCCGGCTTCTCGACTAATCCACGCTGCACCGGATTCCGGTGGATATACCGTAGCTTCTCAATCTGCTTCTTGCGCGTCCTGACGTTGAAGTCGTAGTACCTGACCTGCCAGAATCGCTTGGGTACCACTCTGGGCCCATCCTCCCGCTGAAGCGGGAAGGATGGGGCACCCGATGAGGCCGATAAACCGGGCTTCAGCTTTTGCGCCACAATTTGCTTCAGCATCTGCAGGGAAACCCGCAGGCTGCTGCGTTCAGGTTCGCTGACGAGCAGGTGTACATGCGCGGGCATGACGACGTAGCCTTTCACATACAATCCATACCAGCGGCGCACGTCTTCAAGAGTCTGCTCGAAGACGCGACGGGCGTGCGGCGTCGAAAGGAACGGCTGTCTCTGGTAGCAGCTGAAGGTGATGAAGTGTAGGTCACCCGTGTCCTGATGGCGCTTCAGTCCCCAAGGCATGACTGGAGTCTAGATACGCGTTGTTATTTCTCTCCGTGATGCCGGTCACAGCCCTGGGCCCATCCTCCCGCTGAAGCGGGAAGGATGGGGCACCCGAGCACCCGGCCTAGTGTGACGCGGTATGTTGCAGACTCAAATGCAGTCTGACGGCTTGGCCGGCCGCCCTAAATCGGTAGTCGCTTCGAACGGTTAGCCAGAACCTCGGCGATCAGCAGGTTTGGTACCCAGCACAACCAGGAGATGGTCTGATACGCGGGAAGGAAATCGATCTTCAGCGTGCCTGCCATCAGCGGCAGCCAGATGCGCAGCATGACGGCGGCAAAGGTCAGCGCGAAGTTGCGAATCATCCACTCGCGATGGCTCTGGATGCGGCGCTGGAGGATTCGCGCGTACGCCATGGCGGCCGTGAACAGCCATAGCGCCGCCAGCATACCGAAGCCGACGTGAGTGGGTAGCCCGCCGAAGGACTCCAGCGCCATGCGGAAGCCCGCGACCGCGCCGATCGCGACCGCGATCAGATAAACGCGCCCAACCCAGCGATGCAGGCTGAGATACCGCAGGCGTAACAGACGCGAGAATTGGAATGGGCCGATGGCGAGCGCGATGACGCCTCCGCCGATGTGGAGATAGATCCAGGGATCGTGCGCAGCCAGGCGCGCCTTCAGCATCTCGGCGACACCCGGCGGAAGGGGCACAAAGTAGCGGGCTGAAACTCCGGCGATGACGAGAGACAGCAACGCCATCACGCCCCAGCCGAGGGTGGGGAGCCATTCACGTTCAGATCGGCGAATGGAACGGCGCGGAGGGGCAAGATCGGTGGGCGGCATCACCCATTTTGGTACGTTGTGATTGGTGAGAAGGTTTCGCTGCTGGGGGTGGTTGTTTTCGTCAGCCGTCCGATAGCAGCCGCCAGCTCTCA
>Ga0335079_10001327_pt1 | contig 28202 bp, 29 predicted proteins | sample Lox_Sample_33_FD_206719 | JGI IMG/M metagenome (GOLD analysis project Ga0335079, IMG submission 206719) | Soil microbial communities from Loxahatchee National Wildlife Refuge, Florida, United States - Lox_Sample_3.3 | ecosystem: Environmental > Terrestrial > Soil > Wetlands | place: USA...
CTCAACGGCCAGATGATTCTGCAGTATCGAGGGCCGACCACATTTCATCCTGCGCACGGATATCCCGCACACGGGCTGGTCTATTTCAAGACTGGACTTTACCGCGACGCTCGCGGGGAAGGTCCGTGGACCATTTACGTCGATAACTACAGCAAAGATGAGTGTTCGCGTAGCGGATGTGACTGAACTCGTCGTATTCGATCAAATTTTCTTCTCACATTTGTTTCGCGCGGACAAAACTTCAGCGCGCAAATTTCTGGCCGCGCAAAGTTGCGACATCAAGATTGAAAAATGTTTTGTGTCTTCGTGATCTTCAGGTCAGTTTTGACATCCTTATGACAAAACTGATCAATCGAAATCTTTTTTCCTGAATCGAATTCCTTACACGACGCAAAAGAGTTCGTGATTTCCCGATGCTGTACTTGCACTCGGGTCAGTACAAGTGTGTCGGTATGCGAATGGCTTGCGCCGCGTGAACACGAAATATCGTGAATCTATTTGAAAGAGAGAAAGTATGCAGAGCGTTAAAAAGTCTGTATTGCTGATGTTCTTGGCTGCGATGGTTGCGGCATTGGGGGTTGTTTCGGCTCGTGCACAAGAGGCTACCGTTTCAGTGGACGTTCCTTTCAACTTTGTTGTAGGCAAGCATGCGCTGAGCGCCGGGAAGTACGCCGTGCAAAAACAGGGGTCGTTCGTTTCGCTCTGCGGTTCTGACGGAAAGTCGGTGTACGCGCTGCTTTTCCCGGGCAGTTCGACGAGGCAGGACGCAACTCCGCATCTTGTGTTCACCCGTCACGGAGACGAAGCGTTTCTGGACAAGATCGTGTTTTCGGTTGACCGAAACTTCGACTTGCCACATAGCAACCGCGAGAAGGAACTCATCGCGGCAGCACCGGTGAGTGATCACGCAACCAAGACGTCTCAGTCGGGTCAGTAGATGTGCGGTGACCGGGGGCAAAAGAGCATCGCGAGAATCGCTGGGTATTCTCGCGGTGCTACCACCCGGAGTTGATCGTTATTGCTTGAGAATCCAGGAAGAAATCTTTTCGAGAGCGGTGGGAGACATCGTTTCCTCAATCTGCGCATACTCCGATGGGGCCCCAGTCTTTGCGGTCTGGAACAGGTGGTTCAGCCCCGGTAGCTCATCGACCTCGACATTCTTGTTGCCAGCCTCCTGCAGAGCTTTGCGGATGGGCGGAAGATTCTGCGCAGGGAGCACCTGCTTGTCGAGCGCGCCATTGATGACCAGGACCGGGCAGGTAACTTTGCGGAGCGCGGTCGCAGGATCGTAGGTCAGGAAGTAGCGGAACCACGGCGATGTGATTTGCTTGATCTGCACTCCGATCTGGGCCTCGGGCACGTCGCCGGCCATTTTTTCTTTCAGCTCTTTTTCAAGTACCGCGGGATCTTTTTCAGTTTCGACCAGGGCGAGCATTTCTTTTTCTTTGGCGGCGTCTTTTGCGGCATCGTCAGGATTCTTTCCGCTTGCGATTTGAATTGCTTCGCCCTGAGCGACGAGAACCTGGTCTCCGGGAACGCCCGTGCCGGCCATCATGACAATGAAGGCCACGTCTCTGTTGCGGGCGGCAACCATGGGAGCGATCACTCCGCCTTCACTGTGGCCGACGAGGCCAATCTTGTGGAGGTTCACTTCGGGACGCGTTTTCAGGTACGCGACGCCGGCCTCGACGTCGGTGGCGAAGTCTGCGGAAGTCGCTGTGCCGAAGACGCCGGTGGACTTTCCGGTGCCGCGATCGTCGGCTCGTAGCACCGCAATGCCGTGGCGGGTGAGATAGTCGGAAAGAATCAGGAATGGTTTGTGACCGAGCAGGCTCTCGTCGCGATCCTGCGGGCCGGATCCGGTGATCAGCAACACTGCAGGGAAGGGGCCGGTTCCCTTCGGAGTGGTGAATGTGGCTGCAAGCGTGACGTTCTGCACCGTGTTGTTGTAGGTGACGTCCTCTTCGCGATAGGGGTATGGCTTGGTTGGTACCTGCGGATGCTTAGTCTCAAGTTCCGCGACATCTTTGGTGCGCTTGAGAACCAGAGGGAGTGTGCCGCCTCCCTGTGTCCACTTGCCGTCGATCGTGGATTGATCGGTAGAAATAGTTCCTTCGAAAACACCGGCGATCTGTTTGGCCTCGATCGTCAACGATGTTCCATTGCGAACCACGGAGGTCGTGGGCAGTCCCTTCATGCCCTGATCGGGGCTGTCCATGGTGGCGGTGAGGCCGTCTTCGGTATTCGTGATGTGAAAGACGACGCGCAATTTCATCGAACCGGTATCGAGAGTTCCGAGCCAGGCGCCGTCGATGTCGGAGGGCTTGGCAGCTTTGTGCTCGGTTTTCACGGGGCTGTTGGCGCGTTTGAATTCGAGCGGCATGGGCTGGCCCTGGGTCCAGGTGCCCGATATGGTTTTTGCGTCGGCGGACACTTTGCCTTCGTACGTGCCATGCACCGCGGAGACGTCGAGACTCAGCTTGGAGTCCTTGAGCGTGACTGTGTTGACGGGAATGCCGTTGGCGCTCTGGTCCACGCTGTCGAGCGTAGCCTTGAGAGATCCGTCGGGAGATTTGTTGAGGTGCAGGACAAGCCGCAGTTCGGCGCCGCCAGCACTCAGCGTGCCCTGCCAGTCACCGGCGACGTCTTGAGCACAGCAAAATGTTGCGGCGATCAGGACGGTTGCGAGAAGGAAAGCTTGTTTCATTGCATTCGCCCCTCCACGGGCGATTGAAGCTAAATTCTAAAATTACGACTTTTCGGCCGCGTACAGTTCATCGATCTTGCGTTGCAGGCAGCGTGCGGCACGAAGATTCAGCCGCCAGATTCCGTAGAACAGGGCGGCGACGCATACGTCCACGATGGCAGAGGCAATCAATCCTTTCGGATACGGCATGGAATGCCAGTAGCCGAGTGTCATCACTATGAAACCCGGGACGAGAGGAGCCAGGTACCAGGACCAGACGTTCTGAACGGCATCGCGCTGGCGTTCGAGTTCGGCGCGGAAGTATTGCAGGGAAGCGGCTGCCTCCATGGCTAACGGAAGCGTTTTTGACGAAGCCTTGCGGCGCAATTGGACGACGACCCAAGCCAATCCCGCGATGAACAGGACGTAGGCGATGCGGAGAAAAACGTCGTGAGTCCGGACAAAGAACCAGCCAAAGAGGGTGGCGGCAATCAGGGATGAAACATATTCGCGAATGTTCCGCCGCGTGATTTTGCGCTCGAATTTTCCAGCGCGCTTGCGGATTTCCTCGATCGACATATGAATGCTCTCCACGGGCTGGCTCTGCCAAAGGTTCTGCAAAGGAGTATTCGGATTGTCAGTCATTGGCCTCTCCTCTCTGCTGAAACTGGCGGGCCAGCAAGTTTTTGATGCGGTGAATTTTCGTGGCGACATTTCCGGCGGAAAGGCCGGTGATTTCGCCAATCGACGCTGCGTCGAGGCCTTCCAGATACGACAGGATCACGTGACGGTCGAGCGGCTTGAGGCGCTGGATCAAGGTCAGCAGTCGATCCATCGCCTGACTGCGATCGGCGGCAGGTTGCCCGCTGCTCGCATCCGGAAGTTGATCCAGTTCTTCCAGGTCGACCAGGATCTGCGTCCGGGAACGGCGTTGATGCTCGACGTGCGATGCGCCGACATTGTGCGCGACGCGATAGATCCATGTGCGCAAGGAACAGCGGCCATCGAATCCTGCGAAGCTGCGCCAGAGAGCGACGTGAATATCCTGTAAGAGATCACGCCGGATCTCGGGATCGGCCTCGTAAGCGCGAGCCAGACGTCCCAGGGCGGAGCCGTATTCCTGCGAGGCTTGCTCATAGAGCGAGTCTTGGGTCGGCGCCTTCGGGATGGTCTGAATTACGCTCACAGTTAGGTAGTCGATCGAAATTCGAATTTCTTACAGCGCGTTCTTAGGTTCGTGTTATGTGTCAGTTAGCAATTTTTAGCAGCTGCCCTCAGCGGCTAAAGCCGCAACCATATGCGGCGCTTACGGCACGACTAAAGTCGTGCCTCGATACGAATCGCGCGACTGAAGTCGTGCCCTGATACGAACCTTCGCTACGGCACGGCTAAGCCGTGTGTCTTTCGTTTTCTCTAGCCGTTGTTCAGTTCGCCGCGATGCTCGAGTTGCTTGTAGACCACGAGCGAATAGACAACCGGTACGAGGGCGCCGACCAGGAAACAGCCCACCGGCACCCAGAAGGGCGCGCGCACCAGCACGGCAAACAGGCCAAGCAGTCCGCCAGCGAAGAAGGTTTTCGCTCCGAAGCGATGGGTCGCATTCCAAACGCGTTCGCTGGCCAGCGTCCACGGCGTGCGAATTCCGACATAGAAGTTGCGCCGGACTTTTCCAAGAACATTTCCCAGCAGAGCGATCAGCAAAGAAACACCGCCAATGACGGCACGCCCCGTGTCCAGAGCGACGTTCAGCCCTGCCAGCAACATCAGGATCTGGATGTACGCGAACAGCGCGACGAGAACGATCATGATGTACAGATACGTGGCACGAAAGGAATCCACTTCAAACTTCTTCGGAGAAAGCCAGGGCAGCGCGGCAAACAGGGCAACCGTGAGCAACATAGCCCCGGGACCGAAGGCCAACAACGTCCATTTCGGTCCCCATCCGTCGATTTGGCCATGCGCATTCCAGTGGGTTGGAATCACCGCTGGAAGTTTCGGGTAAGCGACCAGAATTCCCGCGAGGCAGGCTGCAATAACCGCTGCGGCTCCGAGGAAGTAACGTTGGTTGAGAGTGAGTTTCATTTCGAATCTTCTTTCTGCTGAGTCGGCGCTTCGATTTTTTCGTCGTTGCCGCCCATTAAGTCCATTGCCCAAGCCATCAGGTCCTGCACGACTGTCGTGTTCAGGCCGTACCAGATCGTTTGTCCCTCGCGGCGGCTGGTCAGGAGATCGGCTTCCTTCAGAACCGCAAAATGGTGCGACATGGTGGGCTTGGTCATGTCAAAATGCTCGGCCAGATCGCCTGCTGTCATTTCACCTTGCCGAAGCAGACGAAGGATCTCGCGGCGGGTGGGGTCCGCTAAAGCCTTGAATGCATTGGAGGTCGGAGCCATAATTCGATCAATGTGTAATTAGACACTTATCTAAATACACCGCGCCGGGTGAGTTGTCAAGGGTCGGAAATCTGCGTGCAGGGAAGCTGTGGGACAAACCCGTGGCGATAGAATGGAAGTGCCGCGACCGCTCTCCCGGTGCAAATAGAATTTCTGCCGCGCGATCCCAATCGGATCTCATGAAGTCGTTTCGAATATTTCTCATCGTGGTGTTCTCCGCAGCCGGGCTGCTGGCGCAAGACACGTCTGTGCCGGCGAACCGCAGTCGCGCGACGGTGGAAGGGATCGTCACCAAAGATCCAGAGAGCCAGCCGGTCAAGAAAGTTCTGATCGAACTGATCGCTGAAAATCAGGCGCAAGGCGGCGACTACACCGTTGTTACGGGCGCCGATGGCTCGTTCCGGATCGAGAACATTATTCCGGGGAAATATCACCTGTTTGCGGAACGAACCGGGCTACTAGACCTTGAGAGGCAGCGTGGTCATAGCGACGGCCGAGTGTTGACGCTTGCGGCAGGCCAGGAAGTGAAAGATGTGCATCTGCGACTGCAGCCCGCGGCAGTGATTCGCGGCCGCGTGACGGATGAAGATGGCGATCCGATGCAGGATGCCGAGGTCACGGTGTTACAGCAAACGTTCGCATCCGGCCACACGCACTGGCAGCAGAGCGCTGGCGAACGAACGAATGATCTGGGCGAGTTTCGCATCGCGAATCTTCCGGCGGGGAATTTCTATGTGTCGGTGAATCCACCGCCGGACATGAAGAGCCTGATCGAATCTGCGGGGCGGGGAACTGGCGAAGCGCAAAAAGCAGACAAGCAGGCATCGTCGTATCAAACGACGTACTATCCGGGAACGAACGACCGCGGGCAGGCGATGCCGATCCAGTTGCATGCGGGCGACGACTTTCCGGTGAATTTTTCGTTGACTCCGTCTCCGAGCCTGAGCATCCGGGGGACGGTCGTGAATCTTCCGCCGCGCACTTCGGCGACGATCATGCTGCAGTCTCGCGATTTCAACATCATTCAGAACGGCGCGGAGATCCACAAGGACGGGAGCTTCATCATCCGCGACGTATCTCCGGGGAGCTATACGATCGCGGCGTCGGTCGATGGAGCGCCCGTTCCAATGACGGCGCGCCAGACGTTGCAGGTGGGATCGACGGGAGTGGACGGTGTGCGCTTGTCACCGCAGCCGGGAGCGACGATCCGGGGCCGGTTGCGTCTGGAGGCCTCGGGCAACGCGACAAAGTTCGATCCCGGGCAGATCTTTCTCACGCTGCAATCAGTGGCAGGCGATGACGATCCGGGAGGCTTCACGATCGGCGACCGTTTCACGAACCTGACGCACGTCGCGCCGGACGGGACGTTCGTCTGGAGTGACGTTCCGCCAGGAAATTACTACGTGCAATTGCTCGGCGATACGGGCGCGAACGAAGACTGGTTCGTGAAGTCGGTTTTGTCGGCGGGACGGGATGTCAACGACAGCGGATTCAACGTCAGCGGCGGTTCGCAGGTGCTGGACGTTACCGTGAGCGCCAACGGCGGGATCGTCAGCGGAACGGTTCTGGACAGCAAGGGACAGCCGGTGCCGAATGCGGTGGTAGTCGCCGTTCCGGAACTGCGGTTGCGTTCGCGTCTGGATCGATATCACAAGACGGAAACCGATCAGACGGGCCGTTTCAGTTTGCATGGAATCCGTCCGGGGGAGTACACGCTTTTCTCTTGGGACAGCGTCGAAGGTGACGCCTTTTACGATCCTGAATTCCTCAAGAATTACGATGGGCAGGGAACAGGTTTCCGCGTCGGTGAAGGGGAGAGGAAATCTGTGCAACTGAATTTGATTCCCACCGTGGAAGACTCGCAATAGAAGTTTTGGGATCTCCGCAGCGCCTGAAGGCGCCATTGATATTGCCTCACGTCCGGCACGGCTAAAGCCGTGCCCCGATACGAATCCGAGTTGCAACATCGCTAAGCCGGTTGCCTAATACGAACCGGAGTGGGGCATCGCTGAGCCAGTTCCCTGATACAAACCGGAGTTGCCTTGCTGATGCGAGCCCACAAAAGTGGGGATCAGCGTCGGATTCGAATGGCAGCTGCTATTCGCGTCCCGCTCGCTTCCTATTGCGTTCTTCCTGGCGATCCTGGGAGTGAGGGTCGATGCATGCGGCGAAAATGCATAGATCCTGAGGCCCGCAAAGACGCGGTCCTCAGGATGACAATCTGGAATAGGGTTTATCTGACGATCGGCGAATCGGGGCCGGCGGGTTTCGTTTCGTCTCCGCGAATTTTTCCGTCGTCGTCGGCGTAGAAGGAGCGGTGTTGCGCGTCCATCGCTTTGGGAGTCATGGTGAGGGTGTAGCTGTCCTTCTTTCCTTTGTACGCCACCGTGTAGTCGCCGCGATTGGGATCAACCATGCGCTTGGTGAACGATCCGGAGTGCACCAGTTCATTGAGAGTCAGAGCGTAGTGACTGTACTGCTTGTTGAACAGTTTTTCGGCGCGCACGACGACGCGCATGTAGGCAAGCGCGGCAGCTTCCGAGTCAGAGCGTGCCGGGTCGCCTTTGAACTTGGGAGTATAGCTGGGAGCGGTTTGCGCTGCGGCATCGGGAGGAGCCGTTTCCTGGCCGTAGGAAAGGCAGGCGGCGAACAAAAAAGCGACAAACACAGCGCAGACAATCTTCGATCTGATCATGTGAGCGAGTTCTCCGATGAGTTCAGAAAAGCCATAAACGGCACTTGTCGAGCTTTGCTCGACGGACAGCCGAGGCGGCTGTCCCAACAGGTTTCAACGTGCTGGGAGGCGCGCCAAATCATGTTACTCCCGTAATTTCCCTTCGGTCACCTTCTCTTTGCAATGGGCCGAATTATTACTATGCTCAATAGAAGAATTTAGAACCCATAGGGAAAACTATGAAAGCAGCCGTAGCCAGAAAACCCGTTATCCGAATTGCAGTGGTGGAGAGCGATCCTTTGCGCTTTGTCGGTTTTCGCGCACTGTTCGATTCAGAGCCCGAATTCGAGCTCATCTCTGCCACGCTTCCGGAGATCAGCACGCTGCAAGGCATCGATTTAATCCTGCTCGGCAACCGTTCCGGCCAGAACCTGTTTGACGTGATGGCCAGCCTGAAGGCCACGCGTCCGGATCTGCGGATCATCGTGACCGGATCGGGAATTGACGAAGAGACGATTCTGAAGGCGATTGCTTCCGGAGCTAAAGGGTACGTGGATGAGGCTGCGACGCCCGCTGAATTCGCACAGGCAATACGAGTGGTGAATCAGGGTTCGGTCTGGGCTCCGCGGCGCGTGCTCTCGATGTTCATTGAGCGGGTGTCGTCGGCTCCGGGGCGGATTTTCCCGGCAGGCCGCGTGACGTTCACGGACCGCGAGAAGGAAGTTCTGGAGATGCTGGTGGCCGGACGCTCGAACAAGGAGATCGGATCCCAGCTAGGAATCGAAGAGCGCACGGTAAAGGCGCACGTGGCCAAGTTGATGCGGAAAGTCGGAGTGCAGAACCGCATCGCGTTGTCGGTCCATGCAATTACGCATTCGCTGGTGGCAACGAAGTAGTTTTTTGGCTGCTCGCTTCTAACGAAGCAATGAGCGGTGAGCAGTGAGCGGTGAGCCGACCGAACCTGGTGACTCACTACTCGCTGCCCACTGCTCGAGTTGTTTGGGGCATTGGTTCGTCGCTGAGGGCCGCAGCCTCTTAGGGTCACCTTGGGACACTTACCTTCGTAATCTTGTTGCAAAAACAGACCCAACGCATACTCGGCTCACCTACCACAGAACCTGGGAGACGGGGTTGAGAGTGGCGATTAGGGTCACTACTTTCAGCCCCGCATTTTTTTGTCCGGATATTCTCTTCTCAACCTTCGCTGACCTACTCGCCACTATCCAGCCATTCCAGCTCGATACAACCTAGCGTAAACGCGAAGGGAAACGGGCCGGGTTCGTTCTTTCGATAGATTCCGTCGAAGAAGACGAAAATGCGATTCGGGTCAGTCTCGCTGTACTGCGGGGCGGGTCTCCATGGTCCGGAGTGCCACCCTTGATTGTCCGCGTTCATGATCTGCGTCAAGTCGCACCAGTCGGATCGATTGTTTGAAGGCCGATCACATCGGCACCACCAGAGGCCTGTTTCGGCCGGGGCTCGGCCTGCGCGAGCCAGACTCTCGAAAACACAGCTTCGTAGCCGTTGCTTGTTGGAAGCAGGCGGAAATCGAAGAGCTTCAGTTCTGGCGGAGCGAATATTCTGTGCTTGGTCCAATTTGTGCGGCCGTCGGGGCTCTCCGCGTATCCGTGGACGAGATAGTCTTCGTGGTTGGATCCCGCCACGTACCACATCTTCCATTTGCCGTCGGCGTAGATCAGATTGGGTTCGTAGACGCTGCCGTGTTCCCAATCCTCTTCGGCGCGAAACACAGGTGCGGGTTGATCGATCCACTTTGAGCCGTCCCATTCGAGGTATCCGATCGTGTACGGGCCCCAGACCTGTTCGGCTCCGCCAGCGTAATAGATGCGCTCGACCCATTGGTTCCGTTCTGGCTCCCAAACCCGGACGTAGGAGGGACAATGGCGTCCGCCGTTCAGATCCCAAGGCGCGCTGGCGTTGTAATTCGCGAGGAGCGCGATTCTAGAGGAGTCATTGCGGTCGGAAGTGAGGGTCCAACCCTTCGCCGAGAGGGGAGTGCCTTTGGGCAGGGAAGCGCTGAACAGATGAATTCCAGGTTGGCCAATGACGGTGCCGGCCAGGAACATCCACCACTGATCGCCGCGCTTGGCAATGGTGCAGTCGGTGACATCGCCTGGATCTTTGAGAGGAGAGAATCCATCGGCGGGGTCGAAGATTTTAGTCTTGTCTACGATGCGAAACCGTAGGGCCATTTCGAATTCATTCTCCCTTTTTCGAGTGCAGCTATTGTCGCATCGCAGGAGTTACGGGCTGCAGCATGCAACGCGGCGAATTCATTTACAATCCAACTACCAGATCCCAATAAAAGTTTTGTGGTGAGGACAATGAAAAAACTTCTGTTGTTCACGCTGTTGGTGTCGTTGTGCGCGTTCTCATTTGCGGCGGACGAAGAGAACAAGGACTCGAAAGCCTCCGACCGGGTGCAGGCGGCAGCAGATGTGCTCAACGAGATTGAATCGGCGCCAGACTCGGGCATTCCGGAAGAAATTCTCAGCCGCGCGGATTGCGTGGCGGTAGTCCCCTCGATGCTGAAGGGCGGATTCATTGTCGGCGCAAAGTACGGCCGCGGGCTGGCGAGTTGCCGTACGCCGAAGGGCTGGAGCTCTCCGACTTTCTTCACCGTGAAGGGCGGCAGTTTCGGATTTCAGATCGGCGGGCAAGCGGTCGACCTGGTCATGCTGATCATGAACCAGAATGGCATGCAGCATTTGATCTCGAGCCAGTTCGCATTGGGCGCGGATGCGTCGGTTGCGGCCGGCCCGGTGGGGCGTCACGCCGAGGGCAATACCGACTGGAAGATGCGCGCTGAGGTCCTCACTTATTCGCGGGCTCGCGGAGTATTTGCCGGCGTCAGCCTGAATGGCGCGGTCGTGCGGCAAGACAAAGACAGCACGCGGGAGTTCTACGGTCACATGGTGACGCCCAGGGCTGCCCTCACGGGAGAGGTTGAGGCGCCTGCGGGCGCGAATCCGTTCCTGAGCACGCTCGCAAAGTGGGCGCAACAGGCAGCGAAATAGAGCGCACTTCGCCCGCAAGGCTTGTCCACATGCGCTTCCGAATTCGTCGTCGCGGAATGGAAGAACATGGGCGGGCCTGCGAGTCCGCCCCAGCGGATCGCTCCACTCTATCTTCATCTCCAGCGGCGATTGCATCACTATTTGAAAAGGATTCGGAATTAGTGTCGGAGTGAGCTCGCGATTCAATCGCATTTAAGCCAGTTGCGATCCTCGAAGGAGCAAACCTCAGCGGCTAAAGCCGTGCTAAGTTGTCAGCTTGCGGCACGACAGAAGTCGTGCCCTTCCCAGTTCGCGATCGGCTTGCGGCACGACTGAAGTCGTGTCCTTCCCAGTTCGCGATCAGCTTGCGGCACGACTGAAGTCGTGCCCTGCCCATTTCGCAATCGGCTTGTGACACGCACAGAAGTCGTGCCCTTCCCTGTTCGCTGCTATTCACAGCTCGGCGGCGGGGGCGCTGTAAAACGAAGTCTCGCGCGTGATAGAGTGACGCTTTCCTGATGCGGCGCAAACTCGAATACGCGGCAGCCTGGCCGTTCATCAAAATTCTTGGAACTCTGCCGCGACCGCTTTCGCGAGCGTTCGGGATCGGCCTTTCGCAGATTGTCTATCTGCTCCATGTCAAGTTGCGGCGGGTGGGAATGCGCAATCTGGAAATGGTGTTTCCCGAGATGCCGCTGTCGGGGCGGAAACGCATCCTGCGCGGCGTATTTACCTCACTCGGACGCCAGCTTGCCGAGTTGTGCCAATTTCCCCGATACACTCCCGAAAATATCGACGAGGTTGTCGTCTATGACGGGCTCGAGAATTACGAGCGAGCCTACGCGCGCGGAAAAGGAGTGTTGTTCGTTACCGCACATTTCGGAGGGTGGGAGTTGTCCGCGTTCGCGCATTCGCTGCACGGGCACTGGCTGCACGTCGTGATGCGGCCGATGGACAATCCTTATTTGAACAGGCTGATCGAGCACTATCGGACCATGTACGGGAACAAGACCGTAGCGAAAGATGATTTCGTGCGGGGATTGCTGGCGGCGATGAAGGCGGGCGAGACGGTTGGAATCCTGATGGATACGAACATGACTCCGCCGCAGGGAGTGTTCGTAGACTTCTTCGGGATTCAGGCGTGCACGGCGAGCGGCCTGGCGCGCATCGCGCTGCGAACCGATGCGGCCGTCGTGCCGGGCTTCACGATCTGGGATGAGACGCTGGGGAAGTACGTTTTGCGATTTGATTCGGCACTCGATTTGATTCGCACCGGCGAACTCGAGCACGACATCGTCGCGAATACGCAGATGTTTACGAAGGTGATTGAAGACTATGTGAGGAAATATCCTGACCAGTGGCTGTGGGTACACCGGCGGTGGAAGACGCGGCCTGAGGGAGAGAAGCCGCTGTATTGAAGTGACTCGACATCTCATGAAGACCTTACGCATCACGTGTGCGCTCGCCTACCTGATGACAGTGCACGTAGTAGTTGCGCAAACGTATGCTGCGCAGTCCTATCCTCAGACTGAAATATCCAACGGAATTCTGCGCGCGCAAATTTATTTGCCAGATGCACAGAAGGGTTTTTACCGCGGCATGCGCTTTGATTGGGCGGGAGTAATCGACAGCCTCGAATACAAGGGACACGAATATTACGGACCATTCTTTGAGAAGTTCGATCCCTCGGTGGAGGACGTGAGCATTGGCAATCCTGTCCTTGCGGGTGTGAATAGCGCGACTACCGGGCCGGTGGAGGAGTTCATCGGGAAAGATGGAGCGGCGCTGGGGTTCGCAGAAGCCAAGCCGGGCGAGACGTTTTGCAAGATCGGAGTTGGCTCGCTGCGCAAGCCGGACAACGCGCCTTACAGTTCGTATCGTATTTACACCATCGTTGATGGAGGTAAGCGGGCGATCAAGAGCGGTGCGGATTGGGTTGAGTTCACGCAGGAAGTGAAATGCGGCTCCGGATACGCATTCAAATATACGAAGACGATTCGCTTCGCGAAAAACGAACCGGTGATGACGATCGAGCACACGCTCGTGAACGAGGGGAAGAAATCGATCGAAACACAGGTATACGATCACAACTTTATGAGGATCGATCATCAGCCGATCGGGCCTGACGTTGTGCTCACGTTTCCTTTCGCGCTGAGTGCCAATCAGGAGCTGAAGGGAATCGCAGAATTGCGGGGAAAGCAGATCGTGTTTCCGAAGGCATTGACGGGCGGAGATACAGTGGATGCAGGACTCGCAGGTTTCGGCAAGGACCAATCGGATTACGATATTCGCGTGGAAAACCGGAAGACCGGAGCCGGAATTCGAATTGAAGCGGATCGGCCTCTCGCGAGCTTATGGTTCTGGGCGGTGCGAACGGTGGTTGCGCCCGAGCCGTTCGTGGATATCAACGTTACACAGGGGCATGAGTTTCGCTGGAAATACAGCTACCAGTTTTACACGCTCCCGCGATAGCTCCTGCGCGAACTTCTGTTATCTAATGCAGCATGGCCTACACGTGGTTCATCCTTCTGCTCGCAGTGTCGGGTACAGCTTTGTTTCTGTTGCTGTTGCAGGGCACATCGATCGGGAAGGTTGTGCATGACCGGATACCAGACCGGCCGCGGCGAAGGTTGTTCATCGCTTCTGTAAGTTTTGTGCTGACGTTCGCCGGGGTGCGGGCAGTTGTGTACGCGGTCCTGCATCAGATTCCGCCATTTCATTTCATCGTCCAGGCGGGCGGACGTCACATTCATCACCTGGTATTCGGAATACTTATCCTTCTGCTGGTTGGCTACGGATGGCTGTGCGAGATCGGCAGCGGATGCACGCCGTGGTCAATTCTCGTGAGCCGGCTGATGTCGATTCTGTACGGCGTGGGAGCCGCGCTCACTCTAGATGAATTCGCGCTGTGGTTGAATTTGCGCGACGTGTATTGGGCGCGCGAGGGACGCAGCAGCATTGACGCAGTCATTCTCTTTGGAGCGCTGCTGGCGGCGGGAGCATGGGGCGCTCCGCTGTTCGGCCGGAAACGACACTCCAAAAAGTCGGACTAGCGGATTTTCTGTCCGACATTTTCCGATAAAATTAAAGGTTCCGACGGAGATCATTTATGAATACATCTGCGATTGCTCCCCCTGCCGCCGACACAAAAACGCTTGAACAAGTAGCCGAGCTCGAACGCAAGTATCTGCTGAGCACGTATAACCGGTATCCGGTTGTGTTGACGCGCGGCAAGGGCGTTTTTCTATTCGATATTGAGGGCAAGCGTTACCTGGATTTTGTGTCCGGGCTTGGCGTGAATGCGCTGGGGCACGCGCATCCGCGAATTGTGAAGACGATCCGTGATCAGGCCGCAAAGCTGGTACACGTTTCGAATCTCTACTATCACGAGTACCAGGGGCCTTTGGCGGAGAAGCTGTGTTCTCTTTCCAGCTTGGATCGCGCTTTCTTCTCGAACAGCGGGACGGAGGCCATCGAAGGTTCGATCAAACTAGCGCGGCTGGCCGGGCACAAGGTCGGTGGAGAAGCGAAGTGCCGGCTGGTTGCGCTGGAAGGCTCGTATCACGGGCGAACGTTCGGGGCATTGTCGCTCACGGGGCAAGACAAGCACCGCAAAGGATTCGAGCCGCTGCTCGAAGAAGTGACCTTTGTGAAGCAGAACGATCTGGATGGGCTGCGCGCGGCGATCGATGACAATACGTGCGCGATTGTACTGGAGCCCATTTTCGGGGAAGGTGGGATTTACGAGTGCACGCCAGAATTCCTGCGGGAATGCCGCGCGCTTGCCGACCGTCATAAGGCGGCGCTGATCTTCGACGAGATCCAGTGCGGACTGGGACGGACGGGAACCATCTTTGCGTTCCAGACATTCGGCGTGACGCCGGACATCGTTGCCATTGCGAAGCCAATCGCTGCCGGGTTGCCACTGGGTGCATTCATCGCCAAGGAAGAGTTCGCATCTTCGATCTCTCCGGGGCAGCACGGGACGACGTTTGGTGGTGGTCCGCTGGCTTGCAGGGTTGCACTCGAATTTCTTTCGATTGTTGAGGAAGAGAATTTGCTCGAAAACGTCAAGAAAGTCGGCGCGTACCTCCAGCATGAGTTGCAGGAGATTGTTGACAAGAAAACGGCGGCAATCGGAGTGCGAGGCCGCGGCTTCATCCAGGGGATTCAGTTGGATATCCCGGCGCGTCCGATAGTCGATGCCGGCCTTGCGGAAGGAGTGCTGTTTAACAGCACGAAGGATACAGTTGTGCGATTCCTGCCACCTTTCCTGATGGAAGAAAAACACGTAGACAAGGGCATCCGCATACTCAAGAAACTGCTTGGGAAAAAGCGAAAGGCTGCCTAGGGGCGTGCTGGCCCAAAAAACGGGGAGCCGAAGCTCCCCAAAGTGAAGCGACAGAGGCGTTGTTTCACTTAAATAGAATCCAGCGGGCAGGAAAAAGTTGTCCTATTCCGGCGAAGAATTTGCCGCTCCCAATTCAAAAAATGACGGCAACCGAGCAACTCGCGGTGAAGGGCGCCCCGCCTCTCGGGGAGGGGATAAGCGAGTGTTTCGTCAAGGTCGAGGGCGCGCGGATGCGCTATCTTCAGTCCGGCTCGGGCCCTCCGTTGATTTTGCTCCACGGTTTGCTGGGGTATTCGTTTTCCTGGCGGTATGTGATGCCAGTGTTGGCGAGGTACGCGACGGTTTACGCGCCTGACATGATTGGGGCAGGATTTTCGGATCGCCCACGCGGGATAGATCATTCGATGCGGGCGACTGCACATCGCGTTCTCGATTTCGCTGAACAACTCGGCCTGACGTGGTTTGATCTGCTTGGAACTTCCCGAGGCGGAGCTGTTGCGATGTGTGTGGCTTCCGAGTGCTTAGGCGGGCAGTCGAGATTGCGCGTGCGGCGGCTCATTCTGGCTTGTCCAGTCAATCCGTATTCGCCGCACGGAAAGCGGCTTGCGCCATTTATCGGCACGCCTTTCGGGTCCGCCGCGTTTCTCTCGGCTGCAAAGATGGACTTCGTGTTCCCCTATTTCCACGCGCGTCTTTACGCAGATCGCAGCAAGATTCCGCCGGACAGCCTGGCCGGATACAAAGCTCCGTTAGTCATGCCGGGATTGTTTGATCACGGACTGAGCATCGTGCGCACCTGGACATCGGACCTGAAAGAACTGGAGGCGTTATTGCCGACGATTCGTGAGGTTCCGACGCTGCTGATGTGGGGAACGAAGGACCCAGCAGTTTATGTTTCGTCGATGGAACCACTGGCGCGGAATTTCACCCACGTGGAAACAGTGGTTTTCCCAGGGATCGGCCATTTGCCCTACGAAGAATGTCCGGAGGAATTCAATCGAGCATTGATCTCTTTCCTGACCAAATGAGATCGTCATGATGAGAACGGCATTCGTGATCTGACATCTCAGTCCTGAACACACTGCGACCCAAATGACCCATTCCATTCTCGACGTGCTGCGGTCCGCGGTGGTGCAGTACGGCTACTGGGCGGTCGCGGTAACGCTGCTGCTGGAGAACATGGGGATTCCCCTGCCGGGGGAGACGATCTTGCTCATTGCCAGTTTCATGGCGTACTCGGAGCACGACCTGAAGCTGGCCTGGATCATCGGCGTTGCCACGGTGGCCTGTACGATCGGCGACAATCTCGGCTACGCCTTGGGATATCGCGGCGGGCGTCCTCTGCTGCTGCGCTACCAGCATTTGTTTCGCATCCGGACGTCCACTATCGAACGGGGAGAAAATCTGTTTCAAAGATACGGGGCGGTCACCGTATTCATCGCGCGTTTCATCTTCGGTATGAGAATCATCGCCGGCCCACTGGCGGGCGTGCTGCGCATGCCGTGGCGGAAGTTCTTACTCTTCAATTTTCTTGGCGCCGCAGCGTGGGTAAGCGTGATCTCGAGCGCGGGCTATCTTTTCGGGCAACATTGGGAGCGCCTGGCGAGGAATCTGAAGCGGCTGGATGTCGTTCTGATCGGTCTTGTTCTGCTGCTGGTGGCTTGGAGATGGTGGCGCAACCGAACGAATGGAGCACCTGCGAAGTAAATGCCATCCCGGTCGCATGGTTGACGTGCGCGACTATACTGTCCGGAATCGGGGATATCCCTTCCTGTTGGAGATCAGGGCTTCGGGGCAAACAGAAAATCAGAACGGTTGCGTCCGAGCCTTAAGTCGGACGAGGAGGAACACATGCAAAAGATCAGTTTTGTCGGACTGCTTATCATGGCAACTCTTCTCTTCACGCTGGCTTTCCCGGCCGCTGCCGCTGGACCGAAGGCGCCCGTGCCGGCTGCTCCTGCAGTAGCTGCTGCACCTGCTCCGGCAGCGATGCCGACGCCGCCCCCGCATCCGCACATTCACGAAGCGCTGGAAGCGATGCGCGCTGCGAAACATCATTTGGAACAGGCAGAGCCCCACTTTGAAGGTCATCGGGAGAAAGCGATTGAGCATCTGGATCAAGCGATCCATGAAGCAGAGATCTGCGAATCGATGAAATAGTTCTTGAAATTCGGACCAAGCAGGCAGCATTTTCGGATGCTGCCTTTTTCTATTTCTGTTCCTGCGGCTGGGCTGGAGGCTGAGCCTGCGGTTCCGGTGCGGCTGCGGGCTTTGCTTTGACGGGATGATTTCCGAATGTGTATCCAACGGAAACTCCAACGCGGAATACATTGTCCGAATGGAATTGGAAGTTGTTGCGAACGAAATACCAGTGGGCTTCAGGTCGCACAAAGATGTTGCGCCACGCCGTGTACTTGATGCCTACTCCAGCGTGGAAAGCGAGATGAGTGCTGTTGAGAAACGTGCGGCATCCGCCGGTCGGGATGGTGCAGGAATACGTCGGGGCGTAGAAAAGGAGAGTTTCGCCACCGACGCCGCCCATGAAATCCCCGCGCGTGCGGTTCGCCATCCGCGTCGTGTATACGGCGTTGATGTCATACATGACGGGGCGGTATTGCTGGAAGTTGTCGTAATAGGTGTAGTGATAGCGGAAAGCTCCCTCAGCCAGCAGACCGAAATGGCCTTCGCCAATATATTCAGCACTCACCGACGGGTACACTCCGCCTTTAAGAGGCGGTGGCAGAAACCCCACGGAAGCGGTTGGGTTCTTGGGCGACCAGAGCGTGTTGCCGCCGACAGCCAAGTCGAGCGTTTGAGCGTGTGCGAAAGTTGAGAGCGCAAAAACCGCGCAGACAAAAGCGAACGAAAAGGACCTTCTCAATCCAGCCCCCCTATGAGCCTGATTGGAGATTTACGGAATCGTTGGAACGAACTGTCACGGGCGGTCTTGCCGTGCGCGTGCCGCCCGCGATCATCAGACGCGTACTCCGGTTGAATTTATTCCGGACCGATAGTGTACCCGATGGAAGCTCCCACCCGGACGATGCTGTTCTTGGTGAAGTCCGAGGTGTTGTTGTTGATCCAGTAGTAGCGCGCTTCGGGCCGCACAAACACGTGGCCCCACACGTAGTAGCGGACGCCTGCTCCGATGTCGACCAGGAAATGGTGAGAACTCTGGAAGTTCGTGCAGCTGACGAAATTGCAGGTGTAGTTCTGGGAGTAGAAACGAGTCGATTGCAAGCCGATGCCGCCGACTAGATCAAGACCAACTTTCTTGCCAAGCTTGGGCTGATACACGCCGTTGAAGTCGACCAGGATCGGGCGATAGGGAAGTCCGGTTCCTCCGTAGTTTCCCTGACCGCCGCGCCACGCTGCATCAAAGCCAAAGCCGATCCGGCGGTGAAAAATGACATCCGCGCCGACACTGGGATAGATGCCACCTTTTTCGGGGCAGAAGGGAAATCCGGAAATCGGGTCTGTGGTGCAACCCGAAGCGCCCGGCGACATGACGGCTCCGAAACCAAGCGTGGCATCCGCCTGCTGAGCGGAAGCGGAATGAACTATTGCGAAGAGCGCAAACATAACGGCGACAACGGCAAACTTTCTCAAGGCAACCTCCTGACATTTTCCCTGGCTGGTCGATTAGGATGCGCCCGCAAACCGTTTGGATGCAAGCGCATGGCTGAAACTGATCATAAAGTTCTGTCAATCGAAATTCAAACTTTGCCAAAAACTTCTGCTGGGTAAAACACACTTCTCCCGCCCCATTACAAAGAACAAACACGACGTGGCGGCCTGAGTTGCGCTTAGCGCGTTCACTCGCGTGCCCCGCCGCCGGCGCCACGGAAAACGTGATCCAGAGAAATCGGGCCGGCTCCCAGAAAAATCAGAGCTGACGCGAGTGCCAGTAACGCGAGCGGAAATTCGTAGCCGGGACGATCGGGAGAACCAAGGAAACCGTTCTGCCAATGCACCTTCCAGATGGCAACCGCCATATCGACGCCGATAGCGAAGGCGGCGGCGCGAGTGAGCAGACCGCCGAGTATCAAAATGCCGCCGACGAATTCGACAAATGCGAGGACATATCCGAGCGACGATGGAAGACCCAGGTGGCCGACCATTTGCGCCGTCCGGTGCAAGCCGCTGAAGACTTTATGAGAACCGTGAACCGTCATGATGGAGCCTAAAGCCACTCTCATGAAGAGAAAAGCCAGAGGTTGTAACCGGTCGAGATAACGCAAATTCCCTCCTACGGAACGGATGAAAAGGGACAAGCCCAATCTCAATTTTCGGACCCGCGGAGAGGGATGTCGAGTGCGGAACGGGCTCAAGCACCGCTTGAAGCAACAGCCGTAAAAACAAGGATTTGAGCGGCCGATATAGTACCTCCGTACCGTGCCTAGTACTTCAGTTACCGGTTCCGGGATAGAGGGTCATGCCCTCTGCCAATCACCCTACGGGTTGTGTTATTTGCAATTCTGACCACAATATGTAGTCCAGTCGACACCTCAGTCGTTTCCCCAATTCCAGAAAACAGGCAAAAAACACGGAAAAACGCGGAGATTCGCGTTGAGGCTAGGTTTTTCAGGGCTGATATATGCTCGGGACACCGTAGCCCTCGGAGCCGATAGAGAGGGTGAGGCAGTCTCCCAAGTAAAGCCCGCGAGCGTGGGAAAGTGCGGGACGGTTCTGAGGAAAAGGCAAAAGGAACTATGGCCGACTCGCGAGAAGTGATGAACATTCGCCAAGCGTCGCAATATCTGGGCGTGAGTCCGGACACGCTGTACAAGTACGTCGGCGAACAGAAAATTCCCGCGTTCAAGCTTGGCAACCGCTGGCGGTTCAAGAAGTCGAGGCTCGATCAGTGGATGGAAGAAAAGTCGAGCGAGATGGAGCCGCAAGCGAAACGGAAACCGAAGGCAGCGGTGAAAGCTGCCGGACAGATTTAAGTAAAACGTCGCGGGCGAAGGCGCCGCGCCACAAAAAAGGTGGGCACATGTTTGGAATGGGATCGAAGTCCATTGTTGGCCTGGATGTGGGCTCCTCGAGCATTAAAGCCGTGGAGCTGAAAAAGAAGGGCGGACAGATCGAAGTCGTGCATCTCGGACTGGAGCCGCTGTCGTCAGACATCGTCGTGGATTCGATGATCGTCGACTCCGGTACGGTTTCGAGCGCGATTTCAAAGCTGTTCCTCGAAAACCAGATCAAGACCAAAGCCGTGGCCACCGCAGTGAGCGGACACTCGGTCATCGTCAAGAAAATCTCGCTGCCATCGATGAGCGACCAGGAACTGGCGGAGACGATCGAGAAGGAAGCGGCGCAGCACATTCCCTTCGACCTGGCCGACGTCAGCCTCGACTACCAGATTCTTTCCGATGAAGTGGGCAGCCCGCAGATGGATGTACTTCTGGTGGCGGTCAAGAAGGACAAGATTCTGAACTACACCAACGTACTCTCGATGGCCGGGCGGACCCCCGCTATCGTCGACATCGACGCGCTTGCCCTGCAGAACTGCTACGAGTACAACTATCAGCCGTCGCCGGGGCAGGTCGTGGCGCTGCTGAACCTGGGCGCCAGCGTCATGAACATCAACATTGTGAAAGGCACGACGCCTTTGTTCCCGCGCGACGTCAGCGTGGGCGGGCATCAGTACACGGACTCGCTGCAGAAGGAACTGGATCTGAGCTTTGAAGACGCCGAATCGCTCAAGCTGGGTAACAAGGTGGGTACGGTGAGCGAAGACGCAAAGCAGCCGATCCTGCAGCAGGTGACCGAGATCATCGTGCTGGAAATTCAGAAGACCTTTGACTTCTTCCGCGCCAGCGCGGCGGGAGAGCACATCGAGAAGATCTATCTTGCCGGTGGATCTTCGAAAGTGCCGGGACTGATGGAAGCGCTGCGCCAGGAGTTTTCGATGCCGGTGGAGTTGATGAATCCGTTCCAGCGCGTTACGCCGCCGATCGAAGGACACGGCGCGGAACTGGTGGAACAGAATCCCGGCCAGATGGCGGTTGCGGTGGGCTTGGCCCTGAGGAGCTTTGAATCCCTATGATCAAAATCAACCTGCTCGAAACAAACAAAGGGAAGGGCAAACGCGGAAGCGGCGGCGGAAGTGGACCGTCGATGCCCACGATCGAAATGGGCGATATGGGGTCGCCCCGACTGAAGATCCTTGTAGTTCTGGTTGTCGCCGGCTTGCTGAACCTCGGTTACTGGTACCGGCTCGATCATCAGGAGAAGGCGATTGCCGCTCAGATGAAAGTTGCCGAACAGAAGAACCGGGAGTTGGCTGATGTAAAGGCGCGTTTCCTGGAGCGCCAGAATCAGGCGAACAACTACAAGCGGCGAGTCGACGTGATCGACCAGCTGCGCCAGAACCAGACGGGCCCGGTGAACTTCCTGGCCATGATGGGCGAGACCGTGAACAACACCGAAGCGGTGTGGCTGACGAAGATGGATGACACCGGCGCATCGGTGAGCCTGGAAGGTACGGCGCTGAGCGCCGACGCGGTCGCGAACCTGATCGCGAACCTGCAGAAGACGGGATACTTCAAGGCGGTCGAGATCAAGGAAACCTTTCAGGACGATGGGATAAAAGACATGCAGGCGTTCCAGTTCACCCTGACCTGCGAGAAGGGAAAGTCGTAGTCGAGGCAGACCTATGGCGAACTTTAGCGAACTGTCAGGAATTAAACAGTGGGGAGTTGTGCTGCTGGGCGGAGCCGTTGTGACGGCGGCTCTGTACTTCACGGTGTTCAAGAGCCAGAACGAAAAGAACGCCGCGGCGCAGCACAGCCTGGACGAAAAGATCCGGGAGAACAACGAGCTGGAATCCTACCGGCCGAAGCTGAAACAGATCGAGCAGCAACTGGCCGAGCTCAAGCAACAGCTTGAGATCGAACAGCGGATCGTCCCCGACGAAAAGAAGGTGGACGGCTTCATTACGATGATGGACGGTGAAGCGCAGAAAGCGGGAGTCGAGTTGCGGCGGTATCTGGCGAAGGATACCAAGTCGCAGCAGTACTTCACGGAAGTTCCTTTCGACATCGAACTCGATGGGCCCTACTACTCGATGCTGAACTTCTTTGACCGGGTTAGCAAGCTGGAGCGCATCGTCAACGTCAGCAACCTGCTGGTGGCGACGACCAAAAATCCCTCATCGGCGCATACCCGGCACACGTATCAGTACGCTCCGAACGAGAGCGTAATTGCGGCATTTACGGCAACCACATACTTCAGTCATGACTTGACACCTCCCGCGGGAGGCGCCGGAGCGAAACCCGGAACGCCTGCGGCGACCAAGTAGGGACGGCTATGAAGCTGACGACAAGCATTCTGGCAATCGCAGTGATGGCGGGCGGGGCGTGGGCACAAAACCCGGACGCGATCGATAACGCGCGCAGCGTCGCGAAGTCGCTGCAGCAAAAACAGGCTGAGGGCCCGAGCACGGCCAAGCCGGCTCCGGGCGCACCTGCGCCCGCGGTGAAGCCCGCAGTGATCCCGGCCGCAAAGCCGGTGTCCGCGGCTCCCGCAGCCGCGAAACCGGTCTCGGACTTGAAGCCGGCGGCCTCGGCTGATAACAAACTGCAGCGCGTGAATGTCGTTCCCAGCGGCGACAGCCTGCAGGTTGAGATCAGTTCTAGCCAAGCAGTCACGCCGCGCGTGACGAAGCTGAGTTCTCCGGCTCGTGTGGTCGTGGAACTGCCGGGAACCGTGATTGGCAGCTCGCAGACCAAGATTCCTGTCGGCAGCGCCGGAGTAAAGGGCGTCCGCGTTGGCATGGACGGAAAGACGCCTCCGACGACCAGCGTTGTGGTCGATCTGGAGAAGGCTTTGCCGTATGAGATTTCTCCGAGCGAAGCCGGAAAGCTCGTTCTGACCTTGCATACGCAGGGTGGAGTCGAAGTCGCCAAGGCGGCTCCTGCTCCGGCCGCGAAACCATCGAAACCGGCAACTCAACCACAGGAGAAGGCGAAGGCTGTGAGCGCTCCGAAAGTTGCAGTAGCCAAGACGGAAGCACCGAAGGCTGTAGCTCCGGCACCTAAGGCCGCGCCGAAACAGGTAGAGGCCAAGTCTACGCCAAAGCAGCAGCCAGCCAAGACCGTGGTAGCCGCGAAGTCCGTTCCTGCGGCGGAGGCTCCTGCTGCGGCAGCGCCAGCCGCGAAACCAGCGCCAAAGCCGGAAGAGAAGAAGTGGGCGATGACCGGGAAGCGGGATCCCTTCTTCAGCCCGGTGGTGCAGCAGGCAGGATCAGGTTGCTCCACGGGCAAGAAGTGCCTGGAAATCGGCGCGATCAACCTGCGCGGAGTGGTGAAGTCCGACACCGGCTTCATTGCGGTGGTCACGAACAACCTGAACAAGGCGTATTTCTTGCGGGAGAACGATCCCGTGTTTAACGGCTATGTGGTGAAGATCACGGGCGACTCAGTGACGTTCCAGGAAACACTCCAGGACAAACTGGGCAAACCCTTCACGCGTGAAGTGGTGAAGAAGATCTTCACACCAGCAGTTTAGGCAGTGCAGCGTACCTGCGACACGGGGCGCTGAAATCGAGTTTGAAGGAAGGACACGCGGGCCAGGCCCGCGGGTGGGGAGAGGCGAAATGCGAAAGCAACAACTGTCCATATTCGTATCGTTGCTGCTCATGGTGGTGGCTGCGGCCGCCCAGACGTCGAGCCAGCTCGATCGAGTCAACGTCGTCCGGGATACGGACACAATCCGAGTCGAAATGAGCTCGACAGGGGCGGTATCGCCCAAGCTGAGCGCGCTCGATTCGCCCGCCCGCGTGGTGGTGGATCTGCCGGGAACTGTGATGGCGACGAGCCAGAAGCAGATTCCAGTGGACGCCGCCGGAGTCAAAGCGGTGCGCATCGGCACGGGCGTAAAGCCACATGCCGGCACGCGCGTCGTGGTTGATCTCGAGAAGGCGTGCTCCTACGAGCTGACTCCCGGTCCCGACGGCAAGCTGGTGCTGACGCTGCATGCGAAAGACGCCGCAGTGGCCCAGAACGTCGAAGCCGCCAAGCCGGCTGAGACGCAGGCGCCCAAGACCGAAGCGGCTTCCGCAAAGCCAGCTTCCTCGCCCAACGATTATGTCTTCGTCGAGCCTTCGTACCAGGCGAAGAATAATGATGTGAAGCCCGCGGAAGAGCCGTCGGAACGTGCTCAGGAAGCGGCTGCGCGGTTCTCTGACAAGACGGCTGCCGAGTTGATCCCGGTGAGCATGCATGCCACGCAGGCGCAGAACCAGGCTCCGGCCATCACGCCCGCCGTGAACCTCGCCGCCGAGCAGCAGGCCCAAGCCGGCAAGCAGGGCGCGTCGAATGGTCCGAAGTACACTGGCGAACCGATCTCGGTGAACCTGAAGGACGTCGACCTGAAAGATTTCTTCCGCCTCATTCACGAAATCAGCGGGCTGAACGTTGTGCTCGATCCTCAGGTGCATGGAACACTGACGATCGTGCTCGACGACGTGCCGTGGGATCAGGCGCTCGACATCGTTCTGAAGAACAATGATCTTGCCCGCGAGCTGGAAGGAAACGTTCTCCGCATCGCGACGGTTGAGACTTTGAAGCACGAAGCCGACGCGCGCCGCGCCCAGATCGAATCTGAAGCGCTGGCCGTGGAAAAAGTATCGGTGACGCGCTTCTTGAGCTATGCCAAGGCGAAGGACGTCATCATTACGGTAAAGAAGTTCCTCTCGCAGCGTGGCGATGTCGTGGCTGACGACCGCACCAACGCCGTCATCATCAACGACATTCCAAAAGTGATCCCGACGATCGACCGCCTGCTGACGCAGTTGGACCGCAAGACGCAGGAAGTCGAAATCGAAGCGCGCGTGGTTGCCGCAACCCGGCAATTCGCTCGTGACATCGGTACGCAGCTTGGATTCGGCTGGGGCAACGGCCACAGCGCGATCGGTGGCAACCAGCAGGCTGGTTCCTCTCCGACGACCGTCAATGGATTGACGCCGGGCTACATCCTGACTTCGGGAAGCTCTTCGACCAGCGGGGCGACGATTCCGTTGTTCTCGAACCTGGGGTCCACTTCACCAAGCAGCGGCTTGACGTTTATCAACGCCAGCAACACGGTCCGGATCGACGCAGTGCTCTCCATGGCTGAGTCGCGCGGCCTGTTGAAGGTTCTTTCCCGTCCGCGTGTAGTCACGCAGAACAACATCCAGGCGCTCGTGAAACAGGGCGTGCGCGTGCCAATCGTGACGCAGGCTCAGTTGGGCGGTCCTCCGACCGTGACCTACGTCGATGCGTTCCTGCGGTTGACCGTAACTCCGCAGATCACCTCGGAGAACACGATCTTCCTGAACGTCGACGTGGAAAACACCACGCCGAACTTCGGACAGGAAGTTCAGGGTAACCCCGAACTGATCACCCAGCAGGCCACCACGCAGGTCCTCGTGACCGATGGCGGCACGGTGGTGATCGGTGGCGTGATCCAGACGCAGAACTCGATCAACATCTCGCAGGTTCCTCTGCTCGGAAACATCCCGGTGCTCGGCAACCTGTTCAAGCACACGCAAGTTCAGACCTCTAACCAGGAGCTGATCTTCTTCATTACGCCGCGAATCATTCAAACATAGTCGCGAGTCGCGAGTCGCGAGTCACGAGTCTCGAGTCGCGAGTTAACCCGCCGCCGGTCTGGAAAAATCCAGGCCGGCGGTTTTGTTTCTGTGAGCTCCGAGCTACGAGCCTCGAGAGATCCCTTCGTCTGCTCGTAGCTCATAGCTCATGGCTCGCGACTCTCCTGTTACACTCTCCCCAATGAATTTCCTTGCGCGCCAGTCCAAGCTCCGGGAGCATCTTGCCACGACCCGGTTTGATGGACTGCTGATCAGCCATCTTCCCAATATCCGATATCTTTGCGGATTCACCGGCAGCGCTGGATTCCTGCTTTTGGAGGAATCCGGGAGCGTTTTCTTTTCGGACGTGCGCTATGACACGCAGGCGCACGAGGAGGTGGAAGGCGCCAGGATCGTCATTGCGCGGAAGTCTGTGCTCGAGGCTATTGGCGAATTCCTCGCCCGGCGCCGCCGACGCGCCAAGGGATGGGCGATCGGAATTGAAGCTGAGCACCTCACAATCGCCGAGAAGAAGAGACTGGCCAACAGCCTTCCATCGGGAACCAAGCTGAGGGATGCCCCTTCGCTCGTCGAACGCGCCCGGATGGTCAAGGATGCAGACGAACTTAAGAAGATCCGCGCGGCGGTGAATTTAGGAGCTCGACTTTTCGACCGGGCGGTTGAGGTAATTCGGCAAGGTGTGAAGGAGTCTGAGGTCGCGGCCGAGATGGAATTTTCCGCTCGCAAAGCTGGTGCAGAAGAGATGTCATTCCCGACTATCATCGCTGCAGGAGCCCGATCTGCGCTGCCACACGGACGCGCATCCGATCATGCGATCGCAAAGGGCGGATTCGTAGTCTGCGACTTCGGTGTTATACTTTCAGGTTATTGTTCAGACCAGACGCGTACTGTCTGGGTGGGAAATGTTCCCCAAGAGGCGCGACGCGCGTACGAAGCGGTCCGCGAAGCGCAGGAATCGGCCATCGAAGCGGTGAAGCCGGGCGTCCGCGTTGGAGACGTTGACGCTGCAGCGCGTAAAGTGCTTCAGAAGGCAGGGCTTGGCCGTTATTTCACTCACTCCACGGGTCACGGAGTGGGGCTCGAAATCCACGAGAGCCCGCGCGTGGCAGCCGGGCAGCGGGAAGTTCTGCAGCCTGGAATGGTGATCACCATCGAACCGGGTGTATATTTCCCCGGCAAGTGGGGGATCCGGATCGAAGATATGGTTGCGGTCACGGCGGGAGGTTGCGACGTCCTGACCCCAACTGGCAAGGATTTACTGGCAGTTTAGTCTTCTTAATAGAAACAGCCGGGCTATGATCTACGCCCGGCTTCTTCGCGTACCGGACTGGTGCGCGTCGAAATCAGAACGGTCCCTACCGGACATCAGTTCGAAGAATCAGAATGAATTCAAAAGAGCTGAAAGAACTAATCGAGTTCTTAATCGAGAAGGACATCGCCGAGTTCGAACTGGAACGAGGCGACGTCAAGGTCAAAATCAAGCGGACGGGAGAGCATACGGTCGTGCATTCGCACGCGGACCCGCGTTATTACGCTGTGCCGCCGGCTCCCGCTCCTGCAATGGAAATCGGAACGGTCGCCGCGGCTCCACCTCCTGCTCCTGCAGCGGCCCCCGCTGCCGCGAAGGAGTCCCCGGAAGAGGGTTTGCACACGGTGAAGTCACCGATCGTGGGAACCTTCTACGAAGCGCCTTCTCCGGGCGCTCCGCCATTCGTTAAAGTCGGGGACACGGTCGAGGTCGGGCAGGTCCTGTGCATCGTCGAAGCGATGAAGCTGCTCAATGAGATTGAGTCGGACGTGGCCGGAGAGATCGTGAAGACACTTTCCAGCAACGGCCAGCCGATTGAGTACGGCCAGGAATTGTTCGTGATCCGGCCGAAGAAGTGATTGCCAGCCCACATTGTTGATTGTTGATTTTTGATTGTTGAATGAGAATTCTGGGGCAGTCGGGGTTTCCATTCAGCAAGCAACCATCATCAATCAACATTTTTTTCGAAAGCGGAAGATTCTGTCTGCATGTTTAAGAAGATCCTGATTGCGAATCGCGGCGAGATTGCCCTGCGCGTCATCTGCGCGTGCAAGGAGCTTGGCATCCGCACTGTCGCCATCTACAGCGAAGCGGACCGGAATTCGCTTCCCGTTCGTTTCGCCGATGAGGCGATCTGCATTGGCCCGCCGCAGCTTGCGCTCAGTTATCTGAATATTCCTGCGGTCATCAGCGCGGCGGAAATTGCAAACGTCGAAGCAATCCACCCCGGCTACGGGCTTCTAGCCGAAAATGCCAATTTTGCCGAAGTCTGCGAGATGAGCGGCATCAAGTTCATCGGCCCGCGGCCGGAAGTAACGCGCCTGATGGGCGAAAAAGAGAAGGCGCGCTCGGCGATGAAAAAAGCAGGCGTGCCGATCTTGCCGGGTTCCGATGGAATCATCGGGTCCGAAGGCGAAGCGCTGGAGTGGGCGAAGCAGGTGGGATTCCCGGTCATC
>Ga0335079_10001328_pt1 | contig 28182 bp, 25 predicted proteins | sample Lox_Sample_33_FD_206719 | JGI IMG/M metagenome (GOLD analysis project Ga0335079, IMG submission 206719) | Soil microbial communities from Loxahatchee National Wildlife Refuge, Florida, United States - Lox_Sample_3.3 | ecosystem: Environmental > Terrestrial > Soil > Wetlands | place: USA...
CTTGAGCTCGAGCGCTTTGGCGAGATAGGACACCCCGCCGGTGCCGCCGGTACCGGGCTTGTAGCCGATGATGCGCTCCACCGTCTTCAGGTGATGGCAGCGCCACAGCTGGAAGTTGTGATCGAGATCCACGAGCTTCTCGGCCAGCTCGTACAGATCCCAATCCTTGTCGGCATTGTGATACACGCCGAGCCAGGCGCCCGCAACCTGCTTGCTGGCGACATACGGCTCGCGGAAGTCGCGCAACAGGTGGTCCTGCGGAACCTCGTAGCCACGGCGGCTCAGGAGCCGCAGCACCTCGTCGTAGAGTGAGGGCTCTGCGAGCGCCCGCTCGAGCAGCGCGTAGGCCTCGGGGTCGCGCTTGTGCACCGTGGTCATGTCGGCGTTCTTGTTGCCGAACAGGAATTCCAGCAGCCGGTACTGCACCGACTGGAAGCCGGACGAGCGCCCGAGCGCGTTGCGAAACGCGGTGTACTCGAACGGCGTCATGGTCGAGAGCACGTCCCACACTGCGATCAGCTGGTTCTGCGAGCGCGCGATGCGTGCCAGCATCTTCAGCGCCGGATCCAGATCGTCGCGCCGCACGCAGCTCATGGCGGCGGTCAGCTCGTGCAGCATCAGCCGCATCCACAGCTCCGATACCTGATGCACGATGACGAACAGCATCTCGTTGTGCTCGCCGGTAAGCGGGCGTTGCGCGTCGAGGAGCTTATCGAGCTGCAGGTACTGGCCGTAGGAGAGCGAGCTGCCGAGATCCCAGTGCACCGCTTCGTCGGCCAGCTCGACGCGCTCCGACTTGTCGTACTGTCGGGTTGTCATGCAGTGGATGGTACACTCGAACGCCCAGAATCGCGCGCCGGGTCCGTGAGCGCGCCCGAGCAGCGCCGCACGTGAGCACACCCCTCCTCGAGGTCCGCGATCTCGTCAAGCAGTATGCCGCCACCACCGCGGTGGCCGGCGTCACTTTCAGCGTCCCCGAGGGCATCTGCTTCGGCCTGCTCGGGCCCAATGGCGCCGGCAAGACCACCACGGTCGAGATCATGGAGGGGATCCTGCCGCCGACCTCGGGCGAGGTGCGCTACCGCGGCGCGCCGCTGGATGCGCGCTTTCGCGAGGAGGCCGGCATTCTCTTCCAGAAGACCGCACTGCAGGACCATCTGACCGTGCGCCATTGCATCGCGCTGTTTCGCGGCCTGTACGCCCACGGCCTGGAAGTCGACGAGGTGATCCGCATCTGCGCGCTCGAAGCGCTGGTGGATCGCGATGCCCGCAAGCTCTCCGGAGGGCAGCACCAGCGACTGCTGCTCGCCATCGCGCTGGTGAACGATCCGGCGGTGCTGTTCCTCGATGAGCCCACCACCGGACTCGACCCGCAGGCACGGCGCAATTTCTGGGAGCTGGTCGCATCGATCAAGGCGCGCCGCAAGACGATCATCCTCACCACTCACTACATGGAGGAGGCGGAGCTGCTGTGCGATGAGATCGCGATCATGGACCGCGGCCGCATCCTCACCCAGGGCGCGCCCGGGGCGCTGTTGCGTGCGCATTTTGCCGAAGTGCTGCTCGAGCTTCCCCGCCCGGAATTTCCCGAGGCTGCGCGTCAGCTGCCGCTGAAGATATTCGACGGCGGCGACAAGGTGGAGATCACGACCCATGACCTGGAGGCAACCTTGCGTACGCTGCTGACGGCGCACGTGCCGCTCACCAATCTGCGCATCCGTCCGCCGAACCTCGAGGATCTGTTTCTCGAGCTCACCGGCAAGGAGCTGCGGCCATGATGCGCCGCCTGTTCGCCGTATTCCACGCGCGCAACCTCGAGTTCGTGCGCGACCGCGGCACGCTCATCTTCACGCTGCTGCTGCCGATCATGATCGTCATCGGCATGGGCTTCGTGTTCGGCGGGCCGCCGCGGCCGCTGTTCAAGGTTGGTGTCCTCGGCGATCCGGCTGAGCGGCAGGCGCACCCCTTCCTCATCGAGCGCTACCTGCAGTCCGTGCCCCTCGAGGACCAGCAGGCCGCGCTCGGCAAGCTGACGCACCAGCAGATCGATCTGCTGGTCGACCTCCATGGCCCGACGCGCTACTGGGTGAACACCGACTCGCCCAAGGGCTACGTGGTCGAGCGGCTGCTGCGCGCCGCGGAGCCGGCCGCGCAGCGCGAGCCGGTCACGGGAGCCGCGATCCGCTACATCGACTGGCTGTTCCCGGGCATCCTCGGCATGAACATGATGTTCAGCTGCCTGTTCGGCGTCGGCTACGTGGTGCTGCGCTATCGCAAGAGCGGGTTCCTGAAACGCCTGCACGCAACCCCGCTCTCCGCCTTCGAGTTCCTCGGCGCCCAGGTGCTGTCGCGCCTCACGCTGATCGTGGTCGTGACCTCGATCCTCTACCTCGGCATCGGCAGCATCATCCACTTTCACTCGGCCGGGAGCTCCGCGCTGCTCGCCCTGCTGGCGCTCCTCGGGGCGCTGTCGATGATTGCCCTGGGGCTGACCATCGCCGCGCGCTTCTCGAGCGATGAGCTGGTCGGGGGGCTCCTCAACATCCTCACCTGGCCGATGATGCTGCTGTCGGGCATCTGGTACTCGCTCGAAGGCTCGCCGCGCTGGGTGCAGTGGGTGGCGGACGTGTTTCCGCTGACGCACCTGCTGGACGGGGCGCGCGCGGTCATGCTGGACGGCGCCGGCATCAGGCAGATCGCCCCCGACCTGTTGTATCTTGCCGCCACCACGCTCGTGTTCCTGACCTTCGGTGCCTGGTCGTTCCGCTGGCGCATCGACTGAAACGGGGCAGCGCCTCGAGGAGCCGTACGGCTTGAGATTTTTCAGCGACAACACCGCGACCGCCTGCCCGGAAATCCTCGCCGCGATCCAGGCAGCGAACCACGGGCTCGCCCCTGCCTACGGGGACGACGAGTGGACGGCGCGCCTCGATGCCGTCCTCAGCGACCACTTCGGCACGCCGGTGCGTGCCTTTGCCGTCACCACCGGTACCGCGGCCAACTCGCTGGCGCTCGCGACGCTCAGCCCTCCCTACGGCGCGATCTTTGCGCACCACGAGGCGCACATCGCGGTCGATGAGTGCGGCGCTCCCGGCTTCTTCTCCGGCGGCGCACAGCTCGTGCTGCTGCCCGGAGCGCACGGCAAGCTCGACGCCGTGACCGTCGAGGCGGTACTGGCGGCGCATCCCCGCCACCTGCACAGCGTGCAGCCGGCCGCGCTGTCGCTCACCGAGGCGACCGAGCTCGGCACGAGCTATACGCCCGCAGAGGTTGCGCGCATCTGCGAGCTCGCCCACGCGCAGGGACTGAAAGTGCACATGGACGGCGCGCGCTTCGCGAACGCGCTCGCGTTCCTTGACTGTCACCCGGGGGATGTCACCTGGCGGGCCGGGGTGGATGTGCTGTCCTTCGGCGCCACCAAGAACGGCGCGCTCACCGCCGAGGCCGTGGTGTTCTTCGATCGCGCCCTGGTGAAGGACTTCGAGCTGCGCCGCAAGCGCGCCGGCCACCTGCTGTCGAAATCGCGCTACGTCTCGGCGCAACTGCTCGCCTACGTGGAATCGGGTGTATGGAAGCGCAACGCCGAGCGCAGCAACGCGCTCGCGCGGCGTATCGGCACGGCGGCGGGCGCGGCGCTCAAGCACCCGGTCGAGGCCAACGAGGTATTCCTCGAGCTGGGGGTCGAACGCCGGCAGGCGTTGCGCGCCGCGGGCTTTGAGTTCTACGACTGGGGAGCCGAGCCGCTCGGCGAGGCGCGCATCGTGGTCTCCTGGGACCAGCCGGAGCGCGACGTGCAGGCGCTTTGCGAGGCACTCGCGCGCAGCTGACTCGAGGCCGCGCCCGGCGCGGCCCCCCGCTGCTGCCTACTGCTCGCGCAGGCTCACGGTCACCGGCACACGCGCGGCGCGCAGCGCCGGCAGCAGCCCGCCGAGCATGCCGATGAGCACCGCGATGACCAGTCCGCGGATCACCAGCACCGGCGTCACCTTGAAGCTGAACACCACCTGCGTGAAGCTCTGCCCGAGGGTTGCGACCGTGAGGTTGTTGAAGAGCGCGTAGGCGATCAGCGCCCCGAGCGCCGCACCCGCGAGCGCCAGCAGCAGCGCCTCGCTCATGACCGAGGTGACGACCGGGAAGCCGCCGAAGCCTATCGCCCGCAGGGTCGCGATCTCCTTGCCGCGCGCGGCCACCGCCGCATACATGCTGTTCAGGGCCGCGAACACCGCACCCAGCCCCATGATGCCGGTCACCACCCCGGCGAGCACGCCGATGGTCCGGCGGAACTGCCGGGTCTGGGCGCTGAAGTAGTCGTCCTCGCGCACCACATCCATCGTCAGACGCGGCTCGGCCGCGATCGCCGCCTTCAGCTGCTCGAATCCGCCGGGACCATCGAGCGCCACCAGCACCGAGCTCGAGCCGAGGCGCCCGAAGGTCGAGCGCGCCACGTTGATGTCCGCCCACATCTCGCTGTCGTGGGAATCGCCCGCGGCGAACTCCCCCACCACCTGCCACTCCGAGCCGCGCATGCGCAGCGTCTGACCGACATTGGCGCCCTGGAACTGCTGCACCACGCCGCGTCCCACGATCAGCTCGCGCAACCCCGGGGTGAAGTTGCGACCGGCGATGATCTGCAGCTGCGGCCGCAGCGCGAACGAGGCGGGCTCGACGCCGCGCACCGTGACATTGGCGCCGCTCGCGACGTCATCGCGGCGTACCAGCTCGGCGATGATCATGAGCTCGGCGGCGGCGAGCGGCTTGCCGTCGGCGCCGGGACGGATTCCCGGCTCCTCCTTGATGAGATCGGTGGAGTCGCGATCGAAGCCGGAATTGAGCTCCGCGTCCGAGCCGCCGCGCAGAATGATCGCCGCGTCGTGGCGTCCGGTAGCCTGCAGCGTGCTCTGGAATCCGGCGGACATGGCGAGCAGCGCGGTGAACACCGCCACCACGCCCGCGAGCCCGATGACGATGACGAGCGAGGGCGCCCAGCGCTCCGGGATGCTGCGGATGCTCAGGCTGGTGATGGCGAGTGCCTGTCTCAACACGTGGGCGGTCTCCTCAGGTCTCTCAGCGGCCGGCCAGGGCGTCGACGATCTTGAGGCGCCGCGCCCGCAGCGCCGGCAGCAGGCCCACCGCGAGACTCATCAGCACGATCGCGGCGACGCCGAGCAGCCACACCGAGGCATCGAGCTCCAGCAGGAACTGGCCGCCGGTGATCTTCTCCACTCCGGCGCCCGCAAGCGAGGCGAGCGCCAGTCCGACCAGCCCGCCGAGCAGCACCAGCGCGAGGGCCTCGGCGAGCACGAAGCCGAGCACGCTGCCGTCGGAAAAGCCGAGCGTCTTCAGCACCGCGAGCTCCGGGATGCGCTCGCGCACGCTCTGCGCCATGGTATTGCCGACCACCAGCAGCAGCGTGAAGAACACCGCGAACAGGATCCAGCGCACGATCAGGCCGATGTCGCCGATCTGCTTGACGAAGCTGATGTTGAAGTCCTTCTCGGTCTGGGTCTTGGTCTCGTCGGGGGAGTTCTCGAACATGCCATCGACGGTCTTGCTGATCGCCTTGGCGTCGGCCCCCGGGGCGAGCTTCAGGATGAAGAAGTTGGTGCGGCCCTTGATGCCGAACTGGTTGGCCTCGTCGTAGAAATCCTGCTGCATGAAGGCGAGGTTGGTGCGTTTTTGCCAGTCCTCGTCCTTGCCGTCGAAGATTCCGACCAGGTCGAACTCCCAGGCCTTGCTGCCGTTCTTCTGCGGCCAGATCTGCGAGGAGATCGGCACCCGCTGCCCGAGCTTCCAGCCGAATTTCTCGGCCAGCTGCCGGCCGGCGATCATGCCGGTGCGGGTGCGCTCGAACGCCTGCCACTGCGCATCCGGCATCTTCCATTCGGGGTAGGCGTCGCGGTAGCGCACCGGGTCGACGCTGAACATGAAGATCGGCGTGTTGGTCTGCCACACCCCGCCGAACCACTGCTGATAGGCGACCCGCGCCACCCCCGGGATCGCCTCGAGCTTCGGCACCATGCTCACCGGGAGCGCGGTGGTGAAGGACACGCGCGCCTGCACGATGAGCCGCGTGGCACCGATGAAGTCCGCGCCCGAGTTGAACACCGTGTTGACCGACTGCAGCAGTCCAAACAGCAGGAACGCCATGATCACCGACAGCAGCGTCAGGATGGTGCGGGTGCGCCTGCGGAAGAGATTCGCAACGATGAAGCCGGTTTTTGTCATGTAACGTCAGTCCCGCATGCGCAGCCGGCAAAACCCGCGCGCGATTTTGCCCGCTTCACTAGGCCGCCTGCTCGAGCAGCTGCCCCTTCTCCAGATGCAAGGTGCGGCGCGCGAACTCGGCCGCCTTCGGGTCGTGGGTAACGATGACGATGGTCTTGCCGTGCTCCTTGTTGAGCACCTGCAGGAGGCCGAGGATCTCGTCCGCGGTCTTGCGGTCGAGGTCGCCGGTCGGCTCGTCGCACACCAGCAGCTGCGGGTCGGAGACCAGGGCGCGGGCGATAGCGACGCGCTGCTCCTGGCCGCCGGAGAGCTCACGCGGCTTGTGCTTGGCGCGGTCCGCGAGCCCCACCACCTCGAGCGCCACGGCGACGTTCTTGCGCCGCTGCGCCTTGGTGAGCCTGGTGAGCAGCAGCGGCAGCTCGACGTTGCCCTCGGCCGACAGCACCGGCATGAGGTTGTAGAACTGGAAGACGAAGCCGACGTTGTGCGCACGCCAGCGCGCCAGCTGGCCGCTGCTCAGCTGGTCGATGCGCGCGCCGCCCACCAGCACCTCACCCGAGGTCGGCTTGTCGAGACCGCCGATGAGATTGAGCAGCGTCGTCTTGCCCGAGCCCGACGGGCCCATGAGCGCGACGAAGTCGCCCCTGGGGATCGACAAGGTCAGGCCGTGCAGCACCTCGATCTGCTGCTTGCCGCGCTCGTAGACCTTGGTGACGTTGCGCACCTCGACCATCGACTCTGTCATGGCATTCCTCTCGCTCATTGCCTGGCCTCGCTCACCGCCGTATTGTCCCTGAGCCCCGCCGGCGCATCGACGATCACGCTCTCGCCGGGGCTCAGGCCCGCCAGCACCTGGCGCGTATCGCCGCTGCCGCCGCCCACGGTCACCGCGCGCCGCTGCGCGCGGCGCTCCTGCACCACGAACACCACGTCCTCGCCGCCGTCCTTGCGTATCGCGGCGGCCGGCACCAGCACGCCGCGCGGCCGCGACTGCCGCGCCTCACCGGGCGCGGCCTTCTCCTCGAAGGACACGCGCACTCCCATGTCGGGCACGATGCGCGCATCCTTGCTGTCGAAGCCGATGCGCACCTTGACGGTCGCCTTGGAGCGGTCGGCGGTCGGAATGATGGCGATGACGTGGGAGGGGATGCGCCAGTCGGGATAGGCATTCAGCACCGAGGAGACCGGCTGGCCCGGCTCGACCCGGTTGATGTACGCCTCGTTGACGTCCACCTCGATCTCGAGTGAATCCATGTCGACCAGCGTGCCGATGCCGGTGCGCGTGAAGCCCCCGCCCGCGGAGAACGGCGACACGATCTCCCCGACCTGAGCGGCTTTGGCGATCACCACCCCGGTGAAGGGTGCGCGCACCGTGCAATAGTCGAGCTGCACCTGCGCCGCGCGCACGTTGGCGCCCGCCAGCTCGATCTGCTTCTTCTGCGCCTCGACCTGCGCGCTGCCGGTATCCACCTGTGTGCGCGCCTGCTCGACCGCCTGCTGCGAGACGAGGTTGCGGGTCACGAGGTCCTCGTCGCGCTGCACGTCGCGCCGGCTCTGCGCGAGCAGCGCGTCATCCTGTGTGAGCACCGCCTGCGCGGACTGCAACTGCGCCTGCGCCTGCGCGAGCGCCGCCCGCTGCGCCGTATCGTCGAGGCGCGCCAGCACCTGCCCGGCCGCCACGTGGTCGCCCTCATCGAACAGCACCTGCGTCACCGTGCCGGTGATCTGCGCCGATACCGTCGCTTCGCGGCGCGCGGTCACGTAGCCGGTGGCATCGAGAACCGAGGCGCCGCCGCCGTCGGCGGCGAGCGGCTGCGCCAGCGCGGTGTGTACCGGCACCGCACCGCGGCCCGAGAGCGCGAGCCACGCGCCCGCGCCGAGCAGTGCCAGCAGCGCCACGCCGCCGCCGATGATCCAGGGGCGACGCGACGGCGACTCGAGCACCGCCTCGTCACCGCGATCGATCCGCAGCTGTCCCAACAGCGCTTTTTTGTCCGGTTCTGCAGCCAACTCTCAAGTCCCCGGCGCCGAGCCGCGCAACGATATCATCAGGGCGCGTACCCCTGCATGACGGCGCAACATACAGTGGCCCCGCCCGCCTGCACCTGTGTTGAATCGCCGCGCCCCGCAGCCGTACCGAGCCTCAGCCGGCCAGAATCTTCGCCATCAGGCGCCGCGCCTGCGAGAACTCGGGCGCGATCAGCAGCGCGTGCTCGAGCGCATCCCGCGCCGCCACCGGATCGGCGTGATCGAGCAGATCGCGCGCCAGATAGAAGTAAGCCTCTGCCGCGCCCCACCCCGGCAGCTGCTCGATTCCGGCGCGCTCGGCATCGAAGGCGATGACCGTCTGGCGAAGCTTGGCCAGTGCGCGGTCCTTGTTGCCCCCGGTCGAGGGGGACAGCTGGTAGTCGTTCAGCGCATCGACCAGCAGCACGCGCGGATCATGCGGCGCGAGCTGCCGCGCGCGCTCGATGTCCTTGTGCAGCTGCCGGCCCGCGAACGGCAGGAAATCCGCGCCGTGGCCGAGAGGTGTCGCCTGGCAGGCGGAGCGCAGCGCCAGCGCCGCGGCGAAATCCGCCTGCACGCCGAGTGCCTCGTCGGCCGCCCGCACGCAGCGCTGCGCCAGATCGCCGCTCGATGCTCCGACCGCCGCCACGCCCTGCGCCGCGAGCAGCGCGCGGCGCCACTCGAGGAGCGCCGCGTAGTAGGCGTGCAGCGGGTCTCGGCTCTCATCCGCGGCAATCACTCCGACCAGCTTGTTGAGGGCGGCGGCGTCCTCGGTGTAGTAGCCGTACTGGATGCGGCTCTCGAGGTCGCGCCAGGAAATGTCGGCGCCGTGCGCAGCAGCGCTCGCGGCGAGGAGCGTGAGGGCCGCCGGCAGTAGAATGTTCGGGCGCATGCAAAACCATAGCACAGCCTCCGCGACAATCGCTGCCCCGGCCCCGGCGCTGATCGACATCGGCATCAACCTCGGCCACGACAGCTACGACGCCGACCGCGACGCGGTGCTGGCGCGCGCCGCGGCCGCGGGCGTCGTGCAGATGCTCGTCACCGGCTCGAGCGTCGCCGGCAGCCGGGACGCCCTGGCGCTCGCGCGCCGCCACCCCGGACGGCTGTACGCGACGGCGGGCGTGCACCCGCATCACGCATCCGAGCTCACGGCCGAGCACGCCGCCGAGCTCGCCGAGCTCGCGCGTGCCCCGCAGGTGGTGGCCGTCGGGGAGTGCGGCCTCGATTACTTCCGCGATCTCGCGCCGCGCGAGGCGCAGCGCCACGCCTTCCATCGCCAGCTGGAGCTGGCACGGGCGCTCGGCAAGCCGGTGTTCCTCCACCAGCGCGATTCGCACGCGGACTTTCTCGCCATCCTGCGTGAGCACGGGCTCGAGCACACGGGGGTGGCGCACTGCTTCACCGGCGGGCGGCAGGAGCTTTACACCTATCTCGAGCTCGGACTTGCGATCGGCATCACCGGCTGGATCTGCGACGCGCGGCGCGGCGCGCACCTCCTGCCCCTGATGCGCGAGATTCCGGATGCGCGGCTGCTGCTCGAGACCGACGGTCCCTACCTCCTGCCGCGCGATCTCGAGCCCCGGCCCGCCTCGCGCCGCAACGAGCCGGCGTACCTGCCGCACATTGCCGCGGTCGTCGCGGCGGCCCGCGGCGAGAGCCTCGAGACGCTCGCGCGCTCGAGCACCCAGGCGGCGCGAGCGCTCTTCAAGCTGCCGGAGCCGCCGAAAGGGGCCACAATGTAGCGGCAGCCCCCGCCCGCCGCGGTTCGTGAAGCTACTTCACAAATCACACTGAAGATATTGATACTACTGCATAAATAAGAGACACACCATGGACCTCAAGCGGCTCAGCGCCCTCGTCGGCACTACCTGGGATCAGTCGATCGTCGAGAGACTCACGGCCTACGTACGCATTCCCAACAAGTCCCCTGACTTCGATCCGCAATGGGAGAGCCATGGCTACATGGAGCAGGCCGTGAAGCTGATGGCGGACTGGTGCCGCCAGCAGCCGCTCGCCGGCATGCGCGTCGAGGTGCGCCGCCTCCCCGGCCGCACCCCGCTGCTCTTCATCGACGTTCCCGGCGAGCTGCCGGGGTGCGTCATGCTCTACGGGCATCTCGACAAGCAGCCCGAGTTCACCGGCTGGCTCCCGGGGCTCGGCCCGTGGGAGCCGGTGATCCGCGACGGCAAGCTCTATGGCCGCGGTGCCGCCGACGATGGTTACGCGGTGTTCAGTTCGCTCACCGCCATCGCGGCGCTCAAGGAGCAGGGCATCCGGCTGCCGCGCTGCGTGGTGCTGATCGAGGCCTGCGAGGAGAGCGGGAGCGATGATCTGCCGGTGCATCTCGCTGCGCTCGGTAACGCGATCGGCGAGCCCTCGCTCGTCGTCTGTCTCGATGCGGAGTGCGGCAACTACGACCAGGTGTGGTGCACCACCTCGCTCCGCGGCAACCTGGTCGGCACGCTGACCGTCCGGGTGCTCACCGAGGGCGTGCATTCCGGCATGGCGACGGGTATCGCACCGACGCCGTTCCGCATACTCGAGCAGCTGCTCGCGCGCCTCGAGAACCCCGTCACCGGAGATCTTCTCCTCGATGAGCTGCACGTCCCGCTGCCCGCCGATCGGCGCGCACAGGCGGTCGCCGCCGCGCAGGTGCTCGGGCGCGAAGTCGCGGGCAAGCTGCCGTGGGCGAGCGGCGTACAGCCGGTCTCCAACGACCCGGCCGAGCTCATCATCAACAGCAGCTGGCGCGCGACGCTCGCAGTCACCGGCGCCGACGGCCTGCCGCCGATCGGCTCAGCCGGCAACGTGCTGTTGCCGCAGATCGCGGTGAAGCTGTCGCTGCGACTGCCGCCGACCTGTGATGCGGCCCGCGCAGCCCAGGCGGTGCGCGAAACACTGCAGCGCGACCCGCCCTACGGGGCCGAGGTGCGCTTCGAGGCGGGCTCGGGCACCGCGGGCTGGAATGCACCGGCCTTCGCGCCCTGGCTGGAGGAGTCGATCGGCCGCGCCTCGCAGGCCGTCTATGGCCGGCCGGCGGTGCACATCGGCTGCGGTGGCACGATCCCGTTCATGGGCATGCTGGGGGAGCGCTTCCCGCGGACCCAGTTCTTCATCACCGGAGTGCTCGGACCGCACGCCAACGCGCACGGACCCAATGAGTTCCTGCACATCGACTACGCGAAGAAGCTCACCGCCTGCGTGTCGCTGGTGCTCGCGGACCACGCCCGCACCGTGGCCTGATCAGCGCATGTCGGCCATGTAGCTCGGCTTGACGGCCTCCTTGATGCGCCGCCAGCCCTCGCTCAGGGGGGCGGTCGCCTCCTCCTGCGGCTGGTACTCGACCGGCGGGAATTCGGCGCGCAGCGCATCGACCATCAGCGTCCACTTCGGCAGTCCCTTGGGGAACTTGCCGCGCCGCGTGAATACGATCCGCCCTTCGACCGGGATGTCGCCCGCCACCGCCTTCACCGCCGCGATGCGATCGTAGAGCGCGCTCTGCGGGTTGGTGAAGGTGAAGCGCCGCGCGCCATCCATGACGGTCCAATCGGCCATCTGGTCGCCGCCGAAGATATTGCCGCGCACGTCGCGCAGATCGACCACCCCGACGCCGCGCATGGTGAGCAGCAGGAAATCGACGTGGAAGCCGCCGCCCATGCCGTCCGGCACGAGTGCGTTGCTGAGATGGTCGGCGGCGCCCCCCGTGACCGCGGCCCGCAGCGCCTTGCGGGCGCGGTAGAGGCGGTACCAGCGCCACGCCCAGAAGAGCGCGAGCAACGCGCCCGCTGCCAGCACCAGCAGTGCCCAGGTGGCCGGCGGTACCCTGGCCAGCAGCTCGTCCATCAACTCCCCTGATCCCCTAGAGCCGCGCGCAGCGCCGGCAGATGGGCGTCAATTTCAGCACAGCGGACGGGTCGCGCAAACAGCCGCGCGAGAGTTTCGGGCACCGGCACCGTCCGCCCGATGAGCGGCTCGACGATCTCGCGGAACTTGGCGGGGTGCGCGGTCGCGACCAGTACCCAGGGTCCACGCGCGCGCCGCTCGGGGGGCAGGCGCGCCCAGGCCTCCGCCGCAGTGGCGGTATGCGGGCACCAGACCTGGCCGTAGGTGCGAAAGCCCTCACGGATGCGCTCGCGGATCTCGGCATCGCTCACGCTGGTCGCGCTCACCGCGGCCCGCAGCTCCGGGAGCTGCGGGTAGAGGGCGCGCAGCCGCTCGAGGTTGCTCGGGTTGCCGACATCCATCGCGGAGGCCAGGGTCGCGATGCTCTCGCGCGGGCGCCAGCTGCCGGTCTCGAGGAAGTCCGGTACGGCGCGGTTGGCGTTGTGCGCCAGCACGATGTCCCCGATCGGCAGTCCCAGCTGCCGCGCCCAGAGGCATGCCAGCGAGTTGCCGAGGTTGCCGCTCGGCACGATGAACGAGGCGCGCGCACCGTGCTCGCGCCAGACCGCGAGGCTCGCCGCCGCGTAGTAGACGGCCTGCGGCAGCAGCCGCCCGAGGTTGATGCTGTTGGCGGACGACAGTGCCCGGCCGCTGCGCAGGCCCGGGTCGAGGAAAGCCTCCTTAACCAGGCGCTGACAGTCATCGAAGGTGCCGCGCACGGCGAGCGAGCGCACGTTGTCACCCCAGCAGGTGAGCTGTCGCTCCTGGGTCGGGGACACGAGTCCCTTGGGAAACAGCACCGCCACCTCGATCCCGGGCCGGCGGTGGAAGGCGGCCGCCACCGCGCCCCCGGTGTCCCCCGAGGTCGCCACCAGGATCGTGAGCGGCTGGGCCTCCCCCTGACGCAGGCGCGCGAAGCAGGAGGCGAGGAAGCGCGCCCCGAAGTCCTTGAAGGCCGCCGTCGGCCCGTGGAAGAGCTCGAGCACCGACAGCCGCCCGTCCGGGTAAAGCGGTACCAGAGGCGCCGGAAAATCGAAGGCCTCCTGGGCGATCGGGCGAAGCTCCCCGCTCAGCCGGTCGCCCGCCAGGAACGGCGCGAGCAGCGGCTGTGCCACCTCATCGAGCGAGACAGCGCCGTCGAAGGCCTCGAGCGGCGGCCGCGGCCACGCGGCCGGCACGTACAAGCCGCCGTCGGGCGCGAGGCCCTGCAGGAGCGCTGCACTGAATCCCACGCGCACACCCGGGTCGCGCGAGCTGGTGAAGGAGAATTCCGCGGTCATCTCCCCGGCTGACCCGGCGCGTCCACCACGTGCGCCCCCCGGTTGCGGATCTCGACGATCCAGCCGTCGGTCGCGAGATTATGCGCCGCGAACTTCTGCCGCATCGCGCCCTGCACCGCCTCGGCGCTCGCCGCGAGCGCCCAGGCGAACATCGAGGGTCCGGCCCCCGAGATCGAGCAGCCGAGAGCCCCGGCCTGCATGGCCGCGCGGCGCACTTCGTGAAATCCAGGTATCAGCGCCTGGCGCTGCGGCTCGATGACCACGTCCTCCAGGGAGGCGCGGATCATGTCGAGATCGTTCGTGTAGCAGCCGGAGATGAACCCGGCCAGATGCGCCGTCTGCCAGACGAAGTCCGACAGCTCGACGCTGCGCTTCAGGATCGAGCGTGCCTGCGCGGTGGCGAGGAACATGTGCGGGTGGACGATCACCGCGCGGATGTCGGCGGGCACCGGGATCTGCTTCACCCGCGGCTCGTCGATGCCGACCGTCAGCACGAGCCCCCCGTAGAGCGAGGGCGCAATGTTGTCGACGTGCCGGGAGCCGCTCGCGACCGTCTCGCCCGCGAGCGCAAAACTCAGCAGCTGCGGCAGACTGCAGGGCGCTGGCAGCAGTGCGTTCGCCGCCACCACCGCGCCGACCGCAGAGGCCGCCGAGCCTCCCAGGCCCGAGCCGAGCGGAATCCCCTTGTCCAGATCCAGCACGAAGCCGAAGCCCGGGCGCAGCGTCTCCTGCATGGCGAGCAGCGCCCTGCCGGCGGTGTTGTCGCGCGGCTCACGCGGCAGATCGCCGGGGCCCTGCACCACCCCGATCCCGACCCCCGGGGCGGAGCGCCGCGAGACCGTGACGCGGTCGCCGAGCGCGTCCACGGAGAAGCCGAGGATGTCGAAGCCGATCGCGACGTTGCCGACCGAGGCGGGAGCGAAGGCCGTGGCGCGGTCGCGTGGACCGCGGCCGCTCACAGCCGCGCCCCGAGATAGGCGGCCAGGCGCAGCAGGTCCGCGAACACCCCGCCCGCGGTCACCTCCGGTCCCGCGCCCGGACCCTGCACGATGAGCGGATTGTCGCAGTAGCGGCGGGTGGCGAAGCGCACCACGTTGTCGGTGAGCGCGATGTTGGCGAAGGCATGATTCCCGGCAAGCTCGATGAGCCCGACGCTGGCCTCCCCGGCGGCGGTGAGCCGGCCGACGTAGCGCAACACCTTGCCGCGCGCGCGCGCGCTGTCGAGTCGTCCGCGCATCATCGAGTCGTACTGCGGCAGCCGGGCCATGAAGTCCTCGATCGATCCGCTGCGCAGCTCCGCCGGCACCAGGCTCTCGACCTTGACGTCGGCGAGCTCGAGCTCGAGACCCATCTCGCGCCCGAGGATGATGAGCTTGCGCGCCACATCGGTCCCCGACAGATCGTCGCGCGGATCGGGCTCGGTGTAGCCGCGCTGGCGGGCATCGCGCACGATCTGCGAGAAGGCCTGCTTGCCGTCGTAGACGTTGAAGAGGTAGGCGAGCGTGCCGGAAAAAATGCCCTCGACGCTCGTCACCTCGTCGCCCGTCTGACGCAGGTCGCGCAGCGTATGCACCACTGGCAGCCCCGCGCCGACCGTCGCCTCGTAGAGATAGTGCGATGCGCCGCTGCGGCGCGCCTGCTGCAGGCGGTGGTAGTACTCGAGCGGACCGCTGTTCGCCTGCTTGTTGGGGGTGACGACGTGGATGCCGGCCGCCAGCCAGTCCGCGTAATGCGCCGCGACGGCGGGGCTGGCGCTGCAGTCGACCAGCACCGTGTGCGGCAGGTAATCGACCCGCACGTGCTCGATGAAAGCAGCGAGGTCGGGCGCGATCCCGGCCGTGTCGAGCCGTGCACGCCAGCCATCGAGCGCGACGCCCGGCTCACCGAGCAGCATGCGCCTGGAGGACATGACGCCGCGCAGGCGCAGATCGAGGCGCGCCTCGGCACGCAGCCGCTCGCTCTGTGAGGCGAGCTGCGCGAGGAACGCGCGCCCGACGCTCCCCGGGCCGATGAGCCCGATCGACAGCGTGTGCGGCGACAGATACAGCCCGGCGTGCACCGCACGCAGCGCGCGCGTGGTGTTGCGCCCCTCGACCACCACCGAGATGTTGCGCTCGGAGGCGCCCTGCGCGATGGCGCGCACGTTGACGCCGGAGGTTCCGAGTGCGCCGAACACCTTGGCGGCGACGCCCGGCGTGCCCGCCATGCCATCGCCCACCACCGCGAGAATCGCCAGGTCCGGGTCGATGTCCACGTTCTGAATCTGCCCCTCGGCGAGCTCGCGCGCGAACGCCTGGCGCAGCACGGCGACGGCGCGCTCCGCCTGCTCCTGCGGGATGGCGCAGCAGATCGAGTGCTCGGAGCTCCCCTGCGAGATCAGGATGACCGAGATGCGCTCCTCGCGCAGCGCGCCGAACAGGCGGCTCGCCGTGCCCGGGACGCCGATCATGCCGGTGCCCTCGAGGTTGATGAGCGCCACGCGGTCGATGCTGGTGATCCCCTTCACCGGGAGCGTCGAGGCGGGATGGGCGCAGATGAGCGTACCGGCCTTCTCGGGTGCGAAGGTGTTGCGGATCCACACCGGAATACCGTCGCCGACCGCCGGCGCCATGGTCTGCGGGTGGATCACCTTGGCGCCGAAGTACGCCAGCTCCATCGCCTCGTTATAGGAAAGCGAGTCGATGACGCGCGCATCCGGCACGCGGCGCGGATCTGCCGACAGCACGCCGTCGACGTCCGTCCAGATGTGGATCTCGCTGGCGCCGAGGAGCTTGCCGAAGATCGAGGCGGAGAAATCGCTGCCGTTGCGGCCGATCGTGGTCTGCACGCCGCGGCGGTCGGAGGCCACGAAGCCGGTGATCACCAGCGTGCCGGCGAAGTCTGCCGGCAGCACGGCTTCGAGGTTGGCGTGGGACTCCGGCCACTGGATCGCCGGCCCCAGCGGACCCCATTCGCAGATCACGACGCGCCGGGCGTCGACCCATTGCACCGGACCCGGGCGTCGTGCGCGCTGCGCGAAGAAGCGCTGGAACAGGCGCGTCGACCACAGCTCGCCGTAACCGGCGATCAGGTCGCTGACGTTGCGCGCCGCCGCGCGCGTCAGCTTCACCGCATACAGCACCGCCTCGAGGTCACGCGCATCGCGGTCGAAGCCCTCGAGGTAGTCCCAGGCCGCAGCCGGCTCGAGGAGCTCGGCGGCGATCGCGCCGTGGCGCGCACGCAGCTCGGCGATCTCGGCCTTGAAGCTGTCGTTCTGCCGCTCGGCGAGCGCGATCAGGCGCAGCAGCGCATCCGTGACGCCCTTGCAGGCGGACAGCACGACCGCGAGGCGCTTGCCCGGGATCGACTCGAGTATGGCCGCGACGCGCCGGAAGCAGTCGGCATCCGCGACGCTCGACCCTCCGAACTTGTGCACGACCCAGGGATCGGTCTTGCTCATCGACTTGGGGATTCTTCGGGGAAGTGTGAAAGAGCGGTGGGACTCTACTGATTGCCGCAGGTCGCAGCAACGGCCCGCGGACCGCGCCACGCAGCGCCCGGCCCTGCGTCCCGCTGGCATAATTCGCGCGTCGCGATGCGCGCACGACCGCGTGCGACACCGCCACGCCGGCGAGGGCTCGGCGAGCGACTCGATGCGCCTCTTCTGAGTTTTTATAATGTTAAATATCAATGTCTTAAGATGATTTATTGATGTAATTTGAAGTCGCATCGCTCATGAACGAGATTGGACTCATCCGCCGACAGCTCGCCATCGAGCAGGCGCATGCGCTCGAGGTCAGCGGCGCCGTCACGGCCCGGGACACTGCGTCCCTCGAGGGCCTGCGGCACGCCGCGCGGGACTACCTCGCGTGCGTCCTCGGATCCTTCGCGCAGCGCGATGCGCAGCTCGCGGCGCTGGCAGCGCGTCTGCCGGCCGGCGATCCGCGGCGGCCCGCACTCGCGGCGGCGCTCGCGGGACCGGGCGCGAGTTGCGATGCGCAGGCCCTGCTCGAGAGCGACTCCTGGGTCGCGCTCGATGAGTATCTGCGCGGCGTCTGGAGCGCCCGGCGTGCGGCGCTCGATGCCTCACTCGGCGCCAGCACACCGGTGACCGAGTGGCGGCAGGTGGCCGTAATCGGGGCGGACTCGGTGCTCGAGGAGCGCACGCGTTACGCGCGCGTGCATGCGGGGCTGCGGTGAGCGCGTCCCCACGTGTCGCCAAGGCCGGCGACCGGCTCTACACCGTGGTGCTCGCGGCCGGGGCCTCGACCCGCTTCGGCTCGCCGAAGCAGCTGGTGCGCATCGGCGGCCGCCCGCTGCTGCATACCGTAGTGGCGCGCGCCGCCGAAGTCACCGGCAACGCGCTCATCGTCGTGCTCGGCTCGGGAGCCGCGCAGCTCGCGCCGCTCCTCAAGCACACCCCGGGTTCCGTGGTGGTCAACCGCCAATGGCGCGAAGGCCTCGCGAGCTCGATCCGAGCCGGCGTGGCGCGCCTGCCGTCCACCTGTGCGGGCGTCCTTCTGGTACTGGCCGATCAGCCCGCGGTCACCACGGACGATCTCAAGCGTCTCGCCGGCACCTGGCGCCGGCGCCCGCAATACATCGTGGCGGCCCTCTACGCGGGGGCCGCCGGGGCGCCCGCGATCTTCCCGCGCAGCAGCTTCACCGATCTCGCCGCGCTGCGCGGCGATGCCGGCGCGCGCTCGATCCTGCGCCGCAGTGCCGACCGCGCGGTGCGTGTGCCCATGCCGGGGGCGGAGCTGGATCTCGATACGCCCGAGGATCTGCTGGCCCTCGAGCCGCCGCAGTAGGCGGGGATTTCGGCCGCAGTTACTTCGCCGCGAGCACCCGCCGGGCCTGCAGCAGATGCGGGCGGTCGATCATCTGGCCGTCGAGACTGGCAACACCCGCGCCGCCGGCGGCGGCAAAGGCCGCCACCACACGCTGCGCATGCACACGCTCGGCCTCGGTAGGCGTGAAGGCTGCATTGATCGCCGCCACCTGATCGGGGTGAATCGCGAGCTTGCCCGAGAAGCCGTCGCGGCGCGCCTCCTGGAGCTCGCGGGCGAGGCCTGCGGCATCGCGGAACTCGGTGTGCACGCCGTCGATCGCCTGCGCGCCGAGCGCCGCCGCGGCCAGCAGGCAGGTGGTGCGCGCGAGCGCAAAGGTGAACGTCAGCGCGCCCGAGGCATCGCGCTTCGCCCGGGCGCCGAGTGCCGCGCTCAGGTCCTCTGCTCCCCAGGTGAGGCCCGCCAGGCGCGCCGCCGCTGCCCCGGCGCCGAGGGAGAGCGGGTAGCGCGGCAGGGCGAGGAGCCCGTGCGGCGTCTCGGTCGCGATGACGAGGAGCGAGGTCGCGCCGTCCCGCAAGCCGCGCTGCGTCTCGCGCGCGCTGAGCTCGACGGCGGCCGCCTCGATCTCCTGCGCTGCCGAGACCTTCGGCAGCACGATTCCGGCCGGCGCGCCGCCGGCAGCGAACAGTCCGGCGAGATCCTCACGCCACAGCGGCCCGCCGGGCGGGTTGACCCGCACCCAGAGCTGCGGCCCCGTGGCGCCGCGATGCGTGCGCAGCAGCTGCGCCACGCGGGTACGTGCCGCCGGCAGCTGCGCCTGATCCACGGAGTCCTCGAGATCGAGGATCAGGGCATCCGCCCCGCTCACGAGCGCCTTCGCCTGCTTGCGCTCGCTGTCTCCCGGCACGAACAGCCAGGAGCGCAGCGCCGCGGGCGGCCGCTCCTGGCTCACCTCTTCGGCCCCTTCAGCATGAGCGCCGCCCGCCGGCAGATGGCCACCTCCTCGTTGCGCTGATTGATGGCGCGATGCTCGAACACGACGATCCCCGAGTCCGGGCGCGACTGACTGTCGCGCTTGGAGATCACGGTGGTGGTGGCGCGCAGCGTGTCGCCGTGCAGCACCGGCTTCGGGAACCGTACCTCCTCGAAGCCGAGATTGCCGAGGGTGGTGCCGAAGGTGGTGTCGTACACCGACAGCCCCACCAGCAGTCCCAGCGTGAACAGGCTGTTGACGACGCGCTCGCCGTACGGGGTGCTGCGTGCGTACTCGGCGTCGAGATGAATCGCCGCCGGATTCATGGTCAGCGCGCTGAACAGCACGTTGTCCGACTCGGTCACCGTGCGCCTGACCGCGTGCTCGAAGCGCTGTCCCGGCTCGAACTGCTCGAAATAGAGTCCCGCCACGGCCGCTCCTTACGAACGCCTGCGGCGCTCCCCGCCGCTGCGCCGCTAGTGTTGCACACGCTCATAACCCCAGAAAGAGGCGTACCCAACCACAGGGTATTTAGCCGCCGCGCAGCCGCGACCTATAGTCGTCCGGGCATGTACGGCTACGATGAGCTCGACCAGGCCTTCATCGACCAGCGTGTCGCGGAGTTCCGCGATCAGACGCGCCGCCATCTCGCGGGCGAGCTCTCCGAGGAGGAGTTCCGGCCGCTGCGGCTGCGCAACGGGCTGTACCTGCAACGCCATGCGCCGATGCTGCGCATCGCCATCCCCTATGGGCTGCTGAGCTCGGCGCAGCTGCGCCGGCTCGCCGCCATCACCCGCCGCTACGACCGCGGCTTTGGACACTTCACCACGCGGCAGAACCTGCAGCTCAACTGGCCCGCGCTCGCCGACGTCCCGCAGATCCTCGCCGAGCTCGCGACGGTGCAGATGCATGCCCTGCAGACGAGCGGCAACTGCGTGCGCAACGTGACCGCCGATCATCTCGCCGGCATCGCCCCCGACGAGGTCGACGACCCCCGCCCCTACTGCGAGATCGTGCGTCAATGGGCGGCACTGCACCCGGAGTTCAGCTATCTGCCGCGCAAGTTCAAGATCGCGATCACGGGCTCCGCTGGGGATCGTGCCGCCTCCGAGGTGCATGACATCGGACTGCACCTGAAGCGCGACGCCGCAGGCGGCATCGGCTTCGCGGTGCGGGTCGGCGGCGGCCTCGGGCGCGCGCCGGTGATCGGCGCCCTGATCCGCGAGTTCCTGCCGCTCGCGGAGCTCCTCGCCTACCTCGAGGCGATCCTGCGCGTCTACAACCGCTACGGGCGGCGCGACAACATCCACAAGGCGCGCATCAAGGTGCTGGTGAAGTCACTGGGCGCGGCGCGCTTCCGCGACGAGGTCGAGGCCGAGTGGCTCGCCGCTCGCGGCAGCGCGCCGCTGTTGAGCGCCGCGGAGCTCGAGCGGGTGCGCGGCTTCTTCCGGCCGCAGCCCTACGCGAGCCTCGCCGACCGCGACGTCGCTGCCGGCGCCGAGCCGCGCTTCCTCGCCTGGTACCGCTACAACACGCATGCGCACCGCGTGCCCGGGTACCGGGCCGTGTTCGTCTCGCTCAAGGCGCACGGCAGCAATCCGGGCGATGCAACCGCGGCGCAGATGGAGGCGGTCGCGGAGCTCGCCGAGCGCGTCAGCTTCGGCCTGGTGCGCGCCACCCATAATCAGAACCTGCTGCTCGCCGACGTGCCGCAGCACGAGCTGCAGGTCGTGTGGCGCGAGCTCGGGCGGCACGGCCTGGCGACCCCCAACATCGGCACGCTCACCGATCTCATCGCCTGCCCGGGGCTCGATTTCTGCTCGCTGGCGAATGCCGGGACACTCGGCGTGGCGCACGAGATCCAGCAACGCTTCGCCGACCTCGACTACCTCTACGATCTCGGCCACATCGAGCTCAAGATGTCCGGCTGCATGAACGCCTGCGGCCATCACCACGTCGGCCACATCGGCATCCTCGGCGTCGACAAGCACGGCGAGGAGTGGTACCAGATCAGCCTCGGCGGATCGGCCAACGGCTTCACGGCGCTCGGCGAGGTGATCGGCCCCGCGGTGCCGAAGCACGCGGTCGCAGCGACCGTCGAGCGCATCGTCGAGGTCTACCGCGCGCATCGCACGCAGGACGAGCCCTTCATCGCGACCGTGCGCCGTATCGGCCTCGAGCCATTCCGCGCAGGTGCCTATGCGCTACATCCTGCGGCGGCATGAGATCGTGCCCGATGAGTGGGCGCACCTCGGCGAGGAAGTCACCGCCGGAGCCCCGCTCATCGTGCCGCTCGCGGAGCTGCGCGCCGAGCGCGCGCGCTGGCACGCCTGGCGAGGACCGCTCGGCGTCCGCCTGGCACCCGACGACCGGATCGAGGAGCTGAGCGCCGAGCTGCCGCTGCTCAGCCTCGTCGCGGTCGAGTTTCCCAACTCCGGCGACGGCCGCGGCTATTCCCAGGGCCGGCTGCTGCGCACGCGCCTTGAGTTTCGCGGCGAGCTGCGCGCCCTCGGTGCCGGTGTGCGCCAGGACCAGGTGTTCCTGCTGGCACGCTGCGGCTTCGAGACCTTCGAGCTGGCCGCGGGAGAGGACCTGAACGCCGCGCGCCGCGCGCTCAGTCGCTATAGCGTCGCCTACCAGCCGGGGGCCTCGCAGGTGGTGCTCGAGCGACAGCGCTTCTTCGCCCCCTGAGCCTGCCGCGCTCCGTCAGCGCTCGGGCAGAGCGATATCGGCGAACATCTGCGCCACCTCCTGCGCCGACTGCGCGCGGTGCGCGCGGTCGACCAGGCGCCGGTCGAGATGCGGGGCGAGCAGCTGTGCGAACTCGTACATGTACTTGCGCAGCAGCGTACCGCGCCGGAATCCGAGCCAGGTGGTATGGGCCGCGAACAGATGCGACGCATCGACCGCCACCAGGTCCGGATCCGCCGGGTCGACCGCCATGTGCGCCACGATGCCGACTCCGAGCCCCAGCCGCACGTAGGTCTGAATGACGTCGGCGTCGCGCGCGGTGATCGCCACGTTCGGCACCAGCCCGGCTCTGGCGAAGGCTTCGTGCAGCGATGACGGGCCGCTGAAACTGAAGGTGTAGGTGATGAGGGGATATGCCGCCAGCGTGCGCAGCGCGAGCTTGCCGCCGCTCGCGAGCGCGTGGTCCTTCGGCACGATGACGGTCCGATGCCAGCGATAGCACGGCAGCAGCGTCAGATCCGGAAACAGGCTCTCCGAGCCGGTCGCGATCGCACAGTCGATGCGATCCGAGGCCACCATCTCCGCGATCTGCTCGGAGGTGCCCTGATGGAGGTTGAGGCGCACCTGCGGGTAGCGCCCGCGGAACTGGCGGATCACGTCCGGCAGCACGTAGCGGGCCTGGGTATGCGTGGTGCCGATCGACAGGCTCCCCTTGCCCTCATCCCGCAGCTCCGTCGACAGATCGCGGATGCTCTGCGCCTCCTGCAGGATGCGCAGCGCCCGCTCGATCACCTGCTGCCCGGCCGGCGTGATGCGGGTGAGATTGCGGCCCTCGCGGACGAAGATCTGGAAGCCGAGCTCATCCTCCAGGAGCTTGATCTGCTTGCTGACTCCCGGCTGTGAGGTATGGAGCTTGTGGGCCGCCGCCGTGATGTTGAGACCGCTCTGGGCCACGGCGGCCAGGTAGCGCAGCTGATGCAGCTTCATTCACGGCTAGGCTACCGCCCCGCTGCGGGCGTGTCACCGGCGTATAACCGCTGCGCAGTGCCTCAGAAGCAATACTTCGTTCAGTCCCGGGGAGGGCCACCCCTATAGTCGTGGCGCCATGGACTACCTGCCGCTGTTCCTGCGCCTCGAGGGGTCGGCCGCACTCATCGTCGGCGGCGGTCCGGTCGCCGCCCGCAAGGCCGACTGGCTCCTCAAGGCGGGCGCCCGCGTCAGCGTAGTGGCGCCCGCGCTCGGCGCGCAGCTCAGCGCGCGTGCCGGGCGCGCCGAGCTCGTGCACCACGCCGGGCGCTTCTCGCCGCAGCACCTCGAGGGTTGCGCGGTTGCGGTCGCGGCGAGCGATGAGCCGGCGGTCAATGCCGCGGTGTCCGCAGCGGCACGTGCGCGGCGCATCCCGGTCAACGTGGTCGACTCCGCCGAGCTCTCGACCTTCATCTTCCCCGCCATCATCGACCGCTCGCCGATCGTCGTCGCCGTGAGCTCGGCCGGTCACGCCCCGGTGCTGGCGCGACGCGTGCGCGAGCTCATCGAGGCGCTGCTGCCGGCGCGGCTCGGGGTGCTGGCGCGTTTCCTCGGGGCGCGGCGTGCTGCCGTGCGGCGCGCATTCCGCACGTCCGCACGCCGTGCCTTCTGGGAACGCATCATCTCCGGGCCCGCCGCGGGTGAGGTGCTCGCGGGGGAGGAGCCGGCCGCGGAGCGGAGCTTTGCCGCCGAGCTGCGCCGCTCCCGCCGCACTGCCTCGGGCGCGGGTGCGGGCGAGGTCTATCTGATCGGTGCCGGTCCGGGCGACCCGGATCTGCTGACACTGCGCGCGCTGCAGCTGCTGCAGCAGGCCGACGTAATTCTCTACGATCGCCTGGTGCCCGAGGCGATCCTCGAGCGTGCGCGGCGCGATGCCGAGCGCATCTTCGTCGGCAAGGAGAGCGGCGACCATCCCGGGCGCCAGGGAGAGATCGAGGAGCTGCTGGTCGGCCTTGCCCGCGCGGGCAAGCGCGTCGCACGGCTGAAGGGTGGCGACCCCTTCGTGTTCGGACGCGGGGGTGAGGAGATCGAGGCGCTCACCCGGCACGGCATCCCCTGGCGGGTGGTGCCCGGCATCACCGCTGCCCTGGGCGCTGCCGCCGCTGCCGGCATCCCCCTCACCCACCGCGACCATGCCCACAGCGTCACGCTGGTGAGCGGGCATGCCGCGACGGATAATTCGCTCGACTGGCGCGCTCTCGCGCGCTCCAGGCAGACGGTGGTGTTCTATATGGGAGTGGCGCAGCTACCGCACATCGTGGCGCGGCTCCGCGCGGCCGGCGCCGAGGCGGAGCTGCCCGCCGCCATCATCGAGCGGGCGAGCCTGCCTGAGCAGCGCGTGCTGCGCAGCTCCCTCACGGGCATCGCCTCCGTCGCGCTGCGCGAGCAGGTCAGGGCACCGGCCCTGCTGATCGTCGGCGCCGTGACGGCGCCCGGCGTGAGCACGCGCGCGGTCGACGCGCCGCAGATCGCGGCCGTCGCCGGAGCGATCGCGTGAGCGCCCTGGCCGGGTTCGTCGGCGCGATCGGCAATACGCCGCTCATCCGGCTGCGTAGCTTCAGCGAGGAGACCGGCTGCGAGATCCTCGGCAAGGCCGAGTTCATGAATCCCGGAGGATCGGTCAAGGACCGGGCCGCGGCGGCAATCATCGCCGACGCCGAGCAGCGCGGTGAGCTGCGCCCCGGGGGCATCGTCGTGGAAGGCACCGCCGGCAACACCGGCATCGGGCTGGCGCACGTGTGCAACGCGCGCGGCTACCGCTGCGTGATCGTCATGCCGGACAACCAGTCGCCCGAGAAGTACCGCCTGCTGGAGATGCTGGGCGCGGAGGTGCACAAGGTTCCGGTCGTCCCCTACAGCAATCCCAACCAGTATCAGAAAGTCGCGCAGCGCCTGGCGGCCTCGCTCGCAGGCGCCATCTGGTCGAACCAGTTCGACAACACCGCCAACCGCGCCACCCATGCGGCCACGACCGGACCTGAGATCTGGGCGCAGACCGAAGGCCGGATCGATGCCTTCGTCGCGGCCACCGGCACCGGCGGGACCCTCGCCGGCGTCTCCGAGTACCTCAAGTCGCGCAACTCCTCGGTGCGCTGTGTGCTCGCCGACCCGCCGGGCAGCAGCCTCTACGAATACTTCCGCAGCGGCACGCTCAAGGCGACCGGCAATGGCTCGATCACTGAAGGCATCGGCATCGGACGCGTGACCGCCAACCTCAAGGACGCGCCGATCGACTCCGCCGTGCACGTCGCGGACGCCGATACCGTCCGCTGCGTCTACCGCCTGCTGAACGACGAGGGCCTGTTCCTCGGCAGCACCAGCGGCGTCAATATCGCTGCGGCCCTGCAGCTCGCCCGCGAGCTCGGCCGCGGGCACACGATTGTCACCGTGCTGTGCGATGGCGGTGCCAAGTACCAGTCGCGGCTCTTCAATCGCGCCTGGCTCGAGGAGAAGGGACTCGCCGCCGCCGCCGGCGCCCCGCCCCCGGGACCGCCCATCGATCTCGGTCAAACCCTGGTCGCCTGAAGCCTGAGGCCGCGGCGCTGGCTGCGGATCGGCGGAACATGAGAGAGTTCCGCCGTGAACGTCTCCTTAAGCTCGGCTGAGCTCGAGGCGCTGCGCCTCAGCCTCGCGGTCGCGACCCGCAGCGTCGCCTTCAGCCTGCCGCTCGCCGTGCTCGCCGCCTGGATCCTGACGCGGGCCCGTTTTCCGGGCCGCACGCTCTTCGATGCCTTCGTGCATCTGCCGCTGGTGCTGCCGCCGGTCGCCGTGGGCTACGTGCTGCTGCTGCTGTTCGGCGTCCACGGTCCCATCGGCGGCTGGCTGCGCGCGCATTGGGGTATCCAGCTGCCCTTCACGACCGCGGGCGCAGCGCTCGCGACCGCTGTCATGACCTTCCCGCTGATGGTGCGCGCCATCCGCCTGTCCCTCGAGAACGTCGACCGCGGGCTCGAGGCGGCAGCACGCACGCTCGGCGCGGGCGCCGCGGACCGCTTCCTGACGATCACCCTGCCGCTCATGCTGCCGGGGATCCTCGCCGGGGCCGTCACGGCCTTCGCCGCCGGGCTCGGCGAGTTCGGCGCCGTCATCACCTTCGCCGCCAACATTCCGGGCGTCACCCGCACGCTCCCGCTCGCGCTCTACACCGCCATGCAGTCTCCCGACGGCGATGAGCTGGCGCTGCGGCTCGCCATGCTCTCTTTCCTCCTCGGACTCGGCGGCCTGCTCGCCGCGGAGCTGCTGGTGCGGCGCGTGCGGCGCCGCCTCGGCCGTTAGGCCAGCCGCGAGCGCCACGCATGCTGCGCGTATCGCTCCTCAAGCGCCGCCGCGAGTTCACCCTCGACGCCGCGTTCAATGCGCCGACGCCCGGGGTGATCGCACTCTTCGGCCGTTCCGGCAGCGGCAAGACGACCCTCATCGACATGCTCGCAGGGCTCCTGCCTCCCGATGAGGGCGAGGTGCAGCTGGCCGGCACCGTGCTCACGGATACGCGCGCGCGGCTGGCCGTGGCGCCCGAGCGGCGGCGGATCGGCTATGTCTTCCAGGATGCGCGGCTCTTTCCGCACCTGACGGTGGCGGGGAATCTGCGCTACGGGCAGAAGCGCGCCAGCCACGTGCCGCAGTACATCCGCTTCGAGGAAGTGACCGGGCTCCTCGGCCTCGACGCCCTGCTCCGCCGCCGCCCGCACGAGCTCTCGGGCGGGGAGCGCCAGCGCGTGGCCCTCGGCCGGGCGCTGCTGTCGCAGCCGCAGCTGCTGCTCCTCGACGAGCCGCTGGCCTCGCTCGATGCAGCGCGCCGCGAGGAGGTGCTGCCGTACCTCGAGGCGCTGCGCGACTGGCTGTCCATCCCGATGGTGTACGTGAGCCACCAGTTCGAGGAAGTACTGCGGCTCGCAACCTACATCGTGCTGCTCGAAGCCGGATCGGTCCTGGCTGCGGGGCCGGTCGAGGAGGTGAGCCTGTCTGCGCAGCTGCGCCGTGTCGTGACGCAGGATCTGGTCGGCGCGGTGCTCACCGGGGTGGTGACCGCGCTCGATGCGGGCGCCGGCACCGCCGAGCTCGCCATCGGCGGAGGCAGGCTGCAGGTGTCGCTGCGCGAGGCGCCGCTCGGGGCGCGCGTGCGGGTGCAGCTTCTCGCCCGCGACATCATCCTCGCCATTCAGCCCATTCAGGGACTGTCGGTGCGCAACGCCCTCCTCGGCACGGTCACGGAGATCACCCCCGACGATGCCGCGGCGGTGCTCGTCAGGGTGGACGTCGGCGGCGCGATCGTGCTCGCCCGCATCACCGAGAGCGCCCGCGCGGCGCTGCGGCTCAGCCCCGGGGATGCGGTGTGGGCGCTCGTCAAGGCGGTGTCGACGCGCGGCCATGCCTTTCGCCTCTTCGGCACGCCGCAGCGGCGCGCCTGAGGCTTCAGGCGTCGGGCACCGCCTTCTCGCTCACCATCGTCAGCACGTCGTAGTTGGCCACCGCCTCGCCGTCCTGGTTGGTGATGGCCGTATCCCAGCGCACCTCGCCGTAACCGGCGCCGGCGCGCAGCGATTTTTCCTTGCAGGTGAGGCGTACGCGGATGCGGTCTCCGGGCTTCACCGGCTTGACGAAGCGCAGCCCGTCGATCCCGTAGTTGGCGAGCACCGGTCCGTAGGGCGGATCGACGAACAGTCCCGCGGCCGCCGAGATCAGGAAGTAGCCGTGCGCCACGCGGCCGCCGAACAGCGGATTGCGCGCGGCCTGCTGCTCGTCCATGTGCGCGTAGAAGGTGTCGCCCGAGAGAGCCGCGAAGCGCTCGATGTCCTCGACCGTGACCGTACGCTCGCCGGAATGGAAGGTATCGCCCATGGCGAGCACGCCGAAGGGCTTCCTGAAGGGATGTACTCCGGGATCGAGCTCGCGCGCACCCCGTACCCAGCGGCCGCTCGATGCGGTGATGACATCGGGCGTCCCCTGCACGGCGGTGCGCTGCAGATAGTGCATGACGCCGCGAATGCCGCCCATCTCCTCCCCGCCGCCGGCGCGTCCCGGGCCGCCGTGCACCAGGTGCGGGAGCGGCGAGCCGTGTCCGGTCGACTCCTTGGCGCAGTGGCGGTTGACGACCACGATGCGCCCGTGGAACGGGGCGAGCCCGAGGACGAGGCGCGCGGCGAGCGCCTCGTCCGCCGTGAAGACCGATCCGGCCAGGCTCCCCCCGCCGCGGCGCGCGAGCGCGATGGCGTCCTGCGTGTCGCGGTAGGGCAGGAGTGTGCACACCGGCCCGAAGGCTTCCACGGTATGCACGGCGCGCGCTTTGGCTGCGTCGCGACAGAAAAGCAGTGTCGGCGCCATGAAA
>Ga0335079_10001329_pt1 | contig 28180 bp, 29 predicted proteins | sample Lox_Sample_33_FD_206719 | JGI IMG/M metagenome (GOLD analysis project Ga0335079, IMG submission 206719) | Soil microbial communities from Loxahatchee National Wildlife Refuge, Florida, United States - Lox_Sample_3.3 | ecosystem: Environmental > Terrestrial > Soil > Wetlands | place: USA...
GCAACGTTATAATCGCTTCGATCCTCGGAGGAAACGCCATGAAAATCAAAGACATAATCGTCATCCTGACCGACCCGCGCGGGTCGGAGAACCGCATTTCCGTGGCCACGGCGCTGGCGCAGCGCGCCGGCGCCCATGTCATTGGGCTCTATCTCATCCCGACCATCAGTCTCTCTGAGGTGGGGCTGCCCTACGCCGGAACCGAGACCGAGATCCGCGCTCTCGAAGAGATCGAGGAAGCGCGCCGCGCCGCGGCACACCGCACGGCCGGCGAGGTCGAGCGCGCGCTCGCGAAGGCGGCCGGGCTCGCAGGCCTCGTCCATGAGTGGCGCGTCATCGAAGGCGACGTGGCGGCAACGGCAGCGCTGCACGCACGCCACTGCGACATCGCGGTTGTCGGACAGACCGACCCCGACCATCCGACCGCAACACCCCATCTGCCCGAAGCGGTCCTGCTCGGCTCGGGCCGGCCGGTGCTGATCGTGCCTTATGCCGGCCATTTCGAAAGCGTCGGAAAGAACGTACTCGTCGCCTGGAACGCCTCGCGCGAAGCTGCGCGCGCCGTGAACGACGCCATGGCTATCCTGCAGAGCGCCGAGCAGGTCCGTGTCTTCTCCGTGAATCCGGAGGGGCAACGGCCGTGGCCGGGCGCTGATATCGCGCTTCATATGGCCCGTCATGGCGCCAAAGCCGAGACAACGTCCTCGGTGAGCCACGATATTGATGCCGGCAACGTCATCCTGTCGCGAGCTGCCGATTTCGGCTCCGACCTTATCGTCATGGGAGGCTATGGCCATTCCCGGCAGCGCGAGTTCATCTTGGGCGGCGTGACCCGCACGATGCTGCAGCACATGACGGTGCCGGTCCTGATGTCGCACTAGGCCAGGCGATTCGTGCCGCTGCAATACCCGCTCGGGTTGCGAAGTCGTCTTGATCCGCCGTGATGGCAGGTTAGAATTGGCAAGCGAACGAATTGTGCCTGCCTGTTCATGAACGACGAAATCGATGATCAAACGGGCAGCGGACCGCACGATCCGTTGCCGGCCAGCTTTTACGTAGCGATGATGGAGTCGTCGGAGGACGCCATCGTCACCGAGACGCTTGACGGCATCGTGACGAGCTGGAACCGCGCGGCTGAGCGCATGTTCGGCTTCACCGCCGCCGAGATGATCGGGCGTGCCGTGACGGTGATAGCCCCGGGTCGCGAGGAAGAGTCGGCACGTCTGCGCGCGCGCATCAAGGCGGGTGAGCGCATTGCGCATCACGAGACGATAAGGCAGCGCAAAGACGGCCAAACAGTCGCCATATCGCTCTCGATCTCGCCCTTGCGCGACGCGGTGGGCCACCTCCTCGGCGCGATCCGCATCTCCCACAACATCACCGAGGAACGCCGCCTGCGCTTGGAGAACGCAGAACGCGAAGGGCTTCTGCGATCAATTCTCGAGACGATCCCCGACGCGCTCATCGTGATCGACGAGCGCGGCACGATCCAGTCGTTCAGTACGGCGGCGGAGCGTCTGTTCGGCTACCGCGCGGATGAGGTGTCCGGGCAGAACGTCAAGGTTCTGATGCCGTCGCCGCACCAAGAGCATCATGACGATTACCTGCACCGCTATATGACGACCGGTGAGCGTCGTATCATCGGCATCGGCCGCGTCGTTGCCGGATTGCGCAAGGACGGAACCACATTCCCCATGGAGCTCTCCGTCGGCGAAGTCACCCGTGCCGGGCGCCGTCTCTTCACCGGGTTCGTGCGCGACCTGACGCAGCGACAAACTGCCGAGCGGCGCATCCAAGAGCTGCAGTCGGAACTGCTTCACGTTGCGCGTCTCACCGAGATGGGGCAGATGGCTTCGGGCCTTGCCCACGAGTTGAACCAGCCACTGACCGCCGCGGCCAATTACCTCCAGGCCCTGCGGCGGCTCGTCGATCGCGGCGACGAAAGCTCGCTTGCCCGCGCGAGGAGTGCTGCCGAGAGTGCGGTCGGCCAAGTGGCGCGCGCCGGCGAGATCATCCGCCGTCTTCGTGAATTCGTGAAAAAGTCGGAACCGGAGCGGCGCGAGGAAAGTATCGTCAGCCTCATCGAAGAGGCGAGCGGCCTTGCCCTCATTGGCGCACGCGAGTACGGGATCGAGGTGCGGTTCCGCACGGCATCGGAACTGCCGCTGGCATTCGTCGACAAGGTCCAGGTTCAGCAGGTGCTGGTCAATCTTATCCGCAACGCCGTCGAGGCGATGCAGGCCAGTCCGCGCCGCAGCATCGTCGTCGAGACGCACCTGGACGGCGAAGGCCTCATTCGGGTCGGCGTTCTGGACAGCGGACCGGGCATAGCCCCGGAGGTCCTGGAAAGGCTTTTCCAGCCCTTCGTCACCACGAAGGCACAGGGCATGGGCGTCGGCCTATCGCTCTGCCGGGCCATCATCGAGGCGCATGGGGGCCGGCTTTGGGCCGAGCCCAACCCCGACGGGGGTGCCATTTTCCGATTCACTGTGCCCCCGGTCGAAGGGTCGGACGGCGCCGTCACGGCCCCTTAACCACCCCCCATCCGCATTATCCCTTATAGCGGAACCGGACTCCCCGGCTCATATGTTGGCCACAAGAAAAGGCCGCCGGCGGGCGTGGGTCGGCTCATGGACATGATGATCTTTATCGTCGATGACGACGAAGCTGTGCGTGACTCGCTCGGCCTTCTTGTCGAAACGCACGAAATGCAGGTGGAAACCTTTGCCTCGACCGAGGAATTCGTGCGCGCCTACCGTCCTCACGCGAGACAGTGCCTGGTTCTCGATCAGCATTTGCAGGGCATGAAAACCGGGCTCGATTTTCTCGGCTCGGCGGACTGGGCCGCGATGCGTATGCCGGTCATCTTGATGACTGGCCGCGGCGACGACGAGATCAGGGCGCGCGCCCACGCCGCCGGCGTGGCGGCCTATCTCGATAAGCCGATCGACGCCGACCGCCTCATCGCCGCGATCGAGAGCGCCGTCGGCCCCGCGGCCTGACGCTCATACGCGCAATTACTTACGCATAATCCCGAATTTCCGGCCGCGCAAAAGCGCAGTACCTCTTTGCGCGCGGACGGGCGAAAGCCGTCCGGCACTTGCGAGCAGGGAGATCGAATATGCGAGAGCTCAGGAGCCGTGACGATCGCGAACTGCACCGGATCGAGACCGCGATCGCCGTGATCGAAGGCGGACCGTGCGACGGCTCGCGCGCCTCGCTTCTGCAAGCGCTCAAGACCGAGCGCGGCGAGCTTCTGAAAATCGGCTGCCGCTGCCGTACGCCCACGCGCTCGGCGCATCTTGCCTTCGTCAACCGCCTGGCGAGCTGAAAGAGCGCGGCCATGACCTGCAAAGCCGAGATCAATCGCAGCTTTCCCTCGTATCGCAATGCCTATGACTACCTGACGTCGCGCGGATTTCTCTGCATGCCCCGCGGCTGGGAGAACGGCCGCTGGTCGGCATTGGTCGAGCCCGCCGGCAGCCAGATCCACGTGCTGGTGCAGTTGCGCGCCGCGTAGGCTCGACACAGGCACCGGATAAGACTGAGGCTCAGATTCTAATCTCTTGGCTCATGCCGTCATTCAGCCGGGAATGAACATCAGGAGGGCAGCCCCGCCCATAACGACGCTCGTGATCCAGCCCAGCATTTTGACGATCCAGCCCGCCGTGTAGGCGCCCATCACCGACGGTCTGGAGACGAGTAGAATGATCACCACCATCAGCGGAACCGCCACGATGCCGTTGATGACCGCGCTCCAGAACAGGGCTTTCATCGGGCTCAAGGGCGTATACTGTATGAAGAGCGCCGCAAACACGCTCACGGCAATCACCCCGTAAAATCCACGTGCGTCAGACGCCTTCCGCTCAAGGCCCCATTTCCAGTCCATGGCCTCGCAGAGGGCGTAGCCGGCGGAACCTGCAAGCACCGGGACCCCGATCAAGCCCACGCCGAATATGCCGACCGCGAACAGCAGAAACGCGAAATTGCCAGCCAAGGGACGGAGCGCGCTCGCGGCCTGCGCCGCCGTTTCTATGCTCGTAACGCCCGCGACGTTCAGCGTTACGGCGGCTGCGAGAATGATGAAATAGGCGGTGATATTGGAATAGAACATGCCGGTCCACGTGTCCCAGCGGATGCGGCGAAGCTCGCGGCCCGCTTGGCGCGCATCCACCACAAGCGGCTTGGCGCCGCGATGCGCCTGCATGTCCTCCACCTCCTCGGAAGCCTGCCAGAAGAAGAGGTAGGGACTTATGGTGGTCCCAAACACGGCGACGGCCACCGTGGCGGCATCGGATGTCGATGGGAGATGCGGCCACAAGGTCCGGAGCGCCACTTCGCCCCAGGGCACGTGAACCGTGAAAACCACGGCGAAGTAAGCGATCAGCGAAAGCGTCAGCCACTTCAGGAAGAACACATAGCGGTGATAGGGAACGAAGATCTGCAACATGAGTGTTCCCACGGCGAAGACCACCGTCATGACGTAGCTGTCGATGCCGGAAACAAGCTCAGCCGTCTCCCCCATCGCAGCGATGTCCGCGGCGATATTGAACGTGTTGGCCGCCAGAAGAAGCAGCACCATGACGCGCAGGACGATTGGGGGAAACGCCGCCTTGATGTTTGCAGCGAGCCCCTTTCCGGTCACGCGCCCGAGATCGCCGCACATCATTTGCACCGCCGCCATCAGCGGAAAGGCCAGCGGCATGGTCCACAGCATGTTCAGGCCAAATTGAGCGCCAGCCTGCGAGTAGGTTGCGATGCCGCTTGGATCGTCATCCGCGACGCCGGTAATGAGGCCCGGCCCGATCTGCGCGAGCGGATGCTCCTTGAGCCGCGCCCAGAAATCTCGCCGCGGACGTTGGCGCGGCACCGGGTCTTGCGTAGCGGAGGAAAACGGCATTGCGGCCTTCTACCCATCAATCTCTTGCTCGATCGCGACCATACGCCCTTGGGACCCCGCGGGGCGATGACAACGGTGGTCGGGCTCGCGAGGCTTGCACGAGCTTCGACGTGGCAGGCGATTAACGCGCGTCCGCCAAAGGATTTCGCATTTCTGGCAGAATATTCTCGCAAAGATCGCGACTTTCCCGGTCCGGGCGAGCGCTTTTCCGGCGAGTTGCGATTTAGTTCCCCGCCCGTGATCCTCAATTCTTGTCGAGCCGCGCCTTCGCTTCCTCGACCATCGAGAGATCGACATGGGCCGGTGCCACCTGGATACCCGACGGCAGCATCTTCATGCTGACGGCTGTATCGATGTCCTTCTGGATCGGCGGGATTTCCGGGAGGAGGTTGGGGGAGCGATAGACGTCGCCTTTGGTGAAGACATAATCGAGGGCCTGGGGCGGCTGCTTGGTGAAATCCTCGGCGATCTTCAACGCCTCGGCGCGGTTGGCCGGATCAAGAAACCAACGGACACCGGCCATGTGATCGGCGAGGAAATCGACGATCGCCGCGCGATGCGCGGCGATGAAATCGGCGCGCATCACCCAGAACAGCACCTGATCCGGACCGCCGATCACGTCGGTGGTGGTGAAGAGCGCGCGGTAATGCCCGGTCGCCTCGAAATCATGATTGAACTGCGGCATCACCGGCGCCGCATCGCCCTTGCCGCTCTCGAGCATCGGCAGCATGTTCGCGAAATTGGCCTCGATTTCGGTGAAGTCTGCATCGGCAACGCCATGACGGCGGCCGATCTCGCGCAGCATCATGTCGGTCGAGGCGCCCTTGGCGTTCACGATCACGACATGCCCTTTCAGGTCCGCGATCGTCTTGATCGGTCCATCCTTCCGGACCGCCCACCAGGTCGCATAGCCTTTTCCGCCGTCCTGGGCGACATCGGCGACAATGCGCGCGTCGACATGCGCGTTCGTCACCGAGAGCGCCAGCGCCGCGGGGCCTAGCGCCGCGACCTCGATCTCGTTCGTCGCCAGCGCCTCGATCTGCGGCGGCGAGCCTTGGAAACGCACGATCTCGTAGGTGTAGCTGTGGTTGAGATTTGGGAAGAGCGCCGGATGGACCTTGGCAAGCTCGACAACCAGCGGCGTGATCTGCGTCGGCACTTGTGCCCAGGCAACGCGCAAGCGCACGGGCTCGCCCGCGATCGCGCCGGTATGTGCCGCCAGGAGCAATGCCGCAATCAAAGTTGCTTTCGTCTTCATCGCTGCTCTCCGCGCGTGGAAACCACTGCGGCGGGAAGCGAGAGCGCGGTTGCCGCGCCTGTGCCAGCCGCGAAGCGCTGTATATAAAGGCGCCCGAGCCAGGCGCAGGCGACCGCCACCACGACGTATGGCAGCGCCACAAAAACGAGCACCTGTTCGAGCGGAAGGTTGGCGCCGAGCAAGATTCCGGCGACGACAGGCCCCACCATAAGCCCGACGCGACCCATGCCCGTGGCATAGCCGACGCCCTTGCCGCGAATCGCGGTCGGATAAAAGAGCCCGACGGTGCCATTCAGGGAGTTGTGCGTCGCGGTGCAGAATGAGACCGCCGCCACCGCACAGCCGATCACGATCCAATGCGGCAGGCCGCTCAGGCCGATGAGCGCCACGAACACGATCGCGAAGCCCGAGGTGAGCACCAACGCCATCGGTCCCGCGCGATCCAGCACACGGCCCAACGCCATCACCAGGATCGCAACGATGCTGCCGACGCTCGCGTAGGAGAAGGTCAGCGCCGCCTGCGTCTGGCTCAGGCCTACCGTGGTGAGAAACACGGTCATCCAGCCAAGCAGAGTCATGAAAGTGAGCGCCTCGGCGAAATAGCCGATCCAGAGGAGCGGCGTCGACAGCCGCCGGTCCTCGGCGAAAAGCTCGCCGAGCGCCACGCGGCGGCGCGGCGGCTCCGCGAGCGCGTAGCGAATCTCCGGCCCACGCTCAAGCTCCGGCGCAATGCGGGCAACGAGGCGCTCGAGAGTGGGCGCCGATGGCCGCGCCACCGCGAGCCAGCGCGCAGATTCCGGCAACAGCAGGGCGAGCACCGCGCAGAGCGCCAGTCCGGCGAGCCCCACCGCCACGAACAGCGACGGCCAGCCATAAGGCCCAAGCAAAGCCGCGGCGAGAAGGCCGGTGACGAAGTGCCCGGCCGCGATCCCGATAAGCGCCAGCATGATGAAGCTTGCGCGGTAGGCCTTCGGCGCCGTCTCGGTGAGAAGCGCGATGGTGACGGGCACGACACCCGCAACGCCCATGCCGGCGACGAAGCGCAGCGCGCCCAACTGGAAGAGCGAGGTGGCCCCGGCCGAGATCAAGGTCGCGAGGCTGTAAAAGATGACCGAGACGAGGATCGCGGGCCGTCGCCCCCACCGATCGGCGGCGTAGCCGAAGACGAGCGCGCCCAGAATTGCGCCCGCGCTGCCCGCGCCCAGGACCGGTCCCAGCGCACCGCGCCCGGCATGGAAAGCTTTGAGGAGCGTCGGCGCGCCCACCTGGATCGCGCTGTTGTCGAGCCCATCGACGAACAGGATCAGAAGCCCGAGCGCGCCCATGAGATATTGGAAGCGGCCGAGCGGCCGAGTCTCGATAAGAGCGCCGATATCGATCGTGCGGACCATGGCGCGGCCTCCCGAAGATTTTGGTCTGGAGCGATCTTCGCCGCTGCCCTTTTGGCCCGAGCATACACCAGCGCAGCGATGATGAAACGCGCGCTGAATCCGAAGTATCTTTCAGCAGGCTTGAGGATCTCGTTTGCTGTGCCGACAATAAGGCACAGGAGGAAAGCGGGATGACGCGGAGTGAGCTCCTGGAAAGCGCGGCGGCGCTCGTGCCCGTGCTGCGCGAGCGCGCGATGGCCGCGGAAGCGGCGCGCTCGTGCCCCGTGGAAACGGTCGAGGATTTCCGTCGTCTTGGGATCTTGCGCATCTGCCAGCCGGCGCGGTTTGGCGGCTATGAGCTTGGTTGGGACGTGCTCGCGGAAGTGGTCGGCACGCTCGCGCGCGGCTGCGCATCGCAGGCGTGGATCGCAATGGTGTTCAACGATCATTGCCAGCTGCTGGGCGGCTTTCCGCTCGAAGCGCAGGCCGATGTCTGGGGCGGCGATGGCCTGTCCTTCATCTCAGCAAGCCTCGATCCAATCGGAACGGCACGCCGCGTCGCCGGCGGCGTCCGCTATTCGGGGCGTCACGGCTTTTCGAGCGGGATCGATCACGTGCGCTGGGTGATCTGCGGCGGCCGCACCGACGGGAGCGCCGATGCCTCCTATTTCGTGCTGCCGAAAAGCGAGATCACCGTGGTCGACGATTGGGACGTGATCGGGCTTGCCGGGACCGGCAGCAAGAGCTTCGTGGTCGAAGACGCGTTCGTGCCCGAGCACCGCATCATGCCGTCGCGGTGCGCCGAGGATGGCACCGGGCCCGGCACCGCCATCAACCGCGCGCCGCTTTACCGCATGCCTCGAGCCGGGCTTGCGCCCCTTACTTTCGCCGCCGTCGCGATCGGGATCGCGCAGTCGTTCATCGAGGAATATCTGCGCTACACCTTGCCGCGGAAATCGCGCGGCGTGCCGATCGCCGAGCTCATGGCAACGCAGGTCGCGATCGGCCGCGCCGCGGCCGAAATCGATACGGCCCAGCGCCTCAATCTCGGAACGGCGCGCGAGGCGATGGAGCGGCTCGCGGCAGGCGAGACGCTTGCGCAGGTCGACAGGTTCCGCGCGCGGTGCAACGCCGCGACCGCTACGCAGATCGTGCTGGAGGCCGTGCAAGGGCTCTTCAACATGGCAGGCGGCCGCACGCTCTATCGCCGTAACGTGTTGCAGCGGCTCATGCGCGACATGCTGGGCGCCGCCTCGCACCACTCGCTCGACTGGAATGTTGCGGCGGCCAATTATGGGCGGAGTCTGCTCGCGCCGACTTAGAGTGGCCGGCCCACTTATCGCGGGAACCTCTTCGCGCGCGAGCGGCGATGCCGCGCGCGTACAGGAGCGACGGGAGGACAAGGTTCATGGCGTCGGAAAGCGAACTCAGAGACCAGTTGGCAACGTGCGCGCGCATCTTCGCGATGCAGGGGCTGCTCGGCCTGCACGGCCATGTGAGCGTCTATCAGCCTGCGACCAAGCGGATGCTGATTACCCCGGGCTCGGGCTCCGACAAGGCAAATCTCCGCGCCGAGCACATGATCCCGGCCGATCTCGACGGCAAGCCGCTCGAGGGCAAGATGGGCCCGCCGCGCGAGTGGCCGATCCACACCGCGCTGCACGCGGCGCGGTCCGATGCGCTCGCCGTGGCACACCTGCATCCACCCTATGCCACGCTCTTCGCCATCGCCAAGCGCCCGTACCGGCCGGTGACGATGCAAAGCACGATTTTCGCCGGCGGCCTGCCGCTTTATGGCGAAGCGCATCTCATCACCACACCCGAGCGCGGAGCAAAATTGCGGGCCGTCATCGGCGACAAGCGCGCCGCGTTCATGCGCGCGCACGGCATCACCGTCGTTGGCCGGACGGTCCAAGAGCTTCTGCACGCGGTCCTCGTTCTCGAAAACGATGCGATCAAGACGCTGCAGGCCGAGACGCTCGGCGAAGTCGATACGCTCAGCGACGAGGAATGTCGGATCGCGGACGAGGAAACGCCGATCGAGGCCGTGGCAGGACGGACGTGGGTTTATTTCACGACGCTGGAGGCACGCTGGGACCGGCAAACCGCAAGCGGAAAAAGCGCGCTCTTCCCCTGATTTGACCGCGCGGCCTTGTGAACACGCGCCACGCGATGTCGCGGGCGAAACCTAATTCGGCATGAACGCGTCGGTGTAGAGCTTCGTCATGTCGGGCGCCTCGCTCAGGAATTTCTGCGCCACGAACATGCGCTGAAGATTGGCGAGCGACTCCGCATCGAAGCGGCAGTCCTCGCTGAGGCTCGGAACGACGAGGTCGTAATCCTTACCCATCGCTCCCGTTGACAAGCCGGTGAGCTTGCTCAGCGCTGCGACCGATTCCTCCTTGTGCGCCCGCATATACCGGATCGTATCGAGCCAGCCGGCGACGAAGGCGCGAACCGCCTCGGGACGCGACGCGATCGCCTGATTGGTCGCAAAGATCGCTCCGGCGGCGCTCGCCGGCAGGAAGTCGGCGGCAACGGCGAGCAGCCGGCCCTCGTGCTTTTCCTCCATGGCGAAGATGTCGGCGGTCGGAAACATGTCGGCGTCGATCGCGTGCGTGCGGAACCCGGCAATCGCGGCGGCGATGCTGTTGCCGACCGCGATTTTGGTTATCCCGTCCGGCCCCCAGCCGCGCTCTTGCGCGAGCTGTGTCGCGAGAAAGTCGGTGAATGATCCGGCGCTCGAAATGCCGATCCGCTTGCCCTTGAGCCCGTCCAAGGTATGGACGGGGGAGTCCCATGGCACGGCGACGCCGGTCGGATACATCTTCTGCTCGGCCTCGCAGATCGCCATGATCGGCGCCCCCTTGGCTGTGAAGGCCATTCCCGTTCCGTCGGCGATGCCGATGTCGATGCTGCCCGCGGTCATCGCCTGGATCAGCTTGCTGCCGCCGGTGAAGTCGGAGATTTTGAGCTCGAGTCCGTGCTTCTGAAAAATCCCGAACTCTTGGCCAAGGTTGACCGGCTCCATCGGTGTCGCGTTGGCGACCGCCTTTCCGACGATCAACGTCTCTGCCGCGGGCGCGGCGCCGGGAAAAGCGACGGCCGCAAGTGCCGCAACAAAAGCGAAAAGGCGCCACCCCATGACGTTCTCCGGTTGCTTGCTCGCAATGTACCTAAGCCCGCCGGTGGCGCATCGTCAAACCAGATGGGCGACGTCTTAGGTCATTAGCGCGTGTCGAGCGGCGCTTCTCGAAAAATGTCCGCTCGCGGCTCCTTCAATCGTCAATACCGCAATGAGAGGAGCCACGACCATGCTGGCAGATACCCTCTGCTCCGACCGCTTCGAGAAGAGCCATGCGGCCTGCGATGCTCGCTTCCTTCCGAGCGCGGGCGGCGTTCGCGCCTGCGCTGTCGCCGGGAGCGCTGCCGATGACCCTGCACGACGCATCGACGCGGCGGCCCAAAACCTCGCGGACGCGATTGTCGACGCGCTGCCAGGGGCGGCTCATGGCCCACTCGCCGCTTTTGTCAGAATCCTGTCCGGTTCCGCCGGGCTCAAACGTCTATAGTCGCAACCAAGGAGGAGCCATCATGGCTGAGTTCGTATATCTTTATCGTGGCGGGGCCCGGCCGGCATCGGCCGCGCAGGGACAGCAGGTCATGCAGAAATGGGTGGCCTGGTTCAAGGATTTAGCCGATCGCGGTCACATCATCGATCGCGGCCAGCCGCTCGACGCCAGCGGCAAGATCGTGCATGCGGGATCGAAGAGCATCACCGACGGCCCGTTCGCGGAAGCGAAGGATGTGATCGGCGGCTTCACCCTCATCAAGGCAAATGACGCCGCGCACGCGGCCGAGCTCGCCAAGGGCTGCCCCATCCTCGAGAATGGCGGCGACGTGGAAGTGCGTCCGGTCCTGCAGATGAACATGTGATGGACAGTTCCGACCATTCGCCGACGGGGCTCGACCATCTGTTTCGGCGCGAGTCCGGGCGAATGGTTGCGACTGTCACGCGAATTTTCGGAGCCCACAACCTCGCGCTCGCGGAAGACGTCGTGCAAGACACATTCTGGCGCGCGATTGAAATCTGGAAGATCAAGGGCATGCCGGACAATCCGCCGGCCTGGCTCATGACAGTGGCGAAGAACCGTGCGCTCGACGTGCTGCGGCGCGAGCGCACGGTGCGCACCTTCGCGCCGGAACTCGACCACCTCTTGCGAAGCGAGTGGACCCTGGCGCCCGTCGTCGAGGACCTGTTCTCGCGAAACGCGATCAAGGACGACGTACTTCGCATGATGTTCTCGTGCTGTCATCCCCGCCTTGCGGAGGAGGCGCAGGTTGCCCTGATCCTTCATATCCTGTGCGGCTTCGGCGTGACCGAGATCGCGGGCGCCTTCGTCAGCACCCATGCCGCGATCGAGAAACGGATAAGCCGGGCCAAGAAAGCTCTGGCGGAGGCAAAGGACCTGTTCGAGCTTGGCGCGCCGGACGAATTTGCGGGCCGGCTGCCGGCCGTGCACCGCGCGCTCTATCTGCTGTTCAACGAGGGCTACCACGGCGCATCGCCGGAAGCCGCGGTGCGTACCGAACTCTGCCGCGAGGCGATCCGGCTCGCGATGATGCTGCTCGACCACCCGCTCGGCGCAACTCCGGTGACATATGCGCTGGCGGCGCTGATGTGCCTCGATGCGGCGCGCTTGCCGGCAAGGGTCGACCCGTCCGGGCATCTCCACTCGTTGCCGGATCAGAATCGCGCGCGGTGGGACCAGGCGCTCGTCGCCCAGGGTCTCGAGCTGCTGGAGCGTTCCGCTGCCGGCGCCGAGCTGTCCGCGTACCATCTCGAGGCGGCAATCGCCGCCGTTCACGCGACGGCGGCGCGGCTCGAGGACACCGATTGGAAGGCGATCATCCGCCTCTACGACACATTGATGGCGCTCAATCCGTCACCCGTCGTCGCGCTCAATCGTGCAATCGCGGTGGCACAGGCCGAGGGACCCGAGCGCGGGCTCGAGGAGATCCGCGCGATCGATGCCGCGCGGCTTTCCGGCTATCCCTTCTACGAAGCGACGCTCGGCGAGCTTGAGCTGCGTCGCGGCAACATCCAGCTGGCCCGCGAGCATTTTCAGGCCGCGCTCGGAAAGTCGCGCAACGCGATGGAGCAGAGCTTCTACAACCACCGGCTCGCGGCATGCGAGGCGATGAGTGCGCGTGGACCCGAACCGAACTCGGGCCTAAGCTCGCCCACGTAGACGGAGGAGGCTTCGATGGCGCTCACAATCTACGGCTCGCCGATGTCGCGAACATTCCGCGTCCTGTGGATGGCGAAGGAGCTGGACCTTCCCTACGAGCACGTGCCGCTCGATCCCCGGACGGGTGACACGCGCAAGCCCGACTATCTCAAGATCAATCCCAACGGTCACGTGCCAGCGATCCGGGACGGCGATGTCGTCTTATGGGAATCGCTTGCGATCAATCTCTATCTCGCGAAAAAGCAAGGCGGTCCGCTCGCGCCGGGAAACCTCGCCGAGGAGGGCAAGGCGCTCATGTGGAGCATGTGGGCCCTGACCGAGCTCGAGGACAACATCGTGACGCTGGTGCAGAACGCGCTGATGCCGCCAGAGCGCAAGCCCGACCCCGCGCGGGTCGAGCGCGCGAAGGAGGCGTTGCAGGCGCCGTTGAGGGTGCTCGACGCGGCTCTGGCGGAGAGCCCCTATCTCCTCGGCAACCGCTTCAGCGTGGCGGACCTCAATGTCGCGGGCGTGGTCGCGGGCTTGGGGATGGCGAAATTCGAGCTCGTGTCGTGGCCCAAAGCGGCCGCCTGGCTCGAGACGTGCACAAGCCGCAAAGCCTTTGTCGAACTGCGCGGCCCGCGGTAACGGCGGTAAGTTCTTCAAAGCGCTTTCACCCGCGCGCGGAGGAAAAGCCTGCGGGCGGTGCGATTGCGTTTGGCGCGTGCTCACAATACTCTCGGCAGTTGATGCCGCTGGGGCGCAAAGGCGAAACATTGGGGAGATGCGATCATGGCGGCAGGCATAACAGGCTGTGTGGCATTCGTCCTCGCCCTTGTGGCCGCGGTTCCTGCGCTTGCGGATCCACCGTATTGGGCGCACCGCGGGCCGCCGCCCGCTCCTCCTCCCCCGGCGCCTTACGTATCGCAAGGCGCGTGCAATCGGACTGCCATTGGCGCGGCCCTCGGCGCGGCGGCTGGCGGGGTCGTGGGCAGCCAAATGGGAACCCCCGACAACCAGGCGGCGACCACGATCGGGGGCGTTCTGGTTGGCGCTTTCGTTGGCGGCGTGATCGGTCATTCGATGGATAAGTCCGATCAAGCCTGCGCCGGCCAGGCACTCGAATATGCGCCAGACAATCGAACAGTGGTATGGCAAGGGCAGCAACAGAGCGGCTACTGGGTTACACCGACGCGAAGCTATCCGGCCGCGAACCAGAGTTACTGCCGTGATTACACGAGCAACGCCGTCATCAACGGCCGGGGACACCGCAATTTCGGAACGGCGTGCCGGTCCGACGACGGCAGTTGGAGAGTGACCAAGCGCTGAGCGTTGCCGAGCGCTTCAGGCCGAGGTCAGCGTTTCGGCAGATAGGCTTCCGAATAGAGCTTCGACATATCGGTTGACGCCGACAGGCTCTTCAGATCCACGAGAGAGCGCTTCAAGGTCGTGAGCGATTCCGCGTCGAAGCGGCAGTCCTTCACGAACAGATGCCCCTTCATGTCGATGTCGTAGGCCTGCGCCATCACGCTCTCGGGAAATCCGGTGACGCCGCTCTCGATCTTCACGGTCTCCGCCTTGTGCATGAAAATATAGTCGACCGAGTCGATCCAGCCGGCGAGGAACGCGCGGACCGCATCCGGCTCCTTTGCGGTCAGGCTGTTTGCGGCGAAGAGCATCCCCGAGGCGGCGGGGCCCTCAAAATCGGTGATTGGCGCGACGAGGCGGCCCCTCTTCTCTTCCTGCAGCTTGAGGAACAAGGACGTATTTGCGATCGAGGCGTCGACCAGATGCTGGGTCAGCCCGGCGATGATGCTGTCTGCGGCGCCGCCGATCGCCACCGAAGTAACGGCGTCATCGCCCCATCCTTTCTTCTGCGCGAGATCGTGCGCGAGCCAATCGGTCAGCGAGCCGGCACTCGTGATGCCGATCTTCTTGCCTTTGAGCTGATCCAGCGACTGGATCGGCGAATCCCAGGCCACGCCAATGGCGACAAAGGGAAACGTGCTGGAGCTCTCGCAGATCGCCATCATCGGCACGCCCTTGGCGACAAGCGCCATCTCGGTTCCCGCGCCATCGGCGATGTCGATGCTGCCCGCGGCGAGCGCCTGCGTCATCTTGCTGCCGCCCGCGAAATTCACGATCTCCAGGTCGAGGCCGTGCTTCTTGAAGATGCCCACCGCGTTGCCGACATCGACCGCCATTTCCGGATCGGACGTGGTAATCGACTTGCCGATCGTGAGCTTGGTCTCGGCGTTCGCCGGCAGCGCCGTGATCGCCGCGCCGATCGCGAGCGCGATCGTGCTTCGGATGGCTTCCCGCATCAGGCAGCTTCGCATGGATCTCCTCCCCCGCAGTTCGGTCAGAACCGGCGTTACGGCAAACAATACAGCAAGGCGGCCTGATTAGCCCGATCGCTATGTCCGTGACGGATCGGAACGAGACGGCGGCCCGGCAGGTCGAAGGGTGCGGACTTCCTCGCACGGCACGAGCGCTTTGTCGCGCCTGCGGAGAGTGGGCTATTATGCCCCCAGCCAAAGTTCGAGAATTTTACCTTTCACCAACTTACCCCAAGCGGGCGCCGGAGAATTCAATGGGTCTGGAGTTCGGCATCTTCGACACCTTCTCGCATCGCGAGGGCGAGATGGCCCGCGCCGCGGATCTCTATGACGAGCATCTCGACGACGCGCGGCTCGCCGATCATCTCGGCTATAGCTACTTCTTCTTCATCGAGCACCAGAACGCGGGTTTCCCCTGCGTTTCTGCCCCGTCGGTCTATCTTGCGGCGCTGGCGCTCGCGACGCGGCGGCTCCGCATCGGTGCGATGGTATTCCAGATGCCGCTGCATCATCCGGTGCGGCTCGCCCAGGATACGGCGCTCATCGACCAGCTTTCGCGGGGCCGATTCGATTTCGCCATCGGCTACGGCACGCGGCTCGGCGAATTTGCGCCGTGGGATCTCGACTTCAAGGAACGCCGTAGCATGGGCGTCGAGGCCATGGACGTGGTGCTCAAGGCGTGGGGTCACGACAAATTCTCGCACGAGGGCAAGTTCTGGCGTTTCAAGGACGCTTCGCCGCAACCGCGGCCCTTTACCCAGCCCCATCCTCCGGTTTGGGTGGGCGGGCACAGCCAGACCTCGTTCGACTACGCGGCCGAGCACAATTTCAACGTCGCGCAAAACATCGATGTCGAGCGTCTCATCACCGAGAAGTTCGCCTATTTTCGCGAGGCCTGGCGCAAGCACAAGCACCCCACCCCCATGCCGAAGCTGATGCTCGCGCGGCACGTGCATGTCGCCGAGACCGACGCACTCGCGCGCGCCGAGGCCGAGCCTTACATGCTCGAGGGCCTGATCGGGCTTGACGGTGTGAAGCGCGCGAAGTCGATCCGGCCCGAAGAAGCAACGCCGCAAATGCTGGAGACGGCGCGTGTCTATCTCAAGACCGCCGAGTCCTACGATTTCTGGCTCGATGAGGGGCTCGGGTTCGTTGGCAACCCGGCGACGGTCGCGCGCCAGATCGCCGAGCAGCAGCGCCGCGCCGGCTACGATATCCTGCTGGCGCAGCATAATATCGGCAACATGCCGCACGCGATGGCGCAGCGCTCGCTCAAGCTGTTCGGCGAGCAGGTTTTGCCGGCTTTCAAGTCGGAGGCGGTTCTCGCCTGACTTATAGGATCACGTTGCGCCCTCCGCGTGGACCACATTATCGCTGGGCCACGCGGTGAAGGGTTTGTCGGGTGAGAGGATCATGCCGATCGGCGCGCGCCCCATGCGCTTGGCGCCATCGCGGGTCACGCGCACCGTGTCGCCCCAAATATACTGATAGCGGTTGTCGACGGTCCAAATCGTCGGCTTCACGATATAGACCCCGTTCTCGGGGAATCCCATCGCGAGGCTGCGTTCGGTCGCCTCGTAGTCGGGCCGCGCGTCCGGCGATGTGAGCAGCAACGGCCGATCGTCGCCGAGCCCGCGGCCATGCACGATGAGCGAGGCGCGCGCGCCGGCGAGCGCGCCGCTCCGCGTGCCGACGCGCTTGCCGAGCGCGATGATCTTGTCGATGAGCCGCCCGACGGTCACGCCCGGACGCAGCGTATCCAGCAGTTCGGGATAGAGATCCGCGTGCGCCTTCGCCATTTCCATCAAGACTGGATCGCAGCGGTGCACCGCCAGCGGCCGGATTTGCTGCGCGCGATAGCCGATCACCGAGGATTCGATCTCGGCCACGATCACATCGCCGGCGACGAGCCGGCGCGCCGTCGGCCGCGTCATCGTCCGGCCGGGATTCTGCGCCGCCACCCAGTTGAAATGGACCGACAGCTCGGACCCGCGGCTAAAGAGGCCGTGCATCGTCTCGGCCCAGACGACGTAATCGGGTACGCCCGGCTGCGCCGCAGCGGTCTGCGCCTCGATCGCGCGCTCCACGATGTCGACCGAAGTTTGCAGGACCGCGATCTCTTCCGCACTCTTGACCTCGCGCGCCTCTTGCAGCAGATCGGTCGCATCGACGAATCGCGCGTGCGGCAGTGCCGCGCTGAGCGCCTTCATCGTGCCATGCATGACGGTGCCTTCGGGCGTGCGCGTGCCGCCATCGAGCCCGCATACGCCGATCCGCTCCGTATCGAGCCCAAGCTCGAGGAGCCGCTCGGCCATCACGCGGCCGTAGCGACGCTTCGCCTCGCGCACGTCGCTCACCCAATCCTGTACCGCGGGACCCCAGCGCTCGGCCGCCGACGTCGCAACCGCGGTGACCTCACCCTCGAGCGGGAAGACCGCGGCGATCGACGCATCGGCGCCGCCGCCGCAATGCGATAGGTAGCGCGCATCCGCCTGCCAGTCGGTGGAGTTGCCCGGATTTTGCGGAGCGACGATGGCAGCGATGCCGTCGCGGCGCATCAGCGCGCGCACGGCGGCCCATCGCCGGTCGCGTTCGGCAAGCGAAAAACGCCGATAGGGGTGGATGCTCGATACTTCACTCATGCGATGCGTGCGTTCCAAAAATGCGCTCGCGACGATAATCCATGCTACCGCGTTCCGCCAGCATGGGCCCGCCGATCCGTTGCGCACAACGATCGCCATGCTACGCTCGCAGGGCGGATGCAAAAGACGATCGACACAAAATTCGCAGAGACCTCGGTGAAGATTCTGGGCAAATATTAGTCCGCTGCCGGCGAGGACGAGGCCGATGCGCAACGAACCCGTGCTGAATTACGACTTCCGGCTCGAAGAGGCGGCTGCCGAGGGCGCTTGGCATCAGGCGAGCCGGTACAGCATTTGGGTCGGGCGCCAAGGCGCGGACGACCCGCCCTATCAGGTGCTGGAACGCCATCCCGAGGGGCTCGTCCGTCTGCCGGCGCGGCCGCGCATGATGCGGCTCATTCCAGCGGGAACGCCCTTCCGGATTGCGCACCTCTTCGCGCCGTTCCGATCCTCCGACGCGGACATGATCTATATCCGCGCGGCGATGGAGAGGGACATTTACCACACGCTGCTCGCCGCGACGGGCCGCGACGTGAAGGAAGACTGCCTCGTCTGGTTCTGCCCGGGGTGCGGCTACGAGATGGAGCGCAAAGTCTTCCCCACCGCGCGCGAGGGGCTCATCGCGTTCTGGCCGTTCATGCTCGAGGAGGTGCGGGCATTCAACCGAACGCCGGACCGGCAATCGTGTGAGGCATGCGGCCAACGCCATCCCCTTTGCTACGGGTTCGATGCGAAGCTTGACGTGGCAGACGAGGCAGTGGCCCGCAAGGCATGGTGATGGAGAAGAGATGGCGCTGGTGACGGCTTGCCGTTTTGACGAACTCGCCGATGGCGCGGCGCGGCGCGTGATGGTGGGGCAGCGCGCGCTCGCGCTGGTGCGCCGGGGCGAGCGGGTGTTCGCTTGTCTCGACAGCTGTCCGCACAAGGGCGGCTCCCTCAGTGAAGGCCGGGTGAGCGTCGCGCGTGGCGAGCTGATCTGCCCCTGGCACCGGTTCCGGTTTCATCTCGAGAGCGGCGCGAGCGTGACCAATCCCGGGCTCGTGGTGCCGGTCTTCCCGGTGCGCATCGAGGACGGGCAGGTCAAGATCGAGCTGCCCTAGACCGACGCCGCCAACTCGACATCCGATTGCCTCGTGTTTATTGTGTCGTGAGTGCTGGGAGAGGCGCCATGTTCCGCGAGATCACGATCGACGAGCCGCTCGAGAAGATCATCGACGACTGGGACTTTCTCGACGAAAAGATCGTCTCGAAATTCTCGACATTTCGCCCGGTCGGACAGAACATCTTCGGCATTCGCCGCCGTGCCATCACCCACGCTGCCATCATCGACCCGCGTAAGGGCAGCACGTCGGGCGCGCTCGAAATGGGCCCCGCCGGCATCCTGGCCGTGCCGCACAAGCCGCTCCACGTCCACGTGACGACCGGCGGCACGCCGCACCGCGTCGAGCACAATTTCGGGTTCTGGCACATCAACGACATGGACGAGCTCTACCTGCCTTTGCCGTCGCTCCCGGGCGAGGAGTTCGGCCACATGCTGGTGATCCAGGAGACGCCGGTCGGCACCGAAGGCGAGAGCTTTGCGTGGTACTGCCAGCAATGCCTGACCATGCTGTTCGAGCTGCATTACGACACGGGCAAAGACGGCTTCCAAGGTTTCTGGCGGGCGGAAGAGCGGGCGGTTCGTCTCTACAACAGCGATCCGAAGAACCAGCTCTGTCCCGAATGCGGCCACGTCAACCCGCTCGGCTATTGCTGGAACACGGCGAAGGACACGCCGGAGGAGCGCGCGGCGCGCGCGATCTGGTAAGCGGAGAAAGATGGATGAGTACGGATGCCGCGGGCAATCCCTGGAGCCCGGATTGGAGCAATGCGGTTTTTTCGCTGGAGGAGCGCGATCGCCGCTGGGCCAAGGTGCGCCGGCTCATGGCGCGCGATGGGATCGACCTTCTCCTCTGCTTCCCCTGCACCAACAGCCATGATCGCGGCCAGGCCGATGCGCGCTATCTGACACAGCTCGGCGAGAACAGCGACGAGACGACCGTCGCGTTTCCGATCGAAGGCGGCGTCACCGCATGGCATTCGCGGCCGGGCGTGTGGCCATCCTCCAACTGGTTCGCCGACATCCGCGCGACGCAGCGCGGCACCGGCGGCGCGACCGCCGTCGCGTGGATCAATGAGAACCCGCGCTTCGCCACCGGCACGATCGCCATCTCCGGCCTCGATTCCAATGCCTTCGCCCATGTCCGCGCGGCCGAGGGCGAAGTGAACTGGCAATCGGTGGAGATCGTAAAGCAGGCCTTTCCCAAGGCGCGGATCGTCAGCGCCACCGGCGTGATGGGCGAGGCGCGCTGGCGCAAGAGCGCGGAGGAGATCGAGTTCCTGCGCAAAGGCACCGCGGTCGCCGAGGCGACGCTCGAGGCGATCCATCGCCATGCGCGGCCGGGCGTGAAGGAGCGCCACGTCTTTGCGCACATGATGTTCGCCAACGCGGACGCGGGCGGCAGCTTCACGCCCATGTTTGGCTGGGCGAGCGGGCCCAATGGCCGCGCTCTGCACCATCGCGTCGAGCAGCCGACCTTCCGCACCTTTGGCGACGGCGACGTGCTCCTCGTCGAGATCGAGGGACGCTGGGGCGGCTATATCACTCAGATCGACCAGACGTTCGCGCTCGGCTCGGCGAAGCCGGAGCTGCACGACGCGGTGAAACTTGCCTTCGAGGCGTTCGATCGCGTGATGGACCGCTTGCGACCGGGCGCCACCGTGCGCGACCTCATCGCCGCCGCGCGTGTGACCGGCATGGGCGGGCGGCTCGTGACCGGCCTTGGCGGCCATGGCCGCGGCACTGGCGACGATGGGCCGCTTCTCGTCGCGCGCCGCCAGGAACAAGCGGACGTTCTCGACATCGCCATCGAGGAGGATTGCAGCTTCGTCATCAAGCCGTCCGCCTCGCTCGACGGCAGCGACGACTACGCGCGATGGGGCGACACTGTTGTCGTCACCGCCAGAGGCGCGGAGCGGCTCGGAACCCGGCCGCAGGAGCTGCGCATCCTGCGCTGACGCGGGTGGAGCGCCAGAGTGCGATCGGTTTAGATGGAAGCGGTCTCGCTTCCATCTAAACCGTGAATCGCACTCTTATCATTTGATTAGTGTCGGATTCACGGTTCACGCGAATCGCAGAGCGATTCCACGTGAACCGATCCGGCACTAGCGCGCCTTCCACGGAATCAGCACGCGCTCGAGATAATTGAGGAGCGCCGCCGTGCCAAACCCCAGCACGGCCGACACCATCAGCCCGACATACATCTTTTCGACTTGGAAGACCTGCCACGAGGTCCAGATCAAGTAGCCGATGCCGCTGCGCGCGCCCACAAACTCGGCGGAAACGATCACGAGCAGCGCCACCCCCATCCCGAGCTTCAGACCCGCCACCACGAGCGGCAAGGCGCCGGGCAGCGCCACGTCGACGAACATCATCCAGCGGCTCGCGCCAAAATTCTTGCCGACATCGAGATAAATCGCGTCGATGTTCCGCACGCCCGCGACGGTATTGATCAGGACGAGATAAATCACGGCCGTCGCGATGATCGCGTATTTGCTTTCCTCGCCGAGCCCAAACACCATGATGAAAAGCGGAAGCACCGCGATCTTCGGGATCGGGAAGGTCGCATCGACCAGCGGCTGGATGATGGCCCGGATCGGACTGAAGAGCCCCATCGCAAGGCCGATGACGACCCCTGGAACGGCACCCAGGCAGAAGCCGATGGCGATCCGCTGCAGGCTGATCGAGCAATGCTTCCACAGTTCGCCGGACACGATCATGTTCCGCGCCTCGGCGAAGATCGCGGAGGGCGCGGGGAAAAAGCGCGTGTCGATCCAGCCGACGGCCGCGCCAAACTCCCACAGCGCCAGGAGAAGGATCGGCGACATCACCGACAGGCCGCGCTCTACGTTCTTCCGCGTCAACCAGCGCGTGCCGGTCTTGGCATTTCCGATCTCGATCGCAGCGCTGCTCACGCATCACCTCTCATCATGGCGCCCGGTCTCCGCGCTTGGCCGCCGCGTCCTCGGCCGCGCGGGCCGCGGCGACCTCGTCGCGCAGCAAATTCCACACACGGCCGAACACCTCGCCATACCGGGCGCTCGCCTTCACGCTATCGACATGCCGTGGCCGGCCGAAGATCGACGCCACATCGATGATGTCCTTGATCCGGCCCGGCCGCGCGCTCATCACGAGAATGCGGTCGGCGAGCACGATCGCCTCGTCGATACTATGCGTCACGTAAACGACCGTCTTGCGCAGCTCTTCCCAGATTCGCACAAGCTCGGCCTGGAGCACGAGCTTGGTCTGCTCGTCGAGCGCCGCGAACGGCTCGTCCATGAGCAGGATCTCGGGGTCGTTGGCAAACGCACGCGCGATCGAGACGCGCTGCTTCATGCCGCCCGAGAGTTGATGCGGCAGCGCGTCCTCGAAGCCCGTCAATCCCACCTTGCGGATGTAATCGTGCGCGATGGCATAGCGGTCGCGACGCGAGAAGCCGCGTGCCTTGAGGCCGAAGGCCACATTGTCGCGCACGCTCTTCCACGGAAAGATGCTCTGCTCCTGGAAGATCATGCTGTTGAGCGGACGCGCCTCACCCGCGCGTGCCGCATCCTCGCGCGCGACCTCGATCGTGCCCGCGCTCCGCGTCTCCAGTCCGGCCAGGATCCGCAGGAGCGTGGTCTTGCCGCAGCCCGACGGACCCACGACGCAGAAGAACTCGCCAGCGCGGATTTCAAGATCGATCCCCGCCAACGCCTCGACCGCGCGGCCGCGCACGAAGAAGTGCTTCTTCAAGCCGCGCAGCGTGATCTTGCTCGGCGCCGCTTGACGCACGGCGACGGCATTTTCACCAATCGTCACGCTCATGGCTGGAAGGTGTCTCAGGGCTTGCCGAACAGCTCGAACCAGAAGCTGCGCATCGCCTCCCATGACCGCGCATCGGCCGCGGCGTTGTACTCGAGCACGGGCGGCCGATTGGCGTCCGGGTTCGTGAAAGCGTGCTTGGCGCCGCCATAGGTCACCACCTGCCAATCGACGCCGGCTTTCGACATTTCGGCGGAGAATGCCGAAACCTGCTCCGGCGGCACCAGCGGATCATCGGCGCCGGTACAGACCAGGATCTTGCCGGTGATGTTCTTGGCCTCGTCCGGCGTCTTGGTGCCGAGGATGCCATGGAAGCTGACGGTGCCGGCGACCGGCGCACCGGTGCGCGCAAGCTCCAGCACGGCAAGCCCGCCGAAACAATAGCCCATCGTACCGAGCCGCCGCGGATCGACGTTCGCCCGCTTGGCCAGCGCGTCGAGACCAGCGCGGGTCCGGCGGCGGAGCCGCGGATTGTCCTCGCGCAGCGGGTTCATCAGCTGCTGCGACTCCTCGGGCTTCTGCGCGGTCCGGCCGTTGCCGTAGAGATCGGCGGCGAGCGCCACATAGCCGAGCTCGGCGATCATGCGGGCGCGTCGCTTCGGATGGTCGTTGAGCCCAGACGCCTCGTGCGCGATCAGTACGCCCGGGCGCCGGCCGCTGCCCTCGGGATCGGCCAGATAACCGAGGAAGGTCGTTTCGCCATCTGAATATTCGAGCGTCTCGATCTTCATGTCAGCCTCCCGTGACAAGCATTGCCGGCCCGAGCCGCAGTGTCGCAGAACTGCCGGTCCGTTTCGAGCCCTGCTTGCTGACGCGGGCCGGTGGCGGAGTTATGGTGCCGCGAGAGCGCGGGCACATCCGATGCCCCGAAGAAGCAAAACGACGAGGAGACGTTCCATGCTGAAGCTCTTGGCGGCAGCCGCAATTGGCGCCGTGCTGCTCGGTTTGCCGCCTGTGCTGGCGCAGGAGCGGACGAAGGTCGTGGTCGGCGTTTCCGGACGGCCGGACCAGGCAGGGCTCGAGCTCGCGCTGCGCCGCGGCTATTTCGAGCGCCAGGGGCTCGACATCGAGACGGTGCAGGCGAGCGGCGGCCCCGAGTTCACCTCCTCGCTCGCGTCCGACCAGATCCAGGTGGCGAGCGGCTCCCCCAATCCGGGGCTGTTCAACGCCCTGAACCGCGGCATCGACATCAGGCTCGTCGCGGATTTCGCGCATGTCGGCGACAAGGATGACCGCACCTTCTCGCTGATGGCGCGCGCCGATCTCATGGACTCCGGTGCGGTGAAGACACCCAAGGACCTCAAGGGGCGGATCATCTCGATCGGACCGCGCGGCCCCGGTCAGGTGCCCGACGTATTCTACGACAAGATTTTCTCGCCGCTCGGAATCAGCCGGAATGACACCGACATGCGCTATCTCGGCAGCTTCGCCGACGTGATGGCGGCGTTCGCCTCAAAGGCGATCGATGCAGGCTTCCAGATCGAACCGCTGGTGACGCAGGCGGAGGCGCAACATATCGCGAAGGTGCTGGTGCCGGCCGGCGCCGTGGCGCCGGGGACCGAACTTTCGGTTGTCTATTACTCGCCGGCCTTCGCCAAACGGACCGACGCCGCCACGAAATTCATGATCGGCTTTCTCGAGGGGGTTCGGGACTATTACGACGCGTTCTTTCTCAACAAGAACCGCGATGCGACAATCGCGCTGTTGATCGAGCACTTGCCGCTCAAGGACCCGAAGATCTGGGCGCAGTCGCGGCAGTTCACGGATCTTAACGGTCGCATCAACGTCGCCGACCTCGAGGAGCAAGCCGCGATCTATAAGAAGCTTGGCATGATCTCCGGGCCGGTTCCCGACTTCAAGAAGTTCGTCGATACCGCATTTGCCGAAGCGGCCGTCAAAAAACTTGGCGCGCGCTGACGCGGGGCGCGCCAAGGCCGCTTGACAGCGCGGTAAGATCGCGGACCACTCTCCTGTGTGACAGCCGCTGCTAATCCTTTCCCCTCGCGCCGCCGCGTGCTCGAAGGCCTCGTGGCCCTGAGCGCCGCCGCGCCCAATCCCGAGAAGGCCTTCGCGCAAATGCCGGAAAATCCGCGCCGCATCGACGTGCATCATCATTACGTCTCGCCCGCCTGGATGGCGGCGCTCGAGAAGTATTACACCGTCTACAAATTCTCCGGCGTCGATGTGTTCCGGAAGTACACGGCCGCCGCCGCGGTCGAGGCGATGGACAAGGGCGGCGTCGCCACCGCGATGCTCTCGACCACGACGCCGGGCGTGTGGTGGGGCGACAACGCGCTGGCGCGGACCTTGGCGCGCGACATGAACGAATACGGCGTGAAGCTCATGGGCGAGCACAAGGGCCGCTTCCGGCTGTTCGCGGTTCTACCGCTCCCCGACGTCGAAGGCAGCCTCAAGGAGATCGAATACGCGCTCGACACGCTAAAGGCCGATGGCATCAGCGTGTTGTCGTCCTATGGCGCGATGTGGCTCGGCGATCCGTCCTTCACGCCCGTCTGGGAGGAGCTCAACCGGCGGAAGGCGGTGGTCTTCAGCCATGCGACCGTACCCGACTGTTGCAAGGGCCTGCAGCCGGGGATCGATGCGACCACGATCGAGTTCAACACCGATACGAGCCGAACGATCATCAGCCTCATCCTGAGCGGCACGGTGCAGCGCTTTCCCGATATCCGCTTCATCTTCTCGCATGCCGGGGGGACCATCCCCTCGCTCGCCGGCCGCTTCCTCCAGGCACAGGCCGCCGCCGACAAACTCAAGAGCGAGGCCGAGCCCAACTCGCGGCTCTGGCACTTGCGCCGGTTCTATTACGACACGGCGGGCTCGGCCAACCCGGTGCAGATGACATCACTGAAGATGATCGTGCCGGTATCGCAGATCATGTTCGGCACCGATTTCCCATGGGGAGACCCCGCGCGGATCGCGCTCGGCCTCGCCGGTTGCGGCTTCACGCCCGAGGAGCTGCGCGCAATCGACCGCGAGAACGCGGTGCGGCTTTTGCCCCATATCTGAGGTGGGCGTTCCCTCGTCTGATACTTAGGTATCGATCCGAGAGGGCGGGCAAACCTCGCTTGCCCGCCGTCGTTTGCCCACGATACCAAGGTACCACCGATACCATTGTCCAATCGCTTCGTCGGTGGCGCTCAGGGCATTCCTGATCGACGGCCAAGAGCGCGCGGGGCATCGGCGAGGGATTGCCGCACTTTGGGAGGGCCAGCGCCGGAGTTGCTTTCACGAACCCTTCCGCGCCTGACATTTGCGCCTGGTCTCAGAGCAGACGAGGTCTAGCATGCGGTGCAGAGGCTCCGCTGTTCTTTCGGTCGGTGTAGCGGCCCTCGGGGGCTGCTCCGAAGGCGTCCTCGATCCGCAGGGACCGATCGCGTCCGCCGAATGGCTTCTCTTGCTCAACGCGACGGCGATCATGCTCGTCGTCGTCGTTCCCGTGATAATTGCAATTTTGGCGTTCGCTTGGTGGTACCGGGCGTCCAACCCTCGCGCCAGCCGGATGACGGACGAGAACTATGAAGGGCGCATTGAATTCGTCACCTGGTCAATTCCTGCGCTGATCGTGATCTTGCTGAGCGGAGTCATCTGGATCGGCTCGCATCAGCTCGACCCGCGGGCGCCCATCGCCTCGAAGGCCGAGCCGCTGCGGGTCGAGGTCGTGGCGCTCGATTGGAAATGGCTGTTCATCTACCCCGATCAGGGCCTTGCCGCGGTCAATGAGCTGGTCATTCCAGCCGGAAAGCCGGTTCAATTCGAACTCACGTCGGCGACCGTGATGAATTCGTTCTTCATTCCGCAGCTCGGCAGCCAGATCTACGCAATGGGGGGCATGGTCACGCGCCTCAACCTGCTCGCCGATCGGCCAGGCGAATATCCCGGATTCTCGGCAATGTTCAGCGGCGACGGATTTGCCGACATGCGGTTCATCGCCAAAGCGGTGCCGGCCACCGAGTTCAGCACCTGGGTAAATGAGGCGCACGGCGTGGGCCAGGCGCTCGACTTGAGCAGCTACAGCGCCTTGGCAAAGCCGAGCAAGGCCGTTCCGCCCACGACCTTCCGCTCCGTCGCGCCCAACCTGTTCGAGCGGATCGTCGATCTGACGATGTCGGGTTCCGAGGCGCGGACGCTATCGGGATCAGAGAAAGTAGGTGCCGCCATCTGCCGGCCTGAGCAACAGGCAAGGGATTGACATGCTGGGCAAGCTCACCTGGGCCGCAATTCCGTTCAACGAACCGCTGCCGCTGCTCAGCGCAGTCGTCATTCTCATCGTCATTTTTGCGTTGCTCGCGCTCATCACCATCAAGGGCTGGTGGCCCTACCTCTGGAACGAATGGGTGACGAGCGTCGACCACAAGCGCATCGGCGTCATGTACATGCTTCTTGGGCTCGTCATGATGCTGCGCGGCTTTTCCGATGCGATCATGATGCGCACGCAGCAAGCAATCGCAATCGGCCCTTCCCAAGGATACCTCCCACCAGAACACTACGACCAAGTCTTTTCGGCCCACGGCGTGATCATGATCTTCTTTGTCGCCATGCCGCTGGTGATCGGACTCATGAATTTCGTCGTGCCCTTGCAGCTCGGTGTGCGCGACGTGGCCTTTCCGACGCTCAACTCGGTGAGCTTCTGGCTGACCGCTTCGGGCGCGCTGCTGGTCAACGCGTCACTCGTCATCGGCAATTTCGCGCGCACAACCTGGTGGAACTATCCGCCGCTTTCCGAACTCGCCTTTTCGCCGGGCGTGGGCGTCGATTACTACCTCTGGTCGGTGCAGATCTCAGGCATCGGCACGTTGCTCACCGGCATCAATTTCGTCGCCACGATCCTCAAACTGCGCGCACCCGGCATGACCTATTTCCGCATGCCGGTGTTCTGCTGGACCGCACTCGCCACGAACATGATGATCGTGGCCGTGTTTCCGATCCTGACTGCGACTTTCATGATGCTGCTCTTGGACCGCTATCTCGGCATGCACTTCTTCACCAATGACGCCGGCGGCAACCAGATGATGTATGTGAACCTTTTTTGGGCTTGGGGCCATCCCGAGGTTTACATCCTGATCCTGCCGGCATTTGGCGTTTATTCCGAGGTGGTCGCGACTTTTTCCGGCAAAGGGCTGTTCAGCTACCGCTCGATGGTCCTCGCGACGCTCGGGATCTGCGTCCTTTCCACGATGGTGTGGCTCCATCACTTCTTCACGATGGGCGCGGGCGCCGACGTCAATGCCTTCTTCGGCATGATGTCGTCGATCATCGCCGTGCCGACAGGCGTCAAGATCTTCAACTGGCTGTTCACGATGTATCGCGGCCGGATCGTGTTCACCACGCCGATGCTTTATTCGATCGGCTTCATGGTCACGTTCGTCATCGGCGGCCTGACCGGCGTGCTTCTCGCGGTGCCGCCGGTCGATTTCGTGCTGCACAACAGCGCCTTCCTGGTCGCGCATTTTCACAACGTCATCATCGGCGGGGTCGTGTTCGGCGCGTTCGCGGGCTACAATTATTGGTTTCCGAAA
>Ga0335079_10001330_pt1 | contig 28156 bp, 28 predicted proteins | sample Lox_Sample_33_FD_206719 | JGI IMG/M metagenome (GOLD analysis project Ga0335079, IMG submission 206719) | Soil microbial communities from Loxahatchee National Wildlife Refuge, Florida, United States - Lox_Sample_3.3 | ecosystem: Environmental > Terrestrial > Soil > Wetlands | place: USA...
ATGGCGCAACTCGGCAACGCCGCCGCCGATGGACTCGACCCGGCCGATTACCCGGTGCCGGCCTTCGGCGCCGCCAGCGGCCCCGAGGCGCTGGCCGACGCCGACCTGACGCTGACCTATTCGACGCTGCTCTATGCGCGGCATCTGGCGACCGGCCGGATCGCACCAGACCGCGTCATCAATGAAGTCGATTATGGCGATCACACACCCGCGCCCGCCGATATTTTAAAGAAACTTGGCGACGCGACCGATGCCGGCGCGGCATTGGAAAGCTTCAACCCGCCGCATCGCGGATTCCTGGCGCTGAAGGCGAAGCTTGCAGAATTGCGCCGCAGCACGGCCTCCGAGCCGGTCGAGCCGGCGGTCGAGCCCGCCAAAGGCCGGCGCGCCGCGAAAGCGGCCGGCCCTGCAGTGTCGAAGCAGGCCGAGATCGCCACCGTGCTCGCCAATATGGAGCGCTGGCGCTGGCTGCCGCGCGACCTCGGCGAAACCTATGTGATGGTCAACATCCCGGACTACACGCTCAGGGTCGTGCATGACCATCAGGAGGCGTGGCACACCAAGATCGTCGCCGGCAAGCCGCAGACACCGACGCCGCTGCTCTCCGCGCGGATGGACAACGTGCTGGTCAATCCGTCCTGGCACGTGCCGCAGTCGATCATCAAGAACGAGTTTCTGCCGCGCTACGGCCGCGACCCGAACATCTTCGCCCGCATGGGCCTGGAGGTGAAGCGCAACCACGATGGCACGCTGAGCGTGACGCAGCCGCCCGGCGCCGGCAACGCGCTCGGCCGCATCAAGTTCAACTTCCCCAACGAATTCTCGGTCTACTTGCACGACACACCGCAGAAGCAGTTGTTCGCCGCCGACAAACGCGCTTTCAGCCACGGCTGCATGCGGGTGGAGAACCCGACCAAATTCGGCGAAGTCATCCTCCATCTGGCGATGAACGGTCCCGCGCCGGACGCGCGTGAGCTCAATGCGCTGTTCGGCCGCGGCGAGCGCACCTTCAAGCTCGAGGCGCAGCCGATGGTGCACCTTACCTATCAGACCGCCTTTGTCGACAATGCCGGCAGGCTGCAATTGCGCGAGGACATCTACGGCATGGACGAGCGCATCCGCAGCATCCTGCAAAGCGACGAGCGGCGCATCGCCGACCTCGCGCTCCCCAAGGACGGCAAGCATGGCGAGGAGAGCGAGCAGGCCAATCAGGCCGTTCTGCGCCGGGTCGAGCGCGGCGAAGCCGCGGACGCCTTCGCCTATTTCGACAATCTGCCCAGCCTGCCGCCGCATAGCGAGCAACGGCACGCCGCTGCGCGCCCGCGCCAGCAGGCCGAGGCCGCCTCGGCCGGGGTTCATCCGCAAGCCCCGCAGGCACCCTTCCCCTTTTTGGCCATTTTCGGCCGGTAGCAAGGGACCCTCAGGGCGGGGGTGGACGCTAAGCACTCGGTAACCCTTCCCGAAAAAACTGCACGACTGTCTGCCGCGGCCGAGCGCTGCGCGGGGGGAGCGGGTTTGAAACCGCCAAGATCACGGATGACGGCAGTGTCGGTCGACGCTTGGCGCGAGCGTGGATTCGCTGTGTCCGTTGCGCGCGCCGGCCTGCGCCTCGGCGTCGCCGGAATGCTGCTGCTGGGCGCCAGTAAGTCGCTGCAGAACGCGGTCGCCGAAGGCGACACCCGCACCCTTTCCTTCCATCACGTCCATACCGGCGAAGACATCACCATCACCTACAAGCGCGACGGCCGCTACGACGACGCCGCGCTGCAGAAGCTCGACTGGTTCATGCGCGACTGGCGCAAGCAGCAAGAAACCCACATGGATCCGCATCTGTTCGATCTGTTGTGGGAGACCTACCGCGCGGTCGGCGGCAAGGAGCCGATCCAGGTCGTCTGCGGCTACCGCTCGCCGGGAACCAACGCCATGCTGCGCGCGCGGTCGCGCGCCAGCGGCGTCGCGCAATTCAGCCAGCACATCAACGGCAACGCCATCGATTTCTATATTCCCGGCGTGCCGCTCGCCGAGGTGCGCGCCGAGGGCCTGCGCCTGCAACGCGGCGGCGTCGGCTTCTATCCGACCTCGGGCTCGCCCTTCGTGCATATGGACACCGGCGCCATCCGCCACTGGCCGCGCATCCCGCGCGAGGAACTGGTCAGGATCTTCCCTGACGGCCGCACCGTGCATATTCCTGCCGACGGCCATCCTCTGCCCGGCTATGCGCTGGCGCTCGCCGACGCCGAGCGTCATGGCGCGGTGCCGTCCGGAACTTCGCTCGAAGCCGCCCGCGCCGCCGGCGTGATCACCGCGAGCGAGGAAGAGAAGGCCGTCGTGGCGAGCCAAGACGAGAACGCCGCCGCGCGGCAGCCCAAGCGCAGTGTGCTGGCGCGGATCTTCGGCGGCGGCCAGGACAAGGATGAGCAGGCCGATCAGCCGGCGCCGAAGCATGCGCGCGCGCCCATGGCGGTTGCGAGCCTGAGCCCGCCCAGGACCAAGACCGTGCCGGTCGAACCCATCGTGCCGCTGCCGGCGGCGCGACCAAAGGCGGTTGCCGTGGCGTCGATCCTGCCGCGCCCGCGCCCGGCGGCGCAGACCGTGACGACGGCCTCGCTGTCGGCCGATGTCTTCGGCAACCGCGGCTATTGGCGTGGCGCGGTCGAGCCAGGTCCGGCGTTGCCGGCGCCGATCGCGGCCGGCACCCGCTATGACGTGGCCTCCGCCCTGGCGGTCCCGGCCGACGAAACGTCGGCCTACGCAACGGAGCCGGCGTCGCCGCTCGCCGTGCGCACGCGTCCGATGGGCTCGCGATTGCCGCAGATGGCGGCGGAAGCGCGCGTGATCCCGGCCTCGTCCAACAGCACGATGGTCGCGAAGCCGCCGCTGACGGCGGCGCAAGCCATGGGCATCGCAAGTTCGGAGAGCCCGTGGCTGCGCGCGGCCATGCTGACACCGACGGTGAACCTGATGACCGCGACGCGCGTCGGCGCAGTTGATCCGCGCTGGCTGCAGGACTTCCTGCATAAACCGGCACAGGCATTGACGATGACGTTCTCGGCCGACCCGAACCTCGGCATGGTCGCCGATCGATTCAGCGGCAGCGCCGTCGTATTCCTGGCGACGACCACATTTACGCTGCCGCAGACGACCGCGTCGCTGCGCTAGGCATTCTCGTGAATTTTGGCTTATCGCACCTGGCTCGCGTGGCCGGGAGACGGCGGAGCTACTGCAGCATCCCCAGCGCGTGCATGTAGGTCTCGAGCACTTCCTGCTCTTCGCGGCGCTCGTCGGTGTCCTGCTTGCGCAGGCGCACAATGGTGCGCAGCGCCTTGACGTCGAAACCATTGCCCTTGGCCTCGGCGTAGACGTCGCGGATATCGTCGGAGGTCGCCTTCTTCTCCTCCTCGAGCCGTTCGATACGCTCGACGATAGCCTTGAGCTGGTCCTTGGCGAAGCGGGTGGCCGGTTGTTCTTTTTCTGCGGTGGCGCTGGCGGGCATCGACGTCTCTCCTTGTCACGAACGTGACAGGAAGCTTTCGGAGTTGCCCTCTCTCAGGTCAAGCAAAGCGCGGCGTCATCCACGCTGTTCACATCCTGCGTAAGGATCAGTGCTGGGGCCTGGACTTTTCAAACGAAGCTTTTTGCTCGGCCGAGGCCTCTTTCTGGTGCTTCTTGCGCCAATCCTCGTAGGGTTCCCCGTAGACGATCTCGCGGCTCTCGTCCTTGGACATCGCCACGCCGCGGCTGTCTGCGGCGTCCTTCATCCAGTTCGACAGGCAATTGCGGCAGAAGCCGGCGAGATTCATCATGTCGATGTTCTGCACGTCGGTGCGCTGGCGCAGGTGCTCGACCAGGCGCCGGTAGACGGCGGCCTCCAGTTCGGTGCGGGTCTTGTCGTCCATGCGGCTATCCTCGCTTTCCACCCAAAGATAGGCGCGTGGCGCCGCGGGTTCCAGATCGCTATTGCGCCTCGCGCAGTTCCGGGTGCTTCGCCAGCCGCGCGGTGTTGAGCCGGTGCACGATGAAGCAGGTGACGGCCGCGAGTAGGAAGGGTACGGCACCCCACAGATAGAGATGCTGCACCGGCCAGCCGATCAACAGGGCGCCGGCGAGCGGACCGACGATCGACCCGATGCGCCCGATGCCGAGTTGCCAGCCGGAACCGTTGGCGCGCAGCGAGGTCGGGTAGATCAAGGCGCCGACGCCGTTGAGGCCGGTCTGGATGCCGAGCACGAGCAGGCCGGCGAAGAACGTGGCCGTGAGCAGCGCCGGCGAGGAGGTCATGCCGGCATAGCCGATCACCGCCACCACCGGCACCGCGAGCGCGAACAACACGGCGAGCGCGAGGAAGCGGTGGCGCTGGAACCACCAGCACAGGCCGATGGCGCCGACAGTGCCGCCGACCTGGAGCAGCGCGCCGGCCAGCGCACCGGTCGCCGGTGGCAGCTTCGCCGCGCCCAGCACCACCGGCGTCCAGCTGATGAGGAAGAAGTAGCCCATCAGGTTGAGCGCGAACAGCAGCCAGACCAGCGGCGTGATCAGCGCCAGGCCGTCGTGGAAAAGGTAAGCCGGGTTGAAGCCGGGAAACTGCTTCTCGTCCTCGATCACGAACCTGGCATTGGCCGGCACCGCATAGCCGGGCTGGATGGATTTGATCGTCGCTTCCATCTTGGTCCGCTGGCCTTCATGCAGCGCCATGTATTTGATCGACTCGGGCAGGCCCATCCAGGCGACGAGCGCGATGATGATCGGGACGATGCCGCCGATGTAGAACAGAATCTGCCAACCGTGTGTCGGCACCAAAGCAGCGGTGACGAAGCCGGGAATGGCGCCGCCGAGCGGCACGCAACTGACCGCGAGAATGGCCAAGGTCGCGCGCATCTGGCGCGGCGCGGACTCGGCGTTGATGGCGACGGCGTTGGGGATCACACCGCCGATGCCGAAACCCGCGAGCAGCCGCAGCCAGAACATCTGCGTGAGATCGGTCGAATGAGCGGCCGCCAGCGTGAACACGCCGAAGATGATGTTCGACCAGATGAGCGCCGCCTTGCGGCCGTAACGGTCGCCGATCCAGCCGAAGACCGCCGAGCCGAACAGGATGCCGATCAGGCTCGCGGAAAAGACCGGAGCGAGGGCGCCAGGCTTGAGACCCCACTCTTTCACCAGGCTCGGCGCGGCGAAAGCGATCGCAGTGATGTCGTAGCCGTCGATCAGCACCATGAAGAAGGACCAAGCCAACAGCTTGATCTGGAACGAGCCCAAGCCGCGCTGGTCGAGCAGACGCGACACTTGAACGACGGCGACATCCGACATGACGGTTTCCCTCCCCGGAGAATTCTTTTGTGCAGGTCTCCCTCGACCCTTTCGTGAATCTTATTCCGCTACCGCCGCCAGGGAAAGCGGGGTGTCCCCGCCTGTCAGGACGGGGAAACCGGCAAGATCAGCTCGGAGGGATACGCCGCATCGTGATGGATAGTGTCGCTGCCGATCTTGTCCGGCCGGTAATAATGCGGCCACAACGCTTCGGTGACCGGCGAGTCGCCGTTGACGATCTCGAGCCGCAGGCGATGGCCTTGCTTGATCAGGTAGGCCATCGGCTCCAGGCTGATCTCGAATTTGTAGGTCACGTGCGGCGTCAACGGCTGCGGATCCGTGTGCGAATGATACGGCACCATGTCGGTGCTGTATTTGGGATCAAGCGCGCGGTGCGAGGCGCGCAGCCAGCCGCGTGTGATCAGCTCGGCGAAGGGGTTGGGGCCTTTGGCGCGATCCTCGCCCGATTGCGGGAACTGATCGGACAGCTTGACGAAGAAATCCGTGTCGCGCCCGGTCGATGACGCATAGAGCACAAGCTTGATCGGGCCGCAGATTTCGAGGTCGCGCTCGAGCGGCGCGGTGGTGAAGGTCAGCACGCGGCGCACCGGATCGAAGCCACCGGCAGGACCGGTCGGGCCGAAGCCGACCACGCCAGCGACCCAGCCCGGATTTGGATATTGGTAGCTCGTCGACGGCGCGCCGGCGGGCGGCTGCGGCGCCAGGCCGCCATCGTTCAGCGAGGTGACGCTGCCGGACAGCGATGCATTGAGGAACCAGCGCGTATAGGCGATGTCCGGCGGCGGCCAGCTCTCGGCACTGCGCGTGACGTCGGCGCCGCGCACCTGGTATTGCACGTTCGGACGCGCCAGATAATCCGTGCTCTTGCCTTTGAGATAGCAATCGTAGAATGGCAGCATCACATTTTTGTGGAAATCGACGCTGGAGAATTCCGCCGCCGCGGCCCAAGCGTTCGGCACGCCGGACATGCGCAGTTTCTTCGGCCCGCTGGCGCGCAGATAGCCGTCGATGTTGCCGCGCGTGTGCAACTGCATCTTGCCCCAGACGCCGCTGGAATAGAGCGGCACCTTGATGCGATCGAGCACTTCGAAGGCGCTGCGCTCGCGCCAGAAGTCGTCATAGGTCGGATGCGCGGCGATCATGCCGGTGAGATCGGTGTCCTGGTCGCGCGAGGGGCCGCTCGCCGGAAAGCGGTTGATGAAGCGGTTTTGGTACCACCAGTAACCGGGAAAGAAGTCGCACGGGATGCCGCCGTGGTAGCAGCCGGCGCGATAGGCGTCGGCTAGGCCGTCATGCGCGGCGATACAGGCGAGCGCAGGCGGCGCCAGCGCGCCCATGAACCATTGCACCATGCAGAAATACGATTGGCCGATGCCGCCAACTTTGCCGTTGCTCCACGGCTGGGCGCCGATCCATTCGATCACATCGCAAAGGTCGTTCTGTTCGCCGCGGCCGAGAAATTCGAATGGACCGCCGGAGCGGCCGCTGCCGCGCACGTCCATATGCACATAGGCGTAGCCCTGTTCGACGTACCATTCGATCGGCCCGGTCTCGCGCCACAGGAATTGCGCACTCGCCGGCAGCTTGTTGTTGTCGAAGCGATAGGGCGCGGCGCCGAACAGCGCCGGGAACGGGCCGGCGCCGTCCGGCCGGTAGACGCGCACGCCGATGGATGTGCCGTCGCGGGCGGCGATTTGTACAATGTCGTCGATCATGGGTGCCCCGGCTCCCGTCGGAAGTCGTGGTATCTATGCATGGTTTTGCCCCGCGGGGCAGCTAGGATCGGACATGGACGCCTCCTTGCGCACATTTCTCGCGGACTTGTTTCGCGCCGCCGTCGCCGCGGCGCATCCCTCGACCTTTCTGCCGCCGCTGTTGCCTGCCGCGCCCAAGGGCCGGCTCATCCTGCTCGCCGCCGGCAAGGCGGCCGGCTCCATGGCCGAGGTCGCGGAAGCGCATTATCTCGATCGCCTGCGCATCGCGGCCGAGCGCCTGAGCGGCGTCGCGGTCGCCCGGCACGGCTATGGCAGGCATCTGCGCCGCGTACGCATGATCGAAGCCGGCCATCCGATCCCCGACCAGGCCGGGCTCGAAGGCGCCGAGCGCGCGCTGGCGCTCGCCGACGGCGCGGACGCCGACGATCTGGTGCTGGCGCTGATGTCGGGCGGCGCCTCGGCCAACTGGATCGCGCCGGCGGACGGCATCACCTTCGCCGACAAGCAGGCGGTGACGCGCGCGCTGCTGCGTTCGGGAGCGAATATCGGCGAGATCAACACCGTGCGCAAACATCTGTCGCGCATCAAGGGCGGACGGCTTTCGCGCCACGCGCATCCGGCAAAGCTCATCGCCATCGCGATCTCCGACGTGCCGGGTGACGATCCGTCGGCGATCGGCTCGGGGCCGACGGTGCCCGATCCGACCACGCTTAGCGACGCGCGTGCCGTCGTTGCTAAATACAAGCTCGAGCTCCCGGGCCACGTCATCGCCGCGCTCGCCGATGCTCGCAACGAAACGCCGAAGCCGGGCGATCCGATCTTCGCCGGCACCGATTTCGTGCTGGCGGCGCGGCCGGCGGATTCGCTGCGCGCCGCGGAAGCCGTCGTGCGCGCGGCCGGTTACGACTGCGTCATGCTGGGCGATCGCGTCGAGGGCGAGGCGCGCGAGGTGGCGGCGGCGCACGGTAAGCTCGCCCACGAATTGCGCGATCAGGGCCAGCGCGCGGTGGTCCTGTCGGGCGGCGAATTGACGGTCACCATCCGCGGCAAAGGCCGCGGCGGACCCAACCAGGAATATGCCCTGGCGCTGGCGATGGGGCTCGCCGGCATGCCGGCGGTGGCGGCGCTCTCGGCCGACACCGACGGCACCGACGGCGGGGTCGGCGACGTCAACGACCCGGCCGGCGCGTTTATCGACGGAGGGACCGTGGCGCGGGCCAAAGCGCTTGGCCTCGATCCCGCCGCGTTTCTTGCCGACAATAATTCGACCGCGTTTTTCGCCGCCCTTGGGGATTTGCTCATGACCGGACCGACCTACACCAACGTGAACGACTTGCGCGCCATCGTCGTTGACAGGGTGTGACCGATCACGCGACAAAACGCGACGAATGATAAGCGACGACAGCTTGACCGCATTGCCCCGCCATTTTGCCCCACGTTGTAGCGTCGGCGCGCTCGCGCTCGCCGCCGTACTGCTCGGCGCCTCGGTGCTCCCGGCCAAGGCCGATTTCCGGCTGTGCAATAACACCGGCAGCCGCGTCGGCGTGTCCTTGGGCTACAAGGACGCCGAAGGCTGGACCACCGAAGGCTGGTGGAACATCTCGGCGCGATCGTGTGAAACGCTGCTGCGCGGTCCGCTGGTGGCGCGCTATTATTACATCTACGCGGTCGATTACGACCGCGGCGGCGAATGGTCGGGTCACGCTTTCATGTGCTCACGCGAGAAGGAATTCACCATCCGCGGCACCGAGAATTGCCTGGCGCGCGGCTTCGACCGCACCGGCTTTTTCGAAGTCGACACCTCCGAACAACGCTCGTGGACGGTGCAGCTGACCGACAACGCCGAGCAGAAGCCGGCGCAGCCGCTTCCCGTGCGCACGCCGCCGGCGACGCAGCGGCCGCCGGTCGCGCCCTCACCACCAGCCGCCGCGAGCCCTAAGCCATGAGGCGCCTGCGCCGGGCCAAGATCGTCGCCACGCTCGGGCCGGCCTCATCCGACGCCGACATGATCGCGCGCTTGTTCAGGGCGGGCGCCGACGTGTTCCGCATCAATATGAGTCACACCAGCCAGGACCGCATGCGCGAACTGGTCGCCATGATCCGCGGCGTCGAGCGCGATACGGGACGGCCGATCGGCATCCTGGTCGATCTGCAGGGACCCAAGCTGCGGCTCGGCACCTTCGCCGGCGGCTCCGCCATGGTGACGAGCGGTGCCACCTTCGTGCTCGACAGCGATCCGGCTCCCGGCGACGCCACGCGCGCCTTTCTGCCGCATCCGGAGATTTTCGCGGCGGTCGCGCCCGGGCGCACGCTGTTGATCGACGACGGCAAGGTGCGGCTCACCGTCACCGCGGCCGAGCCCAGACGCATGGTGACGCGCGTCGAAGTGGCCGGCAAACTGTCCGACCGCAAAGGCGTGAGCCTGCCGGACTCGACCATTCCGTTTTCCGCCCTGGCCGAGAAGGACCGCTCCGATCTCGAGGCCGCGCTCAATGCCGGCATCGACTGGGTGGCGCTGTCGTTCATCCAGAGGCCGGAGGACATCGCCGAGGCGAAGAAAATCACGCGCGGGCGCGCCGCGGTGATGGCCAAGATCGAGAAGCCGCAGGCGGTCACTCGCCTGTCGGAGATCATGGATCTCGCCGACGCGCTGATGGTGGCGCGCGGCGATCTCGGCGTCGAAATGCCGCTGGAAAAAGTTCCCGGCGTGCAAAAGCAGATGACGCGCATGGGCCGCGTCACCGGCAAGCCGGTGGTGGTGGCGACGCAGATGCTGGAATCGATGATCAGTTCGCCGGTGCCGACGCGCGCGGAAGTGTCCGACGTCGCCACCGCGATCTTCGAGGGCGCCGACGCGGTGATGCTGTCGGCGGAATCGGCCGCCGGCAAATATCCGGTGGAAGCGGTCGCCACCATGAACCGCATCGCCGAGGAGATCGAAAGCGACCCGATCTACCGCACCATCATCGATGCGCAGCGCGCGGTGCCGGAGGCGACCGGCGCCGACGCCATCGCCGACGCCGCCCGCCACATCGCCGACACGCTCGATCTCGCGGCGGTGATCTGCTGGACCGCATCCGGCTCGACCGCGCTGCGCGTGGCGCGCGAGCGGCCGCGCCCGCCGGTGGTGGCGCTGTCGCCCAACATCGCCACCGGCCGCAAGCTCGCGGTCGCCTGGGGCGTGCACTGTGTGATCACCGAAGACGCGCAGGACGTCGACGACATGGTCGACCGCGCCAGCCGCATTGCGTTCGCGGAAGGCTTCGCCAAAGCCGGCCAGCGCGTGATCATCGTCGCCGGGGTGCCGTTCGGCACGCCGGGCGCGACCAATATGCTGCGCATTGCTTATGTGGGCGCGGAGGAAGAGTAACCACTTACCGATTTTCCGCGACGGCGGAGGTTATTCGCATCGGGCATTGCTGCCCTCAGCCGCCTGAGCGTCGACACGCGATCTATTCGTGTTATTGAAGCGCTCCATCAGAATCAGCTGCATAGGAGCCGGGGCCGTGAGCACGCAATCGAAGATTCGCACCGTCATTCGTGTGTCGAGCGGCAATTTCCTGGAAATGTACGATTTCTTCGTGTTCGGCTATTACGCCGCCGCGATCGGCCACGCGTTCTTCCCGGGCAACAGCGAGTTCGCCGTGCTGATGTCGTCGTTCATGACATTTGGCGTCGGCTTCCTGATGCGGCCGCTCGGAGCGATCGTGCTCGGCGCCTATATCGACCAGAAGGGTCGGCGCGCCGGCCTGTTGCTGACGCTAGCCCTGATGTCGGTCGGGACCGTGGCGATGGCGATCGTGCCCGGCTACGAAACGATCGGCTATGCCGCGCCGGTGCTGATCGTGCTCGCGCGCCTGCTGCAGGGATTTTCCGCCGGCGTCGAACTCGGCGGCGTCTCGGTCTATCTCGCCGAAATGGCGACCCCCGGCAACAAGGGTTTCTACGTGAGCTGGCAATCCGGCAGCCAGCAGGTCGCGGTGATCTTCATCGCGCTGCTCGGCGTTGCGATGGCGCAGGTGCTGCCGCCGCAGGAGATCGCGGCCTGGGGCTGGCGCATTCCGTTCCTGATCGGATGCATGATCATCCCCTTCATCTTCATCATCCGCAATTCGCTGCAGGAAACCGAGGCGTTCCTCAAGCGCACGCGGCATCCGACCGCCGGCGAGATCCTGCGTACGGTCGTGGTCAATTGGCGTATCATCCTGATCGGCATGTTGATGGTGACGATGACGACGGTGTCGTTCTATTTCATCACCGCTTACACGCCGACCTTCGGCAAAGAGGTGCTGAAGCTGAGCAGCACCGCCAGTCTCATCGTCACGCTGTGCGTCGGCATCTCGAACCTGTTCTGGCTGCCGGTCGCCGGGGCGATCTCCGACCGCGTCGGCCGCAAGCCGATCCTCATCCTCTGCACGGTGCTGTCGCTGCTCACCGCCTACCCCACGCTCGCTTGGCTCGCGGTCGAGCCGACGTTCGGCAAGCTTTTGATTGTCGAATTGTGGCTGTCGACGCTCTACGGCGTCTACAACGGCGCGATGGTCGTGTACCTGACCGAGATCATGCCGGCGCATGTGCGCACGGCCGGATTTTCCTTCGCCTATAGCCTGGCGGTAGCGTTGTTCGGCGGCTTCACGCCGGCGGTCGCCACGTATCTCATTCACGTAACCGGCAACCGGGCGATGGCCGGCGCCTGGCTGATGTTCGCGGCGGCCTGCGGGCTGATCGCGGCGTTTGCCGCCAAGCCGGCGAGCGAAGAGACGCCGACCGTTCCTTTGCGAGCCGCGAAAGCGGCGGCTTGAGGCGAGGCCGGCGCTAGATATCCCGGCCCTCGACCTTTTCCTGCAGCTGCTTCACCACGTCGGGGATATGCTCCAGCCGCGGATAGATCGCCAATGCGCGGCGATAGACTTCCAGCGCCTGCTTGTCGTCGCCGAGGTCCTGCATGATCAGGCCGAGGCCGGAGAGCGCGCCGAAATGGCGCGGCTCGCGGCGCAGCACTTCGCGGATGTCGGCGAGGGCGCGGCCATAGTCCTTCTTCATGTAGTAGATGGTGGCGCGCCGGTTCCAGGCTTCCACGTAGTTTGGCCTGATCTTGATCACGGCGTCGAGCAGTTTGATCGCGAGATCGATGTCGTGCTGCCCCAGCGCGGTCTGCGCGCGCCCCATCAACAGCGATGTGGTGTCGCTGCGCGTGGCCGCCCACATCGCCCAGATCCGCGCCTCGACCGCCTTGGCGGTGACGTCGTCGGGTGCGACTTTCAGCGCCCCGAAGAGGAAATCGAGATTGTGCTCGTTATTGCCGCGCTGGACATGCGGCAGTTTCTTCGGCGGCTGCACCCAATCGCTCGGCGCCGCGACGGCGGGCCCGGCAAAAGCCGCGGCCATGACGAACATGCTTGCGAGGAATCGCGAGCGCATGCGGCGGAGTTTAATGGCTCCGCTGCGGCAAATATAGGGCGACGAAAGAACGAACGGACCGAGCCTTAAGCTCAGCCTTGGCGCGCCTTGAAGCGGCGGTTGGTCTTATTGATGATGTAGACCCGGCCCTTGCGCCGCACGATGCGATTGTTGCGGTGGCGGCCGCGCAGGGATTTCAGGGAGTTCCGGACTTTCATGACGATCTCTGGGTTCTCTGGTTGGCCGGGTTCATAGCAGCCTAGCCGCCGCTGTCAACGCGAGCGACGGCGCCGGATCGGCGCACCGGCCTTGCGCGGCGGGCGTGGCCGACGGCTGAAATATCCGGCAAATCAAGACTTTATTGGGACACTGGACATCGTTCGCGGTTGCTAGGACTATTCCCGGCGGCGGAACGAGTGCGAAGGGCGTCAGCATGAAAAAGGCGATCGCATCGGCGGCATTGTCGCTGCTCGCGATCCTTGCCGTTCGGCTTCCGGCGGATGCCCGCCGCGCCCCGGACCGCCTCGATGCCGTGCAGTACCGCAAAGGCATGGCGGCGTTCGACCGGCACGATTTCACGACGGCTGGCCTGCTGTTGCGGTTGCCGGCCGAGCACGGCAATGCCAGCGCACAGGCCGTCCTGTGTTTCCTGCACATCTATGGCCGCGGCGTGCCGCAGAGCTATAGCGAGGCGGCGTTCTGGTGCCACCGCTCCGCCGGGCAAGGCAATGCGGAGGGGCAATATCTTCTCGGCCTCCTCTACAACACCGGCCGCGGCGTGCCGGAAAGCTATGTTGAGGCCTACAAGTGGCTGAACATCGCCGCCGCGCATGCCACGGGCGCCAAGCGCGACTACTCCTACCGGATCCGGGATTCGGTGGCGGCGAAAATGTCGCCGCGCCAGGTCGCCAAGGCGCAAGCGCTCTCGATTGGCTGGCGGCCGGTGCGCGAAGGCCGCGGCGCGGTCGTGGTCGTCGAGCCCTGTCCAGAGGGCGACGCCTGTCCCGAACGCTGACGCTTTCCTGAAGCGCTAGAGCGGCTCACCCGGCGGCGGGACCGCTGGCGGCGCTACGGCATTGTTCGCCGGCAGGCGCAAAGTTTCCAGCCGGCCATTTTTGTCGAGCGTGACTTCGCGCGCTTTCACCGAGCGCAGTTGCCAGCCGGCGTGGCTTTCCCCGGTCTTCATGCGCACGAAGCCGTGGGTCGATTGATCGAGAAAAACGCCGATCCCTTCGTTCTCGCCGACGACCGTGCCGATGAGAGTCAAATCCGGAGGTGCGGGCGCGGCAGGAGCGGCGGCCCGAGGCGCGGCGGGTGGCGGCGCCACGACAACGGCGGGCGGCGCCGGCGGCCGGCGCGACGGCGTGAACAAAGGTCGGTTTCGGGTGTTGGACAGGGAGCCGAGCGGAATGGCCCACAGCGGGTTGCCAATCTGCGCGCGTTCCGGCGCGGCTTTGGGCGCAGCCTGATCGAGATCGACGGTGCCGCGATTGCCGTCGAATTGCGGCGCGCTCTCGGGCGACGGCGCGGCGATCGCCGGCAGGCTCGCCGCACCGGCAATGCAGAGGCCGCAAAGGGCCCGCAGGAGCGCCTGTCCTGTTTTCATTTGGCGCCTTTCCACTGGCCGGTGACCGCGAGCAAGATGCGCATGCGGGATTCGGCGGCGACCGCCGAGGGCTGCGGTCCCTGGGCGACAAGCTGGTCGACAAAGAGGAACGGCATGCCCGCTTCGAGATCGTAGAGCAGCGTCTGAAGGCTCGCCTGCTCCATCTCGCAGGTGATGAGCAAGGTCACGAAGCCGTCCTTGGCTTGCGTGCCCTGAACGTCCACCTGCGATGACTGCACGGTGCCGCCGTTCTGCGTAACGGCGCCGGCGACCCGCTGCAGCAAGGTCGCGCCGGCGACGGTGATCGTCTCGCCGCCGAGGAAGGGCGAGCCGGCCGGTATCGCGGCGGTTGCGCCGGCTGCCGCGGCCGGGCCCTGTTGATGCGCTTCCAGCCGCTCGAGGATGCCGATCGAATCGGCGAGCGCCGCGCGCTGCTCGATCAGGCTCGCCAGCGACAGCCAGATGATGGCGCCGAAGACGACGATCAGCGCCGCATAGGCGGCAATCGCCGCGGCTGGATAGCGGGCAAAGAAGCGGTTGATGGCGAGATCGGGGGTCATGACGGCGGCGAGAACACCGGCTTGATGCGCGCTTCGATGTGATAGCGATCGCCGGGATCGGACGGCGAGCGCGTGGTCGGCGCAAAGAACGTCGCACGGCTGAAGTGCGGCGACTGCTCGATCAGGCCGATCAGCGACGGCGCGTCGCTGGTGATGCCGACGATCTGCATCTTGTCACCTTCGATGCGCAATTCGGTGACGTAGGTGTTGTCGGGCAGCACCTTCGACAGCGCCTCGAGAACGATGACGTCGGCGGGGGTCTGATTTTTGCGGCGCGCCAATTTCGTCATGGCGCCGGTGGCGACGGCGTCGTTGCCGGCGCGGATGATGCCGCGACGTTCGGCGATGCGGCGCGTCATGTCGTTCTGCCGGCTTTGCAGTTCGCCGCCGATCACCACGTCGGCGACGAGTGCGAGGCCGGCTAGAACCGCCGCGATCGTCAAACCGGCCGCCAGCCGGCGCCGCACCTGGCGGGTTTGAAGCGCACCCGCCGCCGACTGTTCGAACACCGTGATGGCGCCGCTCGCGGCGTCCTTCGGCGTCGTCGACACGACGGCCGACTTGACGCCGAGCGGGCCGAAGGCCTGCACGAGCGCAACGATCTGCGCGCGGGGCGCGGCGGCAACGGTCACCGCGATTTTGTCGCTGCCGAGTTCGGCCGGCTTGCTCGAACCGACCACCGCCTCATTCGCAGTCCACGGCGTGATGCGGTCGATCTGCTCGCGCACAATGCCGTCGAGGAATTCGGCGGCGCGCTTGGGCAATTCGAGCGTGCGAAACAGAAAACGCTCCGGCCGCAAGGCAAGCTCGACCCGGCAGTCTTTCAAGGCTGCGGCGGTCTCGCCGCTGCAAGCGGCGGTGCCACCGGCAATCTTGACCGGCGCCGGCTTGCCCGCCGGCGTCTCGGCCGTGAACGTTCCATCCGGCTGTTCGGTGAGACGCACGACTTTCGCCGCCGACAGCCGGCCGAACGCAGCGACGACGGCTCCGGCGACGCAATCCATCCAGCCCGAAAAGCCGGCGGCAATTTGGCGAAGAAAGTTCATTGCAATACGCTCTCGATCCTTTGCCGTTCAGCCATCGAAGTCGTCCGTCCAGGATAATACGCGATAGGGGTCGGGCGCGTCCTCCAGCAGCAGAATAACCGCTTCGGCATTGACGCGGCGGCCGCCCGCGAGGCCGACATGGACCCGCACTCGGGTGGCCTTGCTGCCTTGCAGGGTGGCGCTTCCCTGCGCGGGACCGAGCACCTGCAAGACGCTTTCGGGGTTGGCTGGCCGCACCGCACGTTGGGTCAAAACCGCGTTCAGCCGCTCGGTGGTCATGCCCGGCAGCGCGGCGACGACCTCGGGCGCGGCATCCATGACGTTCACCGTGGCCATGCCGCTGAACACGGTGACAAAGCCGAGCGCGCGCTCGACCATGACCGGGGGCAATCCAAGCAGCAGCCAAAGCTCCTGCACATTGGCGAACGGCGCCAAGCGAGGATCGTAGCGCCGACCGGCATTGCGATAGTCCGTGGTCTCCTTGCCCGGATCGAGGTCAACGTTTGTCGACACCGCGGGCGAGCGCCAGCCGACGACGCGCGCGGCATAGGCATCGGCCGCGTCGGGCGCCGCGCCGAGCGTCCTGAACAACCCCGCCAACAGCGCCTGCGGCGCCGAGTTGAGATCGATCCGCGCCGCCTCCGAGACGAAATCGACGGAGACACTCGCGTTGCCGAGACTGAAGTTGAACGCGCCGCCGGTCGGCCGTTCCTCGGGCTTTTCGGCGTCGAGGTAATAGGCCGTGAGTTCGAGCGCCGCAGAAACGGATGCGTCGGCTTGAATGCGGTCGTTGCTGACCTGCAGGCCGGTCGCGGCGTTCACGACATAGAGCGTGTAGATCGTCGCCAGGACGGCGAGCCCGCCGAGAATCCAGAGCACCGCGACCAAAATGAATCCGTCGCGGGAGACGCGGCCGCGGGATGGCCTGTGCGGCGGTTTGTTCATTGGGCCGACCCCGCGGGAGCGTTCGCCGTGCGGCGGGCGGACGGGTAGAGGCATTCATTGACCGACTTTGCCGAGGCGCATTCGACTCGCGCATTGACGTGGAGCATCGCGGCCGTGGAGACCGCGAGCGTGCGTTGCGTCGCCGCGTCACGCACCAGGACGCGAATGGCGACCGGCAGTTCATCCGCGTTGTGCCAACTGCTGAGCCAGGCGCGGTTGGGTCCGGCATACGAGAAGGTCGCCCGATAGGGCGAGCGAAAGAGCACGACCGGGTCGGAAAAATTCGTCAGGTCGCGGATGGTGGCGGATTCCGGCAGCGCCACGAAGGGCGCGCGCGTGCGCACCAGGGCCACGCCCTGCTTGTCGGACACCGTCGAGATCTGCACGACTTCGAGACCTGGCTGCGTGTTGGGCCCGATCGCTGTGCGCACGAAGCGCACGCCGAATTCGTCGCCGTCGAACAGCGGTCGCTTGGCGTTGCGGCTCGCGGTCATGAATTCGGCCGCGGAAAGGTCGGCGACGAGGCGCTCGATCCCCTGGCCGAACAGCTCGGTGCGCTGCACGCGGGCAAAGGCGCGATTCCAGTTCGGCAGCCATTGCGAGGTGACGGTCGCAAGCGTGGCGAGGATGCCCACCATCAGCACCATGGCGATGAGCATCTCGATCAGGGTGAACCCGGCTTGCGATCGTCGCTGCATGGGGCTCATTCCGGCGCTCTGCGGCCGAGCCGCACCGTGGTGACCGTCAGGCTGGCTCCGTCGGGCGTGCGCACCGTGACCGCGGCGGTCAACGGCACCCAGGGCGATGGCACTTGCGCCTCGAGCCGGCCGGGGAACGGCCGCACATTGACGCGCCAGAACTGGCCGTCCCGTTCGCCGCTCAAGGTGCCGACCTTGAGGTCGTTGCGGCCGGGCAGCGCCGTCTCGATCGCGCGCGCCGTCTCGACCAGCACGAGGTGATCGTCGAGCGCATGGGTACCGCGCACGGCGGCGGCGACCAGCGAGCCGACCGACAGCAGGATCGCGGCAATCACCGCCAAGGTGACGACCACCTCGATCAGGGTGAAGCCGGCCGCGCCGTGGTCGGTTTTAGAGGGCGCCGAGCGGAACAATTTCAACGCCTCCGGTGAACCAGTTGACGCGGATCTGGTAGCCCTCGCCCAGCCGTGTGAGCGCGATGACGCCGCCGCACGACATGCCGGAGGCGAAGAACACGATCATCGAGCCGGCCTCGCGCTGATTGCAGCGGCTCGCCAGCGCCGCGTCGAATTGCACGTCGCCCGGCACGCGAATGGCGCGGTCCGACGCGCCCGAGCGCACTGAGCGGTCGAGCGCGTCGATTTCGGTGGCGATCGCGGCGTGGCGGCGGATGGCGGCATTGCGGTCGCCGGCGAGGACGGTGGCGATCTCCAGCGCATAGGCTTCCAGCCGTGGGCGCGACGTGCCGCGCGGAATTTCCGGCAACAGAATGGAGGCAAGCAGCGCGATGATGGCGAGAACGCACACGACCTCGATGAGGGTAAAACCGCCCTCGCCGGCAGTGCGTTCAGCGGGCCCAGCTGGTGATATCGGCGGCCGTTCCCGTGCCGCCTTCTTGCCCATCCGAGCCGTATGACATGATGTCATAGGGACCGTGCTCCCCTGGCGAACGATAAACATAAGGCTTCCCCCACGGATCGTTCGGCACCAACCCGCCTTTGAGATAGGGGCCGTTCCAATTCGGAATCGTGCCGGGGGACTGCACCAGCGCCGTCAAGCCTTCCGCGGTGGTCGGGTAACGGCCGGCGTCGAGATTGAACAAATCGAGCGCGCTGCCGAGGCTCTGGATCTGGATTTTCGCCGCTTTGACCTTCGACTCGCCCAGATAGTTCAACACACGCGGGCCGACCAGGCTCACGATCAGCGCGATGATCGCGATCACCACCAGGATCTCGATCAGCGTGAAGCCGCCCTGCCCGCGCATGCGTCTCTTGATGTTTTCGCGGTCGAGGATCATCGCGGCTCGCTTTCTATTCAATGATCTGGGTAACCGACAGAAGCGCGGTCATCACCGACACGATAAGCCCGCCGACGATCGTGCTGATGACAATGATCGCAAACGGGCCAGTGACGCCGACGATGCGGTCGAGGCTGCGCTGCAGCTTCGCCTCGTAGAACTCGGCGACGTTGCCAGCAAGCAGCGGCAACTGACCGGTTTCCTCGCCGATGCGCAACATGCGGATCGCCATCGCGGGCAGCAAAGTGGAGTCGGCGAGCGCATCCGACAGCTTCCCGCCGTGGCGGACCCGGTCGACGGCCTTGCTCCAGATGTCCACATTGTCGCTCGGGCCGAGCATATCGACAAGAATGCGCAGTGTCATTGGCAGCGCAACGCCGCTGCCCAACAGAATTCCAAGGTTCCGGCAAAATAAGGCAGTCCGGTTCAACCGCGCCACCGAGCGCAAGACCGGCAGCCGCATCAGCAGGCCGGCGATTCTCGCCCGCACCGCCGCGCGGCGCAAAACAAGCCAGGCGCACACGATCAAGACGATAGCTGCCGCTTCGATCACCTCCAGATGCGCGCTGGCGAACTTGGACAGGCCGAACAGCGCGGCGACGACGGGATCGAGCTTGGCGTGGAAATCCTGCAATACCGCGGCGAATTGCGGCAACACGAACAACAGGAAAAACGACAGCACGCAGCTGGCGGCGAACAGCACGAAGGCCGGATAACGCAGGGCGTCCATCACCTTGCGGCGCATGGTCTCGCTGCGGCTGCGTTCCTTGCCGAGCACGTCGAGCACGTGATCGAGCGCGCCGGACGTCTCGCCGACGCGCACCAGCGCGACATACATCGGCGGGAACAGGGCCGGATGATGCGCGAGCGCTTCCGACAGGCTTTCGCCCGCCAGCACGCGGCCGCGGATTTGCGCCACCACCGGACGCAGCCGCCCGACGTCGATGTCGGCGGACAAAAGATCGAGCGCGTCGTCGATGCGGGCGCCGGCCTTGAGCAGCAGCGCCAGATCGCGGGTGAAAACCGTCACGTCCTCGGCGCGCGGCTGCGCGAACAGCGAGATGGTCAGCCGGGCTGATTCGGCGCCACGCGCTTCGCTGACGGTTTCGACCGGAACCAGGCCGAGATATTCGATGCGAGTGGCGACTTCCGACTTGCTCGGCGCCGTGATCGAGCCGCTCACCAGTTCGCCGGTTTGCGTCAGCGCTCGGTAGCGGAAGCTTGGCACGTCAGGCTCCGACCGTGGTCACGCGCAGCACCTCGGCCGCCGAGGTCAGGCCGTTGCGGCATTTGACGATCGCGTCCTCCACCATGGTCATCATACCGGCGTCGACCGCGGCGCGATGGATGACTTCGGAATCGGTGTGCTCGGTGATCAGGTCGCGCACCGCCCCGGTCATCTCGATGATTTCGAAAATGCCGCTGCGCCCGCGATAACCGGTGCCGCCGCAACGGTCGCAGCCATGCGGCTCGTAGACCGTGTCGCCGGGCTTGAAGCCGAGCGCGGCAAAGCGCGGGTCGTCGGCAAAATCTTCGGCTGCGAGATTTTTGCGCGTCTTGCAACGGTCGCAGAGGATGCGCACCAGCCGTTGCGCGATGGTCGCGCGCAAGGTCGACTTGAGCAGAAAGCCTTCGACGCCGAGGTCGAGCAGGCGCGGCAACGCCGCGGCGGCGGTCTCGGTGTGCAAGGTCGTGAGCACCAGATGGCCGGTGAGCGCGGCGTGGATCGCGATATTGGCGGTCTCGGCGTCGCGGATTTCGCCGACCATGATCACGTCGGGGTCCTGGCGCACAAAGGCGCGCAAGGCGGTGGCGAAGGTCAACCCGATCGAGGGCTTTACCTGCGACTGGTTGACGCCGCTGAGTTCGTACTCGACCGGGTCCTCGATGGTCAGGATCTTGCGGGTCGGCGTGTTGAGCAGCGATAGCATGGTCGCCAGCGTCGTCGTCTTGCCGCTGCCGGTCGGGCCGGTGATGACGATCATGCCATGCGGCAGCGACAAGAGATGCCTCATCCGCGCTTCGTCCTTGTCGGACAGGCCGAGCCTGGCGAATTCGAGCAGGCCGCGATCGCGCGGCAGCAGGCGGACCACCGCCGACTCCCCGTGTTGGGTCGGCATGGTGGCGACGCGGATGTCGATCTCCGAGCGGGCGACGCGCAGCCGCGCGGCGCCGTCCTGTGGCAGCCGCCGCTCGGCGATGTTCAAACCGGAGAGAATCTTGATGCGCGAAACCAGCGCCTGCGGCAGCGCGCCCGCGGGGGACGGGACGGCGCGCAGCAAGCCATCGACGCGCATGCGCACGACCAGCCCGTTGCGGAACGGCTCGATGTGGATGTCGCTCGCGCGCAGTTCGATCGCCTTCTCGAGAAGGTCGTTGACCGCGCGCACGATCGGCGCGCCGCTCGCCAGATCGCGCAGGTTTTCGATGTCGTCGTCGCCCTGCGCCGTTGCGATGCCGGGAACATCCGGCAACGCCGATTCGTCGGCGCCGATTCGCGCGCCCAGCACGGTGGCGATATCCTCGAACGAGGCGATGGCGACGCCGACGCGGCCGCCAAGCACGATTTCGGCGGCGCGCACCGGCGCCGCATCATTGGGATCGGCGACCGCCAGGCAAAACTGCCCATTCGACGCTTCGTAGGGAAACACCGCCATCTCGCGCAGAAACCGGCGGGAGAATTTCCCCACCAGCGCCGTCGCCTGCATGAGCTGCGCCAGGCTCATGCGCGGCAGGCCGTGGAAACGCGCGATCTCGTCGGCGAAGTCGCCGGCCGACAGGTCGGTCAGCTCCCACAACCGCCGCAACGTCTGCCCAGCATTCTGCGAATTTGGTAAATCGAGTTTCGCAATCAAATCGCCAGCAATGTAGTTTTTGCTGACCAAATACTTGGCAAAATCTTCCGGCATATTTGTCGACATCGATACGCCCGCAACTAAACGCGGAAACTCGTCGTCACCGGCTGCAAATTATGCTTGACACGCAGCAGTATAAGTATCGATTATTCGAAAAAATTGTCAAATAATAAGAGCTTACGGGGCAGCGTCGCTCGTTCGGGCCGACGCGGTGAGGAGTGTGTGCGGGCGGGGCCAGTGCGTAACATCGTGCGTATAGTGCGTCGCTGTCGTCCGGAGCGTCTCGGAGTGGTGGCGCTTGCCTTTATTGCGGCCGGCGCGCTGCTCGCGGCGTGCAGCAAGTTCATCCCCGGCGGTCCGAAGACCGAGTCGCCCAACATCCACGATCAAGTGCAATCGCTCGATCTGCTGCCGCGCTTCCCGCAGCCGCAGGGGCCCGCCACGGTCGCGCGCGGCCACGAAGCGCACGACATGATCTACAACGCGTCAGGCGACGGCGCGATCGGTGCGAACGGCGTGGCGCTGCAGGGCGCGGAGCCGGCCGCGAGCGGCGACGGCTACGATCTCAGCTTCGAAAATGCGCCGGTTGCGACCGTCGCCAAGGTCATTCTCGGCGACATTCTCGGCGTCGGCTACATCATCGATCCGCGCGCGCAGGGAACCGTCACGCTCTCCTCGGGACGGCCGGTGCCCAAGAGCGACGTGCTCTACGTGCTGGAGAACGCGCTGCGCGTGAGCAACATCGCGCTGGTCCGCAATGCCGACACCTATCGGCTGGTCCCGCTCAACGAAGCGATCGCCAACGGCCGCATCGACATCGCCGCCGACGGGCGCGCGCCGCAGGCCGGCTACGGCGTGAGCGTCGTGCCGCTGCGCTACGTCTCGGCGGCAACGATCACCAAGCTGCTCGACAACTTCGCCGCCAAGCAAGGCGCGATCCGCGTCGACGCCGGGCGCAACATGATCCTGATCCAGGGCACCGGGCCGGAGCGGCGCAGCGCGGTCGAGACCGTGCTGAATTTCGATACCGATTGGATGCGCGGGCAGACTGTCGGCATCTTCCCGGTGCATCACAGCACGCCGGAGCCGATCATTTCCGAAATCGAAAAGATCATGGATACCGGCGACGGCGGCCTCAACCACGATCTGATCAAATTGCAGCCGATCGGCCGCCTGAACGCCATTCTCGTCGCCACCAACAAGCCGGCTTTGCTGAAGACCGCGCAGAGCTGGATCCGCCGGCTCGACAATTCGGAGATGTCCTCGACCGGCGTGAAGGTCTATCGCGTCCGCTACGGCGAAGCGAAGCATCTCGCGGAGATCCTGAACGAAATGTTCGGCGGGGCGCAGTCCGCTTCGATCGACTCGACCTCGAACCAGCTCGCCCCGGGCGGCGGCATGACGGTCAGCTCGAGCATACCCGGCGGCGGCGCTCCGCTGACCCCGGCCGAGCGGCTCACCGGCGGCCCGTCGATCGCCCAGCAGCTCGCCGCCGCCGCGCCGGGGGGCGCGGGCACGGCACGGACGCTCGCCACCCCGCGCACGGGCGCGACGTCAGGAAACGGGCCGATCCTGCCGGGCATCCGCATCACCGCCGACGTCGTCAACAATTCCCTGCTGATCTATGCCGACGAGGAAAACTACAAGATCATCGAAGGCGCGCTGCGGCAGATCGACCGGCCGCAACTGCAAGTCGCCTTCGACGCGACCATCGCCGAGGTCACGCTCAACGACAGCCTGACCTACGGCGTGCAGTTTTTCCTCAAGAGCACCAATGTCGGCGCACCGCCGGACACCGGCTCGGCGGTCAACACGATCGGCAGCGCCGTGCTCAGCCGCGTGCTGCCCGGTTTCAATATCCTGATCGGCTCCGAGAACTCGCCGCAGGTCATCCTCGACGCCTTGCACAGCGTCACCGACGTCAAGGTGCTGTCGAATCCCTCGCTCGTGGTGACCGACAACGGCGTGGCGACGCTGCAGGTCGGCGACCAGGTGCCGATCACCACCGGCACGGCGACCGTGCTCAGCGCGAACAACGCTGTGGTCAACACCATCAATTACCAGAACACCGGGATCATCCTGCGCGTGACGCCGCGCGTCGGTTTCAACAACACGGTACGGCTCGACATCGAGCAGGAGATCAGCGCGGTCTCCAACACCAACTCGACCGGCACTCTGACGCCGACCATTTCCGAGCGCAAAGTCAAGAGCACGTTGTCGGTTGCCGACGGCCAAACCGTGCTGCTGGCCGGTCTGATCAGCGAAACGCAGAACAAGACGCGCAACGGCATTCCCGGGCTCGATCAATTGCCCAGCTATCTGGGCGATGCCTTCTCGCACCAGAACAAGACGATTGACCGCACCGAGCTCATCATCTTCATCCGACCGCAAATCATCCGCGATGCGGTCGACGCCCATCTGGTGGCGGAAGAATTACGCGCCAAGCTCAAGAGCCGCATCGGCGAAGTGTCGCCGAAACATCCCTCGGGCGCGCTGCCACTCAGCGCCCGCTGATGCGGTTTCGCTCGGCAAACGCGCCCACCGCGATGAAACAGATGCACTTGGCCGACGTCGCCGTCGGCGCCGCCGGTCTTGCGGCCGCGGCGGCAAGCGTTTGGGCAGCCCCCGGAATTGGCGGCGCGCTCGGCGCCGTGCTGGCGCTGTTGATGCTGGCGATCGCGGTCATCGACTATCGCAGCTTCATCATTCCCGATGAGTTGACTGCCGCGGCGCTCGCCCTCGCCCTCGTTTATGTGGCCGTGACGACGGCGGCGCCGATGGTCGACAGCGTCGCCGCGGCCGCACTGCGCGGCGTTCTCTGCATGCTGTTTTTCCTGGGGCTGCGCGTCCTCTACCGGCGACTGCGCGGGCGGGAGGGCCTCGGCCTCGGCGACGTCAAGCTCGCCTTCGTCGCGGGTGCCTGGCTCGACTGGACGATGATCCCGGTTGCGATCGAGATCGCCGCGCTCGCCGCGCTCGGAGCCTACGGTACTTGGCGTTTTTTCGGTGGCCGCAGCGTGACGGCAACATCCCGTCTGCCGTTCGGGCTGTTCTTCGCACCGGCGATCTGGCTTGCGTGGCTCGCGGGCGCACTGTTGTTCGGAGCTTAGCCGGACGGCCCGCTTGAACTCGCTCCGGCCTGCTCTGACGATCACCACGCCATCGGCTTGACTAACGTCAGTCCATCGGCGTTTTTAGATCCCCAAGTAGGCCTCGCGGACGCGGGCATCGGCCTGGATGTCGGCGGCCCGCCCGCTCAGCGTCACGCGCCCCGTCTCCAGCACGTAGGCGCGGTCGGCGATGGCGAGCGCGGCGCGCGCGTTCTGCTCGACCAGCAGAATGGTCAGGCCGTCGTCGCGCAGCGCGCGGATCACCGCGAGCAATTGGTCGACCAGATTGGGCGCGAGCCCCATCGACGGCTCGTCCAGCAACAGCAGCCGCGGCTGCGCCATCAGCGCGCGGCCGATCGCCAGCATCTGCTGTTGGCCGCCGGACAGTGCGCCGGCCGGCGTGTCCAGCATCGCGGCGAGCATCGGAAACAGGTCGCAAACCCGCGCCAGCGCCGGTTCCATATCCGACGAGCGGCGCGACCAGGCGCCGAGCTTGAGGTTGTCGAGCACGGACAGCGGCGCGAACACCTGCCGGCCTTCCGGCACCTGCGCAATGCCAAGCGCCACCCGCTCATGTGCGGGGCGCTTCTCGATCGGCACACCGTTGAACTTGATCGCGCCGCCGGTGATCGGCTGCACGCCGGAAATAGCATGCATCAATGTGGTCTTGCCGGCGCCATTGGCGCCGATCAGCGTGACGATCTCGCCGGCGCCGACACCAAGCGTGACGCCGTGCAGCACTTCGATGCGGCCATAGGCGCTCTTAAGCTGCTCAAGCGAGAGCATGCGCGGCCTCCTGCGAGCCGTGGACGCCGAGATAGGCTTCGATCACCTCCGCGTTCGACCGCACCTGTTGCGGCGTGCCTTCGGCCAGCGTCTTGCCTCTGGCCAGGACATGCACGCGGTCGGAGATATTCATCACCAGCCGCATGTCGTGCTCGACCAGCACCACCGTGATGCCGTCCTTCACCAGCGAGCGGATGACCTGATCGAGCTCCTGGGTCTCGACCGGATTGCAGCCGGCGGCCGGCTCGTCGAGCAGCAGCAATTTCGGCTCGCTCGCCAGCGCGCGGGCGATTTCCAGCCGCTTGAGCGCGCCATAAGCGAGCGAACCCGCCGGGCGCTCGCCGGCGTCGGTGAGGCCGACGCGGGCCAGCGCCGCGCGCGCCGCCACGCGGGTCGCATGATTCTGCCGCGCGACTGACGGCCAATGCACAAGGTCGGCGAGGATGCCGGTGCGCTCGTGGCGGTGGCGGCCGACCATCACGTTTTCCAGAACCGACATGCGCGAAAAAATCTGCAGATTCTGAAACGTCCGCGATAGCCCCCGCCGCGCGAGTTGGTCGGGCGCCAGCCCGGTCACCGTTTCGCCGGCGAGGCGGATGGCGCCGTCGAGCGGCGTGTAGATGCTGGAGACGAGATTGATCAGCGTGGTCTTGCCCGACCCGTTGGGCCCGATGATCGAGAACACCTGGCCGGACGCGATCGCAATGCTGACGCCATCGATTGCGCGCACGCCGCCAAAGGTGATCGACAGCCGGTCGGCCTCGAGGATCATCATTTGCGCCACCCGCGCAGCACGAGCGCAGCGGACGGCACGATGCCCTGGCGCAGGAATATCATGAATACCATCACGATCAGGCCAAGCAGCGCCTGCTCATATTCGTGGAAAACCGTGAGCGCCTGCGGCAGCACGACCAGCACGGCCGCGCCCACCAGCGAGCCGATGACAGAGCCCATGCCGCCTAACACGACCATGGCGACCAGTTCGATCGAGCCGAGAAATCCCGCCGCGTCCGGCGTTACCAAACCGTTGAACAAAGCGAGAAACGACCCGGCGACCGATGCGTAGACGGCGGAAATAATGAAGATGACGAGCTTCTTGCGCGCCACGTCGATGCCGAGCACGCGGGCGGCGATTTCGCTGTCATGGATGGCCTGCAGCGCGCGGCCGGTCGGGCTGTCCATCAGATTGAGCGCCAGCAGAAAGCCGCCGACGAAGGTCGCGCCGGCGATCCAGTACCAAACGTCCGAGCCATGCACGCGCCAGCCGAACAGCGTCAGCGCCGGCACGTTCATGCCGTCGGGACCGCCGGTCCAGTTCGCCTCGTTGGTCAACACGATGGCGACCAGCAAGCCGAAGCCGAGCGTGGCGACGGCAAGATAGTGGCCCTTGAGCTTGAGGATCGGCCGACCGACCGCGAAGGCGACCGCGCCCGAGACGACGGCGCCGGCGAACAGGCACAGCCACGACGGCATGCCGAAATGCACCGGGCCGATGGCGACCGCATAGGCGCCGATGCCGAGGAAGCCGGCATGACCGAGGCTGACCTGGCCGGCAAAGCCCATCAGCAGATTGAGGCCGACCACCGCCAGCGCGAAAATGAATACCAGCGCGCCGATGCGATAATAATAGGCCGAGGGGAAAAACAGCGGCAGCACAATGACGATTGCCGCGACCACGAGCACAGGCAGCAGCCGCGTATCGAGCAGCGCGCGCACGCTCATACCCGCTCGACCTTGACGCGGCCGAACAGGCCCTGCGGCATGGCGACGAGGACGATGAGGATGATCAGGAAGGCAGCGGCGTCTTTGTAGCTCGACGAGATATAACCCGCGCTCAGCGCCTCGATCATGCCGATCAGCAAGCCGCCGACCACGGCGCCGAGCGGGCTGCCGATGCCGCCAAGCATCGCCGCCGCGAAACCCTTGAGCGCCAGCAAGGTGCCGACGTCGTAACTGGTCAATGCGATCGGCGTGATCAGGATGCCGGCGATGGCGCCGATCGCCGCGGAAACCGCAAACGAGAAATCGACGATACGGCGCGTGTTGACGCCGGTCAGCCGCGCCGCCAGCCGGTTGGCGGCGGTCGCGATCACCGCCTTGCCGAGCAAGGTGCGCTCAATGAACAGCCACAGCAGGACGACGATGGCCGCCACTCCGGCGAGCACGACCAGGCTTTGCGGCAGGATGGCCGCGCCGGCGAACCGGATCGGATCGTTGCCGAACAGCGAGGGCAGACTATGGAAGCGCTTGTCGAAGACGATCTGCGCCACGCCGCGCAGAAACACCGAAGCGCCGATAGTGATCATGATCAGCACCACCGGGCTTGCCCCGCGCGCCGGCTCGATGGCGAAGCGGTGCAGCGCGAGGCCAACGCCGGTCGTGACGGCGACGGCGATCAGCGCGGCGAGCGGCAAGGGCACGCCGGCGAGCGCCGCGAACACCGTCGTCATGCCGCCGAGCATGACGAACTCGCCTTGCGCGAAATTGATAATGTCGGAGGCGTTGTAGATCAGCGTGAAGCCGAGCGCGACCAGCGCGTAGATGGCGCCCACGGTCAGCCCCGAGAACACGAATTGCAGCAGCTCGGCCATCGCGGCGAAGGCCTCTCGGCGCTTGAGTTCGATACCAGCAAGGCGAAACGGGCAAGCCCCAGCGAGCTTGCCCGTTCGTTATCTCAGGTCCCGGGCACCAGCGTCCAGTCGCCGTTCTTGATCTCCAGCATGTGGAACGCCGACAGGTCGAGACCCAAATGGTCGGTCGGCGACATGTTCACGATGCCGCCGGTGCCGATATAGCCCTTGGTCTTCTCG
>Ga0335079_10001331_pt1 | contig 28152 bp, 27 predicted proteins | sample Lox_Sample_33_FD_206719 | JGI IMG/M metagenome (GOLD analysis project Ga0335079, IMG submission 206719) | Soil microbial communities from Loxahatchee National Wildlife Refuge, Florida, United States - Lox_Sample_3.3 | ecosystem: Environmental > Terrestrial > Soil > Wetlands | place: USA...
GTGGGAGAGGGAGGGACCCGTCGCGCAGCGACGGGAGGGTGAGGGGTCGCAACTGGCGACCTACGACACCTCCGCGATCTCCTTGACGCGCGGCGCCACCGCGGCGGCGGCGTGGTCCTTGGCTAGGAACGTATAGACCGCGGGCAGCACGAAGAGCGTGAAGAGCGTGCCGATCGACATGCCGGAGACGATGACAAGCCCCATCGCGAAGCGGCTCGAGGCATCCGCGCCGGTGGCGAACAGCAGCGGCACGAGCCCGACAACCATCGCCGCCGTCGTCATCAAGATGGGCCTTAGCCGGATGCGCGCGGCGCGTTCGATGGCACTTCTGCGGTCGAGATTGTCGCTGCGCTGAAGCTGATTGGCAAACGCCACCATCAGGATGCCGTGCTTGCTGATGAGTCCTATGAGCGTGAGCAGTCCGACCTGGGTGTAAATGTTGATGGTCGTGCCCGGAACCTGGATCGGACCCAACTGCCCGCTCACGAGGAAGAGCGGGATGAGGGCGCCGCAAATCGACATCGGCACGCTCACGAGAATCACAAGTGGATCGCGCAGGCTTTCGAACTGGCCGGCAAGCACAAGGAAGATGACGATCACGGCGAACGCGATCGTAAGCACGAGCTGGTTTCCCTCCTGCACGTATTGTCGCGATTCGCCGAGGTAGTTGTGGAGGAAGCCCGCCGGAAGCAGTTTCCGCGCGAGCCCGTCGAGATACACGACCGCCTGCCCCATCGTCACGCCGGGCATGGGCACGGCAGAGAACGTCGCCGAATTGAGCTGGTTGAACTGCGTCAAGGCGTTGGGGTCGGTGCCCGGCTCGATGGAAGCGACCGACGCCAAAGGAATCTCATCGCCGCTCCGGGTGGTGAGATAATAGTGCGTAAGCGCCTCCGGAGTCAGACGGTCCACGCGCGGCACTTGCGGCACGACATCGTAGGAGCGACCGCCGAGGCTGAACTGATTCACGTAATTCTCGCCCACCATCAGCGCCAGCGTGTCGCCGATCGCCTGCATGCTGACGCCGAGGTCATGCGCCTTGGCGCGGTCGATATGGAGGCCGACGACCGGATTGTCGAAGGCGAGATCGCTGTCGGTGACAATGAACATGCCGCTCTTTCGGGCCGCGTCCTTTACCCGCTCCATCACCTCGAAGACGCTGCGATAGTCCTGCGTCGAACTGATCACCATCTGCACCGGCATGCCACCGAAATTGCCCGGTAGCGGCGGCGGCGAAATGAAGAAGGTTTGGATGCCTGGGATTTTGGTCGCATCGGCCTGCAGAATTGGCATGATCCCGAGGGCAGAGCGCTTGCGGTCCTCCCACGGCTTCATGACAAAGCCGGTGAAGCCTTGGTGGAGGGTCGGGAAGCCGTTGATCACGAAGCGTGCGTCGCTTTCCGGAAAACTCTTCATGACCTGATCGAGCTCGGAGCCGTAGGCGTCCATGTAGTCGAGATTGGCGTATTGCGGCGCCTTGGTAATCCCGAACAGGAAACCCTGGTCCTCGGGCGGCGCGAGCTCCGATTTGGTATGGAGGTAGAGGAACGGAATGCTCGCGAGCACCACGACCGCGAAGAGCGCGGTCACCGGCCGGTAGTCGAGCGTGGCGTTGAGTCGCCGACCGTAGGCGGCCGCGAGCCGGGAGAAGCCGCGATCGATGATACGGGCGAACCGGCCTTCCGACATTTCGCGCGTCAGGAAGACCGAGCACATCATCGGCGACAAGGTGAGCGCGACGATACCCGAGATCACAACGGCGCCCGCGAGCGTGAAGGCGAATTCCCGAAAGAGGGCTCCGGTGAGGCCGGTAAGAAGACCAATAGGCGCGTAGACCGCGGCCAGCGTGATCGTCATGGCGATGATGGGGCCAACGATCTCGCGCGCGCCAATGAGCGCCGCCCGCACGGGCGTATGCCCTTCCTCGATGTGACGGTACACATTCTCGACGACCACGATCGCATCATCGACCACGAGACCGATCGCCAGCACCATCGCGAGCAGCGTGAGCAGATTGAGGCTGAACCCCAGCGCAAGCATGATGGTCCCGGCGCCGATCAACGACAGCGGAATCGTGACCACGGGAATAGCAACCGAGCGGGGCGTACCCAAGAAGAGGAAAATCACCGCGATCACGATGGCGACCGCCTCGCCCAGCGTCCATTCCACCTCGCTGATCGAGGATTTGATGAACTGCGTTGAATCGTACGCGACCTTCATCGTGAGCGAAGGCGGCAGCGTGCGCTCGATCTGGGACATCATCGTCCGGACGTCGCGCACGATGGTAAGCGGGTTACCGGTCGGGGTCGCATCGACACCGACGAAAACGGCATGCTCGCCGTTGAGCGACACGCTCGAATTCATGTTGAGCGGCCCGAGATCGACATCCGCGATATCGCCGAGATGGACCTGCGCGCCGTCCTTCGCCTTTACCTCCATGTCGCGGAACTGCGCCACGTCGGTGAGACCGGTATCGGCATTGATGCTCGAAACCGTGAAGTATCCTTTGGCCTGACCGGGCGCCGACTGGAAATTGTTGGCGCGAATGGCGTTCGCGACATCGTCTGCGGAGATGCCGCGCGCCGCCATCCGGTCGGGATCGAGCCAGACCCGCATAGCGAAGGTCTGGCCGCCGAGAATGTTGGCATCGGCCACGCCGTCGATCGTCGACAGGAGCGGCTGCACCACCCGCGTTAGGTAGTCCGAGATCGCTGGCGCCGTAAGGTTGGGGCTCGAAAAGCTGAGATACATGACCGACATCGCCTGGCCGGTGGTCTTGGTGATCACCGGATCGTTGGCCTCTTTGGGCATCAGGTATTTCACCTGCTGCACCTTGGCCATGACGTCTGTCATCGCTTGGTTCGGGTCGTAGTTGAGCTTCACATAAACCTGGACGGTGCTGACGCCCTGCTGCGAGTTCGAGGTGACGTAGTCGATGCCCTCGGCGGACGAGACCGCCTGCTCGATCGGCGTCGCGATAAAGCCCTGCATCAAGCTCGCCGTCGCGCCCGGATAGGTCGTCGTGACAGTGATGACCGTATTGTCGAGCTTCGGATATTGCCGGATCGGCAGCGTCATCAGCGACCGCGCGCCGACCAGCAAAATAAGGAGGCTGACGACGAGCGACAGTACGGGGCGACGAATGAAAAGATCGGTGAATGGCATTGGATGCTCCACGCCGCGCGTCAGTTCACGGGTACCGTGGTTGGCGGGGTCAGAGGCGTGGCCGTCGGCAGTACCGCGGCGCCGTCGATGAGCTTCAATTGGCCGGCGGCGACAGCGCGATCGCCCGGTTGGATGCCGCTCACTACCGCGACCTTGTTGTCGAACCGGTCGCCGGTCGTAACGAATTGGCGCTTCACATGAAAGCCCTTGCCATCGCCGTCCTTGACGATAAGGAACACGGAGTTCCCATAGAGCGTGAAGTCGACCGCGGTCTCCGGTAGCACGACGACGTTCCGCTCGTCGGGCAACGTGACGCGCGCGTGCACGAACATGCCCGGCAGCAGCAGATGGTCGGGGTTGGCGAGCGTCGCCTGCAGCTTGATGGTGCGCGTGTCGGCGTTGATTTGCGGCTCGATCGTCGTGAGCTTCGCCTCGAAGCTGCGTCCGGGGAACGCATCGACCGTGGTGAGCACGACCTGACCGACCGCGAGCTGGCTGCGCGTATTTTCCGGCAGGGTGAAATCGACGTGAAGGCTATCGAGGTCCGTAAGCGTAACCAGCGCGGTTCCTGCGCCGACATACTGCCCGAGATTGACTTGGCGGATGCCGAGCTCGCCGGCGAAAGGCGCTCGCACCAGCTTCTGCGCGATCGTCGCCTCGGTGCGCGCGATCTGCGCCGAAGCTTCCTCGAGCTGGGCGTGGTCCGTATCCACCGTGGCCTGCGTCTCGAACTGACGCTGGGCCAGCGTGCTCGCGCGTGTGAGGTTCGTCTGCGCCAGCCGCGCCTGCGCCTGGTAGTTGGCGAGATCTGCGCGGTCCGGCGCATCGTTGAGCTGCACAAGCGGATCGCCCGTCCGAACCGTGGCGCCGGATTCGAAGAAGATTCCGGTCACCCGTCCGCCAACCTCTGGCGCGGCCGTGACCTGGTGCACGGCGTTCAAGGAGCCGATCCCGGAGAGATAGCGCGGCACGTCCATCGCCGTGGCCGTCGTCGCCGCGACCGGAAGCGGCGGCGGCTTGTTGCTCGCGAAAAAGTTGGCGATTGCTTGCTCGCGGAAGCGCTCATACGCGTAAAAGCCGCCGAACACGACGGCGAGAATGACCGCCATCACAACAAGGCGGACGAGAAGCTTGCTGCGCGACGGTGCGCGGCGGCTGCTCGCTGCGACCTGGTCGGGTTCGTCCACATGCTCGATGTGAGTGTCCACGTCGTTAACTCCGATGAAAGGACAGCAGCTTTACTCGGCCGCTTGCCCAGCGTGGGAGAAACCAGATCCGCGGTACGATCGAACGATGGCGTCCTTCACGCCAAGACCGCGTAAAATGAACTGAGCCGCGTCACGGATCAGCGTCTCGGTCGGCTCGATACGGGGAACGATGTCGCGCTTGGCGAGACGGACGAAGCCCAGCATCACGGCAAGATGATGGGTCAGCCAAAAGCGATGCGCGAAGCTCGCGGGAAGGTCCTCCAAATCACCGTTGGCCGCAGCCGCCTTGAGGCAGGCTTCCACCCAGGGAAGGATGTTCGAGGAAAGCCACTCAAGGGCGAGGTGCGCATATTCCCCGTCCTCGAGAAAGCTGTTGAGCATCATCCGTTGCTTGGTCTCGAGCTCCGGGTCGGACCCCGCTGCGAGCACGGTGTAGCGCAGCATGAAATGAACCATGTCGATGAGCGCAAAGGTCGAAGGCTCGAGCGACAAAAGGCGCTCGAGCCTTGGATCGCCCAGACACCCGCGTTGCAGGATATCGGCGTAGAGCGCCGCCTTGGTCGGGAAATGCTTGAAGAGCAGAGCTTGAGAGATACCCGACGCCGCGGCAATCTCTTTGGTGCTCGTTCCGGCAAATCCTTTGCGCGCGAAAAGTGGCACCGCCGCGTCGACGATCCGCCGCCGCCTCTGCTCGCTGTTGAGCCGGACGCGATCCATGTCAGCGAACCGCGACCGGAGCAAAACCGTCGTTTAGCCTGCTGGCGACATTTGCCGGCGCCGCCAGTTGAGACTGCCGGCATTGCTGCTTCATGCCGCATGGCACACGCCTGCGCGTCATTGCCTGCGCCCCGTTCGCACAACGCGAACGCAATGGGCAACGACAGAGCCGCGATGGGGTCGGCGAGGAGCGCGTCCTTCTAACGCCCAGTCCTGAGGATTCACGAGTCCCCTCCTGGTCCCGGAGGTAAGTGATTACTCACTTACTGTCAATAAGAAAAATAAAGGGCCCCGCAAGTTGGTGTCCGAGGCGGGTGACCTCCTACGCTCCTTGATTGACCGCATTGTTCTGGCGCTCGCGGAGGAAGTGCTGCACGCAGAACTACCCCGAGATATGGCCAGCCCGCTCGCGCGCGCGGCGACACCAGAGACGCACGCGCGCCGCAGATCCAGAGCGCGAGCCGGGCGAGCGCGTGGCGACGCCGCGCGGGGAAAAACGGATCGCGGGAATTTCCTTTCACGAATGCCGCGGCAATCTGACCTCCGCGTTCGCCTGCCGCTTACGACACGTGTCGCCCGTATCACACTGGTCGTATCCCGCGCGACCGTCTGAGTTCGCGCTCAAGCCGGCTAAGACGGGCGAACACCATCTCCACATCTGTCGTCAGATGCAGTGGAAGGTGGCCGTTATCGCTGGCCAAAACCGGACTCCATCCCCGAAAAGCACTGGGCCTCGGAACGAGGATGAATATTATCGTGTCCATGTCGTTGGACTTTGCAGAATGCGATCGGGCGCGCTTGGCCCGCGACGCGTCTTATGACGGGCGCTTCTATACCGGCGTTCACAGCACCGGTATTTACTGCCGTCCGGTCTGTCCGGTGCGGCCCGCCCAGTCCGCCAATGTTTCGTTCTTCCCGTCGGCCGCGGCAGCCGAGGTGGCCGGTTTCCGCCCGTGCCTGCGGTGCCGTCCTGAGACTGCTCCGTTCTGCAGCGCGTGGATCGGCAGCAGGGCGACAGTTGAAAGGGCGCTGCGGCTCATCGTCGAGGATGGTGCGCTCGACGTGGAGGGGGCTTCCGTCGAACGCCTAGCTGCGCGCCTCGGTGTAGGGGCAAGGCAACTGACGCGGCTATTCGCCCGTCATCTGCAAGCAAGTCCCTCGAAGGTGGCCAGGACTGCACGGGTGCAGCGGGCCAAACGACTCATCGATGAGACGAGCCTGCCGATGACCGAGATCGCGATGCAGGCGGGCTTTGGCAGTCTGCGCCGGTTCAACTCCGTCTTTGCCGAAGTCTACGGCAGACCGCCGACTCAAATTCGGCGCACAGGGCGACCGGCCACCAAGGAGGTGAAACCGATCGAGAGTGCCGGCAAACTGGAAAATCACTTCCAGCCACGAAGCGGTTTGGTGCGCCAAAGCGGCAGTGGCTCTCGACCAAATAATCGGAGCAACGGCTTTCCCGAAAGCGACGGCCATCTGCCGCTATCCGCCGCGGCGCTTTGGGCGCATCACAAACACGGCGGCCGGCCCCGAAGCGTCAAAAAGAGGAAGCGGTGAGCCTATGCGGCCCAGCATCTTTGGACCGTGGACTCTCGAACTGGCAGGGCGAGCACACGCACCAGCCTTAAGGAAAATGTCGATGGCCACCCCAGTAGCGCCGCAGACCCTGTACGCAGATCGCCTCGAGAGCGCGATCGGAACATTGCTTCTCATCCATGATCGCGAAGGACATCTGCGCGCTCTGGACTTTCACGACTTCGAGTCGCGCATGCGGCGTCTTCTGCGGTTCCATTATGGAGCGAAAGGAGATGACTTCGCTATCGAGGACCGCGCCGCACCCACGAAGATTCGGCGGGCGATCAGCGACTACTTCTTGGGCGATCTCGACGCGATCAATTCAATTCCCGTCACAACCGGAGGCACCTCGTTTCAGCGCGAGGTTTGGGGGGCACTCAGGACGATCCAAGCCGGAACCACGCTGAGTTATGGGGCGCTGGCACGACAGTTGGGTCGCCCGAAATCCGTCCGTGCGGTTGGCTTGGCCAATGCCGCAAACCCGGTTGCCATTGTGGTTCCGTGCCATCGGGTCATCGGCACTGATGGAAGTCTTACTGGATATGGCGGCGGCATCAACCAAAAGCGCTGGCTGCTCATTCACGAGGGGAGCGCTTTGGAGGAGCTTGCGACGCAACGCATTCCAGAAGCGACATGAACCCCTGAAGCAGAAGTGATGCTCTGCGTACGATCTTGCGAAGACGCCGAGAACACAAGGAGATGATCTCGCGCCAACCGCGCCCGATCGCATTCTGCAAAGTCGAGCGACATAGACACAATGAAACTCACTGTCGCTCCTTAGGACCGACGCCCTCTAGGGGATGCGGTCCGGTTTTCGCCAGCATTAGCGGCCACCTTCCGTTACATCTGCCCGCCGGAATTTAGGGCGGTGTTCGCCCTCTTTTAGCCGGCGTGGACACGAGCGCCGAGCGATGGCGCGAGATACGACCGTGCGATACAGGCGGACGCAGTGGTGACGTCCCAGAGGGTCTCGATCGGCCGGTGCTCCTCGCGCGCTGACCCACATCTCCGAGCCGCGATTTCTCAGTGCGGCAGGAATGCTTCGGTATAGAGCTTCGACATGTCCGGCGGCGTGTCGACGAACTTCAGCTCGACGAACCCGCGTTTGAGCGTAGCAAGCGCCGCCGGGTCGAACTTGCAGTCGCTCGTGAACATGCCGATCGTCACGTCGTAGTCCTTCGAAACCACCTCTTCGGGAAGCTGGTCGATGCGGCTTTCCATCTTCACCGTCTCGGCCTTGTGCGTTCGGACGTAGCCGATCGTTTCGAGCCAGGCAGCGAGGAAGGTGCGGATCGCGTCAGGATTGGTTTGTATGAGGTGGTTCGATGCCGAGAACGTGCCCGAGGCGATGCTGCCCTCGTAGCTCGACACTGGGACGAGCAAGCGCCCGATCTTTTGCTCTTCCATATTGAGGAACGTCGCGACCCCGCCGACGTCGGCATCGACCAGATGCTGACGGAAAGCCGCGGTCACGCTGACCACGCCATTGCCGATGGCGACCGGCGTCACTCCGTCGGGTCCCCAACCCTTGTTGCGCGCCAACTCCCTCGCCAGCCACTCGGTGAACGAGCCCGGGCTCGAGATGCCGATCTTCTTGCCTTTGAGCTGCTCCGCGGATGTGATCGGTGAATCACCCGGCACACCGATCCCGAGGAACGAGGGCGGGCCTGCGATCATGCACACGGCCCGCATAGGCAGTCCCTTGGCGATGAAGGCCATTTCGGTGCCGTCGCCGGCCGAGATGTCGAGGCTGCCGGCGGCCATCGCCTGGTCCATTTTGCTGCCACCGGTGAAATCCACGATCTTGAGATCGAGCCCGTGCTTTTCGAAGATGCCGAGTTCGTAGCCGACATTGACCGGAACGAGCGCGTCGGATGTCGCCGACGCCTTACCGACGGTGAGGGTTGTCGCTGCCGATCCCGGGTGCGATACGAGCGCACATCCCAGAATCAACGCTCATGCCGCTTTTGTCTTGATGCCCCACAGATATCTTTCCATGAGTCCCTCCCCGCCTCTCAACTTCGCTTCAATTGGCTTCGAATATTCTGCTGTCCCGAACCCCCGAATCTCTCAGCGAATGCCCTTCGACTTCAGGAATTGGTCGACGAGGCAATTGAAGACCGAGGGAATCTCCCAATAGAGCGAATGCGGCGCATCAGGGACCACAGTCAAGGTAGAGCCCTCGACAAGGCGCTGCGCGAGCTGCATCGTCTTGAGCGAGAGCACTGCGTCGCGATCGCCAACCAGGAACAGGACCGGCACCTTCGAGGCGGCGACCTCTTGCGGCCTCGGCCCCCGCTTGGTCACGTTCTGAACGGTTCCCTGGCTGGCCGCGTTGAAGGTTCCGATCTGCTGGAAGAGCCAAGTAAGGTCCGGCTGCCGTTGCTGGAAGTCCGGGCTCATGAGACGATCCAAAACCGCTAGCTCGTCGGCCTTCTTCCGATCCACAGCGGTCGAGTCCGCAAGCCCGGCGTGATCCATGCTGCCGGCCGAAGCCGCCAGCACCACAGCAGAAATGCGATTTGGATGAGCCACCGCGAGCCTGAGACATGCGGTGGCGCCCAACGATTGGGCTACCACGGCCGCCTTCTCGATCTTAAGGTGGTCCATGATGCCGATCACGTCGGCAGGAAAAGCGAGCGCATCGGGACCGTCGCCCGCACCCGAGTCGGAGTTGCCGAAGCCACGCAAGTCGAGCGTAACCGCCTGGTAATGGCGCGAGAAATAGCGGACCTGCTGCCACCAGATCGCGTGATTGCCGCCCGAACCATGCAGGAAGATGACCGCTGGGCCTTCGCCGTGCACCTCGTAATAGAGGTTGACCGCGTTGATCTTTGCCGTCGGCATCGCAGCTACTCCTCCGGAGACGCGGCGCTAATTTGGTTTGGCCGCGGAGCGCTAGCACGGATCATAACCAACGCTGCTGCGCGCCATTCGCTATTTCTCTGCAACAGAGTGATGCGCCAGCGAGTGCCAAGCGATGCCCGCCATGCTCGCCCGGCCGGGTTCACGCGTTGGCTGATGATCACTGCGCGGGTTTCGCTTGCGCCGCCTCGCGCTCGATCAGCTGTGCCATCAGACGCCGCATGTGAACGCTGCCCCAATCGGACGCGACGCTGACAAAGGGCGCATCGGGATCGGCCTCGATGCAAAGTTCCTGCGCTTCGATGATGTCCCGATCCTCGTTGAAGGTCTTCCAAAGGATCTCGTGCGACTTCCCAGCCAGTTCCGGGGGAGTCTCGAAGTCCCGCGCACTGACGATGAAATAGTGGGTACTCGTCTCCGTCTCGGGAACACAGGCATGATGGATCAGGATATGCACGCGGCGCGGGTTGGCTTTTCCCGAAGTCCGATCGGTGGTCGTTACCAGGATCGAGACATAACACGGCGGAACGAAGGTGATGATCTTGGACTGGTCCGACCGCGGTCCGAGACCGTTGACCAAATAAAAATGCGGCGTTGCAATATCAGGCGCCGTGCGAATGACGCGCACAAAATCGTTGCCGCGATCGAATTCGAGCGTGGCGTCGGTGTCGTCTGTGCCAATTGTCTCGCCATGCACGAAAGCGACATGCAACAGATCCATAAGATTTTCGACCACCAGCTGGTAATGCGAGCGGATCGGCATCAGTACGCGCGTCGGCCACCAACCCTGCGCAATGTTCTCCTTGAAATCGGGAATGCGTGAACGATCGGCCTTAGCCGCGTCGCCCATCCAGATCCAAAGAAAGCCATCCTGTTCAACGAGTGGATAAGACCGCACTCTGATCGAGGGCGGCACGTGCTCTTGTCCCGGGATCGCGACGCAAGCGCCCGAGGAGTCAAAGGTGAACCCGTGATAACCGCATTGCAGCCTGTCGCCACTCACGCGGCCCTTTGAGAGCGGCGCGCGCCGGTGGCAACAGCGATCCTCAAGCGCCACCGCGACGCCGTCTTCGCGGCGGTACATCACTATGGGCTCGCACAAGAGCGTGCGGGAAAACGGTATCCGACCCACTTCGTCGGCCGAGGCTGCCACATACCAGGCGTTGCGGAGAAATTCGCGCGCTTTTGCCATCGCTCACATCCGCTCCTCAGGCTACTAGACCCCGCCTTTGTGCGAGCCGATTGCGCGGCTTGCAACACTGATGTTACTGCCATGAGCGGTCATGGCAAATGCGGAAGCATGCGGCCGATCGTAAACTCGTCGCTCCATAAAGCAGCCCACGCCAAAGAACCATGTCGGGAGGTCTTGCTCAATGACGATTGCTCGCAGCTCCCGATCCGGCGGCGCCATTCGATGGGGGGCGATGCTGGCTCTTGCACTTTCTATGGTATCACGCGCCGCCTTTTGCGATGTGGTCGTGAAGGTCGGCATGCTCCGCGAAGGCGCGATGACGGGACCGATCTACATTGCTAGAGACAAGGGCTACTTCGCCGCGGAGGGCATTGATTGCAAAGTGATCACGTTCGATGCGGCGCTCCCTGTGGCGGTCGCGGTGGTCTCAGGCGATCTCGACGTGGCGGCGACCGGCCTCACCGCGGGCTTCTACAAGCTCGCATCGGAGGGTGCGCTCCGCATCATTGCCGGCTATGGCCGGGAGGCGCCCGATTTTCATGCGCAGGCGCTGGTCGCTTCGAACCGTGCCTATGAGGCCGGCCTGACGGGCCCTGCGGCGCTGGCTGGCCACACGGTCGCCATCAGCCAGCTCGGCGCTTCGTCGCACTACAGCCTTGGCCTGCTCGCGGAGAAATACGGTTTCGACCTCAGAACCGTGACTTTGCTTGCGCTGCAATCGAACCCGAACGCCGCAACCGCTGTGATCGGAGGCAAAGCCGATGCAGGCATCATTCCCGGCCGCTACTTGCAGCAAGCGGTCGCGCGCGGCGACGTCAAGCTCCTGGGCTGGATCGGCGACATGGCGCCGTGGCAGTTGGGCGCGGTCATAACCAGCGCCAAGCGGCTGCAGAGCGAACGCGACGTGCTCGCACACTTCGTCCGTGCCTATCGCGAGGGCGTTCGCGATTACCATGACGCGTTCACGGGTCCCGGGGAGACCCGCCGGGACGGGCCGGCAGCGCCGGAAGTGCTCGCCATTCTGACGAAAGATACCGGCAATCCCGTCGACGCGCTCGAAGCGAGCATCGGCTATATCGACCGCGACGCCCGCCTGGACGTCGAAGACGTCGCACGCCAGATCGCGTGGTACAAGGCGCAACGCCTACTGTCCGGGGCGCTCGACACCGACGAGATCGTGGTACCGGCCGCGCCCTGAGCGTACGCGGGCTGCTATTGCACGATCAGGTCCGAAACATTGAGCTTCTTCTGGAGGAAGCCGACCTGAAGCATCTGGTCCTCAAAGAACTGCAAATCGGCCGGCGCGAGGCTCATATTGAAATCGTCAGTCAAAGGGGCAGCAAACTTGAGATATTTCTTCTCAACCTCCATCGCGCCCTGCGGATCACGGAACGCTTCGGCAATGCCCTCCTTGACCGCCGCGACAAAGGCGGCACGCTCGCGAGGATGAGCGGTCGCCCAATTCTTGTTAGCGGCCCAGAGGAGCCCAACGCAGTCCTTCGACACGTCGCCCATGAAGTCGGCGGCGACGAATCCGACGCCGGTCTTGACGATTTGCGCGCGGAAGGGATCGACGGCGATGACCGCATCGACCTGTCCACCCTTCAGCATGTCCAGCATCGGCGGGAACGTCACGTCGACCTGAGTGATCTTCGCCAAGGGAACATTGTTCTTGTGCAGCCAGCCGCGCAGGAACAGATCGAATGTGCTCAAAAGGCCGGGGGTGCCGATGCGCTTGCCCTCGATATCCTCGGGACTTTTGTACGCCAGGCCAGTCCGAAAAATAAGTTGCGCCGGCTCCTTGCCGGCCAGGTTTCGGTTGTATCCGCTCACCGCAACGAGACCCAGGCCGTTCTCCGCCGTTTGCAAGAGATTGACGCCCGTCATGGGACCGACATCGACGCTTTGCGAGGTGAGCGCGGCCGGCACATTGGTCGGGATCGGGATCGGCGTAAGCGTCGTCTCAAGGCCTGCTTTTGCGAAATAGCCCTTTTCTTGCGCGACGAGCACCGGCACAAAATCGCCGTTCGTTACGTAGCCGACATTGAGCTTCAGCCCTTGTCCCCAGACGGGACCGATCAGCAAAGAGCAAATGCAGGCGGCAATAAGTCCTTGAACCATGCGCATCCGGCGTCTCCTCGTTGGGATCGCATCATGCGAGCTGACGCGACAATTGCATTTAGAAGCGATCTTATGGCCGCAACCGGACCCCCATTGACCCCACGCGTTGCAACACAGATGTTACATTTAGGCACGGTCGGTCAGAGCGGAATGCCCTGTTCCTCGACGATCTGCTGCCAGTAGTTCCAGATGAGCGGCGCCGCACCGAATCCTGCGCGGCGCTGCTCCGCCATGCGATCCCATACGCCAGCGGGAAACGGCCTGATGCCGCCAAGCGCGGCCGCATCGATCTGGTAGCGCGCGTTTTCCTCGATCACCAGGCAATGCTGGAGACAGAGCTCCGCAGTCTCTCCCACCACCACCGAGCCATGCCCGCGCATCTGGCACGCGACGTGCCCGCCCAAAGTCAGGGACAACGCGCGCGCATTCTCATCATCGAGAACGAGGCCGGGATTGTCCCAGGTCGGGATGCCGCCGCGGATCACGTAGGCCTGCGCAAACACGGGCACGATCGCCTGACCCGCCAGTCCCATGAGGGTCGAGGCGCGCGCGTGCAAGTGCGCCACGCAGAGAATGTCCGGCCGGTCCCTGTGGATCTGAGTGTGGATACGCCACTCGATCGGAATCGACAACGGCCGATCCCCGCCGGGGTGATTGAGGATCTCGCCGGCGAGGTTGAAGACGAAAATCTGGTCCGTCCTGACGCGCGTCTTGCGGTTTCCGGCGCCGGGCGTAAGGAGCACGATGTCGGAATCGGGCACTCTTAGCGAAATGTGGCCATAGACGCCAATCGCATCCTGCATGGCCACAATGCGGCAAAGGATCGCGAGTTTGCGCCGCAGTTCGGCCTCGCGATCGGAAACGCGGCGCGTCGGCTCAGCCATGTCTCTAGGCTCCTCTCAATGGTGATGACGCCAAGCTCTGGCCGCCCGGGGGATAACGACGGCCGCGCTAAACCCGTTTTGCAGAACAGTGACGGCTGGATCCTACGAACGTGCGGACGCCGCCTTCTTCGTCGGGCGTCACTTAACCGACCAAGCCGGCGGGCCTACGACAACGCGGGCTCGGATCCCGAATAGGCTGCTGGAACCGGTGGTTCTTTGTCCCAGTTTGCGACGACGTCGAAACCGTAGACCCAATCCGAAGAGCCGTGGACACTTCCCCGCCCGGTCGTGATAAGGGTCTTTTGTTCCGCGCTGTCCTTCATGTGCTTGAACCGCGCATTGGCGAACGAGAGCCGCTGTACCGCATGGACTCGGGGAATGCGGATGCGGCGGAAATTGGCGAAGGCCTCGACGGGGTCAGCGCAGGCCTGCATCCAGCGTGCAAGGATGTACGAGTCCTCAAATGCTTGGCCCGCTCCCTGCCCGGCGTTCGGCAGCATGGCATGTGCGGCGTCACCGATGAGCTCGATGCGCCCGCGACCCCAATTGTCGGTCAAGGGCCTCGTGAAGAGGCCCCACTTGCTGCATTCGGTGACAAGACTCAGGAGCTTTTCGAGCCGTGGCTCGGGATTGGGAAAGCTCGCGCGCATTTCGTCGGGATCGCCAAGTGTGGACCAACCCTCCTCGACCCACTTGTCGGTGTCTTCCTGAGTCACGATGTTTACGAGCTTCTCGCCACGGATGTAGTAGGCGAGGAGATGCCGGCCGGGCCCCACCCATTGCACGTGACCTGAAGGCTCGAGCACCTCGCGCGGCACGTCGACGCCGTTCAAGAGGACACGCCATACCATCTGGCCGGTGTAGGTGGGGCTATCCTCGCCATAGAGCGCGTGACGGATGACTGATTTGATGCCGTCCGCACCGATCACCACCTTCGCTTCCGCCGTTGCGCCATTCGCGAATTTGAGGACCACGCGTTCGCCCTTTTCCTCGATATGAGCGAGCCTGTGGTCGAGATGAATGAGGCGGGGATCGAGATCACTCGCCAGCGCGTCAAGCAGATCGGCGCGGTGAAAGGTGTAGTAAGGGGCGCCATATTTTGCAGTGATCTGCCGGCGGTCATGAAATTCGAGGAATTCGCCGGTATGCATATTGCGCGTGTAAATGCCCGGCGATGAATTCGCGACCGCGGCGATTCGCTCGCCGAGACCTATCGCGATGAGCGCGCGCGTCGCGTTGGGGCTGATATTGACCGCGGCGCCGATCTCGCCCAGAGCAGGCGCCGCCTCGAACACGTTGGCCTTGATGCCGAAATGGCCAAGCGCATGCGCCGCGGCCAAGCCAGCGAGCCCGCCCCCTACGATCGCGATCCCGAGCTCTGTCATCGGCCGCCTCCGATCTTGTGCCGTTTCCTCACTGCTCAGGCTTTCCCATGAGGTCCCGCTTCGAAAGATGCTCGACTTCGACGCCGTCCGCGGCAAAGGTACGCGTCACGCGCATCGTATCGTAGATCCAAAGGATGCGCATCGGTACTTGCCCGGTATTGCGGAAGCAGTGGAGAAGACCACCCGGGATATAGGTACTGTCATAGCGGACGAGTGGCGTCACGCGCCCATCCACCTCCACCTCACCCTCGCCTTCGAGAAGGGTCACTTGCTCGTCGCAATTGTGCTTGTGCAAGGGCGCGCCTTGGCCCGGCGGATAGACGCTCATGCCGGTGGTGAAGTGCGCATGCGGTAGGGCGGTATGGACGACGAGCGGCCACGTGCGGACGCCACCACCACGCTCGATGGGATCGATATTTTCGATTTTCAGAATGCTAGGAGTTGCCATCGGGCTCTCCGTTCCTATGGCTTTACAGGGACGAATTCGGTGGTGAAAAGCTGGCTATCCGCCGGCGTCTTGTCGAGCGTGCCCATTTCGACGAAAGATTGCTTCAGCACGCCGATCGCCTTTGGATCGAATGTCCCGTCCGCCAGGAGCATCGGAATTTCGTAATCGTAGATCTTGCTCGCAACCTCGGGCGTCTCGTTCAGAGCGGACTCCGCGAGGGCGTCGGTCTCGTCCTTGTGTGCCTTCATGAACGCAATTGAGTCAAAGAAGCCCTTGAGGAACCGACGAACGAGATCGGGATTTCTTTGCACCAGTTCGTTTCGCGCGAAGACAACGTGGGTGATGAAGTCCGGCACGAACTTGTCCATGCCGACGAGAATTCTCGCTTCGCCCTTTTGTTCCAGGAGGAATCCCACCTCGGTACCATCGAGATCGGCATCGATCTGATGTGCCCGCAGGGCAGCAATCCTTGCCTCCGTGGCCCCGAGCGCGAGGCGGCGAACGCCGTCCTTGCCCCAACCCTCGGCCATCGCAAGTCGAATCGCCATCCAGTCGGTCAGCGAGCCTTGCGTCGAAACGGTGACGGTCTTGCCCTTGAGGTCAGTCACGGCCCGCATCGGCGAGTCCGAAGCGACATAAACGCAAAGATCGCGCGGCGCACCGGCAAACGCTGCAACAGCAATCGCGGGCGCGCCCTTCGCCGCAAATGCCATGCCCGGACCGCCGCCGAGGCCGAAATCAATACTGTCGGCGGCAAGCGCCTGCTGCACCTTCGCGTCCCCAGCGAGATTGGAGATGCTCGCCTCGATACCTTCCTTCGCAAAGAATCCGTGCTTGATGCCGATATCGACAGGAAGAAAGGCCCAGACAACACCCTGGGCCTTGCCCACGCGCACTGCGTCGGCGCCTGCTGCGTCCGTGGGCACCGCTCCGAGTGCGGCCGCCAGCGCGGCGACGAGGACTGTGCCGGAGAGTGCGTCCTTCACGCGCTTCATGGCCCCCTCACCCGCCGCTTTTCACGGCCGCCGCGAGCGCGCGTACCTTCGCGAGCACAGTTTCCGCTTGCGTCTTGTCCGCATCCGCCCAGTTGTCGAATACGGGAGCCAGCGCGGTTTGCCACGCTTTTGTTTGATCGGTTGTGAAGGTGGTGATCGTCTGCCCTTTCTTCGTTTCTAATTCTTTAGGGACTTCCACCTCGCGCCGGTCGAGAACTCGCCCAGCCTTCCGGCTCTGCGTTTCGCCGGAATTTGCGTCGATGATGGCTTTTACCTCCGGCGGAAGGCTCTGATACTTCGCCTTCGCCATCCATACGCCGCCCGGGCCGCCGCCCAATGCCGCGACGATATGGTAATGCGTCACCTCATCGAGCTTGAAATCGGGCGCCGCGCCGATCGGAAAAATAATCCCGTCGGCCGTGCCGCGCTGCAGCGCCTCGTAGGATTCGCTCAGCGCAATCGATGCCGGCGCGCCGCCCATCGCTTGGATGACGCGGGTCTCGATCCTGCCGCTGGCAATGATCCTCAAGCCGCGAAGATCACGGAGGGGCGCAGGCGGCACTTTGTCCAAATGCAGCGAATTCTGCGGAAAGGCTTCGAAGAAAAGCGGTACGACCTGGTCGAATTCCCGGTCCAGCAAGCCGGATTTGTAAAGCTGCCAGAACACCACGGAAGCCTGCTCGGCGCTCGAGAAGACGAACGGCAATCCCATGACCTGGCAGAGCGGGAATTTGCCGACCTCGTAATTCAAGGAGCCGAAGCTGATCTGCATCACGTCGCTGACCAGCCGTTCATAGTAGTTCCGGCTGTTCACGAGTGCGAAGCCGTCGCGCACGTCGATGGTGACGATGCCCTTGCCTTGCGCGTTGATGCGGTCGGCCCACTCGTGAAACATCACGGAATTCGGCGTGTTCGGCAGCGATATCGTCGTCGCGATAAGATGAACTTCCGCCGCCGGCGCGGTACCGCCGCTGACGAAGAACCCGGCTGCCAGGACCGCCGCGAGGATGATCTTGCGCATGGCGTTGCTCCTCCCGAGAAGGCCTGCGGTTCGTTGCATCTATGGCAACTCCCCGGCAGCGCGCTTCGCCCAAATATCCCAATGACGATCGATCGAGTTGTTGTGCAGCCGCGAGACAGCGGCGGCTTCGCCTACGCTGAGATAGGTCACGCTGCCGAGTCTTAGTGCGTCCATCTCCACGCGCGCGTTGAGATCGGTATTGATCGCGTTGTAGACGGCTTCGCGCAGGGTTCCGCCCGCAGCCGTGAAGCCATGGCCCCGCATGAGGACGACCGTGCTATCGCCGAGACACTTGGCGAGAGCCGCGCCCAGCGCGTTCGTTTGGACGAGCAGATTGCTACTCTCTCCCGCGAAATCCCGTATCTCGAAGATCGGCGCACCGGCACCAAGAAACCCGGATGTGTGGCAGATCGCCCGAAGCGGGGTCTCCTTCGCGACGCCAAACGGCAGAACCGAGGGAGAATGGCTGTGCACCACAGCCTTAAGGTCGGGCCGCACGCGGTAGATCTCGCCGTGGATGAAGCGCTCAAACGACACCGAAGGGCCATCCGGCGCGATGGGTTTGCTCTCGAGGTCAAGCTCGACGACGTCGCGGCTCGCGACGAAGATCGGCTGCATGCTGCGCGCCATCAGGTACCGGCCCGGATCGAACGGATGCCGCACCGTGACATGCCCGAAAGCATCGACGATGCCCTCGCGGAAGAGGATGTGATTGGCGGTCACGAGATCGGCGATCGTCGATTGCAGAGCGGTGGCGGGATCGGAATGTTCCAATGCGTCCGACATGCCTAGCACCCGAGCAGGACATTGATGATCGCGGTTTCGCCCTTCGCCACAGCCGCCGCGGCTTGGCGAAGGACCGCCGGCAGCTCCTCAGGCGCTTCCACGGTGCGGCCGAAGCCGCCGAAGTGAATTGTGAGCTTCGCGAAGTCGGGCGGGTCGATCTCGACGCCGTGAAAGACGCCGGTCGTTTGCGCGATGCCTTTCGGGTAATAGCGAAGGTGGTTGGCCTTCATCGACGCGTATTTGCGGTTATTGAAGACGACAACGAGAAGCGGCAGCCTGTTGTGACTGCTGGCGGCCAGGCCTTGGATGATCGGGTTATAGAGCAGCCCTCCGTCACCGATCATCAGCGCGACCGGCCGCTCCGGCTTCGCGAGCTTCACGCCGAGCGCGACGCCGATCCCCTGCCCCAGGCCGCCTTGGACATAGAAATAGCTGTGCGGCTCGTTCCAGGGCAGATGCTCCTGGAGCAGTGAGCTATGCACGATGGTCTCGTCGACATAGATCGTATCAGCGGGCAGGCTGTCGCGCAGGGCGGCGCATAGGGCGAGCGGGTCGATCGGCCGCTTGCTCTTTGTTTCGGCCTCGGCCGTGCGGCGCCGCGCGGCCGCTCCTGCGTGCGCAGCCGTCAACCTGGCGCGCCGCTGCTCGATCTTAACTGCGTCGGGGTTCAACGACCGCACCGCCTCGTCGAGGCCGCGCAAAGTCGCGGCGACGTCGCCCACGAGATAGAGGTCCGCCTGGAGATTCTGATAGACCATGTAGGAGCGCAGCGGATCCTCGTCGATCGCCACCACCGTCGCCTTCGGCGGCCGATTGCCCGGCGGATACCACGGCGCCCGGCTGCTCACCATGAGTGCGAGATCGGTCTCCTTGAGAACTGGCCCGATATTGAAGCCCTGGTGCAGCGGATGGTCTTTGGGGAAATTGGCGCACACCGAGGCCCGGCTCTCGATCACCGGCAGCGCAAGGCGGTCGGCGAGTGCCACCAGCGCGGCGAACGCATCGGGATCGCGTCCTGCCGTTTCCGTGGTGACGATGGGATTTTCCGCCGCGACGAGGCGGCGCGCGAGCGCCTCTATATCGGCGGCGGGTGTGTGTGTCTTCGGCGGTGCCGGCGGGTTCCGGAAATGGCGCGGCGGCGTCCACTCCTGCAGCATCGTTTCGACAGGAAGATTGAGGAACACCGGCCCGCGCGGGATGCGCGCGGCCATCTCTGCCGCGCGGATGATGGTCTCATAGAGCGTGTGGGAGCTGGTGATCCGGTTCGACCATTTGACGAACGGTTTCACCAGCCCGTCCGGCCCGCCTACGACGCTGAGATTGCGGTACCATTGCGAACCGGGATCGAGCTCCGGGTTCTCGCCATAAGTAAGCGCTTCGCCTGACATGATCAGCACGGGAATCCCGGCGATATGCGCCGCATGGATCCCCATCGATCCTTGCAATAACCCCGCGCCGGCATGGAGTAGCACGGGCTGGAGCCGTCCCGTCGCCAGCGCATAGCCGAGCGCCATGTCGACGGCGAGCGTCTCGTGCCAGCAATCGATGTATTTGGGGCCTGGCGTATTGTTGGCCTTCTGCCGCGCAAGTGCCTCCCACACCGGCGCCCATTCGGAGCCGGGCGAGGAGAGGATGTAATCGAAGCCAAGATGCCGGAATGCCTCCAGCACCGCCTCGCCGCCATCGATCTTATTGTCGCTCACGCCTCGGCGCCTCCCGTCGCGGCACGCGTCACTTGATCGGCCAATTGAGGCAGGCACAAATGGCGCGGCCCATGATCCAATCCTTGTCCGTTTCGCTCAAGAAACCCATGTGCTTGGTGAATTGGTCAACACACTGACTATAAGTGAGCTTGCACTTTTCGAGCATGCGCGTGAGATCGGTTCCCCAGAAGCAACGTTCCGGGCCGAACGCCTCGACGATCTTTTGCACGTACTTGTTCAAGTTCGGATTTGGATAAGGTTGGGTCGAGTAGCCAGGAACGGCCGACACCTTCACATAGACATTCGGATATTTCGCCATCGCGACGGTGCTGTCGATCCAGGGCGCAATCGCGTCATCGACGTTGTGCCCCATGATGCCCATGTGGTCGACAATGATCCGCAGCTTCGGATGGCGTGCGGCGATCGCCTCGAGCTGGGGTTTGCGCTCAGGCGCATGCACCATGGTTGGAATACCACGCTCTTCCGCGAACGGCCAATACCAGTCGGCGGTGCCGTCGGTGATCCAGGGCCGGTCCTGGTCGCGATGGAAGGTGAGCCGCGTGCCCTTGATGCCGGGCACCTTCTCCCAGGATTTGAGGAGCGCCTTCGCCTCGTTCGGCTTCTCGAGCGGAATGCGCGCCATGACCGCGAAGCGGTCGGGATATTTGTGCGCCGCCTCGAGGCCGAGATCGACCCGGTCCCCTTCCCACGATGGGGGCACGATGAGGGCGCGGTTGACGCCCGCTTCGTCCATGAGCGAGCGCAGCTCTTCATAGCCGAGCGGCTTCGCGCGATGCCCGTTCAACGCGAGGCGATGGGCGGTTCCGGGCGGCCACGGACGCTCGGGCGAATCCGCCGCCCAGATATGAACTTGCGAATCGACGATCATCATGTGGAGCCCTCCGGCCAAGAGTCTCGATGAACCGTATGTTCTATTCCGTCAGGCCTCACGCGGAGATCGCGAGGCCATATTTCTCGGCGCCTTTCTTCAGGCTGTTCCAAACCTCCGCCGACACAGGAATCCCTTCGCGCTCACGCGTAACCATAACGCGAGCACTGCGCTCACCCGGATAGAGTATCTCCTCGGTGCCCGTCATCCGCGGCAGGTTCTTGACTGTGTCAATGGTCGCGGCGACCGTGCGCGTGAACTTCTCAATCTCTGTGAATGCCGAGATGTCGATCGCAATGAGCGCCGCGTTTTGGCGATGGCGGCGTCCCAACGGCGTCTTCTGATGATACTCGGTGACGATTGGATTTGACATCAGGCCGCTCGTCAGCAGCTCGAATGCGAGAGAGAGACCGGATCCCTTGGCGCCGCCGAGCGGCAATGGAATGTTCGCGCGGCTCGCGTCGGTCGTAGGCTCGCCCTCCGAGGTCATCGCCGCACCTTCGGGAAGTGGGCGGTTTTGCGCGCGGAACTGCTGGATGCGGCCTAAGGCCATGACAGCCGTGGCCATATCCAGAATCATGTGGGCGTGATGGCCGGCCGGAATGGCAATCGCTATGGGGCTCGTCGCAACCCCGATGCTACGGGCTCCGTAGTAGGCCATGTTCGGGATACCGGCAACGAGTCCGATTCCGATCATGCCAGCGTTTGCAGCGAACCCGGCGTAATATCCGATTGCGCCTGTGTGTACGGTGCTTCGTACCCCAGCCCAAGCTATGCCAGTCTCGTGTGCGGCGGAGATTGCCTCGCGCATCGCGCGGCTCAAGGCGACGGGCCCGGGCGCACCGTCGGCATCGAGCAGCAATACGCCCCGGCGCGGACGCGTCATTCGCATCTCGGCAGCCGGCTTTGATTCTCCCGACTCGAAGAGCTCCAGATATCTCGGCACCCGGCTCACGCCGTGAGAGTCGATGCCGCGCAAATTCGCCCAGACAAGGGCATGCGCGACAGTGGCCGCATCCTCGGCCGAGGTACCGGCGGCGACAAAGATGTCCCGCACAACTTCGCGAAGACGCTCTGGTTTGATCCGGATTGGAGGTTCTTTTGCCATCACCGTCTCCGCCTGTGGGCGTCGGCACTCCTACGCACCAACGGGCTCGTGCCTTGCTGCGGACACTATCAAAAGCGAGCGCGGAGAGATGCGCCGGGTCTGCTATATTGACTGTTGCAGAATTTGAACGAATGGCGGCGGGTCGGCGTGGACCGCTACAAGGCAATGCAAACCTTCGTCCAGGTCGCGAAATACGGCAGCCTTACTGCCGCCGCGCGTTCGCTCGGCATTTCGCGCGCCCTCGTGTCCCGGCAACTCACCGACCTCGAACGACGGATCCGAGTTCGGCTCCTGAACCGCAGCACTCGGCTGGTCAGCCTCACAGAAGCGGGACGACGCCACTTCGAATTCTGCGACCGAGTGCTTTCCGAAATGGCAGAAGAAGGCATGGCGCTTCTCGGAAATGACGCTCAGCCGGAAGGGCTGGTCGCGGTGGCCGCTCCGGAATTTGTCGGCGATCTCGACATCGGCGACGCGCTCGCGACGTTTTCATCCCTTTATCCGAAGCTCAAGATCGAGTTGGTATTGGGCGAGTTCCTCAAGGAACATGGTGCAATTGAAGCAACCTTCGACCTAATTCTGCAGACGCGGCGCAATCCCAACGCATCGGCCCGCGCGAAACAGATCGCGCGTCTCGGCTATGTCGCCTGCGCGTCGCCGGATTATCTCGCCGCAACGGGCACGCCGCGATCGCCGGCCGATCTCGCGGCGCATCGCTGCCTCGTCCATGCCGAGGAGAAAATGTGGCGCTTCTTCCAGGCCGGACGCACCAAGCGGATTACCGTGACACCTATTTTCTCGTCCAACTCGTTCGAAGTGCTCGCAAAGGCGGCGCTCCAGGGGCTCGGGGTCGCCCTCCTGCCGCGACGGCTGGTGTGGCTGGAACTCGATCGACGGACGCTGATCCCGGTTCTGCCGAAATGGCGCGTGCCGACGCGTCCACTCTATGCAGTCTATATGCGTGGCGGACCCCCACCGCGGCGTGTGCGTCTTCTTCTCGAGCATCTGACCGAGTGGTTTGGATCCGATCCTCGCCAGGATCAGGCGGGAAGAAGCTTCGCACCTGCCGGCAGGTCCACCTCGAATGCATTGAGCGCCATCGCAACCATCGAATAATTGCCGATGAGGGCCGTAAGTTCGACGAGGCCCGGCTTTCCGATTGCCGCCACGGCCTTCTGAAACGTGCCGTCAGCGACCTTATGCCGGCCGAGCAATTCGGTCACATAGGTGTAGACGGCCCGGTCCTCGCTCAGCTTGAAAGGAGGCTCCCGGCGCTCGGCGATCGCCGCGATCACCTCCTCGGCGACACCGCCCTCCGCCGCACGCCGGGAATAGGAATGCCACATGTATGAAGAGTCCCAATGCCGCGCCGTCACGAGTATAGCGAGGTCACGAAGCTGCGGCGGTACGGAGCTGTCGAACCGTACAAATCGGCCGAGCGCCTCGACCTTGTCGCAGAGTTCCGGGCTGTAGAGCCAGAGATTGAACGGACCGCGCACCGCGCCGCGTTTTCCGGCGATGCGGTCATAGAGCTCAAGCTGCGCCGGGGTCATCGCGTCCCGTTCCAGAATCTCGAATCTCATCGTCCCGTTCCCCGTGACATCGTTGGCGCGGCGGGTTATAGCGCCATCGTCCGATCCAATTGGTCACGCTTCCGTAAGACAGAGTTAAGTGCGCTGCGCTCTCGAATGGGCTTTGGGACGGCATAATCGCGGCAAGCCGAACAGGGACACGCCATGCGCCACTTGCACGAATACACGGCCGTCTTCTCCTGCGACAACTGCCATTGGGAGAACGACCAGACCATCGAGGAAGACGATGCGGCGAAGCCGCCGGAGAAAAAAGTGGCGGTGGACTGCTGGCATTGCGGTTGGAGCAACGAGGTCGTCGTCAAGCTCGCGGAGACGAAGTAGCGGCGCCTCAAGCCACCATGTGGCGGTGTGCCTCGAGAAGGAGCCGAACCCGTGCCGGATCGCCGCGGCCCCATCCGCATTCGGTGCCGACGCCCGCGACGCCGGTGAACTCCTTCGCCGCCGCAAGCCGCGCCTTATTGCCGGCGTCGTCGTTGAGGTGCACGAGGCCCAGATAGAGTTCGCTTTCCGGACGCAAGTCTAGCCCGGCGAGCGGCCGGAAGAACGCGGCGTCCTTGCGCTCGATCGGCACCGGCAGATGAAAGAACTCGATCGGCCGCCGTACCTCCTCCTGGATGGCGCGGATCACTTCGACCATGATTGCGCTGTCTTTGGGCTGAACCAGATGCTGGTCCTTGGGGCTGCCGTAGCAGAGGTGATAGCCGAGCTCGATCCGCGCCGGCACGCCATTGCCGATACGGCCGAGGACCGACCGGATTTCGGACCAGTAATCGCCAGGCCGATCCGGAAAGTACCCTTCCAATACAAGGATTTCCTGCAGCACGTCCCACTGAATCGCGATGCGGTCATGCGGCAGGACGTCGGCGATCTTTGCGACCTCGTCGAGAAGATGCTGGCCAAAGATCTCCAGAAACTCGGCGCGGCAGCGGTGGGAGATGTAGTTGTAAGAGGGCGCCATCGGACTGGGTATCGCAATCTGGAACTTGACGCCGGCAGGGACGACGCCATCGCGCTGAAGCCGGTCGAACACCGCAAATGACTCGATCGCCATGCCGGCATAGTTGGTCGCGAAACGAACTTCGCGCGGGGAACAGCCGGGCCGGAAGCGTAGTCGCTTCAATTCGCGATGCACCTCGCCGGTCCATAAGCGCATGGCGAAGGATGGCTCCTCGGGATCGAGTTCGAAATCGGGATGCTGTTCCAGCATCGCGCTAATCATGCCGATCCAAAGCCGGCGCGGGCCATTCTCGCCGTCCGGAATTCGGCGCAGGTAAGACCCCACCGCGCTCGACACGGTGCGGAACACATCTTCGGCGTTATCGAGTGGAATGCTGCCGACCAGATGAATGAGCAGCCGGTCCGCCATCTATGCGGGTGTCTTCTTGTTTGCGGCCGCGACCTGCTCGGCCGCCTCCCGGCGCCACTCGGGATTTTCCCAGAAGAACTCCAGCCGGTTGCCGTCGGGATCAAAGAAATAGACGCTCTTGTGCCGACCGCCGGCATGGCCTTCGAGGTTATCGATCGCGGCTTTCTTTTCCTTCAAGCGGTCGTGGAGGTTGTCGAGTACGTCTGGGCCGCCTTCGAATTCCATCGCAAGATGATTGAAACCGTGCCATTGCCGGTCATGCTCTGGCGTCCCTCCGACTTCGAAAAGCCCGATATCGTGGTGCCGATCACCGAACGAGACGAACGCCATCCTGCGATCCTCGAACCGCATGATGAGCTTCATGCCCACAACCTCCGTGTAAAAGCGCACCGCCGCGTCGAGATCGCGGACGTTGAAGACCACGTGATTGATCCGCTTCTTAGGTTCGTCCATGGAAGTCCTCCGCTGTGCGCTTGCACATCTCAACTCTGGCTGAACAACCAGACCGATTCACCCGGATGTTTCTCGAAGATGCGCGGCACCCAATGCTCGTCGAGGCAATCCATGTCCGCGATGAGCTCGGTCCGGCCGCCGCAGGGATTCTCAAAGAACCAGTGGAAATTCGAGCCGAGGAAATGCCGGCCCGGATTCCTGAGGGGCTTCCAGCCCTTCTTCTTCATGGCAAGCCCGCCAATCATGATGTCGTCGAACCCAGGCACCTCGAAAGCGACATGGTTGAACTCGACACGGTCTGCACGATGCAGCAGCAGCAGGTTGTGATGATCGCGAGAGCCCTCACAACGCATGAAGTCGCCAGCATCGACCGAACGGTCGGAGAGGCGGAAGCGCAGGCGTTGCTGATAGAACGCGGCTGCGCGTTCGCGCTCGTCCTTGCGGATATGAAAAACGACATGAACGATCCGCAGAGGCTTAACCTGCTCGATCCGAGGAAAGGGCGTATTCACCCGAATAGCGACGCCGCCCACGTTGTATCGCGGCGGCTCGAGCGCCGTATGCGTGGGCTTCGCGACGCGAAACGCAATCGGAAGGCCACTTTCGTCGCGCGCATGAAGCATGCCCGACGCATCGAGCCGGACGTCGCGGTCGCACGAAAGCTCGGCGCCGATAGCATCGAGCCCGGCCTTGGCATCGACGCCCCATACCGTCAGGCGAAGCGTCGAGCCCGGCTCGACCCGGGCGGGAAGGCCGGCGTCGTCTGAGCCGCGCACCTCAATGGTTTGGTTTTGGAGCGTTCGGAAAACCGCGCCCGCGGTTCCCCGCTCCACATTCTCAAGGCCCAGATCCTCGAAATAGGAGCAGCCGCGTGCGACGTCCTCGACGCCATAGACGATCGATTCGACCCGCTGGATGGCCATCGCGCGCTTCCTCTTATGAGCTTGAGCTTAGCATCGCGTCCCCGATGCGAAGGAGCAATGGCGGCGAAAGCCACTGTTGCGCAATGGTAACCAATAGGCCCCGTCATCTCATTGGATGCTCGATGAACCAACTGGCGAGAAAATCGACGAACTCCCTGATCTTTCTGGGGGTCCGCTCGCCCGGCGCGAACACGGCGAAAAGTGGGCGCTCGGGGATCGGATAGTCTTGCAATACTTCGACCAGTTCACCGGATTTCAGCTCAGCTCCAACAATTCGCCGCGGCAGAAGCGCTATTCCGAGCCCGTTCAGCGCCGACCTGTGTAGGACCTGGAAGCTGTTCGCCGCGAAATTGGTCGCGACCTTCACCGCTTTGCCGCGATTTCCGGTCCCGAAATGCCAGATCGGCTCGTTCGTCTGAATGAGACAGTTGTGAAGCTTGAGATCGGCGAGGGTCGTCGGTTCGCCCCGCGCGGCGAGATAGGCGGGCGATACGCAGACCGCGAACTTCAGCGATGCAACCTTTTTGACCATCACGGACGAGTCGGGAATCTGCTTTGTCTGCAGCGCGACATCGAAACCATTCGCGAGAAAATCGTAGGTCCTGACCGAGAGCCCGCCCAAATGCAACTCGAGCCGGATCTTGGGGCACGCCTCAGCGAACTTTGTCATCACGTCCGCTATCTCAAGAGAGCCGATCCATTTCGGTGAGATGACACGCAGGGAGCCTTCCGCAACCTGGTTGAGCGTCAGGATTGAGCCCTCTTCGGATTTGAGGTCGTCTAGAATCCGCTCGCAAAACCGGAAATGCCGCCGGCCCGCGGGGGTCAGTTCGATCCTTCGGGTGGTGCGCTCGACGAGACGCACCCCGAGTCCCGCTTCGATCACCGCAAGATGCCGCGAAACAAGGGGCCGCGAGATGCCTAGGCTTTGGGCCGCATGCGTTAGGCTGCCGCTGCGAACCACCTGCACGAAGGTGGTCATTGTAGTGAAGCGGTCCATGAAACCACTCGTTACGATTCTGCAAAACTGGATTTTACATCGGCACTGTTCTCAAGATAAGCGCCGGCATTTAGCTTGCCGGGTGGCGGTCCGTGGCAAGCGCGCGCAGGGCTGAAGGAGCGGCCATGGTGGGCAGAATCCAAGCAATCCATCACGTCAACTTCCCGACGACCGACGTGGAACGGACAAAGGAGTGGTATGGCAAGGTATTCGGATTGAAGTATGTCGATTTGAGCAAGATGAGTGACACGAACGTCCTCATCATGACTGCGGGCAATTTCGACATTCACTTCACGCCGATCGCCGAGAAGCGGCGGATGGATCCGTTCCACTTCGCGGTCGAGATCGAGAACTGGGACGAAATGCTGGCGCATCTGAAGTCGATCGGCGTCCGCTTCACCAAGCCGTTCTATCGGCCGCAGAACAATTCCACGCTCTCGTACATCCGCGATCCCGACGGCACGCTGGTCGAGCTCACCTATCACGGCAACCGGGCGAAATAGGCAGGCGGCCGTCTCGCCGCTGCACCCGTCAGTCTCCTCCTCGAAAGATCGGACCATGACCATGATGCTCAAAACCGCCGAACGGCTCATCGCAGGATCGGAAGCGAAGGCGCGCGAGTTCGGGATTAACGTGACCACCGCCGTGGTCGACAGCGCCGGGTTCGTCGTCCTGATGCGGCGCATGGACGGCACCCGGCCCCTGACCACCCATATCGCCCACGCCAAGGCCTACACGGGCGCGATCATGAAGCGT
>Ga0335079_10001332_pt1 | contig 28134 bp, 22 predicted proteins | sample Lox_Sample_33_FD_206719 | JGI IMG/M metagenome (GOLD analysis project Ga0335079, IMG submission 206719) | Soil microbial communities from Loxahatchee National Wildlife Refuge, Florida, United States - Lox_Sample_3.3 | ecosystem: Environmental > Terrestrial > Soil > Wetlands | place: USA...
CAGCGCGGGCTCGTCCTCGGCGTCGCGGCAGACCTATGTCACCGGCGGGGCGGTACGGGCGGCCTGCGCCGCGGTGCGGGACGCGCTGCTCGGGCGGGCGGCGCTGCGCTACGGGGTGCCAGCGGCAGACCTCACGCTGGCGGACGGCAAGATCGCCTCCCGGGACGCCGGGGTGCTGGCGGACCTGGCGGGCCTGCTCGCGGATGAGGCGATCGAACAGACCGTCACCTGGCGGCACCGGCCCACCCAGCCGATCGACCCCGAGACCGGGCAGGGCAACGCGCACGTGCAGTACGCCTTCGCCGCGCACCGCGCCGTGGTCGACGTGGACACCGAACTTGGCCTGGTCAAGGTGGTGGAGCTCACCACCGCGCAAGATGTCGGGAAGGCGATGAACCCGCTCGCGCTGGCCGGCCAGATCCACGGCGGCACCGCGCAGGGGCTCGGCCTGGCGCTGATGGAGGAGATCCAGGTGACCGGCGGGGTGGTGCGCAACCCGTCGTTCACCGACTACCTGATCCCCACCATCCTCGACATGCCGCCGATGAACCTGCACATCCTGGAGCTCGCGGATCCGCACGCCCCCTACGGCCTGCGCGGGGTCGGCGAACCGCCGACGATCTCCGCCACGCCCGCGATCGTGGCGGCGGTCCGCGCCGCGACCGGCAGGCCGCTGCGGCGGGTGCCGATCAGGCCGGACGACATCGCCGGGCTCTGAGACGTGTCCTGGCCGGGAAGGCTGAGCGGAGGGAGGCACCGTTGGCGCTGATGTTCCTCACCGGCGACGGCATGAGCGGCGGCCGGCTGCACCACCACATCGCGGGCGCGCCGCTGCTCGGGGAGCGGCGGACCGCACCGCGGTACCGGTTCCACTCGGTCAGGGACGAGTTCCCCGCCCTCTGCCCGGTCAGCGAAGGGGGCCAGGCAATCCTGGGCGAGCTGTACGACGTGCCCATGGGCCAGCTGCGGGAGCTGCTCGCACGCGAGCCGCCGGAGCTGGAGCTGTCGGTGGTGGAGCTGGCGGCCGGGCCGGCTCCGGCCGGGGAGCTGGCCGCGGAGCTGTCGTTCGGCATGGTGCTGCGGCGCGGTGAGCGCGAGCGCGGCCTGCACGCCGACATCACGCACTACGGGGGCTGGCGCGCCTACCGCCGGGCGCGGCCCGCGCCTCGCCCCTGACAGGCGCGCTAGGACCCGGCCGTTCCGGGAATGCTACCGCCGCAGCGGCCCGCGAACACGCCCGCCAGCCACCACGGCCCAATAAGCTAGTTCACGTGATCTGAGCCGCGCCGCCGCGGAAGCCAGCCGGTCCAGCCGTGGCCGCGCCCTTGTTCCCTCGGCTGAAGATCCCTAGCTAAGGACACGATCGTGGACGCAAACGCAACTGTCATCACGGTCACCGGTATGACCTGCGAGCATTGCGTGAAGGCCGTGCGGGACGAGATCGGCAGGCTGCCGGGGGTTTCTAGGGTCAACGTCGACCTCGAGACCGGCAGGGTGACAATCGCCGCTGACCCCGCTCCGGACGCTGCCGCGCTCAAGCACGCGGTGGACGCGGCAGGGTACGAGATCGCGGTCTGAATCCTCCTGCCCGCTAGCGCACTTACAACATCAGCACGAGCATGTACGCCATGGTGACCGCCATCACGACCTGGCAGCACCCTTCCAGCCGCGGAGAGACCGGCTTGCTGGCGGCAACGGCGCCCGCAGAATCTCCCGGCGGCGCCGCCACGGCGGCCTGAGCCGTGGGCGCCGTTCCCGCCGCGGCCATCTCAGCGGGACCCACAGCCCCGGCGACGGCCCCGCTCCCGGGAAGGACAACGGCTGGGATCGCTGACGCCCCTCCGGCGAACACCTGGACACCCACCCGCGGCAGGCCATGGATGCGGTCGGTCTCCCACACCGCATAGCCGAAGAGGTACAACGACAGGACCAGGGCCAGGGCAGGGAAGTGGCCGCCTCCGGCCGATCCGCCCATGTCCATCCCGCCGGACGGGCCCGGCCCCACGGCCGGTGCCGCGAGCAGCATGTAGACCATCGCGCCGCACATGACCAGATGCGGCACAAGGTGATTGCGGCCCACCGGCAGCGGATCGTCGAGCCCGGCGGCGGCACCGGTCCGGCCGGGAAGGTAGGCGCCGGCAATTCGCCAGCCGAACCAGACTCCCGCAAGCCCGAACACCACCGCCCAGACGCCGTTCGGAAGCAACTGGAGGCCCGCTACCAGCATGCCTGCCATCGCGACGCCCATGGCCGCATGGACGGCATCGACATCGTTCTCGGCCTGCCGGTGCTGGGTCCGGGAGATCACTATCCGGGCCACGCAGTAGATGGCGGTCACGATCATGACTGCGGCCAGGATGTCCGCGAGCCAGCTGGGTCCCATTACTTCACCGTCTTTCCCTCATTCACCTGTGATGCCTTGGGCGCATCCCCGCGACGGCCTATGACGCCGGCTCATGGGCGGCTGGCGCGGCGGCAGCCGCCCGCCCGGGAGCGGCGGCGCCCAGGCCTGGCCAGTAGAGGAGCGCGAGAAGCGCCAGCAGCGGGCCGGAGTTGGGATCGGTGCCGCCACCGGTGAAGACCTCGCCGAGGGCCTCACCGATCACCCAGATGAACGCCGATACCACGAGCGCGAGCACGATCACGGCCTTGGCGGCCGGCCTGGGCAGGAAAACACCCACCGCTATCACCGCGAATGCGACCGCCAGGATGATCGAGATCCCGACCCCGTGGTGCGCCACCAGGGATGCGGCGCGGCTCTCGGCCGAGGCGAGCCAGCCTGGCTCGCCGGACGCCATATCAGAGATCATGTCATGCAATCCCTGCGAGGTAAGGTTCGCCGATTGCAAGGTGAAGAAGACCATGCTGCCCCAGAACACGAGCCAGATCGCCTTCGCGGCCGCGGTGCCGACCGCGCGGCCGGCCACGTACGGGGCCGCGGGGTCACGGTCGGCGGGCCACAGCAGCACCGCGAGCAGGGCGTAGATCAGCACCGCTCCCGGCGCGCCGTTGACCGGGCTGGCGCCGCCGGTGAGTATCCCGCCGAGCCCCTCACCGAACCACCAGACGCCGAGCGACCAGGCGATGGAGCCAGCGAGGGCGAGCTTGACCGTGGGCCGCCAGGCGATGCCGATCGCGATGGCGAGCTGGATCGTCGCGAAGATCGCGTTCAGCGCGACCGCGTTGTGTTCCACCAGGGTGGCGTTCCACGTGATCGGTCCCGCGATGACGCCGGGGTTCCCGGAAGCGGTCTCGGCGAGCATCTGGCCGAAAGCCTTGGTGAACATGAACGCCTGGTACTGGAGCACGGCATCAAGCAGCCAGACGGCGGCCAGGGCCAGCTGGAGCAGCCGCCGGGCATCGGGTGGCTGCCAGGCAACCCCGGCGGCCGCCAGCCGGTTCCCGCTCACCGCACTCTCGCTCATCAGCCACGTCTCCTTCTTGATCGTATTCACGCCCGGCCGGTGCCCGGCGGGCGTGAATACGAGAACGGCCGCCCGGCCTCCGGCATGCCGTATCCGGCAACCGCCGATTGCCAAGGCGAAAGGTGCTGTCAGGACGCCGGGGAACGGCGGCAAAAGGATATTGCGCCTCATGCTGAGACCGCAAGAGAGACCAGAAAAGTCGCCTCATCATCGCTATGAGGTGCGGAAACACGCTGATAAAAGGTCTTGCTGGCAAGAGCCAGTTACCCTGCGGGGGTACTCAAGGAGGCTTCTTCATAGGTCCAGATAAGCCCGGCTGGGGTATGGGCAAAACCCGTGGGGGGTATCCGGCAGCCACTTACCGCAGCAACTGGACGAGGCTGATGACACAAGGGGACCTGTGCGGCGGGACGCGATTCTCCCCCGGTGGCTTCCAGCCGGGAGTGGTAGGCTGCGCCCCGGTTGATGGGGGGTACCGCCGCGGCGGCCGACCGGGAAGGGACGCAATCGATCGCTTGGAGGACCTGATGGCACCGGAGATCAAACTGGTCGCATTCCTGGTCCTTGCCGTGGCCATCTTCCTGGGCGCACGCGCGGCAGGTTCGCTGGTCGGCCCGGTCGTCTCCGTTGACGCACCACCCGGTGGCAGCTCGGCCCCGGTGAACACCGGGGGAATGCACATGGGGCTGGGCCAGTCCATGAACGTGACCCCGAGCCGACCGTGATGGTTCCGGAAACAGTCACGCACGAGCCCGTCGAACTAGCGGTAGGCGGCATGACCTGTGCCTCGTGTGCGGCGCGGATCGAGCGTCGGCTCAACTTGCTGGACGGTGTCCAGGCTTCGGTCAATTACGCCACTGAGATGGCATATATCGCCCGGACCGGCGGGCGGGACATCAGCGAGCTTGTCAGCGCGATCGAGGCCGCGGGCTACACGGCGTCGGCGCCGGCCACCGGAAGCAGCGAAGTGGATGAGGAGAGCAGAAGGGCCACCCGGTCCCTCGCCGTGCGCCTGATCATCTGCTGCCCCCTCGCGGTCGCGGTCATCGTGATGGCGATGGCGCCGGCCGCCCAGTTCACCGGATGGCAGTGGGCAAGCCTGGCGCTGACGATCCCGGTAGCCCTCTGGGGCGCATGGCCGCTTCACCGCGCCGCGTGGCGGGGCCTGCAGCACGGGACCGCGACCATGGACACGCTGGTAAGCCTCGGCATCGCCGCGTCGTTCGCCTGGTCGGTCCAGGCCATGTTCGCCGGTACGGCCGGCCTGCTCGGGATGCGGATGCCGTTCGCGCTCACCTTCGGCCCGGTCAGCCAGGGCACGATCTACTTCGATGTGACCGCGGGCGTGACCGCCTCGGTCCTCACCGGCCGCTACCTGGAGTCCCGCGCGAAACGGCGGTCGGGATCGGCCCTGACGGCGCTGGCCCATCTTGCTGTGCGGACGGTCTCGGTCCTGCGCGACGGGACCGAGAGCCGGGACAGTGTGGCCACCCTCGCCGTCGGTGATCAGTTCGTGACGCGCCCGGGCGAGAAGATTGCGACAGACGGGGTGGTCGTCGAGGGCAACTCGGCAGTGGACGGGTCACTGCTCACCGGTGAGTCGCAGCCGGTCGAGGTCGGTCCAGGGGACACCGTCACCGGTGCCACCATGAACATGAGCGGCAGGCTGGTGGTCCGTGCGACCAAGGTCGGCAGGGACACCCAGCTCAGCCAGATCATCCGGCTGGTGACCGAGGCACAGGCCACGAAGTCGGGTGCTCAGCTCCTCGCTGACCGGGTCGCTGGCGTCTTCGTCCCATGCGTGATCGCCCTGGCGATCGCTACCGCGGGCTTCTGGCTCGGTGCCGGCGTGCCAGCGCAGTCAGCGTGGAGCGCGGCATTCGCCGTCCTGGTGGTGGCGTGTCCCTGCGCGATGGGCCTGGCGACGAGCACCGCGCTGCTGGCTGGCGTGGGCCGGGGAGCCGAACTCGGCATTCTCATCCGCGGCGCGCACGCGCTCGAGTCGGCTCACGGCATACAGGTGGTGGTCTTGGACAAGACCGGCACAGTCACGACCGGTGCCATGTCGCTGCAGGCCATCACCGGGATCCCGGGCTCCGGCGAGGACGAGATACTCCGCCTGGCGGGTGCCCTGGAGGACGCGTCAGAGCATCCCCTCGGCCAGGCGATCGCGCGCGAGGCGTCGGCCAGGCTGGGTGAGCTTCCTCCCGTGACCAGGTTCACCAGCCTCGCCGGAGCGGGGGTCGAGGGCACGGTGGACGGCCACGACGTGGTCGTCGGCAGCCTCAGGCTTTACGTCGAGCGTTCGCTGGATGTCCCGCCCGAACTCGCCCGTGCCGTCGATCGCGCCGAGGAATCCGGCCGGACAGCGGTGCTCGTGGGCTGGGACGGCGTGGCCCGTGGTGCACTCTGCGTGGCCGACGCGCTCAAACCAGGCAGTATCGGCGCGCTGGCCCGTCTCCGCGAGCTGGGGCTGCGGGTTGTCCTGCTGACCGGGGACAGCCGGCGGACCGCCCTTGTGGTCGCGGCCGAGCTCGGGATCGACGCCGACGATGTCCTCGCCGGGGTCGCGCCGGACGGCAAGGTGGAGGTGATCCGCGGCCTCCAGGCTGCCGGGGCCGCGGTCGCCATGGTGGGCGACGGCATCAACGACGCGGCCGCCCTCGCCCAGGCAGACCTCGGGATGGCCGTGGGAACCGGGACCGACGCCGCGATCGGGGCCGCTGACATCACGCTCGTTGGCGGCGATCCGCGCGCTATCGCCGACGCGCTGCTGCTCGCGCGGGCCACGCTGCGGACGATCCGCCAGAATCTGACTTGGGCTTTCGCCTACAACATCGTCGCGCTGCCGGTCGCGGCGCTCGGCTACCTCAACCCGCTCTTCGCGGGCCTGGCGATGTCGGTGAGCTCGCTGATCGTGGTCACGAACGGGCTCCGGCTGCGGAGGTTTCACGCATCCCACGGCCCGGTCGGATCAGGCCAGCCGGCAGGTGCGCCCGCCGCCCTCGCCCCGGCCGGGCAGGCTTCCTGATGAGCCGGCAAGCGGTAGCTGCGCCCACGCCGCACCACCAGAGGGCTGACGGCGGGGCACCAGCCGCCCCCCGGCCGTGGGTGATGCTGGGCGGACTGGCCAGGGCAGCGATCGCTCCCGCCCTGTCCGCGGCGCTTCTGGTCGGCCTGCTGTCCGCCTGGGTTGCGACGGGCGGGGGCGGCTCCCTGCGGCGCGTCTACGTACAGGTGGGGCTGGCGGCCATCCCACTGTCTTTCGCGCCCCACGCGGCCCACGCCACGGCGACCACCTACATCGAGATCAGGAATCTGGCCGGCCCGGATGAGCTTGTCGCGGCACGGACTCCCATCGCCCGCCAGGCCGTGCTGGTGCGCGACGGCAGGACCCCCTCAGCCCCCGGCAGCCTGCTGCCCGGGCTGGCCATCCCGGCAGGGGGGACCGCCAGCCTTAACCCATTCGGTGCCGACATCGTCCTGCTCCATCCCGCCGCGCTGCACCTGGGCGAAATCGTGCCGCTGACTCTCGTCTTCCGGCACGCAGGCAAGGTCCGCATCGACGTGACGGTCACATCGTCGCTCACCAGCCCGTAGCAATGGGGTGTTTCCGATCAGGTCAGTGATGCCGGGCGGGTCAGTAGCCGGACTGCCGGGCGGGCGCCGACACAGCGGCATGAGCCTGGGGACGGTACTAGGATATGGGCCATCCCCGCATACGGTCCTCTGCCCGCAGCCCCCCGAACCGCGCAGGGCCAGTTCTCACCGCAGGTGGCATTCTGTCGTGTGCAGATTCCCGTGCGGCGGCACCTGCCGGTCCGCCGCCAATCCCGGCAGGAACTTCCGCGGGCCATCAGCCCGCAGGATGGATGGCCGGGCGGGGCTGGAAGGCAGGCTTTAGGTGTCATCAGCGGTTGTCACCGGTGAGTCGTCATCCGTGCCCCGGGAGGTCGGGCTCTCGGTTCGGGGGATGACGTGCGCAGCGTGTGCAGCCCGGGTTGAGAAGAAACTCAACGCGATTGACGGCGTCTTCGCGACGGTGAATTTCGCCACCGGGAGGGCCACGGTCACGGCGCCCATGGCAGTTTCTGTGCAGCGGCTCGTCGAGGCCGTTGAGCAGGCCGGTTACGGCGCCGGAGTGCTTGGGCCCGGCGCCCCCTCCGCAGACCACGATGGCCCTTCCCCGGTCGGCCGCGGCGGGCCCGACGCTGAGCGCGTCGTCTACCTGCGGAACAGGCTGATCGTGGCGCTGGTGTTCTTCATCCCGCTCACCCACCTGTCGGTCCTGCTGTCGCTGTTCCCGTCATTCCGGTTCCCGGGCTGGCAGTGGGTCCTGGTGGCGCTGGCGGTGCCGGTGGTGGGATGGGCGGCCTGGCCATTCCACCAGGCCGCCCTGCGGAATGCCCGGCATGGCTCGGTCTCGATGGACACGCTGGTGTCGCTGGGCATCACCGCCGCCTGCGGCTGGTCAGCGTACGCGATGTTCGTGCTGGACCGCGGCCAGGCTGGGGTGAGCGCCGGATACCTGCTGCTGCATGCCGCCGGCGGCGGCATCTACCTGGAGGTCGCCGCGTCGGTGACCACGTTCCTGCTGGCGGGCCGGCTGTATGAGGCCAAGGCCCGGCGGGACGCCGGGGACGCGATGGCCGAACTGGCCGCTGCGGGCGCGAGAGATGCGTGCGTGCTGGAAGACGACGGGACCGAGCACCTGGTCCCGATCGCGGACCTGGTGGCCGGCCAGCGATTCGTGGTGCGCCCGGGAGAGCGGATCGCCGCCGACGGGGAGGTCGAGTTCGGGCAGTCGGCGGTGGACAGGGCCGTGATGACCGGGGAGTCAGTGCCCACCGATGTGACCGAAGGCGACCTCGTCACCGCCGGCACGGTGGTGGTGACCGGGCGGCTGGTCGTGCGCGCGGTCAAGGTGGGCAGCGACACCCAGCTCGCGCATCTGGTCGCCCTGGTGGAGCGGGCGCAGTCGCAGAAGGCGGCCATCCAGCGGCTCGCCGACCGCATCTGTGGTGTTTTCGTGCCCGCCGTGCTGGTCGCCTCGGGCCTGACGCTGGCCTGCTGGCTGGCAGCGGGCAGCCCGGCGGAGCATGCGTTCAGCGCGGCCCTGGCGGTGCTGATCATCGCGTGCCCGTGCGCGCTGGGCCTGGCGACCCCGGCGGCGCTGATGGTGGCCTGCGGGCGGGGCGCGCAGCTGGGGATCTTCATCAAGAGGTACGAGGCGCTGGAGTCGTCCCGGGCGGTGGACACCATCGTGCTGGACAAGACCGGGACGGTCACCACCGGGGTGATGGCGGTAACCGGAGTCCTGCCAGCGGCCGGGGTGAGCCGGGAGGTCCTGCTCCGGCACGCGGGAGCGGTGGAGCAAGCGTCGGAGCACCCGGTGGCGGCCGCGATCAGTGAGGCCGCGCGCGCAGAGCTGGGGCCCCTGCCGCAGGCGGCCGGCTTCGCCGCCATGCCCGGCCTGGGAGCACGGGGGTCCGTGGACGGCCACGGCGTGCTGATAGGCCGCGAGAGCCTGCTGCGCGAGCTGGGCATGACGGTGCCGCCGGCCGTGGCCCGCCAGTGCCAGGCCTGGGAGCAGACGGGATCCACCGTGGTGCTGGCAGGCTGGGACGGCCAGCTGCGCGGAGCGGTCGCAGTCGCCGACACGGTCAAGCCGTCAGCCGCTGCGGCGGTCGCGGAGCTGCGGCAGCAGGGCTTGCGCACCGTGCTGCTGACCGGGGACAGCCATGCCACCGCCGGGGCGGTGGCGGCCCAGGCCGGCACGGATGACGTGATCGCCGGAGCGCTGCCCGGCCAGAAGGTCGACGTGATCAAGGGCCTGCAGGCACGGGGCCACCGGGTGGCCATGGTCGGCGACGGGATCAACGACGGCCCGGCCCTGGCCGCGGCGGACCTGGGGCTGGCCCTTGGCACCGGCACCGACGTGGCGATAACAGCGGCGGACCTGATCTTGCTGCGGGACGATCTTGGCGCTGTGCCGGACGCGATACGCCTCGCCCGCGCCACGCTGGCGACGATCCGGGGCAATCTCGCCTGGGCGTTCGGCTACAACATCGTGGCTATCCCGCTGGCCGCCGCCGGGTTCCTCAACCCACTGATCGCCGGTGCCGCGATGGCCCTGTCGTCAGCCTTCGTGGTGGGCAACAGCGTGCGGCTGCGGCGTTTCGGGACCCCGCCGCGCACCGCGCCGGCCCGGGGCGGGGACAAGGCTGCCGCCCGCAGCGTTGAAACAGCTGAATCCTAAGAACAGGTGGCCTCATGCCCGGGATGAACTCAGGGATCAACGTCAACGACCCCACGGTGATCGCGGCGTTCAAGTCCGCGCTTGTCCACCAGGGGATCATCGCATTGCTGATCTTCGCGGTGCTTGGGCTGGCCTGGCTCACCGTGCGGGCGTGGCTGCCCGCGGCGGCCCAGGCCGGCGAGCAGGCGGGGCCTGCGGGCTCGCCCGCCGCGGCGCCCGAGCCCGCCTGGCGCCAGGTGCTGCGGGTCGGCTTCGGCCTGCTGTGGATCTTCGACGGGATCCTGCAAGCCCAGCCCAAGATGGCGATCGGCCTTCCGTCACAGGTCATCGAGCCCACGGCAGCGAGTTCACCGCACTGGGTGCAGCAAGTGGTGAACTGGGCCGGGACCACCTGGTCCTATCATCCGATGCAGGCCGGAGCCGCAGCGGTATGGATCCAGGTCGGGATCGGCATCTGGATGCTGGCCGCAGAGCGGGGCGGCTGGTCCCGGCTGGCTGGCCTGGCGGGGGTGGGCTGGGGACTGGTGGTGTGGGTGTTCGGCGAGGCCTTCGGCGGGATCTTCGCCCCCGGCCTGACCTGGCTGTTCGGCGCTCCCGGCGCCGTCCTCATCTACTGCGTGGCCGGCGCGCTGATCGCGCTGCCGGAACGCGCCTGGCACAGTCCCGTGCTGGGGCGGGCGATCCTGGCCGGGACGGGCCTGTTCCTGGTCGGGATGGCGGTGCTGCAGGCCTGGCCCGGCCGGGGGTTCTGGCAGGGGATCTCGCACCGGCAGCCGGGCACGCTGGCCGGCATGACACGGGACATGGCCCAGACACCGCAGCCAGGCTTCCTGTCTGGGCTGGTCAACGCCTTCACCAGGTTCGATGAGGCGCATGGGTTCGCGGTCAACCTTTTCGCCGTGGTGGCGCTCGCGGTGATCGGCGGCGCCTTCCTGAGCGGCCAGCGGCGGCTGGTCCGGCCGGCGGTCATCGCGTTCACGGTCCTGTGCCTGGCGGACTGGGTGCTGATCGAGGACTTCGGTTTCTTCGGCGGCCTGGGCACCGACCCCAACAGCATGATCCCCTTCATCCTGCTGGCCGTCAGCGGGTATCTCGCCCTGGCCCCCGCGCCCGCGGTAGAGCCGGCCAGCGCGGCGGCACCGGCCACCCCGGCGGCACCCGCAGCGGCCCCGGCCAGCGCGGCGGCACCAGCGGCGGCGCCAGCGGCGGCCAGCCCGGCGGCCCCGGCCGCGGCGCCCGCCCCGGCGGCGCCCGCGGCAGGCTGGCGGGAGCGGGTCCGGCCGGCCTCGCTGCGGCGCGGCGTGGCCACGGCGAGCTTCCGGACGGTGGTATCGGTGGGGGCGCTCGGGCTGATCATCCTCGGCGCGGCCCCGATGGCCGCCGCACAGGCCAGCCGGAGCGCCGACCCGATCCTGGCCGAGTCCATCTCCGGGTCGTCCGCGTCGCTGAACTTCCCCGCCAAGGGCTTCGCACTCACCGACCAGCACGGGCGGAGCGTGAGCCTGGCCAGCCTGCGCGGCAAGGTGGTGCTGCTGACCTTCCTCGACCCGGTGTGCACGACCGACTGCCCGCTGATCGCGCAGGAGTTCCGGGCCGCGGGACAGCTCCTCGACACCGCCTCGCGCAAGGTGGAACTGGTCGCGGTCGTCGCCAACCCGGTCTACCACCAGGTCGCCTACACGCGGGCGTTCGACCGCCAGGAGTACCTGAGCCAGGTGCCGAACTGGCTGTACCTGACCGGCAGCGTGCCCCAGCTCCAGCAGGTATGGAAGAACTACGGGGTTTACGCCGAGGTACTGCCCGGCGGATCCATGATCGGGCACCCCGACGTCGCCTACGTCATCGACCCGGCAGGGCGTGTCCGCCGGGAGCTCAACGACGATCCCGGGCCGGCGACCACCGCCACGAAGTCGTCGTTCGCGGTCCTGCTCGCCAACGCCGCCCGGCAAGCGATGGGGCAGTCATGAGCCGGCCCGCCAGGCTGGTGGCGCTGCTGCTGGCCGCGGCGGCGCTGAGCGCCGGCTGCGGCTCCGCGGCCCGGCAGGGAAGTGCCGCGGCGATCCCGGTGCGGCCGCCGTCCCTGGCCACCTCGCTGGTCACCGCCACCGGAACGTGGGCGGTCGCGGTGCTGGGCGGGTCGGCTGCCCAGCACAACAACTTCTGGCAGCTGTTCGTCCGCCCCGCCGCGACCGGCCGGTGGCGCCTGGCCACCCCGCCGGGGGTGGCCAGCAACGGCGGCCTGGTGCTGGCCGGCCTCGGCGCGGGATCGGTGGTGGCCGGGTTCCGGCCCAGCCAGGACCTGTCCTACTCCCCGCTCGCCACCAGCCGCGACGACGGCACCGCCTGGACACCTGGGCTGCTCGACGCCGCGCTGGCCGACGTGCCTGACGCGCTGGCCGCCGCCCCCGGCAGCGGCCGCCTGCTCGCGCTGCTCGGCGGCGGCACGGCCGAGCTGTCCGGCTCCGGCGGGACAGCCTGGGCGAGACTGGCCACCCGCCGGGCTCTCGCCGCCTCCGCCGCGGGCCGCCGTTGCGGACCGGGCAGCCTCACCGCGGTGGCGTTCAGCCCCGCCGGGGTGCCGCTGCTGGCGGCCAGCTGCACCCGTCCGGGGACCGCCGGGATCTTCGCCTACGCCGGCGGGACGTGGCGCCCGGCCGGCCCCGCCCTGCCGCCCGGGTACGCGCACCTCGGCGTCACCGTGCTCCGGCTCACCACCACCGGCGGCACCACCACGGCACTGCTGGCGGCCGGCACCGGGCCGGCGGCGCGCCTGCTCGCCGCCTGGTCAGCCGACGGCGGCGCCCACTGGGCGCTGTCGCAGCCGCTGCCGCTGCACGGCGCGGCGCCCGCCTCGGCGTCGTCCGGGACCGGCGGCGCGGTGGCGGTGGTGCTGACCGGGAACCGCGCGGAGACCGTCACTCCCCCGGCGGGCTCATGGCGGCCGCTGCCCGCCCTGCCACCGGGCACCGCGACACTCGCCACGGCCGCCAAGGGCGGATGGGACGCCCTCGCCGTCCACGGCACCAAGCTGGCCGTCTGGCAGCTCACGCCCGGCAGCGGCACGTGGGCCGCCGCGCAGACCGTCAACGTCCCCGTCCAGTTCGGGTCATCGGGCTGACGCCACCGGGTCGCGCAGCCAGCGGCGGCCCAGCACCGCGATCCCGGCGGCGAGCAGCGCGGCACCGGCACCGGCCAGGAAGGCCGTTCGCGCGCCCGCGGCATCCACGGCCAGGCCGTCGGCCGTTGACCCGGCTGAGGCGTGAATTGCTACTGGCCAGTTACGTAGAGCCAGTTCCTTGCTATTTATCGAATACATCTTCTAATATGGTCCGATGGCAACGTCGAAACGGGACCGGGCTCTGCTAGCCGAGATCACGGGGGTGGCGCGCCGCCTCACCCACGCGCGGCCGCTCACCGGCGCCGAGCAGCAGGAAGCCGCCGCGGCGCTGAGCCAGGTGGCCTGCGGCCGGGCCGACCTGCTCGCGGAAAGCGCCGGCCTTGCCATCGGCGCCCATGAGGGGGCCCCGGACGAGGGCCGCTACCTGCAGGCCGCCCAGCTGTGCATCGACGCGGGCGCTGACCTCAGCCTGATCCCGGACTGGATCGCGGAAGGCCGCCGCCGGGCGGGCACCACGGTCTGAGGACCGTGCCGGTCTAACGCTGCTGCTGCCAGCGCTGCCACGCGTCACGCGGATCGTCGTGCCCCCGGTGCACGGCGACCTTGGCGAACCGGGCATCGCCGACCAGCCGGATCACCGGCCCGTCGGCGTCGCCGGGGTCCTGGCGGCCATAGACGGCCCGCTTGGCGAACAGCGCGCCGCCCTCGTCGATCACGTGCGCCCCGGCCGGGACGGTCACGATCAGCTTGCCGCAGAACGCGTCGATCTCCAGCGTGATCTCGCGGCCCGGCAGCACGGCGTCGGCCAGGTTGACGATCAGCGCGCCAAAACGTGCGGTCAGCCGGGTGCGCCGTCCGGCCACCCAGCGTCCGGAGCGGATCACCTTGCTGAAGCGGGCGGCGACCTCGGCATGGTCCACCGCCCCCACGCCGGTGCCCGTGGCGTCGTCGGCGGGCAGGTCGTGGGTGAGCCGGGCGAGCTCGCCGACGGTTCTGGCGGCATAGGCGGCGTCGAGCCGCTCCGCGTGCTCGGTGCTGGTCAGCCGGCCGGTGGCCAGAGCGCTGGCGAGCACGGCGGCCGTGCGGTCCCGGTCGGCGTCCGAGGCGCGCAGCTCGGGCCGCGTCCCGTCCTGGGCTGGCCGGCTGTCAGGCAGGAGCGAACGGTCCTGGCGGGTCTCGGTCATGGCCCCATGGTAGCGGCCTAAACGGCTAAACGCGATATGTCGCGTAATGCTCTGGCGGGCATGCTGCTCGCCTGCCCATCTCGCCGCGCACCGGGGAGCCCCGGTTCCGGAGCCCGGCGGGAACACCAGCGCGGGGTTAACACCAGCGCGGGGTTAAGGCAGCTTTGCCGGTGGCCACGATCATGCCCCCGGCCTTGCTTCGCGGGAGTTACTCCTCGCCGATGTCGGCCAGGCTCTGGCGCAGTTCGGTGATCAGCGGATCGCCATCGGGCAAGATGCGCTCCAGGCGGTCGACCGTGTCGCGCAGCAGTGCGCGGGCGTCGCCATAGCGCCCCAGCTGACGGTACACCTGAGCCAGCCCCGCACGGCTTCGCAGCGTATCCGGGTGACGGGGGCCGAGCACCCGCTCGAGCCCGGCCCAGGCCTGCTCGCAGGCCAGTTCCGCCGACGCCGTCTTGCCCGTCTGCTGGTAGGCGGCGCCGAGGTTGTTCCGCGCCGTAAGCGTGTCCAGGTGATCGGGCCCGAGGATGCGCTCCCGGTCGGCCACCACCCGCTTGTAGGCCGCGATCGCCTCTTTTGCCCGGCCGCTGGCCAGGTAGGAGTCGGCAAGGCCGTGACGCGTAGTCATCGTCTGCGGGTGCCGGGCTCCCTGGGCGCGGTCCCGGTCGGCCAGCGTGCGCCGGTAGAGGGTGATGGCGTCGGAGTACTGGCCCGCAGCCAGGCAGGCGGCGGCGAGCTCGTCCCGCGCGCCGAGCGTGTCTGCATGCCCGGGACCGCAGACCCGCTCAAATTGGGGGACCGCGCGTTCAAGGACGGTGATTGCAGCCGGGAGCTGGAGCGCCGCCACCAGGGCGTGGCCCAGGCGGCGCTGCGCCTCGATTACGTCACGATGATCGGGCCCGAGCCTGGCGGTCAGGCTGTCGAGTGTCGACTGGAACCAGGGAATGGCGTCGTCCGCGCGCCTGGCCGCAAGGTAGGCGTCGGCCAGCCGCTGGCCGGCCAGCATCGTGTCCGGGTGCACGTCGCCGAGCAGGCGGCCGCCGGTAGTGGCCAGGTCGCGCCAATGGTCCACCGCCGGCCCGGTCAGGCGGGCGCGGTCCATGCTGTCCCCGGCCCGCACTAGCAGGGGATGGCAGCCGCCGTTCCACAGCAGGTTCCCGGTGATCCGCCGGAGGGTCGCCACGCAGGATCGCAGGCCGGAAGCAGGCCAGCCGGTCAGGTCCTGTTCCGGCCAGGCCTGGAGCAGCGCGTCCGCGACCGAGTTCGCCGCCTGATCCAGCATGACCTCGGGCATCGCGGTCCGCACCGCCGCCTGCAGCACTGGGCTGATCCGGACCGTCGGCGGTGCCGTCATCGGTTCGACGGTCAGCAGGCCGGTGTGTTCCAGCGCCGCCAGCGCCCTGCGGGCGCTCTCCCTGCCGACCGGGGCGCCGCCGCCCGCGAGGAAATCTCCTGCCGCAGCAGTGGTGAGGACGGTCTCGGGAATGCCGTGCCCGTCCAGCAGCGCTGCCAGGGCCAGCAGCAGCTGGGGCGATCCGCCCGGCGCCAGCTGCTCCACCCCTCCGAACGAGAACATCCAGGTTACCGCGGCGGCCGGCGGCCGGGCGCCGGACGACTGCGCCAGCTGCGTCCGCCTGTGCCCGAAGCGGGCCCCGTAGTCGCGGCACGACATCGGGGAGTTGGCGATCACCGCACTGGCCTGGGCCAGCGCGACCGGCTCAAAGTCCAGGTCCTGAGCCAGTTCGATCACACCCTGCCGCTTGTCCGGGTCAGCCGACAGGCGGCCGCTCAGATAGCTGATGGCCTCGCGCTGGCTGAACCGCCCGACCGGCACGACCCGCATGCCGCGGGGGACGGACGCAGCGTCGGCGGAGGTTACCAGCATCCGGCCGGCCGGGCCGACCGGCCACAGACCTTCCAGATCCGCCGGGTCGGCCAGGTCGTCGAGTACCACCAGCCACGGACGGCTGGTCTCGCCCAGCCAGCTGAGGAACTGGGCGGCGACTGACTCACAGCTGCTCACCTGGTGCCGGCCGGTCACAGCGGCCGTCGCCGCGGCGTAGCCGGACAGCACCGAGGCCTGGCTCGTGGCCTCGATCCAGACCAGCAGGTCTACAGCGCCTGACTGCCACAGCGATTCGGCGAAAGCCGCGGCGAGCTGGGTCTTACCTGACGACCTCAGCCAGTCCTGCGCATCGGGAGCCGCCGGGCCAGGGGAGGCGGCCGGGGCCACCCGATCGGGGACGAGCGCGACCGCGGCCCCGGTTGGCAGCGCAGCCGCCAGGCCGGGAGCCGTCTCCGGCCTGGCGCTGAAACCGTTGGCCAGCGCCGGCACGGCCCCGGACCGGATGGGCCAGGACGGCCGGCCGGGGGCCGTGCCTGCCGGGCGCGCGGACGGTACTGCGCTGCTCATGGCGCGCTGCCCAGGGCCCGCCGTCCGTGCATCGGTGGTATGGCGCGCCCCAGGCCGGCCGGCGCGCTGAGCCAGATCCGGCTCACCGGCTGTACTGACATCGGCTAGCCGAGTTGAAGAGGCCATATCCTTCGTCCCCCCTCCCGCGCCGGGTCCTGCTTCGCGGGCGAAACCAGCTGGCGGCTGGGCTGCGCCGCCGCTGCCCTAGCCTGCCAAGTGCAGCGCGGATAGGCAATGCCCTCCCGTGACTAAGCCTTTACCCGGGTCGGCGGGTCCGGCTGCCGCCCGCTCCGGCAACGCGGCCCGATCCGGGGAGGCGCGGACAGCGTGCCCCACGTCCGGGCCGGGTTCCGGCTCGCCAGGCCCTGGCCCGGTATCCAGCAGCGGCTGGCCCAGCGCCGGCCTGGCTCACAGCTCCTGGCTAGAGACGCTCTTTGTCAAAGATGAGCACGGGAGTGGTCCTGTTGAGCGTTTCCCTGCGGAAGAAGGCGGGGGCGGTGACGCGCATGAAGGCAAAGCTGATCACTCCGGCCAGCGCGGCCAGCGCGGCGATGATGAAGGTACCGCCGATCTGCCAGTGCAGGGCCGGTACCGTCCACGTGGTGTAGCTGTTGGAGGCGACCCAGTCGCTTTGCAGGCTGTACAAGCCAGCCGCGTACATGATCAGCCCGCCTAGCCCGGGCAGGATGCCGCGCATCCACAGATTCCAGGCGCTGCTGGCCAGTGTGTGCCGGTAGTACCAGACGCAGGAGAACGCAGCCAGCCCGTAATAGAACGCGATGTACAGGCCGATTGCGGTGACCGCGTCAGCGATCGGGTTGCCGTCGGAGATGTAGTTCAGCGGGATGTACAGGATGATCGCGACCGCGCCCACCACCAGGGTGGACACCGTCGGGGTCAGGTACCTGGGGTGGATCTTGGCGAACGACTCGGGCAGCGCCCCATAGGCGGCCATCGACAGCGTCGTGCGTGCGCTCGGCAGGATCGTGGTTTGGGTCGAAGCGGCGGCCGAGCTGAGCACCATGAGGAACAGGAGCCGGGACAAGAACGCGCCGAGCCCGGAGGTACCGAAGATCGCCCCCCCGGTGACCGACAGCACGTCGAACTGGTGCGCCGGATTCGTCAGCCCGACGCCCCTGGCGCCGATGCCGGCGAACGCCTGCACGGCAGTGATCACGGTCACGTAGGTGACGAGCAGCAGGACCGTCGCGATGATCCCCGCCCGGCCCGGCGTCCGGGACTTGTCGGCGGTCTCCTCGTTCACCGACAAGGCGGTGTCCCAGCCCCAGTAGATGAACAGCATCAAGATGAGCCCGGACACGAAGGCCGAGACGGGCAGGTGCGACGGCGACAGCCAGCTGAGGCTCGGGTGCATCGACCCCGGCGGTGGATGACTGCCGTATAGCCGGATCAGCGCCGTGACCGACAGGACCAGCAAGATGGTGATCTCGATGGACAGCAACGCCTTCTGGAGGTTGGCGGAGACCTCGATGCCGCGGTAGCAGATATAGGTCATCCCGGCGATCCACAAGATGCCGACCAGCAGCACCCAGCCGCCGGAGGCGTTGCTGCCGATCGCGCTGTCCGGGCCCTGGATGAGGAAGAACAGGTACTGCCCGGCCACCTGGGCCAGACTAGACAAGACCAGGATGTCGGCTGCCACGATGGCCCAGCCGCCGGCCCAGCCGGTTTTCGGCCCAAACGCCCGGGCCCCCCAGATGAACGTGGTCCCGCAGTCGGGATCGGCCTTGTTCAGCTCGCTGTAGCCGATCGAGCACAGCAGCATCGGCACGAACGCCAGCGCGGCGACCAGCGGGGACTTCAGCCCGACGGCAGCCACCACAAAGAACAGCGTCGCGGCCAGGCTGTAAGCCGGGGCGGTCGAAACCATGCCAATGACCACACTGGATACCAGGCCAAGAGCGCCTGCCTTGAGACCCTTGTCCCTGGGCTCCGCTGGCCGCAGGCCAGGACTGAAGATGGCCATGGCTCCCCCTGCTGGTCACCCAGCCGTGCTGCCCGGTCCTGCCCGGGACACGCCAGGGTGGGACCGGCGTCGGCGAGTTGCCAGGCTACTGCAGGTCGCTGCGGGGCGGAGGGTAATCCGGCTCGTCCGGGGCACCGCGCCACGCGACATCGTCGCACCCACCTGGCAACCGTGGCCCGGCAGACCGTCACACCGGGCCTTGGCCCGGTCCCCCGCGGTGCGGCCTATGGGGCGGCCATCAGATGGCAGCCAGTCCTGCGCGCAATGGCTTGCCGGCGGCCAGGCGCCCAGCGCCTCCGCCGTCTGCCGGACGTGGCGATCTCAGGCTGCTGGCTATTCGTAGATGTCGTGGTAGCCCACGGCAAGCAATGTCAGCAGCGGTTGGCCGTCGGTGCCGGGGGCCGATGCTGAACAGGGCCCTGCCGTCAGGGCCCGAGAAACTCCAGGTCAGTGAGTAGACCTCGCCGATCTTGTGGTGTCAAATCCCGCCGTGGTCCGGTCACCGTACGACTACTTCATGTAATGATCTTCCTGCCTTGTTCCGAACGACCCGTGCTTTCTCGCTCCGGCCGCCCACTCGCGCCAGGGCCCGGTGTCTATCCGGCTGTACATCGCAGCATCGAGCAACAGGGAGAGCGCAATGCCTATCTACCTGATCACCAACCGCATCCCGGAAGGCTTCACCCCCTCACCGGAGGCCTTCGCCGCCTGGACCGCCTGGTTCGACAGCCTCGGCGACGCGGTCGCCGACCGCGGGAACCCGGCCTTCGCCGGCACCACGGCCGGCAGCTGCGGCCCCGGCACCATGCTCGGCGGCTACACGCTGATCACCGCCAACGACCTGGATGCCGCGGCCGGCTTGGTCGCGGACCACCCGCTGATGACCCGCGGCGGCGGTGTCGAGGTCGCCGAGCTGACGCTCATCAACGAGGGCACGCGGCTGCGCTCCGGCCGCGAGTTCTCCGTCACCACGTCGGTGCACGTCGCGGCACCGCCCGAGGAGGTGTTCAGTTACTTCACCGACCCGGCCCGCTACGTCCGGTGGATGGGCGCCGAAGCCAAGCTGAACCCCGTCCCCGGCGGTGAGTACCGGATCCGGATGGGCGACGGGTTCGAGGCCGCCGGCGAGTTCACCGAGCTCGACCCGCCACGGCGGCTGGTCTTCACCTGGGGTTTCGCGGACGAGGAAGCCGCCAAGAAGACCAAGAATCCTCAGGCGGGCGAGGCGACCTCCGGCAGCGTCATGCCGGCCGGCAGCACCTGCGTCACCGTCACATTCAAGCCCGAAGGCCCAGGCACCCGCCTGACACTCACTCACGACCGGCTGCCCAACATCGAGCTGGAGACCGGCCACAAGATCGCCTGGGACACCTACCTGCCCAGGCTCGTGATCCACGTCGCCGGCGGCGACCCCGGCTCCGACCCGCACGCCTGAAGATGACGGCAACGGCGAGCCCCGCCGCGGATCACCCCGGCGGGCTTGTTGCCGCGCGCGGCCCGGTGCCCGCCCGCCGCAACCCACCAGGCGCGGCGAGGTCACCTGGCTCGAGCCCTACCCCGATGCCCTCCTCGACGGGCTCCCCGCCGCCGCCCCAGGGCCAGAGGCGAGGTACGAGACGCACGAGGCGATATCGCTGGCGTTCATCAGCGCGGTCCAGCGGCACTCCCCCGAGTGATCGAAGTAGATGGAGTCCTCGCCCCAGCCGTGGCGGCCCGCCATGCCGGGCACCGGACCGGTTCGCTGCCGGTTCGCTGCCGACTTGGCTACCGGAATGGCTCCCAGGGTAATCGCTACGAAGATCGGCACACGCTCTGACCTGGTGGGCGATACTGGGATCGAACCAGTGACCTCCTCGGTGTGAACGAGGCGCTCTCCCGCTGAGCCAATCGCCCGGGCGCCGGGACGGCCGTGCCGCCCGCTGGCCACCACAGACTAACGCATCCGGGCCGGTCACCGTTCCCTGTCGGTGCGGCACGGGCCGCGAGTCGCACCGGCCCGCGGCAGCCGCCGTCCCGTCCGGCCGTCACCGTGCGTGATAGGTCATAACGCAGATGGAATCGCCGCTTGAGAATCCGGAAATGTCCTGATTCGTGCGTGGAAAAACCCTGCTCAAGGCTGCGTCATAGTGGGATTCCCGCAGCGGCGGCGGTATGCTTCCCGCTCGGTGGACACCAGCTTGCTGGCCGGTGACAGGGGTGACAAGCAGGAACGTTCGCTGAATCTCCGCCGAGAGCGGGCGGAGTATGGGGGTGCGTCAGGCCCCAGACGGCAGTGCTGGATCGCGGAAGCCCGGGATTCCCGGGAGCAGGACACAACGCACAGATTTGGGCACAGGATGAACCGTAGCGCTGCCGTCGCGGCAGAACTCGGGCTCAGGCTCGTTGTCCCCGAGCACGGCGGGGTCCCGCTGATGGCGAGCCTGCGCTACCGCGGAACCGACCCCTACGCGATCCGGATGTCCTTTCACGTCGGCACCGACGACCCGGTCGAGTGGCTCTTCGCGCGGGACCTGCTCGCGGTCGGCATGCAGACCGCCGCTGGCGAGGGCGACGTCCGGGTGTGGCCCGCTCCAGCGCGCGACCAGGACGTGCTGAACATCTCCCTGTCGTCCCCGTTCGGCCAGGCGCATTTCGAGGCCTCACTGACGGCGCTGTCGGAATTCCTGCTGCGGACCTACGAGGTCGTGCCGCTGGGCCGGGAGGGCGACTTCATCGACATCGAGGGCGAGCTCAGGGATCTGCACCGCTGGGCTTGACCTGGCGCAGGCCAGCGCCAGCCCGGCGGCACCGTTACCGCAGGCCGCCGCAACGGGCGCTCGCCACCTCCACCAGCGCCGGCAACAGCCCCTCGACGGCCGCTATCTGCTCCGCGACCTCCCGGTCCACGTTCATCACCGGCACCGCCGCACGCACCGCCGCATGCACGGCTCCCAGCGCGTCGCTCGGCGCCGCGACGTCCGCCCGCAGGTCGATGCCCTGCGCCGCGCAGCAGACCTCCACCGCCAGGCAGGTACGCACGTTGGCGACCACCTCGCGGAGCTTGCGGACCGCGGTCCAGCCCATGGACACGTGATCCTCCTGCTTGCCCGAGGTGGGGATGCTGTCAACGCTGGCCGGGTGGGCGAGCACCTTGTTCTCGCTGACCAGGGAGGCGGCGGTGTACTGGGCGAGCATGAAGCCCGAGTTGGTGCCCGCCTCCGGGGCCAGGAACGGTGGCAGGCCGCGGGAGAACGCCGGGTCGAGCATCCGGTCCAGCCGGCGCTCGCTGATGCTCGCCAGCTCGGCGAGCGCCATCGCGAGCATGTCGGCGGCGAAAGCCAGCGGCTCGCCGTGGAAGTTGCCGGTGGTCATGACCTCGCCGTCGGGCACGATCACCGGGTTGTCCACCACCGAGCCGAGCTCGATGTCGATCACCCGCCGGGCGTGCGCCAGCACGTCCCTGACCGCGCCGTGCACCTGCGGCGCGCAGCGCAGGCTGTAGGCGTCCTGCACCGCGTGCCGGCTGTGCCGGTGGCTGGCCAGCAGCGGCGACCCGGCCAGCAGGGCCCGCAGGTTGGCGGCGCTGTCGAGCTGCCCGGGATGCGGGCGTAGCACCTGCACCCGCTCGTCGTAGGGCCGGTCGGTGCCGAGCAGCGCCTCGACCGATAGCGCGCAGGCCACGTCGGCGGCGGTGACGAGCATCTGCGCGTCGTGGATCGAGAAGGCGAGCAGCGCCTGCATCGGCTCGGTGCCGTTGACCAGCGACAGGCCCTCCTTCGGTGCGAACTCCAGCGGCTCGATCCCGTACTCGGCCAGCACCTGCCCGGCGGGCCGGCCGCGCGGCGGGTCGCCCGGCACGCGCAGCCGCCCCTCCCCGATCAGCGGCTGGGCCAGGTGCGCGAGCTGGGCCAGGTCCCCCGACGCCCCGACGGAGCCCTTGCCGGGCACGACCGGCAGCAGGTTGCGGTTCAGCAGCTCGATCAGCCGGGCGGGCAGGTCGGGCCGGACGCCCGAGTACCCGGCCGCCAGCGTCCGGGCGCGCAGCAGCAGGATCGCACGGACGGTCTCATCGTCCAGCGGATCGCCGGCCGCCGCCGCGTGGGAGACGATGATCGCGGCCTGCAGCTGGGCCAGGTCCCGCTCCGCCACCCGGGTGTCGGCGAGCGCGCCGAACCCGGTGTTGACGCCGTAGACGGGGGCGTCGCCGCGGACCGCGGCGGTGATCACCGCCCGGCTCGGCTCCATGGTGGCGGTGACGCTGGCTGCAAGCTCGGCGTTCGCCTCACCGCGCGCGACGTCCACGACGTCCTCGACTGTGAGGCCGTCGCCGCTGACGACCACTGTTCGCATGGCGACAGCCTGCCATCTCCCGGCGCCTGGCGCTGCAGCCGGGCTGGCAACGCGCAGCGGTCAGGCATGGGCGCGGCTGGCCGGCGGCCGGAGGGTCATGTCACACGGTGGCCTGCCACGTCGTCTGAGGATTATGGGGACCATGACAATCGCCATCGTCGGGGGGTCGGGAACGCTGGGGCGGCGGGTCGCCGCCGAGCTGGCGGCTCGCGGGCACGAGGTCAGGCCGCTCAGCCGCCACACGCCGGACTACCGCATCGACCTGGCCACCGGGGACGGGCTGGGTCCTGCGCTGGCCGGATGCGACGTGGTCGTGGACGCCAGCAACAGCTCGGCGAGAAGGCCGGCCGGGATCCTGGTGGACGGCTCGCGGCGCCTGCTGGAGGCCGGGGCGGCCGCAGGCGTTAGGCATCATGTGTGTGTGTCCATCGTCGGCTGCGATCAGGTGCCGCTGGGCTACTACCGGGCCAAGGCGGACCAGGAGCGCACGGTCGGCCAGGGCGCTGTGCCGTGGAGCATCGTCCGGTCGACGCAATTCCATGAGCTGGTGGGCACGGTCCTGGCCGCCGCCGGGCGCTGGCGGGTGCTGCCGATGCCGCGGGGTGTGCTGCAGCCGGTCGCGTGCGCCGACGCCGCCCGGGTGGTCGCCGACGTCGCCGCGGGCGCGCCGCTGGCAAGGTGCTTCACCGTGGCCGGGCCGGAGGTGTGCGAGGTGCGTGACCTGGCCAGGACCTGGCGGAAGGTCACCGGGCACCGCGCGGCGCTGGTCCCGATGCCGGTCCCGGGCGCGGTCGGGCGGGCGCTGCGGTCCGGCGCCCTCACCGCGGCGCGGCCGGATGTGCGCGGGACGACCAGCTTCGCGGACTGGCTGAGGTCGGCGCCAGGATGACGCCCGGCCCGGGCGGCGGGGACGTGCTCGCCCAGGCGTTCGAGGCGCAGCGGCCGCGGCTCGACCCGGAGGTCATCTGGCGCGGCGACGGCGGCGGCAAGGTCACCTCCGGCCGGGGCGCGCAGGGAGCGCAGCAGGTGGCACGGGCCCTGGTCCTGCTGACCCGGCGTCCCCCCGCCGGCTGGGGACCGCCACCGTCAACGGCGCGCCGGGCCTGGTGGTGGTCGACGCCGGCGGCGTGCTGTCGGTCATCTCGTTCACCGTGGACGGCGGCCGGATCACCGCCATCGATGTGGTCCGCAACCCGGACAAGCCCGGTGGCGTCCGGGAGCCTGGCCAAGTTTGCTCGCCGGCCGGGATGGGCTAGAGTTCTGGGACGCGCCAGTCACCGCTGGCAGCGTCCCGCCCATCTGGTGGGCGGTCACGCGGACGTGGCTCAGTTGGTAGAGCATCACCTTGCCAAGGTGAGGGTCGCGGGTTCGAATCCCGTCGTCCGCTCGGAGGTGCCGGACGCCGTGCTACGCGGCCGAAGGTCCACACGGCTCCCGGGGGAATGTCGTCTCCCGGCAATGGGGCCGGAGCGGCGGAGTGGCCGAGTGGCTTAGGCAAGGGCCTGCAAAGCCCTGCACGCGGGTTCGATTCCCGCCTCCGCCTCGAGGGCGGTTAGCTCAGTGGGAGAGCGCTACCTTGACACGGTAGAGGTCACTGGTTCAATCCCAGTATCGCCCACCAGTCCTCGCAGGCAGAAGGCCAGATTCGAACACCGAATCTGGCCTTCTTGACGCTTCTATGGTTTGTCAAGCTGTTGGGTGCTCCATCATGCGGTAGATGCTGCGGGCGAGGTAGCGCTTGATGCAGCGGCGGATCTCGCGGGCGGTTTTGCCTCCGGCGGTGCGGCGGGTGGCGTAGGCGATGGTGGGGGCGTGGTAGCGGAGCCGGCTGATGGCGATGGTGTGCAGGGCCCGGTTGGCGTTGCGGTCGCCGTAGGGGTTGAGGCGGTGGCGGGCGGTGCGGCCGGAGGAGGCGGGGATCGGTGCGGTGCCGGTGAGGGCGGCGAAGGCGGCTTGGCTGCGGAACCGGCCGGGGTGGGACCAGGTGAGCAGCAGCTGGGCGGCGCTGATGGGGCCGATGCCGGGCTCGGCGAGCAGGGCGGGCAGCCAGGCGCGGGCCAGGCTGCGGATGTCCTTGAGGCTGGTTTTCAAGGTGGTGTCCTGGTCGGTGATCTGGCGGGCGAGCTGGCGCAGGGCCTGGCGCAGGTGCTGTTCGCTGACGGGCTGGCCGGGGCGGGGCCGCAGGGCCAGGGCGGTGCGGACCTGGGCGGCGGTGCGGCGGCCGCGGAACTGGGCGTGCAGGTCTTCGGGTGCGGTGAGGATGAGGGCCTTGAGGGTGTTCACGGTGGCGGTGCGGGTCCTGGTGGCGTGCTCGCGGGTGGCGAGCAAGATCCGCAGCGCTTCGCGGGTGTCGCCGGTGCGTGGCTGGGCGGGGTCGAGGGCCTACCATGACGGTGCGGACCTGGGCGGCCCGGCCATGGCCAGGATCGCCCGCGACTACGGATACACCCTTGATGAACTGCGGAAACTCTAGGATGATCTCCCCATGAGTACGCTCCGGGTGGAGTTGTTCCACGACGATGAGGCAAGGAACTGGCACTATCGCGTGCCCGCCCTGCACATCAACGGTGGCGGCACCGCAACCCGCGAAGAAGCCGAGCAGGACTGCCTCGCAGCCATCAACTTCGCACTCCAGGCGACCCCCGTGACTACGACGCCGACGCGGAAACCATCACCCTCGACGTAAGCATCGCGCCTGCGGCCTGAACGGCCGAACCGAGGCCGCACGGACCTAGCGACGGAGGCTCACAGGGCCGCGTCGCGTTGCCAGCAGCGAATGGCTACACCGGCGGCGGGATGCTGGCACGAACTATCGGGTACGGCTGACCTCCTTGTCCGCAGCTGCTGGCCGGGCAACACTGCAGGTGACGATGCTGGGTAGCTGCGGCGGACTGGAGCCGGTGGTGAGAACGAGGCCAGGAACCGGACCTTGGTGGCGGGTGATCGCTGGGCGGGTCTTTCACGCCGGGACGTCCGCGGCCAGGACCGGCACTGGGGGGTAGCGATGAGCGCCCGGACTGCCCGGTGGGTGGCCGGCTGGATTGCGGCGGGGTCGGTCGCGCTGATAGCGGGCAGCTTGCTCCTGGCGTACCTGGACCGGCAGCTGCTCTCACCGGCCATGACGACCTGGGACTTCTCCGATGTTCTCAACGGCCTGTCAGTGCTGGCCATCCCGGTCATCGGCTTCGTCCTTGCATCCCGGCGGCCTGGCAACCGCATTGGCTGGCTGTTCCTGGCGGCCGGCCTGGCGTCGGGCGTGAATGGATTCTCACGGTCGTATGGGCTGCGTGCCCTGCTCGCGGCGCCGGGGTCCCTGCCGGCGGGCCGGGCGGCCATGTGGCTGTCCAGCTGGACCATTGGGGTCCCCATCGGCGCCTTCGCGTTCCTGCTGCTGCTTTTCCCGACCGGACAGCTGCGCTCACCGCGGTGGCGCCTGGCCGCGTGGTTTGTGGGCGGTGTTTTCGCCCTGTGGGTCGTGGCTGTGCTGGTGGGAGCCACCCGCGTCTGGTCGCACCCGTTCAGCGGCTCGGTCACCCGGGCGCTCCCCCCGCCGGTGGTGACCGCGCTGGCCGTTCTTGGTCCCGCTGCGCTGGTGACCAGCGTCGCGGCGGTGGTGGTGAGGTTCGTCCGGTCGGTGGGTGAGGAGCGGCTGCAGCTGAAGTGGTTCGCGGCAGCGGCGGTCGTCGCGGTCGTCGCGTTCATCACGTCGGTCATGACGAGCTCGGTGATCGCGAACGTGCTCAACAGCCTGGCGTTCCTGTGCCTGTACGCCGCCATCGCCATCGCGGTGCTGAAGTACCGGCTGTACGAGATCGACATCGTGATCAGCAAGGCCGTGCTCTACGGCTCGCTGGCGGTGTTCATCACCGCCGTCTACGCCGCCCTGGTGGCCGGGATAGGAACGCTGGTGGGCAACCGGCACAGCGTGCTGCTGGCGGCGCTGGCGGCGGCGGTGGTGGCGGTGGCGTTCCAGCCGGTCCGCCAGTGGGCCGGGCGGCTGGCCAACCGGGTCGTGTACGGCCGGCGGGCCACGCCGTACCAGGTGCTGTCCGACTTCGCCCGCCGTATCGGCGGCGCCTACGCGGACGAGGATGTGCTGCCGCAGATGGCGCACATCGTGGCGGCCGGGACGGGCGCCGAGCGGGTCGTCGTGTGGCTGCGGGTGGATGACGAGCTGCGCCCCGTGGCTTCGTCGGACGGCAGCCCGCTCGACGGCCAGGCGGTGCCGCCGGTACCCGGTGTTGACCTGAGCGTCCCGGTCGTGCATCAGGGTGAGGCACTGGGCGCGATCTCGGTCACGATGCCCAGAGATGAGCCGCTCCGCCCGGCGGGCGAGCAACTGGTCACGGACGTTGCGTCGCAGGCCGGCCTGGTGCTGTCCAACGTCGGCCTGATCGAGGACCTGCGGGCGTCCCGGCAGCGGCTGGTCACCGCGCAGGACGAGACGCGGCGGCGGCTCGAGCGCAACATCCACGACGGCGCCCAGCAGGACCTGGTCGCCCTGGCCATCAAGCTGCGGCTGGCCGGGATGACGGTGGACGAGGACCCGGCGGAGGCCAAGGAGATCATCGGCGAGCTGCAGGCGGACGCGGCGGGTGCGCTGGAGAACCTGCGTGACCTGGCCCGGGGCATCTACCCGCCGCTGCTGGCCGACCTGGGGCTGGCCGCGGCGCTCAGCGCGCAGGCGGGCAAGTCGGCCGTGCCGGTGACGGTGGACGCCGACGGGATCGGGCGCTTCGGCCAGGACACCGAGGCGGCCGTGTATTTCTGCTGCCTGGAGGCTTTGCAGAACATCGCCAAATACGCCCACGCCACGCAGGCCCGCATCTGCCTGCAGGCGCACAACGGGACCTTGCGGTTCACCGTGTCTGACGACGGCATCGGCTATGACGCCCGCGACACCCCGCTGGGCTCGGGCCAGCGGAACATGGCCGACCGGCTCGCCGCCCTCGGTGGCCGGCTCGAGGTCCGGTCCGCCCCCCGCCAGGGCACCACGATCACGGCCGAGCTCCCCGCCGCGCCCGCCAGCGACAAGTGCCGACATCTTGACGAGGTCATTAGCACCTGAATACCCGGCCGTGCCCCAATAGGGGGTAGAAGCGTGTCGTGGGGGGGAGCGGCCCATCGCAGGTCGAGCTGCGTCTCGCCGGCGAGTTCGGGGTCGCCCGAGACGGTATCGAGCTGCCCGGCGAGCAGGTCGGCAGCCGCAAGTCCCGGACGCTGCTGAAGCTGCTTGCGGTGGAAAGGCCCGCGCTCATTCCCGTGGACCGGATCGTGGAGGTCCTGTGGGACGCCCACCCACCGGCGGCTGCGGAGCAGAACGTCGCCACCCTGGTCAGCCGGCTCCGCGCGGCCCTCGGGGCCGGAGTCATCCAGGGAGGCCGGCAGGGAGGTCGGCGGGGCTACCGGCTGGGCGCCG
>Ga0335079_10001335_pt1 | contig 28124 bp, 25 predicted proteins | sample Lox_Sample_33_FD_206719 | JGI IMG/M metagenome (GOLD analysis project Ga0335079, IMG submission 206719) | Soil microbial communities from Loxahatchee National Wildlife Refuge, Florida, United States - Lox_Sample_3.3 | ecosystem: Environmental > Terrestrial > Soil > Wetlands | place: USA...
CGCCGAGCCGGCGCCGAAGAAGAACTTCTCCATCTCGCCCTCGAGAAATTTGCGAGCCTTGGGCTCGATCGGGGTCAGGCGGTACTCGTTGATCAGCATGGTCTGCTGCCTCAGCCACTGGGCCCAGCCTTCCTTGGAGACGTTCTCGTAGATGCGCCGCCCGAGCTCGCCGGGGTAGGGCACGCGCTCCAGGCCCTCCGCCTCGCGCTTCAGGAGCACACAGTTGACACGGTGAGCCACGAGTTGCAGAACCTCCGCCCGGCGCTCATGCCCGATCGAACAGCGACGCCTGCGCCAGGGTGCCCAGCAGCGTCGTGATCGGGGCCGGCAGGCCAATGCGCGCCGGCATGCGGATGTTATACCAGAGGGTGCCAGGCTCCTGCGCGACGCCATCCCCGGGGCCGCAGCGCACCAGCAGCGGCATGATCGCAAGGTCAAAGTGCGTAAAGCCGTGCTCAAGCGTGGCGAGCTTCTGCGGGCCCGCCCCGCGCGCCTGCAGCGCATCGCGAATGAAGGCGCCGGCGGCACTCGGGCTGGCGAACTCGGGCAGGCACCACAGCCCGCCCCACACGCCCTGCTCGGGGCGCCGCTCGAGCAGCACCTCACCACTGTCCTTTAGCGCCACCACCATGTAGACACGCCGGCGTGGACGGACACTGGCGCGGCGCGGCGCCGGGATCTCATGCTGGCGGTTGCTGCGCCGCGCACTGCAATCGGCCCCGAGCGGGCACTGCGGGCACAGCGGCCGTCGCCGCACGCACACTGTGGCGCCCAGATCCATGATGGCCTGGGTGTAGTCGGCCACGCCGGTCGCCGGGGTCTGTTCGTCGGCGAGCTGCCACAGCCTCTTCAGCGCCGGGCCGTTGGCCACCCCTGCGGCGATCCCGAAGTAACGGGCCAGCACGCGCCGCGCGTTGCCGTCGAGGATCGGGAAGCGCTCGTTGTGCGCCAGCGCGAGGATTGCCCCGGCGGTTGAGCGCCCGACGCCTGGCAGCGCGGCGAGGGCGGCGAAGGAGCGCGGAAACTCGCCGCCATGCTGCTCGCACACGGCCTGCGCTGCGCGCTGCAGGTTGCGGGCGCGCGCGTAGTAGCCGAGCCCGGACCACAGGTGCAGCACCTCATCCAGCGGGGCCGCCGCCAGCGCGTCGACTTCCGGGAAGCGTGCCATGAAGCGCTCGAAGTAGGGAATGACCGCGGCGACCTGGGTCTGCTGCAGCATGACCTCCGATACCCACACGCGGTAGGGCGTGCGTCGTGACTGCCAGGGCAGGTCGTGCCGGCCGGCGCGTTGGTGCCAGGCGAGGAGGCGCGCGGCGATGGCGGGTCGGCCCATGCGAGGGCATTGTAGCCAGCGCCGCGCCGGCCCGGCAGTCAGCTCAGGTGCGGTCGCACAGCTCGATGTCGCCGCTCATGGTCTTCAGGCGCACGTGTCCGGCGCCGCTGCCGAGCGTGCCCGAGAGCGAGTGGCCGACGTAGCCGCTCTTGTCGCTCTTGGCGCCGAAGCAGTTCTCGAGGTCGCCGCTGAAGCTGGAGAGCTCGTAGGCATAGCCGCCGTCGGCGCCGGCACGGATGTTGAGGTCGCCGCTCACGGAGGTAGCCTCAAGGGAGCCATCGCGCAGGAGCTTGCCGGCGAAACTGACATCCCCCGAGGTGGTGCGCACCCGCACCGAGCGCGCCGCGTCCAGCGTCACCCCGAGGGTGCCGCTGACAGTGCTCATCTCGAGGTCGCCGGCGCCATGCTCGAGGTGGACATCGCCGCTAACCGTGCTCAGGTACAGCCGCGCGCTCTGGCCGTGGCCCTTCACCTTCACCGAGCCGCTCACCGTCTTCAGCTCGAGGTCGCTGCCCGCGATCTCCGTGCTGACGTCCCCGCTCACTGCGTTCAGCCGCTGCAGCCCCTGCACCCCCGCGACCGTGGTCTCGGCACTGACGGCGGTGATGTGCAGCTCGCTCGCCCTGGGCACCTGCACGTGCAGCGTCGCCTCGCCGTCACGCCCGGAGTGCCCCGGCAGCACGACGCGCACCTGGGTGCGCCCGCCCTCACTGGCGACGTCCACGCGCTCGACGCCCTCGCCGATGTCACCACGTACGCTGACTTCGGGGCGGTCCCAGCCGGTCACCTCGATGCTGCCGGCGGTGTTGGAGATCTCCACCACGCCGCGTGCGTCCGCCGGCACGACCTTCTCGAAGTTGCGGCTGGCGGCCAGCGCGGTGGCGCTCAGGGCAGTGGCGAGCGCCGTGGCGATGAGTTGCTGAGTGATACGCATAGTCAGATTCCAGTGCCGGCGTTACCGGCTTCGTGCACGTCGGTGAGGACGCGCATCTCGTCCTGATAGGTGTTGATGAGCAGCTCCTGCAGCAGCGCATTGCTCGGGTTCTTGCCGAGCGCGCTCTCCAGGTCCTTCTTGGCGGTCTCGATCACCGCCAGGCTGGCGGCGACCTTGGCGCGCGTCTGCGGCGGCATCGCCTGCAGTCGCTCCTGCACCGATCTCATGAGCTGGTCGCGCTCGCGCACGTAGCGCGGGTCGCTGATGTAGGCCGCGTTGACCGCCGCAGCGCCCGCGGGGGGTGCCTGGTTGCCGGCCACTGGCGAGCCCGTGGCGGGGCCGCCGGGCAGCGGCAGCAGGTCGCGGCCGATCCACACGCCGACGGCGATGCTGGCCACCATGGCCGCCGCCGCCAGCCAGCGCCAGCGGGCGAGCGGCGTGCGTGTCGCGGGCGTGGCTGCGGTGCGAACGCCCGCGAGCTGCGCCTCGATCCGCGGCCACAGGTCGTGGGGCGGCTGGATGGCGCCGCCCAGTTCGGCGAGCGACTTGACCTTGCGTTCCTCGGGGGCCGACATGTCAGTTCACCTCCATCTGCAGCCGTTCGCGCAACAGCCGGCGCGCGCGGTGCAGCTGTGCCTTGCAGGTGCCGGCGGCGATGCCGAGCATCTGCGCCGCCTCCTCGTGCGAGTAGCCGTAGAGCGCGTGCAGCACCAGCGCATCGCGTGCTCCCTCGGGCAGGCCCTCGATCGCAGTTTCAAGCTCGCGTACTTCCACCGGCGTCTCCAGCACCCACTCTCCCGCGATGTCGCCTTCCTCATCCTGCGGCGGCGCTTCCGCCACCGCGGACGACCGGCGCCGCTTGCCCAGGCTCACGTTCACCGCGATGCGGTGCAGCCACGTCCCGAGCGAGCTGCGCGTCTGGAACTGCGGCAGGGCCTTCCACGCATTGATGAAGGTGTCCTGCGTGCAGTCCTGCGCCAGTTGCGGATCGCGGGTCATGCGCAAGCACAGCCCGTAGACCCGGCCGGCGTGCTCGCGGTACAGCCGCTCGAATGCCCGCGTGTCGCCCGCGGCGGCGCGCTGTACCAGCGCCCCCTCCCATTCGACCGGACCGCTCTGAACCTCGGCTTGCATCTGTCTTTTAGAGAAGGCGACGTGTCCTGCGGTTTAAAGGCATCGTCGCTCGACGGCAACACTTTTTGCCGGAACTGCCGCCCGGGAGGACACTCCTTATGTATAGGGCTATGGGGCATGCCGGGGGCCTGAAGGGAGGCTGTCGTGGGGAACTATATGGATGGCGCAAAGCGCTGGTGGCGTCCGAGCGGGGATACGCTCGAGGCCCTGACCGAGGTGCTCTCGCAACGCTGGCGCGCCGCAGCAAGCCTCAGTTCCAGGCGCCTGTGGCCGGCCGCCCGCCGGTGGCTGCGCTCGGATGGCCTGACGGGACGACGGCGCCGCCTCACCACCTGACCAGGGGCGGCAGGCTCATCAGGTAGGCCTCCGGATCGGCGTCGGTCTGGAAACCGAACTTCGTGCCCCGGTCGTAGACCAGGTTGAACTCCACATAGCGGCCGCGCTTGTAGAGCAGTCGTTCGCGCGCGGCTTCGTCGTAGGCTGAGTGCATGCGTCGGCCGACGAGCCGCGGGTAGACCTCGAGGAACGCCTCTCCCACCGCACGGACGAAGGCAAAGTCCGCCTGCGCATCCCCGCTCGCCAGATCATCGAAGAAGATCCCGCCCACACCACGGGGCTCCTGGCGATGCGGCAGATAGAAATAGCGGTCGCACCAGGCCTTGAACTGGGCGTAGGCATCGGCGCGATAGCCGTCGCAGGCGCGGCGCAGGGCGGCATGGAAGTCCGCCGTGTCCTCGGCAAAGGCGAACGTCGGGGTGAGATCCGAGCCACCGCCGAACCAGGCGCGGCTCGTCCTCAGGTAGCGCAGGTTCATGTGCACCGCGGGCACGTAGGGATTGACCATATGCGCCACGAGCGAGATGCCGCAGGCGCTGAAGTGCCCGTCGGACTCCTGCGCCCCGGCCACGTGCGCGCGCCCCTCGGTTGGCAGCACGCCCCATACATGGCTCACGTTGACCCCGACCTTCTCGAACACCGCACCGCGCAGCGCACGTGAGTCGCCGCCGCCATGCAGGCGATGCCCGGCGGGCTTGCTCCAGGGGCGGGAGGCAAAGCGCTGCTGTGGCTCGAGCGCCTCGAAGGCGGCGCAGATGCGCGCCTGCAGCTCGCGGAAGTAGGCAGCCGCCGCGTGCGTCAGGTCGTCAGCGCCGCTCATGCACGTAATCGACCAGGCGCGCCACGGCCTCCGGATCGGTGTCCGGCCAGATCCCGTGACCGAGGTTGAAGATGTGCCCGGGAGCAGTCCCGGCCTGCTCCAGCACCGCGTCCACGTGGCGGCGCAGCTCATGCGGAGCCGCGAAGAGCGCGGCCGGGTCGAGGTTGCCCTGCACCGCCTTGCCCGGGCCGAGAATGTCGCGCACCTGGCCGAGGGGGCTGCGCCAGTCGACGCCGATCACGTCGACGTCAAGCTCCGCCACCGCCGGCATGAGCGCAGACCCCTGGTTCAGGTAGTAAATGAGCGGCACGCCGGTGGCGCGCAGCGCCGCGACGGTACGCCGCACGGCCGCGAGCGCGAAACGCGTGAACTCCGGCGGCGCGAGCAGCCCCGCCCACGACTCAAACAGCATCAGCGCCTGCGCACCCGCAGCCGCCTGCGCGGCCAGGTAGGCGGCCATGGCGTCGGCGAGGTGCGTGAGCAGGCGCTGCGCCGTCTCAGGCTGCGCGTACAGGAACTGGCGCGCGGGCGCGAACTCCTTGGACGGGCGGCCGCACACCAGGTAGCACAACAGCGTGAAGGGCGCGCCGGCGAAGCCGATGAGCGGCACGCCGCGCGGCAGGCCGGCGCGCACCTGCCGGATGCTCTCGAGCACGAACGGCACGTCGCGCTGCGGCTCGAGCGTGGGCAGCGCGTCGATCTGCGCCTCGCTGCGCAGCGGCTCGCGCACCACCGGCCCGGGCTCGAAGCTCAGCTCGATGCCCATGCCCTGCAGCGGGGTCATGATGTCGCTGAAGAGGATGGCGGCATCGAGCGCGAAGCGCTTGAGCGGCTGCAGGGTGACTTCCGCCGCCAGCTCCGGCGTGCGCGTCAGTGCCTCGAAGTCCACCTTGGCGCGCAGCGCGCGGTACTCGGGCAGGTAGCGCCCGGCCTGGCGCATGATCCAGATCGGCCGGTGGGCCACCGGCTCGCGACGACAGGCCGCGAGGAACGCGCTGCCCTCGCGGCTCATGCGTGCAGCCAGCGCGCCACCTGCGGCGCGAAGTACGTGATGATCAGGTCGGCGCCGGCGCGCTTGATGCCGATGAGGCTCTCGATGACCGCGGCGCGCTCCTCGATCCAGCCGCGCTCGGCCGCCGCCTTGATCAGGCTGAACTCGCCGGACACCTGGTAGGCCACCACCGGCACCCGCACCGCCTCGCGCACCTGGCGGATGACATCGAGGTACGGCCCGGCGGGCTTGACCATGACGAGGTCAGCGCCCTCCTCGACATCCAGCAGCACCTCCCGCACCGCCTCGCGCGCGTTCGCCGGATCCATCTGGTAGGAGCGGCGATCGCCGAAGGCCGGCGCGGACTCGGCGGCCTCGCGGAACGGGCCGTAGAACGAGGACGCGTACTTGGCGGCGTAGGCCACGATCGGCGTTGCCGCCTTGCCGTGGCGATCGAGGAGCGCACGGATCGCAGCCACGCGGCCGTCCATCATGTCGCTGGGCGCTACCGCGTCCGCGCCGGCGCGCGCGTAGTTGAGCGCCACTTCGGCCAGCGTGCTCACCGAGCTGTCATTGTCGATCGTGCCCTCCTCGGTGACGTGACCGCAGTGGCCGTGGTCGGTGGCCCCGCACAGGCACACGTCCGCCCACACCAGCAGCTGCGGGCAGGCCTCCTTGATGGCGCTGATCGCCTGGGCCGCGAGCCCGGCGGGATCCACGGCGCTGCTGGCGCGCGCATCCTTGTGCTCCGGGGCGGCGAACAGCAGCACCGCGGGCACGCCGCTCGCGGCCACCTCGCGCGCGTGCCTGACTGCCTCGTCCACCGACAGCTGGAAGATGCCCGGCATGCTGGCCACGGCATGCCGCCGTGCACGCCCGGGCACGACGAACATCGGGTAGATCAGCGCCTGCGCCCGCAGGTGGGTCTCGCGCACCAGGCTGCGCCACTGCTCGGACTGGCGGGTGCGGCGCGCACGTACTTCGGGAAATCCCATGGCTATGATCTCGACTGCAGCAGACGATGGGTGGTGGCGGCCAGCCCCCCGAGGGTGGCGGTCGCGGCGATGACGCTGTGATGGCCGCGCTCGCTCAGCGCGCGCGCGGTGGTGCGGCCGATGGCGATGGCGGGCGCCTGCGCGAGCAGGCGCCCGAAATCCCTGGGCCCGAGCGCGGCGGCGAGTTCCTCGACCGCCGACGGACTGGCGAAGGTGACCGCGGCCACGGCGCTGCGCGCGATGCAGTCGCGACACGCCGCCACATCAAGCGTCGCAGCCTCGGTGCGGTAGGCCTGCACCTGCACCACCTCGGCGCCAAGCTGCCGCAGTCCGGTGGCGATGGTGGGCAGGGCGCGCGAGCTGGCCGGGTACAGCACCCGCAGCGGCACGCGGGAGGCAGTCACGGGAGCGGCGAAGGCCGCCACCAGCGCCGCGGCGCTGGCCTCCTCTGGTAACAGGTCCACCGGCCAGCCGCGCTGGCGCAGCACCTGCGCGGTCGAGGTGCCGATCGCGGCCACGCGCAGGCCCGGCACCGCCGCCGGCAGCTGCCCAAGCACCGCCGCCACGGCGTGGCGGCTCGCGAACACGATCCAGTTGAAGCGGCCGATGCCGGCGAGCGCCCGGGTCAGCTCGCCCGGGTCGGCCGGCGTCACGCGCACCGCCGGCCACAGCAGCACGCTCAGCCCCAGGCTCTTCAGCTCGCGGCCCAGGGGCCCGTCGGTGCCCTCCGCGCGCGTCACGACCACGGCGCCGGTGCTCATGGGGCCGGCACCGCGAGACGGCCGCGCTCCTGCGCGATCAGCTGCTGCGCGCCGCGGGCGAGCAGCTCGGCGGCCACGCGCTCCCCGAGCGCGATCGCATCCGGGATGCTCGCCGGCGCGGACCCCTGCGCCCGCAGCTCACGCGTGCCATCGAGCGAACACACGCTGGCCTGCAGGCGCAGCAGCCGCTCGGTGACGGTGGCGAGCGCGCCCAGCGGTACCTGGCAGCCGCCCTCGATGTGCCGGAGCAGCGCGCGCTCGGCGCTCACCGCGAGCCGGGCCTCGCGGTCATCCAGCGGCAGCAGCCACTTCAGCGTCGCCGCATCGGCACTGCGTGCGCACACGCCGATCACGCCCTGCGAGACCGCCGGCGCGAACAGCTCCGGCGCGAGGTACTCGCTCACCTGTGCCGTGAGTCCGAGCCGCACCACCCCGGCGGCCGCGAGGATGATGGCCTCGTAATCCCCGGCGCGCAGCCGCTCGATGCGCGTCGGTACGTTGCCGCGCAGCTCCAGGTGCTCCAGGTCCGGGCGCGCGCGGCGCAGGAAGGCGCGCCGCCGCAGGCTGCTGGTGCCGACCCGCGCTCCCGCGGGCAGCTGCAGCAGCCCGGTCCCGTCGCGCGTCAGCAGCACGTCCCGGGCATCGGCGCGCGCGAGAGTCGCGGCGAGCGTGACCCCGGGCTCGAGCTCGGTGGCCAGATCCTTGAGGCTGTGGACCGCCACATCGACCGTGCCCTCGAGGAGCGCCCGGTCGATCTCGCGGGTAAAGAAGGCGCGCCCGCCGGCCTGCCACAGCGGCACCTGCGTCTGCTGATCCCCGCTGGTGCGGATGTGCACCAGCTCCACCTGCGGGGCACGCGGCTGCGCCGCGAGCAGCGCCTGCACGTGCTGCGCCTGCCACAACGCGAGCGCCGAGGCGCGGGTGCCGATGCGCAAGGGCCGGGCGCTCACTCGACCCCGTCCTTGAGGAAGCGGTAGCCGACCCCCCAGACGGTGAGGAAGTGCCGCGGCCGCGCCGGGTCGCGCTCGAAGCGCTTGCGCAGACGCAGGATGAAGTTGTCGACCGTGCGCGTGGAGGGGAACACGTCGTAGCCCCACACCTTCTCCAGCAGGTCCTCGCGCGAGACGATCTCCCCGCTATGCTCGGCGAGCACCTTGAGGATCATCGCCTCCTTCTCGGTCAGCTCGTCGGTGGCGCCGTTCCAGGTACGGGCGCGGAAGGCGCGGAAGTCCACCTCGTTGCCGCCGAAGGCGAGCAGCGCCGTCGCGGGTGTGTCGGAGACGCTGCGATACCAGTCCCAGCGACGCAGGATCGCCCGCACGCGCAGCAACAGTTCCTTGAGGTGGAAGGGCTTGGCGAGGTAGTCATCACCCCCCGCCTCGAGCCCGCGCACCCGGTCGGCCGGGTCACCGCGCGCGGTGAGGAAGAGCACCGGGGTGTTGTTGCCCTGCTCGCGCAGCGCGCGGCACAGGGCGAAGCCGTCCATCTTAGGCAGCATCACATCGAGCACCACGAGCGCGCACGCGCAACTCTGCAGCCAGGTGAGTGCCTGTTCGGCATCGGGCGCCGTGCTCACCGCGTAGCCCTCGGCGCGCAGGTTCTCGGCCACGCCGGCAGCCAGGTGCGGATCGTCCTCGACCACGAGCACGTGCACCGCCGCGGCGCCGGTGCTCACGGGCGTGACTCCGCCACCGGCCAGGCGAGCACGAAGCGTGCGCCGCGTCCCGGGCCATCGCTGTGCGCGCTCACCCGCCCGTGTGCCAGCTCCATGAGGCGGCGCACGATGAAGAGCCCGAGGCCGGTGCCGTGTGCGCCGCCGCCGCGTACCGGCAGGCGCGTGAACTTCTGGAACAGCCGTCCCGCCTCGGCCGGTTCGAAGCCGACGCCACTATCCTCGACGGTGAGCTCGACCTCCGCCCCGAGGCGCTGGGCGCTGAGCGCGATGCGCCCGCGGCCGCCGGAGCCGAGCGCGGCGAGAGCGTTTTCGAGCACGTTGCGCACCACCACATCCAGAGCCAGCGGATCGCTGAGCACGGTCAGCTGCGGATCGATGCTGGCGCTGATGCTGACCTGTGCGCGCTGGGCACGCTCCTCGAGCTGCGTCAGCACGCGCGTGACCGCGGCCGCGAGCTGCAGCGGCTCGGACTTGAACTCCACGCGCCCGCGCTCGAGGCGCGCGCTCTCCAGGATCTGCGTCACCATGAGCTCCATGCGCGCCAGGTCTGCCAGCATGCGCTCGATGAGGATCTGCGCCTGGGCCGGCTCGGGCGCCCGCAACGCCAGCGTCTCGAGCGAGAGCTGCAGGCTGGCGAGGGGGGTCTTGAACTGGTGACTCACCAGCGCAAGAAAGCTGTCCTGCTCCTCGTGCACCAACGCCTCGGCGCGCAGCGCGCGGCCGATGACCGCGATGCACAGGCCGAGTGCGAGCAGGAAGAAGGAGCCCTCCCAAGCGTACTGGCGCTGCCGGCTGCGCTCCTCGTTGTCCAGCGCCGCGGCAACCTCGGGGGCGAGCCGCGCCTCACCGCCGCTGACACGGATCTGCGGCAACAGCCGCTGCACCTCGCGCGGATCGGTGCCGGCGCTGAGCAGGGCCGCGGCGGCGCGTGTCTGCTCCTCGTAGCCGGCGCGCGCAGCGGCGACGCTGGCGCGCGCGTAGCTGCGCTGGTCGATGAGCCACCACCCTACCTGCACGACCGACACCAGCACGAGCGCGAGCGTCGTCAGCTGGAACACGCGGCTCGCCTTCATGCGCACTCGCTCAGTGACTGCTGCAGGGCACTCGCGAAGCGCTCCAGGTCCGCGGACGTGTGCGCAAGCGAGAGGAAGCAGGCCTCGTAAGCGGAGGGCGGCAGGTACACCCCGCGCGCGAGCATCGCGTGGAAGAGCCGCGCAAAGCGGGCGCTCTCCAGCGCCGTCAGCGCGGCCGCGGTGCGTGGCGCACCTCCGCCGTGCAACGAGAGCCAGAAGAGCGAGCCCTGACGTACCCAATGCACGGGAAACGGGGCGCGTTCGAGGAGCGGACGCACCTGCGCCTCGAGCTCCGTGCCGCGGCTCTCCAGCTGCCGCCAGCCGTTGGTGCGCTCCAGCAGCGCAAGCGTTGCGAGTCCGGCCGCCATCGCCACGGGATTGCCGGAGAGCGTGCCGGCCTGGTAGGTGTCCCCCTCGGGCGCCAGGCGCGCCATGAGCGCGCGTGCCCCGCCGAAGGCCCCCACCGGCATGCCGCCGCCGATCACCTTGCCGAAGGTCGCAAGGTCGGGGGTGATCCCGGTGAGCTCGGCGGCGCCGCCGCGCGCCAGGCGAAAGCCCGAGATCACCTCATCGAAGATCAGCAGCGCGCCGTGCGCACGCGTCAATTCGCGCAAGCGCGCGAGAAACGCCGGGCGCTGCAGCAGCAGCCCGTGATTGGCGGGCACCGGCTCGATGATGAGGGCGGCAATGCGCGCGCCCTCACGCGCAAACAGACTTTCTGCGGCTGCCTCGTCATCGAGTGGCAGCACGCGGGTGCAGGCGGTGAAGGCCTGCGGCACCCCGGCCGATGAGGGACGGCCGAAGGTCGCCAGCCCCGAGCCGGCCGCCACCAGCAGGTGATCGGCATGGCCGTGATAGCAACCGGCGAACTTGACGATCAGCTCGCGCCCGGTGCAGGCGCGCGCCACGCGGATCGCACTCATCACCGCCTCGGTGCCGGAGGAGACGAAGCGCACCTGCTCAAGCCCGGGGTAGGCGCCGACCACGCGCTCGGCCAGCTCGACCTCCCCGGCGCACGGGGCGCCGAAGGTCAGCCCGTGCTTGAGCGCCTCGCCCACCGCGGCGAGCACCTCCGGGTGCGCGTGGCCGGCGATCAGCGGCCCCCACGAGCCCACCAGGTCCAGATAGGCGCGCCCGTCGGCATCGAACACCTCGGCGCCTGCGCCGCGCGCGATGAACAGCGGCGTGCCGCCGACGGCACGGAAGGCGCGCACCGGTGAGCTGACGCCCCCGGGAATGACCCGGCAGGCCCGCGCATAGAGCGCGGCCGAGCGCGGCTGCGCGCCGGGGGTTTCGGTGGGGGTCGCTTCGGTCATGTCTCTTCCGTGTCGCTGCGGGCGCGGCCGCTGCGCGCAGCCGCAAAGAAGGCTTCCAGGACGCTCGGGTCGGCGTACGGGGCGGCGGCGCGCAGGCCGGCGAGCGGCAGGTGCGCCAGGCGCCGCGCGAGCATCGAGCCGAGCCGTTGTAGCTGGCCACGCTGCTCATCATCCAGCGTGCGCAGCTCGTGGGCCAGAGCCCGGCTCACCTCTGCGGCCGCGATCGCCTCGAAGGCCTCGCGCAGGTGCGCCAGGTGGGGGCCGAAGGCGCGGGCGGCGAGCTCACTGCGCAGATGGGTCAGTCGTTCATCGATCGCGGCACGCACGGGCGCCAGGCGCATGAGCTCGCTCAGCCGCCGTTTCTGGGCGGCCTCGATGAGGTCGTCCATGCCGATGCGCGTGAGGCCCAGGCGTTTCGCTGCCTGCGGCTCGATGTTGGGCGGCACGCCGAAGTCGATCAGCAGCGGGCGCCGCCCGAGTGCCAGGCGCCGCAGCACCGCTTCCTCGAGCACCGGCGCACCGCCACCGGTGGCGAGCACGACGGCCTGCACTTCCGGAGGCGCACGCCGGAAGTCCTCGAGCGAGAGCATCGCGCCGTCCACGGCCTGCGCGAGCTCCGCCGCCGCCTCCGGTGAGCGGTTGACGACCAGAAGCCGCGCCCGCCCCTTCAGTTGCGTCGCGCAGCGGCGCGTCATCGGTGATACGCCCACGAGGGCCACCGGCAGCTGGTGTCCGTCCAGATGGCGCACCACCTGCTCGGCGGCGAGATCCCCCAGCGAGGGCGCGCGCACACCGCCGACGAGGCGCTGCACACGACGCGCCATGGCGAGTGCCTCAGCCATGAGACGGTCGAGCACCGGCCCGCAGGTGTGCGCGCCACGGGCTTCTTCCCAGGCGCCCCGCAACTGTGCAGCGATCTCCTGCTCCCCGGTCTGCGCGGAGTCGAGTCCGCAGGCGAGCAGCAGCAGGTGCTCCACCGCTGCCTCCCCGGTCCAGGCGCGCAGCAGGCGCGCGGCTTCGCCGTCGGCCGGCTCACGCCCGGTGAGCGCGCGGAATACCTCGAGCCGCGCATCGCCGGCCGGCTGATGATCCTCGTTGGCGAAGAGGATCTCGACGCGGTTGCAGGTCCCGACGTAGAGGACCTCGGCGGCTCCGAGGCGCTCGCGCAGCCCCTGGAGCCGCATCCCCACCTCAGCACGCGGGAGGGCGAAGCGCGCCACGTCCTCCACGCCCGCGTGCCGATAGGACAGGCCCACCACGCCGATCTGGTGCATGGGCTAGCTTAGCCGCCGCGGGGCCCGATAAATGTCACCAAATGGTCACAGCCCCGAGACGCACGGCGCACCAGCGCCCCTGCCTGTCCCACTGCCCGCTTGCGCTCGGGCTCACCGTGCGTGCAAGGTGTGCGCCGGTGCAACTTCCAACAGGCCCCGCCCGTGGCACGTGCCCTGAGTCATTCGCTCCTCGTTCTCCTGTGCATGCTCTGCGCGGCCACCGCCGGGGCCGCGACGCCGGCGCGCCCGCGGGCGCGCGACCTCGGGGTGCCCTTCGACGGCAACCCGGGACCGCTCAATGCCATCACCGACGTGGCCGGTGTGCTCGTCGGCCATACCACCCTCATCAGCGGCAGCGGCAAGCTCGTGGTCGGCAAGGGGCCGGTGCGCACTGGGGTGACCGCCGTGCTGCCGCGCCGCGATGCCATCCAGCGCTTCTCCTTCGCGGGATACTTCTCGCAGAACGGCAACGGGGAGATGACCGGCACCAACTGGGTGGAGGAATCCGGCTTCCTCGAGGGACCGGTGATGATCACCAACACACACAGCGTCGGGGTGGTGCGCGATGCGGTCATCGCCTGGCGCGTGGCCCACGGACCGGCCGATGACACCGGCGCCTGGTGGTCGCTCCCCGTGGTGGCGGAGACCTGGGACGGTTGGCTGAATGACATCAACGGCTTTCACGTCAAGCCCGAGCACGTGTTCGCGGCGCTCGAGCACGCGCATGGCGGCCCCGTTGAGGAAGGCAACGTGGGCGGCGGCACGGGCATGATCTGCAACGGTTACAAGGGCGGAATCGGTACGTCCTCGCGACATCTCGAGGCCAAGGACGGCGGTTATACCGTCGGCGTCCTGGTGCAGTGCAATTACGGCCGGCGCGCCAACCTGCGCATCGCCGGCATCCCGGTCGGACGGGAGATCTTCGGCGAGGATCCATACGCCTTCGTCCCCTCCGACATCGCCGAGCGCGGCTCGATCATCGTCGTGGTGGCGACCGATGCACCGCTCTTGCCGCACCAGTTGAAGCGCGTCGCACGCCGCGTCACCCTGGGTTTGGGGCGCGACGGCAGCACCTCGGGCAACGGCTCCGGCGACATCTTCATCGCCTTTACCACCGGTAACCCGGAAGCGAGCAACATCGATCACTTGCAAAGCGTGCTCATGGTGCCGAACGATCTGCTCGATCCGCTGTTCACCGCCACCGTGCAAGCGACCGAAGAGGCGATCATCAACGCCATGGTGGCCGCCGAGGACATGACCGGTGCCGACAACCACCACGTGACGGCGCTCTCGCACGAAAAGCTGCGCGAGGTGCTCGCGCGCCACGACCGGCTGGTGCAGCCAGCGACGAAGTGAGGGCGGGGGGCCCGTGTGCGTCACGGTGCGAGAAGGCTCGGTCAGCTTAGGGCGGGAAGTTCAACTGCCGCTCGAGCGCCTTGAATGCCGGCTCGTTGCGCAGCGGGTCGAGTTCCCAGGAAGTTCTCCACAGCTGTAAGTCCGCCCCGCGATCTCGCACCGCTTTCGCCAGGGCCTGCAGTGCCTCGTCCTTGCGGCCCCACTGCGCCAGGACCATCGCGTACTCCACGCCTACCCCTGCCTCGCCTCCCGAGACGGCTTTGAACTGCGCCAGTTCAGTCGCCGCCTCCGCCCGTCGCCCCAGTTGGTACTCAGCGAGCGCCAGGATCTGGTGCCCGGCGCTCGGCGAGAGCGACCGGCCGAGCTGCCAGGCTTGCTCCGCGCTGCCCTGAGCGAGCAGCACCCTCGCAATCTGAACCTTGGTCCATTCAGACCTCGGATCGAGCATTTCGGCCTGCCGCAATGCCGCGAGTGCCTGATCGTACTGGCGCAGGCTCAGCAAGGTGAATCCCAGGTCACCGTGCACACTTGCGTTGTGGGGATCGAGACTCACCGCCCGATAGGAGGCCCGCAGTGCGGGCTCAGCGCGGCCGAGCATCGCGGCGAAGTTGCCGTAAGCCCGCTGCACCTCGCTACTTCCGGGCTCCAACGCCAGGGCACGATCATATTCGGGTGCTGCGGCGCTGAAGTCCATCATCGCCAAGCCGAGCACACCGCCAAGAGCTAGATGTGCGACGCCCAGCTCAGGTGCGAGCGCCACGGCTTGTTCGGCCGCGGCGCGTGCCCGGGCGGCATTGGCGAGCGCTTCGCTCTGATCCGCGAAGTGAAACCCCAGCGCGACCAACGTCTGCGACTTCCCGACAAAGGCCAGCGCATAGTTCGGGTCGCGCTCGATGGCCCGGTCGAAATGCGCCAGCGCCTGCCGCAGCAGATCGTCCTTCGACACGTTCCAGTTCGACTCGGCCAGCAGTTCCTGGCCGCGCAGGTAGGCATCAAGGGCCTCCGGATCCGTAGTGCGCCCCAGCTGAATGCGAGTCTGCGCGTCACCGGCGAGTCTCAATTCCAGCTCCTGGGCCACGGTGGTCGCGACGTCAGCCTGGACCTTGAGAATGTCAGTGAGGTCACGGTCGTAGGTCTGGGACCACATGTGAAATCCGGTCAATCCGTTGACCAGCTGTGCGGTGATCCGTACCCGGTGGCCGGCACGACGGACGCTGCCCTCGAGGATCGCACCCACATTCAGGCTGCGGGCGATCGCCGAGGCACTGAGATTCTGGCCGCGAAACGAGAATGACGAGGTCCGCGCCGCGACCTGAAGCTCTGAAAGCCGGGCCAGTGAGTTCAGCAGTTCCTCGGTGATCCCGTCGGAGAAATAGTCCTGCTGCGGATCACCGCTCATGTTCAGGAAAGGGAGCACGGCGATTGAATGTGCCGGGGGAGCAAAGCCAGGCGCCGCAGTGACTCGGGAGCTCGCGGCGGAACCGGGTGGCGCCTCGCTCGCTGCACGGAACGGCGAGCGTGCGGTGAACCACATTACCGTTCCACCCGCCAGCAGCAGGGCGATCAGGATGAAGAGCTCAGGCCGGCTGACGCGTTGCCGCGCACGATGGCCGTGGAACCAGGCGAGAGTCAGGGCAATGGGAAAGCCGAGCGTGAGGACCAGCAGAGTTGCTCGTGGAACCGAGGTCGGCAACTCGAGCGTCTCCCGCAGCAGCTGTGAAGCGTGGAGGGCCGCGTAGCCGAAGGCGACGTACGCCAGTGACCACTCGACCAGCTTGTGCCGCTTGATCCGGTCCCAGACGGAGTCGGCGACACCCTGACCAGAGCGCCCCAACAGAGGCCTTGGCGGTTCCGCCGGGGCGCCCTGCTGCGGTGCACTTTCTTCTGACATGCCCACGAGTCGTGATGCCCGCAGTCGATCGCGTGGCTGGAGCATGCCGCCAATGCCACGCTCGCGCAAACGGCCCGCTGGTGCCAGCGCCGAGCGCGCCAAGCCGTGACCAGGCGCTGGTCATCTGGGCCGCAGCCGCGCTTGCCGGCGCTCTGCGGACACTCAAGAATGCGGACGCCGGCACGAGCTCATCTTCGCAGCTCAACCAAAGGCTGGGTGCCTCATGCAAAGACGCGGTCTCCTGTCCCGCCTCCTGGCGATGCCCGTGCTGGGCGGCGTGGCTGTCGCAGCGGCTGCCGAGGAGCCGAAGAAATCCCTCAAGATCATGATGAAGAGCGCCTGGGGCTCGGACGACCCGACCAAGGCCGCATTTCCCTTCCTTCACGGCCACGCTCTCGCCGAAGCGGGGCACGAGGTGAGGATCTTCCTTCTCGGGGAAGCCGTATCACTCATGCGCCTGTCCGTGGCAAAGGCCGTCGTTCCGGTCGGATGGCCACCGCTCTCGGAAGCGCTCGAGAAGGTCGTCGCCAAGAAGATCCCGATCTACGCCTGTGGAGCCTGCAGCCGGGCCCGCGGCGTCGGAGAGTCGGATCTTGCGAACTGGAACGCCCAGTTCGGTAACCCGGCCATCTTCGTGTCGCTCGTCGAGTGGGCCGAGCGGGTGATCACCGAGTAGACCGCCGGTTTCAGCCGGACCGGCAGCGCCGGAATCAGTCCGCCGAGCTTGAGCCGCGCCGAGAGAATCTGGAGCGGGTGATGGGAATCGAACCCACGTTAGCAGCTTGGGAAGCTGCAGTTCTACCATTGAACTACACCCGCGCGAGCGTTTGATTCTATTCACCTTCCCGATGGGCAGGCAACCGCTACCGCGGTGCGGCATGACGCATGCGCGCGCTGCCTTGCCCACGTCCCAACGTTCCACACTTCATTACAACATTGGTGCGCTGCGTGAGTCGCTGCCGCTCTTTCTCACGCAACTGCCCGCCCTGACTCATCTTCGCGCCTCGCTGGTACGCGCGAGCGCACGCCCGGCCTCCAGGAGCTGACTCGTGTTCGCATCTGCCGATACGCCCCACGGGAACGGCGCTATCATCGAGGGCACGCGGGGTCTTGCGCAGACTCGCATCAACTAACAACTAATTCATTCGGGGAGAAATCATGACTCGCACAAAGCTCGGGCGGGCATGCGCCGCGATAGCGCTCAGCCTCGGCCTTTGCAGTGCTGGTGCGGCCGAGGAGACCATGAGCACGCAGCACAACGTATCGCACTGGGTGGCCAGCGCCCAGCGTCTGGGCGCCGCACCAGATGCGCAGCGCGTCTCGGTCACGCTGTTCCTAAGCTTCCGCAACCAGGACACCCTCAAAAACCTGATCGACGCGCAGTCCTCGCCCGGCAGCGCGCAGTACGGCCGCTACCTGACGCCGCAGCAATTCCGGGCACAGTTCGCGCCGGATGCCACCGACGTGGCGCGCGTGCAGCGCACGCTGCGTCAGCTCGGTTTCACCATCGAGGCGACCCCCAAGAGCGGCCTGTTCGTCGAGGCGAGCGGCACGGTGGCCCAGGTAAAGGCGGCCTTCGCAGTCTCGCAGGACCTGTATGCCTACAAGGGCCGCACGCTGCGCGCCAACGTGGAGAGTCCGCGCGTGCCGCGGGAGATCGCCGACGTCGTCACCTTCGTCGCGGGGCTCGACGACACCGCAGCGCTGCGCAGGCCGAACCACGTGCACCTCGAGCGCAACGCCGCCGTGCGTGCGGCCGCCCATGCCGGGGTGAGCCCGGGCGCCCCGCCACCGGTGTCCGCGGCGCTCAACAGCCCGGTGTGCAGCACGTACTGGAGTGATCACCAGGCCAAGCTCTCCACCGCGCCGGGACTGTACCCGCAGACGCTGCCGTGGCTGATCTGCGGCTATACGCCGCAGCAGCTGCGCGCCGCCTACGGCGCCGACCAGGTCTCCCAGGATGGCAGCGGCGTGCGCGTCGGCATCGTCGACGTGTATGCCTCCCCCACCATCAAGCAGGACGTGAATCACTACTCGAAGAACCACGGCCTGCCCAAGCTCACCTATCTCAACTTCCAGCAGCTGGTGCCACCCGGCCTGTTCAACGTGCCGGCCGATGATCCGTGCGGCCCGCAGGGCTGGTACGAGGAGGAGACCCTCGACGTGGAGGCCGTGCACTCGATGGCGCCGGGCGCCTTCATCCTCTTCGGTGGCATCACCTGCACCGATCCCGGCAACGCCGCGCTCTACGACATGATCGACAACCACCTGGCCGACATCGTCACCAACAGCTACGGCTACGATGGCGAGGCGCTGCCCGCGGACTTCATCGCCGCCGAGAACCAGTTCTTCATGCAGGCAGCGGCCGAGGGGATGAGCATCCTCTTCTCGAGCGGGGATGACGGCGATCTCATCATCGACGGCACCGGCATCGCCTCGGGCTCCTGGGAAGCGACCAGTCCCTACGTGACCGCGGTGGGCGGCACGAGCCTCGCGCTCCTGAACGCCGCGGGCGACAAGCAGGAGTGGGGCTGGGGCACTTACCGCGCCTACCTCAACGATGCGCTCGTGGCGAAGAACGGCAAGAGCATCACCACCAGCGGCGTGGCGCTGCCGTTCGCCTTCTACGGCGGCTCGGGCGGCGGACCGAGCCTGGTCATGCTCGCGCCCCCCTACCAGGCCGACGTGCCCTACTCGATGTCCGGCTACACCACGCTGGCAGACGGCACCCTCGTCCCTCTGGAGGCACCGCACCGCGTGACCCCCGACATCTCCATGGTGGGCGACCCGTACACCGGCTTCCTCTACGGGGAGACCTACACCATCGCCGGCGACCCGATCTCGGATGACGGCTGCGTGCCGCTCACGACGACTACCGAGTACTGCGAGGAGAGCATCGGCGGCACGAGCCTGTCCTCGCCGCTGTTTGCCGGCGTGCTGGCCCTGATCGACCAGGCGCGTTTTGCGCAGCGCAAGAGCGCAGTGGGACTCGCGAACCCGGCGCTCTACAGCTTCAATACCGGCAACGTGGACAAGAACACCGCGCCCGTCATCAACGTGAAGAAGCCGACGGCGCCGACCGCGGTGCTGCGTGGTTACCAGGGCGACAACACCCGGGTGCGCGTAGTGACCATGAACTCGCGTCCCAACGGCAAGGACACCGCGGTGATCGAGGGCGTCGACAGCTCCTATGTCGCCGCCGCAGGCTATGACGAGATCACCGGGCTCGGCACGCCCAACGTGCCGGCGCTGATCGAGGCATTCCGCCACTTCTGAGGTAGGCTCACCTACCCCCGGGGCACGCCAGCGGCGTCCCCGGGGGTGGCTGCGGTGGGCCAGTTCGCCGCATTTGCCGCCTGAGGAGTCTCATGACTGCCGATGACCTGATCGAGATGGAACAGATCAAGCGGGTCAAGTACCGCTACCTGCGCGCCATGGACACCGCCGACCATGCGCTGCTCGCCACGCTCTTCACCCCGGATGTGAGCGCACGCTTTGTCGGGGGCAGCTACGACGTCAGCGTCGAGGGGCGCGCGCAGCTGCTGGAGTACCTCGCGGTCTCGGCCAACGCCGACGTCGTGGTCAACCACAACTGCCACCACCCGGAGATCGACCTCACCGCCGCCGATGCGGCCGAGGGCCTGTGGTACCTGCAGGACTGGTATTACAACCGGCGCGACCGCCGCATCGTGCGCGGCGCCTCCTTTTACCGCGACCGCTACCAGAAGATCGCGGGGGCCTGGCTCATCCGGCACACCGGCTACGAGCGCGTGTTCGAGATCGTCGAAAACGACGTGCCGCCAATCAACTTCACGGCCAACGTGCTCGGCAGCCGCGGCCGGCGCACGGGCTGACCCCCGCCAACACCGCGGTCTGCGGCGCGGCCGCTATGGATTCGCGCGGCTGGCTGGGTATAGAGTGCCGGAGCTGCTTTGTGCCTGGCTGCGCGGCGTGCCCGCAGGCCTGGAGAGCAACACGGCGGGGGATCCATGGCCACAGCGGTACTGGTGCAGCGCCATCCCATCATCTGGCGGGACCCGCCGCCCTGGCCGTTCCTGTGGCGTGGCCTGCTGCCCCTGGCTGCGCTCGGCATCGTGACGCTCTACGCCCTCGGACCGCTCGCCCGCTATGGCGTGCAGGCCGAGGTCGAGGGTGAGCTGCGCGCGCAACTCAACGCCGCCGGCTTCAGCTGGGTAACGCTCGCCGTCTCGGGACAGAGCGTGCACCTGTCGGGAACCGAGCCCGAGGCCGGGGCCGGGAGCCGCGCGCTGGAACTGGCGCGCAGCGCGACCTGCCCCACCTGGCTCGGGCGCCATCGCTGCGCCACGAGCGTCGCGGGCACGTTCCAGCCGCCACCACCCCCCTCGCCCGCGGCCGTCCCGGACGAGACCGCGGCGCCACCATATCCGGCGCCGCTCGCCGCACCCATGACCCGTGAGGGCTGCGAGCATGCCTTCGCAAGCCTGCTCGCGAGCGAGCAGGTCGAGTTCGCCAGCGGCAGCGCACGCATCGACCCGCGCAGCAACGCGCTGCTGGATCAGCTGGCACGCCAGGCGCGCGGCTGCCCGGGCAAAATCCGCATCGAGGGCTACACCGACACCGTCGGTCGCGGCCGGGTGAACCAGCGGCTGAGCAACGAGCGCGCGCAGGCCGTGCGCGCCGCGCTGGTCGCGCGCGGCATCCCCTCCCAGCGGCTGAGCGCCAAGGGCTACGGGGCGCGGCGCGCCATCGCCCCGAACGACACCGAGGCCGGACGCGCACGCAACCGGCGCATCGAGCTGCATATCATCTCCACCAAGTAGGAGCCGGCATGGGCTTTCTCCTGATCAAGATCCTGGGGCTGCTGGTCATCGCCGCGGCCTGCGGTGCGGGCGCCGCCTACTGGTGGTTCCGCCGTCACTACGAGGACGTGACGCCTGAGTACCTCAAGGCGCGCGAGGAGCTGCTGCTGTGGCGCGAGGGCTTCGAGGAGCGCCTCGCGGCCCGACCCGCGGTCAACCTCGAGCCCGTGGCGCAGCAGCTGGCCGCGGTGCACGCCGCGGTGAGCGACATCGAGCTGCCACCGACCGACCTTGCGCCGCTGCAGGGGCAGCTGGAGGCGCTCGCCGAGCGCGTGGCGCAGCTGCGCATCCCGGAGGCCACGGACCTGAGCGCCACCAACGCCCGCCTCATGGCCATCGAGCACGCGCTGTTCCCGCTGCAGACGCGCCTCGATGAGCTCACCGCCGCCGTGCGCGCGCTGCGCGCGCCGCAGGAGGACGCGCAGGCACCCGCGCAGGCCGCAGCCGGCAGCGAGTCGGCGCCCGAGCTGCTCGCGGAGCCGCCGGCCGGGGCCGCCGCCGCGCGCAACCTGCTCGCCGCTCCTGTGCACGGGGAGCCCGATGACCTCACCCGCATCAAGGGCGTGCCCAGCGTGCTGGCGCAGACCCTGCACAGGGTCGGCGTGTTCTACTTCTGGCAGATCGCGGAATGGTCGCCCGAGGAGGCGCGCTACGTCGACAGCCAGCTCGAGGACTTTCAGGGCGGTGTAGAGCGCGACCAGTGGGTGGACCAGGCGGGCGAGCTCGCCGCGGAGCCCACGGCCGCGCCGCGCCCGACCGAGCACTGAAACCCGCACCGCTGCGGCGAGGGCGTGCCCGGCGCCCGATATAATGAGCGTCGGTGCTCCCACTGAAGCCTGTACGCGCATGAACTCCCCGGCCACGCCGCGCAACGTATGCGTGTACTGCGCCTCGAGCCGCAGCGCGCACCCGGACTACCGCGATGCGGCCCGCCGTCTGGGGCGCGTGCTCGCCCAGGCCGGCATCGGCGTGGTGTACGGGGGCGGTGCGGTCGGCTCCATGGGTGCGCTCGCCGACGGAGTGCTGGCCGCCGGCGGGCGCGTCATCGGCGTGCTGCCGCAGTTCATGGCCGAGCTCGAGTGGGGTCACCCGGGGCTCACCGAGCTGCAGCTGGTCGAGGACCTGCGGACCCGCAAGCACGCCATGCTGACCCTGAGTGAGGCGGCGGTGGCGCTGCCGGGTGGCTCGGGCACGCTCGAGGAGCTGCTCGAGGCGATCACGCTCAAGCGCCTCGGGCTGTACGTGAACCCCATCGTACTGATCAACACACGCGGTTTCTTCAACCCCCTGGTGCGGCTGCTCGAGCACGCGGTGGCGGAGCGCTTCATGGACGAGCGCCACCTCAGCATGTGGCAGCTGGTGGATACGCCCGAGGAAGTGCCCGCGGCGCTCGAGCGCGCGCCGCCCTGGTCGAGCGAGGCGCGCGCTTTCGCGGCAGTCTGAAGCGCGCCCTACGCCTTACGCGCGGCCGCCAGGTCGAACGGCAGGGAGCGCAGCCGCAACCCGCTCGCCGCGTACACCGCGTTGGCGACCGCCGGGGCGATCGGCGGCGTGCCGGGCTCGCCGACGCCGCTCGGGGCGTTAGTCGAGGGCACGATGTGCACCTCGATCGACTTCGGCATCTCGTTGATGCGCAGCACCTGGTACTGGTGGAAGTTCGTCTGGTCCACGCGCCCGTCGGTCAGCGTGATCGCACCATGCAGCGCCGCCGAGAGGCCGTAGCCGATCCCGCTCTGCATCTGCGCGCGCACGACATCGGGGGTCACCGCGACGCCGCAGTCCACGGCGCACACCACGCGCTCGACGCTGATCTTGTCATCGCGCACCGTGACCTCGGCGACCTGCGCCACGACGCTGCCGAAGGACTCATGCAGCGCCACCCCGCGGCCGCGTCCCTGGCCGGCGGCGAAGGGCCGGCCCCAGCCGGCCTGCTCGGCCGCGAGGCGCAGCACCGCCGCGTGGCGCGGGCGCCGGGCGAGGTGCGCGAGGCGGAAGGCCACGGGATCCATTCCGGCCGCCCGCGCCAGCTCGTCCATGATCACTTCCTTGGAGAAGGCCATGTGCGTGTTGCCGACCGAGCGCCACCACAGCACCGGCACGCCCACCTTGGGCGCGGTCCAGGAGACGTCGGTGTGCGCGAGCTCGTACTGCTCGGGGGCGCTGCCCTCGACCGCGGTCGGATCGATGCCATGCTTGAGCATCGCCTGCATCGGCGTGCCGGCGAGGATCGACTGCCCGACCACGCGTTGCCGGTAATAGACGCCGCCGTCGCGGCCGATGCCGGCGCTGATGCGGTGGTAGTTGAGCGGCCGGTACTTGCCGCCGGTGATGTCGTCCTCGCGCGTCCAGATGAGGCGCACGGGGTACTTGCCGCCGGTGGCCTTGGCGATCGCGGCGACCTCGACGATGTAGTCGGATTCCGGATTGGCCCGGCGCCCGAAGGTGCCGCCGGCGGCCAGCGTGTGGATCTGCACCTGCTCGGGCTTCAGGCCCAGCACCGCGGCCGCGTTCATCTGGTCGAAGGTCTGGAACTGGCAGCCGGCCCAGATCTCGCACTGACCCGGGCCGAGGCGACAGACCGCCGTGAGCGGCTCCATCGGCGCGTGCGCCAGGTAGGGGAAGGTGAACTCCGCCTCGATGCGGTGCTGCGCGTGCGCCAGCGCCGCCTGAACGTCACCGGAGTGCTGCGCGGTGAGCGCGTCGCTCCCGCGCGCGAGTGCAGCGTACTCCTTGAGCAGCTCGCGCGTGCCGCGCTTCTCGGCCTGGGTCTCATCCCAGCTGACCTCGAGCGCCTCGCGACCCTTGCGTGCGGCGTACATATCGCGCGCCACGACCGCGACGCCGCGCGGGATCTGCACCACGTCGACGACGCCCGCGACGGCGCGCGCCTTGCCGGCATCGAAGCTCTGCACCCGGCCGCCGAAGCGCGGCGGGCGCATGACCACCGCGGTCATCATGCCCGGTAGCCGCACGTCGATCGCGAACTGCTGCTGCCCGCGGGACTTCGCCGGGGCGTCCAGGCGCGGCAGCCGCGGCGCGGCCGCGCCGATCAGCCGGAATGCGGCGGGCTCCTTGAGCGCCACGTCCTGCGGCACCGCCTGCTGCGCGGCCAGGCCCGCCAGCTCGCCGAAGCGCGCCTGCCGCCCCGTGCGGGCGTGCGCGAGCACGCCCTCCTGCACCGTGATCTCCTGCGCCGGCACGCCCCAGGAGCGCGCCGCCGCCGCCACCAGCATGGCTCGCGCGCTGGCGCCCGCGCGGCGCAGCTGCTGCCAGGAGTTGGCGACCGCGGTCGAGCCGCCGGTACCCTGCACGCTCCCCTTCGGGTCGAAGGCGAAGTTGCCATACAGCGGCACCTGGGCGGGCGCGCTCTCGACGCGCATCTGGCTCCAGCGGGCATCGAGCTCCTCGGCGACGATGGCCGGCAGCCCGGTCCACACCCCCTGCCCCGCCTCGAGGTGCTTGCACATGACGGTGACCGTGTCGTCGGCAGCGATGCGCACGAACGGCACGGCGAGCCCGGCCGCGGCCGCGCCAGCGGCGTTGCCGCTGCCACCGCCCGGCGCACAGCCTGGCAGGAGCACGCCGAGCGTGAGCCCCGAGCCGGCGAGCGTCGTGAGCCTCAGGAACTGGCGGCGCGTGAGCTGCGGGCTCGACCGGCCGAAGGCGGCGGCGGCGGCGTCGAGGTGGCGCGGGTACATCGAGGGACTCCTGGCGAACTCAGCCGGACTTCGTGGCCGGCGCGAGCGCCGCGGCGGCCTGGTGGATGGCGGCGCGGATGCGTACGTACGTGGCGCAGCGGCAGATGTTGCCGCTCATCGCCGCATCGATCTCGGCATCACTCGGGGCCGGGTTGCCGCTCAGCAGGGCCGCCGCCGACATGATCTGTCCGCTCTGGCAGTAGCCGCACTGCGGCACGTCGAGCGCGATCCAGGCCTCCTGCGTGGCCCGGCCCGCGGCCCCGCCCAACCCCTCGATGGTGGTGACCGTGCGTCCCTGCGCGGCGGAGACCGGCGTGACGCACGAGCGGGTGGCCTGCCCGTCCAGGTGCACGGTGCACGCGCCGCACAGCGCCATGCCGCAGCCGAACTTGGTGCCGGTGAGCTCGAGGTGATCGCGCAGCGCCCACAGCAGCGGCATGTCCGGCGGCACGTCGAGCTCGCGCTCCGCGCCGTTGACGCTCAGCTTCACGGGCATCTCAAGACTCCTCGGCGCTGCGCCAGCCAGCGTGCATTCTTCGCGTGCACGCTGCGGCAGTGCCATCTCCCCTTGGAGGGAGCGGCGCCGCGGCCGGCCACGTGCAGCGATGCAGGCGGTGCTGCGGGGCAGCCTACTGCGAGGTCGCGTCGATGAAGCTGTCCAGGTCGCGCTTCATCTTGGCGATCGAGGGCGGATGCACGTACATCATGTGCCCGGCCTCGTAGTACTTCATCGAGATGCGCGCCCCGATCTGCGGCGGCACGCCGAGGTGGTTCATCACGTACTCGGTGGCCGAGAACGGCGTCGCCAGATCGTAGTAGCCGTTCAGCACCAGCACCTTCAGGTTCGCGTCCTTGATGAGCGCCTCGGCCAGGTCCACCCCCGTGTTGACCACCGGCTGCTCGCCGTGGGCGGTCTTGTGCGGCCAGCGCCACTTGTCGCCGATCGCGAAGTTGGTGGTGCGGTAGGTCGCCCCCTGACCGAACTTGAGCTCGCCGTGGTAGTAGTCGAGGAAGGTGGCCGCATAGGCGGCGCTGATCGCCGAGGACTGCGGGTCGTAGTCGGTCTGCTTCTCCAGCGGATCCCAGGTGGGCCCGACAAAGCGCCCGTCGAGCCGGCCGACGGTCTTGCGCTGCCCCTTGAGCAGCTCGTGCGCGAAGGCGTTCTCGGAGACGCGCAGGTTGGCCGCCTTCAGGTAGTCGACCGGGAGTCCCATGTAGTCGTGCAGCTTCTGCGCCACCGCGTCGCGCTCCTCCTCGGGCAGCGCGTCGCCCTTGGCGAGCGCGCTGGCATAGGGACCGGCGGCGTAGGCGCGCACCTCGGTGAGGAAGGGCTCGAGGGTGGCCGGCTGGTTGGCCACCATGTGGTGGTACCACGCGACCGCGGCGAAGCCGGCCAGGTACACCGAGTAGGGCCGGTCGTTGCCGGCGATCTCGGCGAAGATGGCCTCGATGTCGGTCGCCACCGAGACCAGGATCAGGCCATTGAAGGCGAAGTTGTGCTTGCCGCGCAGGTAGTTGACCACGCCCGCCCCGCGCGTGGTGCCATAGCTCTCGCCCAGCAGGTACTTCGGGGAGCTCCAGCGGGCATTATCGCTCACGTACTGCGCGATGAAGCGACTCACTGACTCGATGTCCGGGTCGACCGCCCAGAACTCATCGTCCTTGTGGTCGCATACCGCACGGCTGATGCCCGTGCCCACCGGGTCGATCATCACCAGGTCGCTCTTGTCCAGCAGGCTGAACTCGTTGTCGACCGTGCGGTAGGGTCCGGCCGGCGTCGGGTTGGGGTCCGAGACCACGACGCGCTTGGGTCCGAGCACGCCCATGTGCAGCCACAGCGAGGAGGAGCCGGGGCCGCCGTTGAAGGCGAAGGTGATGGGGCGCGTGCCGCTCTTCACGCCCGCGCGGGTGTAGGCCACGTAGCCCATGTTGGCCATGGGCTTGTCCTCGTCGTCGCGGATGACCAGCGTGCCGGCGGTCGCGGTGTAGTCGATGGCCTTGCCGGCCATGCTGATGCGGTGCTGGGTGACGGAGCTCTCCGCCTTCGGCAGCCGCAGCCACTGCTCCTTCTTGTCCCCCTTGATGTCGATGCGGCACAGCTGCATCGCCTGCGCCGCGGAGACCGCCCCCGCTTCCGGTGACTTGGCCTCCTGTGCCTGAGCCAGGGTGGCAACGGCACACAGGCACAGCGCCGTCCATCCGCACATGAGCTTCGACATCGGTTTTTCCTTCGCGAGGGCTGGAACCGCGCCGGCTTATAGCACGGTGGCGGGCAGCCGTGGCACTCCTGAGGGCGCGGCGCGCGCCGGGCCGCCGTAGAATCGCGCCCGACGGGTAATCCCTGCCAGCCGACTCGCCCCATGTCCGCGCCCGAACATCCACGCTCGATCCGCTCCTTCGTCACCCGTGCCGGGCGCATCACCCCGGCACAGCAGCGCGCGCTGACGCAGCTGTGGCCGCGCTACGGCATCGAGTTCACGCCGCAGCCGCTCGAGCTGCGCAGCCTGTTCGGGCGCAGCGCCGCCTGTACCGTGGAGATCGGCTTCGGCAACGGCGAGAACCTGCTGCACCTGGCGCGCTCGCACCCGCAGCGCGACTTCCTCGGCATCGAGGTGCACCGCGCCGGCATCGGCCGGGTGCTGCTCGAGCTCAGCGCCGCGCAGCTCAGCAACGTGCGCGTCATCTGCCACGACGCCGTCGAGGTGTTCGCCGCGCAGCTGCCGCCCCTGGCGCTGCAGGAGATCCTGGTGCTGTTCCCGGACCCCTGGCCGAAGAAGCGCCATCACAAGCGTCGCCTGCTGCAGGCGGACTTCGTCGCGCTGCTCGCGGCGCGCCTCGCGCCGCACGGGCTGCTGCGACTGGCGACCGACTGGCAGCCATACGCGCAGCAGATGCTCGAGACGCTCAACCAGAATGCCGCGCTCGAGAACCTGGCCGGCGACGGCGGCTTCGTGGCGCGCCCGGCCGAGCGGCTGGCGACCCGCTTCGAGCGCCGCGGCGCACGCCTCGGCCACGAGGTCTGGGACCTCGCCTACCGCAAGCGCCCCTGAGGCGCCGGCCTCAGCCGGCGGCGAAGGACTGGCGCAGCCCGTCGAGCACGAACTGCACGGCGAGCGCCCCCAGCACCACGCCGAGCAGGCGGCTCGCGACGTTGGCGCCGGTCACGCCGATGACGCGCATCAGCGGCTCGGCCAGCAGCATCAGCACCAGCGAGATGGCGAGCACGACGCACACCGCCGCCAGGTACGCGCCGAACAGCGCCGTGTGGGTGCCGAAGTGCAGCGGCCCGAACCACAAGAGGATCGTGGCCAGCGCTCCCGGGCCGGCGATGAAGGGAAAGGCGAGCGGAAAGACCGAGATGTCGGCGCGCCGCTTGCTCTCCGCGGCCTCGCCCGAGGAGGTGCGGGTGCCGGACTCGCGCGCGAACACCATCTCGAGGGACAGCAGAAACAGCAGCATGCCGCCGAAAATGCGAAACGCCTCGAGGCTGATGCCCATGAGCTCGAGGAAGCTCGCGCCCGCGAGCGCGAACAGCACCAGGATCGCGAGCGCGATGATGACCGCCTTGAGCGCCATGCGGCGGCGATAGCGCGCGGAAGCCCCGGCGGTGAGCCCCGAGAACAGCGGGATGAGCGAGATCGGCTCGACCACCACGAAGAATACGACCAGAAATTTCAACGGCTGCTCGAACATGGT
>Ga0335079_10001336_pt1 | contig 28122 bp, 24 predicted proteins | sample Lox_Sample_33_FD_206719 | JGI IMG/M metagenome (GOLD analysis project Ga0335079, IMG submission 206719) | Soil microbial communities from Loxahatchee National Wildlife Refuge, Florida, United States - Lox_Sample_3.3 | ecosystem: Environmental > Terrestrial > Soil > Wetlands | place: USA...
CGCCTGCGAGATCTCCCAACTCATGGACGCTGTCGCCGCGCAGAAGATGCCCGCCGTCGCCATGACCGATCACGGCAACCTCTTCGGCGCCGTGCAGTTCTACAACACTGCCAAGGCCAAGGGCATTCATCCGGTGATCGGGTGCGAGGTCTACGTTTCCCAGCAGGGACACAAGACGCGCTCGGAAAATGACCGCTACAACCACCTGGTGCTGCTCTGCGAAAACCAGGAGGGCTATCGCAATCTCATCGACCTGGTCTCCACCGCTTTCCTCGAAGGCTTCTACTACAAGCCGCGCATCGACAAAGATCTGCTCGCCACGCGCTCCAAAGGTCTCGTGGCCATGTCGGCCTGCCTGCGCGGTGACATCAACGAAACCATCATGGCCGACCGCTACGAGGAAGCCCGCCGCCTGGCGTACACGTACCAGGACATTTTCGGGCGCGGCAACTTTTTCCTCGAGATTCAGGACCACGGCCTCGATCAGGACAAGCGCGTCACGCCGCAAGTCAACCGGCTTTCTTCGGAGACCGGCATCCCGCTGGTGGCGACCAACGACGCGCATTACCTCCGCCGAGAAGATGCGCGCGCCCACGAGATTCTGATGTGCATCCAGACGGGCAAAACTATGTCCGACCCCGCGCGCATGCACTGGGACCATCCGGATTTCTATCTGAAATCGCGCGCCGAGATGATGCAACTGTTTGGCGAGCTGGAAGAAGCTCTCGACCGTACCTGGCAGATCGCCGAACGCTGCCAGGTGAAGCTGGAAAAAATCAAGGAGCCATTCCCGCGCTTCGAAGTGCCGGCCCTGCATACCACCGACACTTACTTCGAATTTGTCGCGCGCCAGGGATTTGAAGCCCGCCGCCCGCGTCTCGAAGCCTTGCGCGCCCAGGGCCGGCTCAAGCACGACCTGGCCGAATACACCGAGCGGCTGGACCGCGAGATCCGCATGATCCAGCAGATGCAATTCTCCGGCTACTTCCTCATCGTGTGGGATTTCATCCGCTTCGCCAAATCGGCTTCCATTCCCGTGGGCCCGGGGCGCGGATCGGCCGCCGGCAGCCTGGTCAGCTACGCCATGCAGATCACCGATATCGATCCGCTCGAATACGGGCTGCTGTTTGAGCGCTTCCTGAACCCCGAGCGCATCAGCATGCCCGACATCGATATCGATTTCTGCATGAACCGGCGCGGTGAGGTCATCCAGTACGTTACCGAAAAGTACGGACGCGAGCAGGTGGCGCAAATCATCACCTTCAACACCCTGGGCGCGCGTGCCGCCATCAAAGACGTTGGCCGCGTGCTCGACATGAGCTTCGCCGACGTCGACCGCATCACCAAGCTCGTCCCCAACGTGCTCAATATTTCGCTCGAAAATGCGATCAAGACCGAGCCGGGTTTCGACGAGCTTGCGCGAAAGGATCAACGCGTCGGGGACATTCTGCACGTCGCGCGGCGTCTTGAGGGCATGGCGCGAAACTGCTCGGTGCACGCCGCCGGCGTCGTGATTTCCCCGCAGCCGCTCAAACAACTGGTCCCGCTTTACAAGACCAACAAAGACGAAATTGTCACGCAGTACGACATGAACGGCCTGGAAAAACTGTCGCTGCTGAAGATGGATTTTCTGGGCCTCACCACGCTGACGCTCATCGACGATGCCGTGAAGCTGATCGAAAAGCGCCACGGCGTGAAGCTCGTTCTCGAAGACCTGCCGCTGGAAGACCCGAAGGCGTACGAGATTTTCTCGAAAGGCTTCACCAGCGGCGTCTTCCAGTTTGAATCGCCCGGTATGCGCGACATTCTGCGCCGCTACCAGCCCACGCGCATCGAAGATTTGACGGCGCTCAACGCGCTCTACCGTCCCGGGCCCCTCCAGGGCGGCATGCTGGATGATTTCATCGAGCGCAAGCATGGCCGCAAAGCCATTGCCTACGATCTGCCGGACCTGAGGCCGATTCTGGAAGAAACCTACGGCGTGATTCTGTACCAGGAGCAGGTGATGCAAATCGCCAGCCGCCTGGCCGGTTACTCTCTGGGCGAAGCCGATATCCTGCGCCGCGCCATGGGAAAGAAAAAGGCTGAGGAAATGGCCGCGCAGCGAGAGCGCTTCATGAAGGGCGGTCTCGAGCGCGGCTTCCCGCAACGTAAAATCGAGAAGATTTTCGATCTGATGGAGCAGTTCGCCGGCTACGGTTTCAATAAGTCACACTCGGCCGCCTACGCCTTCCTCGCCTTCGTCACTGCCTATTTCAAGGCGCATTACCCTGTCGATTTCATGGCGGCGCTGCTCACCTCGGAAACCGGCAATCCGGCGAAGATCGCCAAGTACATCAACGAGTGCCGGGATATGCAAATTACTGTTTTGCCGCCCGATGTCAATTCCAGCGACTGGAACTTCACGCCCGTCGGTGACGCGATTCGCTTTGGCCTGGGCGCGGTGAAGAATCTGGGACCGGCGGCGGTAGAAGCCATTCGAACAGCGCGCGAGCAAGTCGGGAAGTTCCGGTCCATCTATCAACTCTGCGATTCGGTCGATCTGGCCTCCACCAACCGGCGCATGCTCGAGAGCCTGATCCGCGCGGGCGCCATGGATTCGCTTGAAGGCAACCGTGCGCAGTTGATGGCCGTGGTGGAAGGCGCCATGGAGGCTGGACAGCGTGCGCAGCGCGCCCGGGAGTCCGGCCAGGAAGGCCTGTTCGGCGATGCCTTCGGCGAAGAGCAGGGTCACGAAGAGCGAGCTCTACCGCCTCTTCCCGATATTCCGCCTCGCGAAAAGCTCCTCGGCGAAAAGGAGATGCTGGGCTTTTACGTGACCGGGCACCCGCTCGATCAGCACGAAGAAAAGGTTCGCGAGCTGGCTACGCACTCGACCGCTAATCTGGAGGGGCTGGAGAAAGGGGTTGAAGTCGCTCTCTGCGGCGTCATCACCACCGTGCAGCGAAAGCGCAACCGTGAAGGCAAGCCCTGGGCTTCCATGCTGGTGGAGGATCGCCTCGGAGCCATCGAATGCCTGTTGTTCACCACCAACTATGACCGGCTCGCCTCCATGCTGGCCGAGGATCAGGCGGTCATGATCCGCGGCCTGGTCCTGCCCGAAGAGAATGCGGCGCCCAAGTTGTCGGTGCAGGACATCGTGCCCCTGGATGTCGCGCGCGTTCCATTGCCGTCTCTAATTTCCATCCGCGTCTGGCTCGGTCGCAACGGTGGCGTGGACCGGGCCGGCTCGCTCAGCGATTTGTTCCAGCGCAAGCCCGGCGACACGCAGGTGCGGCTGCGCCTGGAATCGCCGCGGGATTTCACAGTCATCCTTGATGTGCCCACCAAAGTTCGCCCCGACCGCGAGTTTCGCTCCGAAATCGAGCGTCTGTGCGGCTCCGAGGCTATTGAGGTACTCGCAAATTGAAGACTGGATTTGTCGCTGCAGGACTTCTTTTCTGCAGTCTGCTCAATGCTCAGCAAGCTCCGCCCGTCATCATCGACACCGATTGCGGCAGCGACGATTTGATGGCCATCGCGTTTCTGCTTGGCCGGAAAGATGTGCGGATTGAAGCCATCGTCGTGGATAACGGGCTGGCCCACGTGCGGGCCGGCGCATCAAACATCTTAAAGTTGCTCCAGCTTGGCGAACACGGCGACATTCCCGTATTCATCGGTCGCGACACTCCCATGCGAGGACAGCGAGCATTCCCCGATTCGTGGCGCCAGACCTCCGATACCTTGTTGCGCGATCTCGCCATGCAGGCGCCGCGTCACGTTCCGCAAATTCTTCCGGCGTCCGAATACCTGGCGGCCCGGTTGAGCGACCACAGCCGGCCGGTCCGCATTCTGGCGCTCGGACCCCTGACGAATTTCGGGGAAGTTCTCCAGAAGTCGCCCGCCATCTTGAAGGACGTGGAGATGGTCATCATGGGAGGCGCCATCCGCGTGCCTGGAAACCTCGGCGACGGCGGCGAATTCAAAACCAACAACCGAACGGCCGAATGGAATCTGTTCGTGGATCCCTACGCCGCCAGTCTGGTGTTCGCATCTGGCGCGAAAATTCGCCTTGTGCCGCTGGATGCCACCAACCGTGTGCCCATCAACGCCGAATTCCTCCACGATTTGCAGTCCACATCGCGCTCCCACCTGGGCCAATTCGTAACAGCCATCCTGGACCGCGAGAAGGCTCTCGTCGATCAAGGCGCGATGTATGCGTGGGATCCCCTGGCGGCTGTGGCGCTCGTCGAGCCGTCGGTGGCCGTCATCACTCCCCTGGCCATCGAAATCAAACAGAATCCACCCGAGGATGGACGTACCGCGGAAATCAAGGGACGCCAGCCCAACGCCGGCGTCGCGCTGGACGCCGTCCCGGCGGTGTTCCGAAAAGCGTTTCTTGCAGCTCTTGGTAGCAGGTGAGGTTGCGGTAGAATCTAGGTGCCGATGGACCAACCCGGAGCACCGGATCAAAGGCCGCTCGAAGAGTCGCAGAATGTCGCCTGGCAACGCGTGCTGCTGGCGCGGCACCCCAAGCGGCCGCACACCCTGGATTACATCGAGCGGTTGTTCACCGATTTCCACGAAATCCACGGTGACCGGTCGTTCGCCGACGACCCTGCCATCGTCTGCGGCTTGGCGTTCTTCGAAGGCCGGCCGGTGATGCTGGTGGGCGAACAGAAAGGGCACGACACCAAGCAAAAGCTGCACCGGAATTTCGGCATGCCCAAGCCCGAGGGTTACCGTAAAGCCATTCGTGTCATGCAGATCGCAGCCAAGTTCGAACGGCCCGTCATCACCTTTCTCGATACTCCCGGCGCCTATCCCGGAATCGACGCCGAAGAGCGCGGGCAAGCCGAAGCCATTGCGCGCAACCTGCGCGAAATGGCGCGCCTGCGGACGCCGGTGATTTCGCTGGTTATCGGCGAAGGGGGCTCGGGTGGCGCGCTGGCGCTGGGAGTCGCCAACCAGGTATTCATGATGGAGAATGCCGTCTATAGCGTCATTTCTCCCGAAAGTTGCGCCGCCATCATCTGGCGCGATTCCGCCAAGGCGGAGCTGGCGGCCACGGCGCTCCGTCTCACCGCGGAAGACCTGCTCAGTTTCGGATTGATTGATTCCATTATTCCCGAGCCTGCCGGCGGAGCCCAGGAAGATCCCGGCGCGGCCGCTGAGATGCTGCGCGTGAGGCTCCGTAACGCGCTCGAAGAACTGGGGCGGCTGTCGCAAAATGAACTGGTCATGCAGCGCTACATGAAGTACAGGCGGATGGGGAACTTCTTTGCCGCCCCGGTTCACGCGGGCGCCGGTGACTAGCTAGTGAAAAAAAACGTCGTCATCCTGGCTATCGGATTCGCGGCCCTGGTCCTAGGAGTACTAATCTTTACGACCATGGGGAATAATAAGTTTCGCTGCGAAGTTTGCATCGTGTTCAACGGCAAGACAGCCTGCCGAACCGCCGGCGCCTCCACCGAGGCGCAGGCAGTTCGCGCCGCCACCGAGAATGCCTGCGCGCAGATCGCTTCTGGTGTCACCGATTCCATGGCCTGCGAAAGCACGCCACCGCAGAGCGTCATCTGGGTAACTCACAAGTAGTCGCTCCAGGCGTGATAGGATAATATTTCCGAGAACATTCGCCCCGGGAATTGCGTCTAATCTTAGCGGGAGCTGCCTCAAGTGAAGCGTAAATGGAAAATCCTCATCGCCCTAGTTGTGTTGGTGGGTGGTTCGATTGCCGTTTTTGCGGGAGTGCGGTACAGCCATCGCGGCATCGTGACCGTCCAGACTGGCCGCGTGGTGCGGCAGGACCTGACCAGCCTAGTGACCGCGTCGGGTGAAATCAAGCCCCGCAAATACATCAATATCGGCGCGAATGCGACGGGTCAGCTAACCCAGATCCCGGTCAAAGAAGGCGATCACGTGCGCAAGGGGCAGCTGCTAGCGCAAGTGGAGAACACGCAGCCGGGAGCCAACGTGAACGCGCAGCGGGCATCGTTGGCTTCGGCGGAAGCTGACGCTGCCGCAGCCGAGGCAGGCCTCAAATCGTCCGACGATAACATGCTGACCATGCAGGCGGGAGTCGAGCGCACCAAGGCCGACCTGGAGAAGGCGCTGCTGGATTTCAAGCGAGGCGAGGAGTTGTACCGGGCAAAGCTGATTCCCAAACAGGACTACGACCAACGCAAAGCTGCGTATGACAGCGCGCAGGCCTCGTTGAACGAAGCGCAGGCTCGCCTGACACAGGCCAAGGCGCAGCGCGAGCAGACCAACGCGCAGCTATATTCCGCTCAGAAGAAAGTCGCCCAGCTCCGGGCCATGGTCACCGTTGCCGATGACGTGCTGAACAAATACAGTTCCTACGCGCCGCTCGACGGAGTTGTCACGAATCTGCCGGTGCGCGTGGGCGAGACGGTTGTGCCGGGCGTCCAGAATTCGGCCGCAAGCACCATCATGACCATTGCCGATATGTCGCTCATCACCGCCGAGGTGAAAGTGGATGAGACCGACATCGTCAGCGTGAAAATGGACCAGGTGGCCGATGTCACCATCGATGCCATTCCCAACAAGACTTTCAAAGGGCACGTGATCGAAATCGGCAACACGGCCATCGTCCGCTCGACGGGCTTGGCAGCTTCGCAGACCACCACGTCGAGCCAGGAAGCCAAGGACTTCAAGGTGGTGGTCGCGCTCGATAGTCCGCCCGACGATATTCGTCCCGGCCTCTCCTGCACCGCTAAGATCACCACCGCCACGCGCCAGCGCACTCTGACCATCCCGATTCAGGCATTGACCATCCGGCAGAAGGGCGATCTCGAGGTCAAGCCCAAGAATGGGGCCGATCCGCAGCCGGCAAAACTGGATCCGGCGGCGGAGAAGGCTCGCAAGGAAGAAATTCAGGGGGTGTTCGTGATTGCCGGCGGCAAAGCCGAATTTCGCAAAGTCGAGACAGGCATCACCGGGGCCACTGACATCGAAGTCGTAAGCGGTCTCAAAGACAATGACGAGATCGTCACGGGCAGCTACCAGGTGATCCGCACGATCCGCAATGAGGCGCAAGTAAAAGTCGATAACAAAGCACCGGTCAAAGTGAATACGTAGGTTGAAAGAACAACACGGATGGCACAGGCAGTCGATGCACTAGTCGAGCGCGGCGAGCAGCTCAAAAAAGACGGCATCGTCATTCGCACCTACGACCTCTGGAAGACCTACGTTATGGGGGATCAGGAAATTCATGCCGTCTCGGGCGTGGATGTCGAGATCCGGCGCGGCGAATATGTAGCCATCATGGGCCCGTCCGGGTCGGGAAAATCGACGCTGATGAACCTGATCGGGTGCCTGGACACGCCGACCAAGGGCCAGTATTACATCAACGGGCGCTTGGTGAGCGAGATGAATGACGATGAGCTGGCGCGGATCCGGAATAAAGAAATCGGCTTCGTGTTCCAGACCTTCAACCTGCTGCCCCGCGCCTCGTCACTGCACAATGTGGAGCTGCCGCTGATTTACAGCGGGATGCCCGCCGAGGTCCGGATCGCCAAAGCCAAGGCGGCGCTGGCGCAGGTGGACCTCACGCCCCGCATGTTTCACAAGCCCAATGAGCTTTCCGGCGGCCAGCGGCAGCGCGTCGCGGTGGCCCGGGCGCTGGTGAACAATCCCTCGATCCTGCTGGCCGATGAGCCGACGGGAAACCTCGACACCGCCACCGGCAACGAGATCATGGGGCTGTTCGAGCGCCTGCACACCCAGGGAAACACGATCGTGCTCGTGACTCACGAGCACGATATCGCGCTGCACGCCCACCGCGTCATCCACATCCGCGATGGAAAAGTGGAGAAAGACGAAACGGTCAGATAGCGGCGGCCCGCGGCCTTACGGAACGTTGGTGGCGGCGCTGGTTTGGGCAGCTTGCTCTTTTTGCGCGGCTTGCTCTTTTTGCGCGTTCCACTTCTTCATGTCCTCCGCCATCTGCGTCTTCATTTCGGCCGGTGTCGGCTCGGCAATGTGCGTGGCCACGTACCAGGTATAGCCCTCAGGATCGACCAGGCGGCCGCAACGATCGCCCCAGAACATGTCCGCGACCGGCCCTTGAGGTGTGGCGCCGAGCTTTACGGCTTTGGCGAACACTTTATCCACATTTTCGACGAGCACGTACAGGGTGGTCGGCGAGGCGCCGGCGTTCTTGGCGCTGCGAGCGCCCATCTCGGGCATTTCCGGGCCGAGCATCAGTGTCGTGCCGCGAAGGGTCAATTCGGCGTGCACAGGCTTGCGGTCAGGACCGTTCATGATGCCGCGCTTCTGAAATCCAAAAGCTTTCTGATAAAAGCTGGCAGCAGCTTTCACATCGGCGACGCAAAGGGCGGCTGTGACTGCGCCGTAATTTTTCTTATTCAATGGATCAATTTTCTTGGGCATGAGGGAGGTTCCTTTCGGGAGCCATTCTATCGCGGATGAAGTCCAAACAAACCCACCGACCCATAGAAAATCTTCCGAAATACTTATGCTAACCGAGGAAAACTTCTTGACTATTGATAATTTTAAGGTTTTGTTTCGGAAGATGATCTTCTGGAGTAGAATGGCACTGATGCCCAAACGAGGCGCTCCTCCGCTCGAAGGCGATCTGATCCAGGGCACGCTCGACATGCTCATTCTGCAGTCGCTGGCGCTGGGACCGGCGCACGGGCACACCATCGCCAACGTCATCGAGCATCGCTCAGATGAAGTTCTGCAAGTGGAGCATGGCTCGCTCTATCCCGCACTGCACCGCCTGGAGGATCGCGGATGGATCGCCTCTTTCTGGGGGACCTCGGAGAACAACCGTAAGGCTCGCTACTACCGCCTGACGCCGGCGGGACGCAAACAGTTGACCGAACAGACCGGCCGGTGGGATCAACTGGTGCGCGCCGTCAACCGCGTGCTGCGGCCAGCGACGGAATGACATCATGAGCTGGCTCCGCTATTTCCGCCGTAGCTACTGGGACCGGGAGCGCGCGAGAGAGATCGAAGCGTATCTCGATATCGAGACAGACGAGAATATCGCGCGGGGCATGGCCCCTGAAGAAGCGCGCTACACCGCGCGGCGGAAACTCGGCAACCCAGTCCTCATCCGCGAGGAGATTTATCGCATGAACAGCGTGGGATTCGTAGAGACATTCTGGAAAGATCTGCGCTTCGGCGCGCGGCTGTTGCGGCTCAATCCCGGGTTCACGCTGGTGGCGGTTCTGTCTCTGGCGCTGGGTATCGGCGCCAACACGGCCATTTTCCAACTCTTGAATGCCGTGCTGCTCCGCGCGCTTCCCGTGGAGAATCCACCGTCTCTCGCCGAAGTGCGGATTTCGAACGTGACCGAATTACGAGGAAGCACGAACAGCCCGTATGCTGCCGCCACCTATCCGCTCTGGGAACAGATCCACAAGCAGCAACAGGCTTTTTCCGGAACCTTTGCGTGGATGGACGACGAGTTCAATTTGGCCCCGAGGGGCGAGGCCCGCCTCGCCCATGGAATGTGGGTGAGCGGAGATTTTTTCCGGGTTCTAGGCGTAAAGCCGCTCTTGGGACGCGTGTTCTCGAGCGCGGATGACCATCGTGGCTGCGGCCTCGGGGGCGTGGTGATCAGTTATGCATTCTGGCAGCGCGAGTTCGGCGGGACCCCCTCCGTTCTGGGCCGGAAGATCACGCTGGAATATCATCCGGTGGAAATTGTCGGGGTCACGCCCCGGGGTTTCAGCGGGTTGGTGGTGGGCCAGTCGTTTGATGTCGCGCTGCCGCTCTGTTCACAGCCCGCGCTCGCCGATTACAGTTATCTGGACGACGGCAATATCTGGTGGCTGACGGTGATGGGCCGGCTAAAGCCGGGCTGGACGCTGAATCGGGCCAGCGCTCAGTTGAGCGCAATCTCCCCGGGAATTTTCTCCGCCACCCTGCCTCCCAATTATCCGCGCGCGAACGTCAGCGAGTATCTTTCATACAAGCTCACGGCAGGGCCGGCCGCGACGGGGGTATCGATGTTGCGCAGGCACTATGCGGGAGCTTTGCAGATCCTGCTGGCCATCGCGGCGCTGGTGTTGCTGATCGCCTGCGCTAACCTGGCGAATCTAATGCTAGCGCGGGCCAGCACACGAGAACGCGAGATCGCGCTGCGGCTGGCTCTGGGAGCGTCGCGGACCCGGCTGATCCGGCAGCTGCTGGCCGAGAGCCTGTTGCTGGCTGCGGCTGGCGCGGCACTCGGCGCTCTGCTGGCCCGGCCGCTGAGCCAGACGCTGATCGCGCTCATCACTACCGAGGGCAGCCAGTGGCTTCTCGATCTCACGCCGGATTGGCGCGTCCTGGGATTCACGGCCGGCGTGGGGATTCTTACGTGCGTGGTGTTCGGACTGGTGCCGGCGCTTCGCGCGACGCGAGCCGCTCCGGGAGCGATGGTGAAGTCCGGTGGCCGCGGGATCACCGCAAGCCACGAGCGTTTCAGCTTGCGACGCGTACTGGTGGTTTCGCAGATTGCACTGTCGCTGGTGCTGCTAGTGAGCGCATTGCTATTCGCGCGAAGCTTGCAACATCTGATGACTCTGGACACAGGATTCCGGCAGGACGGGCTCCTGATCACCGATACGGATTTGACCGCGCTGCGGCTGCCCGTCGAGCGCTGGGATCAGTTCAAGCAGGCACTGGTTGATCGGGTTCGGGCAATACCAGGAGTGGATGCCGCGGCGGACGTCAAGTTCGTTCCGCTGAGCGGGAATGTGGGGGACGATCAGGTGTGGCTCGAGGGCCGCGACCAGAAGATCAATCCGTACTTCAACTGGATCACCCCGGACTACTTCCAAACCATGGCGACTCCGTTTGTGGCAGGCCGGGACTTCGACGCGCACGACACGCGCACGTCTCCCCGGGTGGCCATCGTGAACGAGGCGTTCGCGCGAAGCCTGGGCATCCGGGCGAGTGCGGTCGCGAAGCGATTCGTTCGGGAAGCCACGGCGTACGGGCCGGAAACTGCATTTGAAATCGTCGGGGTGGTGAAGGACGCCAAGTACCGGGATTTGCGCGAGGATTTTACGCCGACCGTCTTTCTGCCCCTGCCGCAGCTGACCAGCCCCGAACCCACGCAACACGTGCTGATCCGATCGCCTGTGGCGGCTGCCGGCCTGATTCCGGCCGTCAAACACACGCTGGCCGAACTGAACCCTGCCATAGCCTTCCGCTTCCGGTATTTCAAGACCCAGGTCCGTGACAGTCTGCTGCGCGAGCGGCTGATGGCAACGCTGGCGGGCTTCTTCGGCGCGCTCGCCGTGCTGCTGGCGGCGACGGGATTGTACGGCGTGATCTCGTACCTGGTGGCGCGGCGGACCCATGAGATCGGCATCCGCATGGCGCTGGGCGCGGACCGGCGGGACGTGGTCCGGATGATCCTGCGCGAGGGGGGCTTGCTGCTTAGTTTCGGCGTGGCGGCGGGAACCGTGCTGGCACTGGCGGCTGCGGCCACCGCGCGGTCGCTGCTGTTCGGATTGCAACCCTACGATCCGGCCACGTTAGGGATGGCGATTATGTTGCTGGCAGCCGTCACGCTGGCCGCGAGTTATTTGCCGGCACGGCGGGCGGCGAGACTGGATCCAATGGTGGCGCTAAGGGACGAATAGGTTTTTCGCCGTGTGGCGGCACTCCTGCCAGGGCGGCGGGGATGGACCGCAGGACCATCACTACTCGTAGCGCAGAGCCGTGATCGGGTCTACTTGTGTCGCACGCCGCGCCGGCAGATAGCTCGCCACCAGCGCGACGGCCGCCAGCAACAGGGTGACGCCCATGAAAGTGCCGGCGTCGGTGGCGGAGACTCCAAATACCAGGCCCGCCAGAACGCGCGCCAGCGCAAAGGCCGCCGCCAGTCCAACCACAACGCCCGTCAGCGTAATCCCCATGGCGCGCCGAAAAACCAGCGCTAGAACATCGCGCTTTCTTGCACCCAGGGCAATCCGCACGCCAAGCTCTTGCGTTCGTTCCGAAACCGCGTACGACATGACGCCGTACACGCCGACCGAGGCCAGCACCAGGGCCAAGGCGCCAAAGAAAGTCATGAGCAGCGCCATATAGCGAAGGCCGGTCACCTCGTTGATCATTAACTGGTTGAGGGTCTCAACCTGGTAGAGCGGCAGTTCGCGATCGAGATGGCGCACCTCACTCTCCACCGCGCGAACCAATACAGCCGGATCGGCATGAGCGCGAACCGCCAGGTGCAGGCCGGGCTGGGGATCTTGGGCGAAGGGCACGTAGATGACGAACCGCGGCTCACGATCGAAGGAACTTTGCACCACGTCGGCCGCCACGCCGACGATCGTCATCCACGGGCCGAAATCACCCGTATGGCCGACGGCCACGCGTTTGCCGATGGCATCGCCGTTGGGCCAGAAGCGGCGGGCCAGGCGTTCACTGATCACGGTTACGATGGGCGCGTTGGCCGCGTCACCGTCGTTAAACTCGCGGCCCTCGCGTAGCGAAATACCCATAGCTTTGAAATACGTCGGACTTACCAGTTGGTACTGACAGCGATTGTCCTCGCCGATATCGGCGGGCCGGCGCGTCTCTGTCGAGAATGCGCGAATTGCCTGGTTGAGTCCGCTATGCGGGAGTGCGCTCGACACCGCGGCCGAGGCAACGCCGGGCAAGGACTCGACACGCGCCAGAAGCTGATCGTAGAAATCCCGCATCTTTCGCGCGTCGCTATACTTTGCTTCGGGCAGATTCATGCGCAGGGTGAGAAGAGTTCCGGGGCGCAGGTTCTGTTCGCGAACCACCAGGCGCGAGAGCCCCTTGATCATGAGGCCGGCGCCCACCAGCAGAATCAGGGCGAGCGCCACATCCGCCGCCACCAGAATGTTGCGCAGGTGAAGCCGGCCGCGACTTGCCGATGCGCTCCGGGTGCCTTCTTTAAGCGTTTCACTCAGTGCTTGCCCGCCCCGCCGCACCGAGTGAAAGGCAGGCGCCAGGCCGGCGAGCACTCCGGTGACGAGCGCGGCCGCCACCGTGAAAGCCAGTACGCGGGCATCTACGCCAATCAGCCTCCAGTTGGGAATATCCTGCACAAATTCCGCTGAAATTCCGGATCGGATCAGGTCCACGCCCCAGACGGCGAACAAGATGCCTAGCGCTCCGCCCGAAAACGATAGAACCAGGCTCTCGGCGAGAAGTTGTTTCGCCAGACGCCACCGCGTTGCGCCAAGCGCCGTGCGCACGGCGATCTCCCTCACGCGTCCGGTAGCGCGTGCCAATTGCAAATTGGCTACGTTCGCGCAGGCAATCAGCAAAACAAACCCCGTCACGCCAAGAAGCAGCCAGGTGTACTGTGCGAGCAGGCCGCCCATCACGAACTCGCGCACGGGCATCACCAGGCTGCGCCATCCGCGGTTGCTCTGCGGGAATTGTGTCTCCAGATGCCTCGAAATCCCGTCCAATTCGGCGCGTGCCTGGTCAAAAGAAACCCCCGGCCGAAGGCGCGCAACGCTGAACAATATCGGAGCCGGGCGCAGATGCCATTCTGCGGGCGGCAAGGCCAACGGCATCCAGACATCCATGGCGGGCGGGAAGTCGAAGCTCGCGGGCATCACGCCCACCACGCTGACCGAGCGCCCATCGATCTGCACTCGCTTGCCGACGATGGCGGGATCACCCGCGAAACGGCGCACCCAGTATTTATGGTTGAGGATGACCTCCCGATCGGCCCCCGGCTGTGTTTCCGATGCCGTGAACACTCGCCCCAGCGCAGGTTTCACTCCGAGAGTTTCGAAGAAATCCGCGCCTGCGAGGCACGTTTCCAATCGCGCCGGTTCCCCCGGGTAGCCGTCCGCTCCGCTCAGGTTCGCAGTGGAATATTGATACGCCGCCACGCGCTCATAGGACCGGCTCTGCTGTTTCCAGTCGACAAAATTTCCCGGCGAGACCGGAATCCAACCCGACTTCATCTCGACCCGGCGCTCGAACAGCATCGCCACGCGGCCCGCATCCGGCAGCGGGAGAGACTTCCACAAAATCGCGTCGGCGACGCTGAAGATGGCGCTAGTAGCGCCAATTCCCAGCGCCATGGTCACCACGGCAATCAAGGCAAAGCCGGGTTTTCTCAGCAGAGCGCGAAGGGCGTGGAGTAGATCGCGGAGCAAAGCGCACCTCCAGATTCGGCAAACACAGGCATCTCAGATGCCAGAACTAAATGAATGAAAAAAAAGGGGATTTGCTGTGCCAAAGACGGCAGAGCGTGTCCGTTTGTGGGAACGGACTGTTCGAGACCTGACGCGCTTCACGAACCCGCCACGATCTATCGAACACTTTCAGGATCGACCCAGCCGACCTGCCCGCCGATGATCTCGCAGCGGGAACTCTTGATCACGCGCCTCCTCCCACTCTCTACGTTGAAAAGATTCAGACTTTCGAAATATAGAGTCAGGGTACAGCGCAGTTGCGATTTCACACGCAAGAGAAATTTCGAGTCCGGTGACCAACAAACCGGACCATGGCCGGACGATCCGAGACTTCTTCGGCGGGAGGTGTCCGTTGCGTCGATCAGCACGATCCTGCCTGTGTCTGAAATTGCAGCGATCCACCGCCCATCCGGCGACCAACTCTCCCACTTCAGGTCAGCCCGAAGAGGATGGGCGATACCGGTTCCCAGGTCGAGCAGGTTGAGCTGATTGCCCTGATGACACAGTACGCGCTTTCCGTCAGGAGACACCGGTCCTAATGTGCCTCCGCCGTCAGTACCAACATGCAAGGCTCGGGATGTTCCGGCATCCGGATCAATCTCGAAGGCACCGCACTCCAACGTGCCCCGCTTCTTAGAGCAGCCGGAGACAAACAGCTTGCCGGACGTTGGCGAAACGGTCAGACGCCAGATAGTCCCAAAGCCCTCGGACCCTCTGACCAAGGTTTGGCGGGTCGGTTTAAACTCGATTTTGCGTATAGCATCCCCCGGCCCGAGTGGGTCGTTTATTTGCAGGTATAGCGTCTTGCCGTCCGGGCTAAACGCAATAAGACGCAAATTCCTTGGCAATTCCTGGGGAAGAGGGATCGTCATTTTCGGCCCTTCCATTGGGAACAAGGTGAGCAGAGGCGTACCACCAGCGCCAGAGGCTTCCTGGTAGTACGCAGGGCAATACGATGAGGCGGCTGCTATGACCGGCCAGCAGCCAACCCCCAACATCGTCGCGATCGCAGTTGGAACCAACCGCCGCAAGGATCGCGCCGAGCCAACCATTGCCAAAAGGACGACTCCGACCAGAAGCACGCCCAAGCCCTCAAAGCACCCTAATCTCTTCGCTACCGCGGATCTTGTAATGCAGATCTCCCACCAGGCAGAAAGGTGCTGCAACAGCTCCCCATGCGATAGTGCCCGGAACAACTACGATCCCGAGTGGAGCGGCGGGCGAAAACAGCCAACCGAACCCAGACCGCAGTCCTGTGAGCATGCCCCTTCCGAGAGCAGCCATCGCGTGTCCATTCGTGGAAGCGCGCTGCACTCGAATCCGCGCCAGAGCCGAGCGGGCAATTTTGACCACGCGGTGATCCTTGGTGGTGACGGCGATCTCGTCCACGTTGATCTTCATGCAAACGCCCTGTACCGTTTCACCTCCTTGCGTGGTGATCGACAACTCGCGTTCTCCCGCTACTGAGCAGACTCTGTTCCAGGGAACCGAAATCGGCTCAGCGCGTAGTGTCCCCAATCCCGCCGCCATCAAAACCGTCAACGTAACCGCTCCACTTACCAGGTTGCTTGCCATTTGTGAAACCTCCATGGCAGCAGTGTGGGGTATGGGCGGTCGTGGGAGATGGCGCCTTGTTACACTTTTTGGGCTGTCACAAGCTCGCGGGCTTCGGCCAGAAAGTCGTCGGCAACAATCCGGAAAACGGTGGGTTTGATCTTCTTAGGCAGCTCCAGGGCGGTCCGAATATCTGCGGCGACGATGTCGCAGGCTGCCAGGCCCCGCCGCCAGTCCGGCTGACTCGGGTTCCGCTGTACGATGTCCATGCCCGGCAGTCCCAGCGCCGCGAGCAGTTTCGAGGACCATTCGAGAATCGACGGCGATCGGGAAACCACGGCGATCAGCAAGCCCGATGGGGGCGCTTGCTGCTCGGCGATCTCGTCTTCCACGGACTTCATCCGGATCACACGATAGCGCGCTGGGCGTAGTTCGCTGACGGCCCGAGATTCACACGCCGTGGTCACGAGCACGCAGGTGTCGGCGGACAGTTCTTTCGGCGCTTCGTCAAGACCGGCCGAAGCGACCGGGCACGCGACCGCCTGCTCAATTTCGGTAGCCAGGATCTGAGCCAGCTCCCGGTCCGGATGGACGACGAGCAGCCTTTGCGGCGTCTGGGTGCGCAACTCGCTGCCCACCTTCGTCACCGCCGCTTCGAGGGCTTCGACAGCGAACCCGCGCGCAAGCCCCTCTTCGATCCAGGCGCGGACGAACGCTTCAATGCCGCCGGCGGGCTCGGGCATTTTCAGATCGCGCACATAGACGCCGCTGCCGCGGCGCTGGCCGACCCAGCCACGGGCGGCCAGGTCACGATATGCGGCGCTCACGGTATTCGGGTGGACTTTTAGACGGCGCGCGAGTTCGCGAACGCTCGGCAACTTCTCACCCGGCGCGATCCTGCGGCTCAAGATTCCGAAGAGCAACTGCGCGCCCAGTTGTTCCCGGACCGAAATGCTTTTGCTCCGCGAGAGCCAGACTCGGATCATCCGCGGCGAACGGCCTTCATCATGATTGCCCGATTGTACCTGAGGCTGTACTACAGTATTCTCATGCCAGCACGACGGGAACTATTCGGGATCGCCGGCGCCGCCTTGGGATTGGCCGCCCGGCTTCAAGCTGTGGAGGGCGTCAAGTTACCGAGCGGCACGCTCGATGCGGGTCAAACCAAAATCACGCATGAGACGTTCGGCGATCTCGCCATCTACTTCAGCGGCGCGACCGAGCAGATCGGGTCCATGACAGCGGGAAGCCTGCATTTGAAGCCCGGCATGTCGCCGCATCCGCCTCACCAGCACCCCGAAGAGGAATTCATGGTGATCACCCAAGGCACGGGCGAGATTGTGGTAGAAGGAAAGACGACGAAAGTCGCGCCCGGCTCGATGATGTACTGCGCTGGCGGCAAAACGCACGGCATCGTGAACACCGGTGCCAAACCACTGCTGTTTTACTTCTATAAGTGGAAGGTGTAGTCCGTTCCGGGTTACTTGACCGGACCGGCCGGATACCCGGCTTCACATCGGTTTTGGTTTTCATTCGCTTCTTGTGTCTGCGGCGAGCCGCTATCAAGGCCTCCCGTTGCGACGGTCCGGCCCCCAAAACAGGTTCAGATGCGTATGTAAGAAGCTGACCCGATCCGGAGACTATTCCCAAGAGAGGGCAGAATTGAAAGAGAGTGGACCGACGCGAACAGGACGCGCTGTATGAACAAGCCATCACTGAGCACGGGACCATGATTCGGCGGCTCGGCCGCGGCTACGAGGCCGACCCGGAGCGGCGGCGTGATCTCTTGCAGGACATTCAGCTTAGGCTTTGGCGAAGCTTAGAGTTGTTCGATGGCCGGTGCGCACTCCGGACGTGGGTCTACCGCGTCGCGCACAATGTCGCTGCGTCGCATATCGTGCGCCAGCGGCGGATCGCCGCCCGGCTGGTGGACCTGGAGGCACTGAACACGGAGCCCGCTCCTGTCGATGGGGAGACGCAGGCAGACCAGCGGCATGCCTCACAGAAACTTCTCGGTCTGATTCATCAGCTACGGCCGGCAGATCGACAGATCATCCTGTTGTATCTGGAAGGCGAGACCGCAGCGGAGATCGCGGAAGTGACGGGGCTTTCGCCGTCGAACATCGCCACAAAGATTCACCGAATCAAGAAGCTGCTCCAGCAGCAGTACGGCGAAGGCAAGAGTCATGAATGAGAGTGAGCGGCCGTCCACACCGGCCACGCCCGAAAGCGTGTGGAAATCGATTGAAAAGGAAGAAGCCAGTATGGACATCACGTTTACACCAGATCAGTTATGCGCATTGGCCCGCTCGCGCGAGCGTGAGAGCATCTGGTCCCGGCGCGTTCTGTTAACACTACTGATCGGTCTTGCCGGGGCGTTCGCGTACAACGTCTTCTCGGTCAGCGAACTTTGGGTGAGGCTGTCACAAGGCTGGATGCTCGCGTGGACTTGTTTGCTCTCTTGGCGGTTCCGCGGAGGGCCACGTCGCATGAGTGCAACGGAGAGTTGTGCGAGCTTTCTGCGGCGCGAATTCGAAGGTAAGCGCAATGGGCTGCTGGAAATCAGGCGGTACATGTTCCTGTTGATCCCCCCAATTCTTGTGTCCTGGTGGGCCGGTGGGCCCGCAATCCGGCTGAGAGCCCTGGGCGTCGGGCTATCTTCCTGGCTATACGAGTTCGCCAGTGGACCCTGGCCGTTCATAATCACCGGACTGCTGCTTGTGCTCGTTTGGTTCGCCTTCGGTCTTGCGGCCAAGAAAGCGACGCGCGAACTCGACGAATTGCGTCGACGCACTCAGGAATGAATAGACACTCTAATCCGTGAAAAATTGGTCGGCCTAGAAGAAAACAATCGCGACCGGTTACAGTGGAAAGTGTAAGGGCGGCGCAAAGCGACGCCCCCCACATCTCGCGCCGGGTTACAGCGAACGCAGGAAGTTCAGAATGTCCTGCTGCTGCGAGGCGTTGAGCACTTTCTGAAACGCTTTGGTTACCAGGCTGGCCTCCGATCCGTTGCTATCGTGAGCCAGGATGGCCTGCAGCAAGTCGCTCGTGCGGCCATCATGCAGGAAGAATGCGCGCTGGCCTACTCCCCATAGTGGAGCAGTCCGGAACTCGTCCGGTCCGGCGCTGCCTTGCGTGACATGATCGGCCAGGCCAACCCCCATGTGATGAACGGCCAGGTCGGAGAACAGGTTCGCCTGCCGCTGATTCAGCGCTACGACCGGTGATCGCCCCGTGGTCAGCGACGGCGTGTGGCAGGCCCCGCATCCAATCAAACTGAACAGCTTTCTGCCATTGCTGACAGACGATGAGCAGGCGGGCAGCGGCGATGCGCCGCATGCGGGCGTGGGCTGATCCAGGAAGCGCATGAAACCCATGAACGACATGATATCGGCCGGACTGTTGCCGTGGTCGAAACCCGTTTCGCTCTCCGACAGATTGTTCGTCGCGCAATTCGGGTCTTCTTCCCTCTCGTTCGGAAAGTTTTCATTGGTAACTCCCATCTCCACGTTGTAGGCTTCGCCGGCGAACACGAGAAGCGACTTGTTCTGCGCCTTCCAGCCGAACCGGGTGACGGACCCGTCGTTTCCACTCGTGTTCACGTGTCCGGTTATTCCAAGCAGCCGTTTCGCGACGGGATTCGATGCGAGATTGTTCTTGATGGTCGTGTCGGTGATACTTTCAATTAAGCCGGCGCCGAACACGGGCGTCGGAATGCGAAAAATCATGTTGCTGGTGTTGGAGAAGTCCGGCTGGCTGATAGCGCAGCCCGACGGGTTATCCGGCCGCCCCACGATCGTAAAAATATCGTGAACACCTCCATCAGGCGTCCCATTCGGATTGTTGATGAAACGGACCTCTCGAACCGGTCCATTGATGCTGAGGAACGCAGGGATGGTGCTGCCGGGCGCCATAGTCGGGGCGTGCACCACTTGAGGATTGCCCGCCGGCGGGCTGGATCCTCCATTTGCCGGAAACGCGTGGCAGCCGGCACAGGAATCGAGGTTGAATCTCGGCCCCAGCCCATCCGCCACCGCTTCCACTTCCGCGAAAGTAGGTACGCCATAGTTATTGAAGAACGCCTGCTGTCCGGTGCTCAGCCCGGTAGCGAAAGGCTGGCCTGCTCCCGCCGGGCCAGTACGCAACCCTGGATCTACTTGCGCGTAACCAACGGCAACTGGCAGCGACAATAGCGCATACACGAACCCTCGGAACAAAATTCGCCCGCTGCTAGACTCTGACATCGCACCTTTTGAAAACCAAAGCATGTGGCTCCCTTTCCGTCCCGTGATTGGCGGGACGCAGCTCGGGCTTTGCTTTACGGCACACAAAGCCCACGGACACAGTTATCGTGGGGCAAATGTGCAACAGTGGAGCCGGATCTGGTAGGATCTGAGAGTGCTGGAGCACAGCTCGGACCCGTCCATAGCGGTCTCCGAGTAATCGGCTCTCGCCCACAACGGGAGCCGATTTACTTCTCTTGTCCGCGGCTGCCTGGAGCTATCACAAAACCACCCCGGCAGTCCGGAATCATGATTGAGGACAGCGTAAGTTCGATTTGTTCAAATTTTCATCAGTCTGCAGTTGGAGTGACGCGGGGCGCGGGAACCGAGGTCCCTCTCGCGAAGGGGACTGCGACCTCGATTGTTTGATTATACGTAGCAGTTCAGAATTGTCAACTCAATTCTTCTCTGATTGCAACGGGAGAGATTACGGATATCAACGTTATTATCGACTAATTCCCAAAATCACTTGGTTAAGCTAGGCCCTTCCCCTCAACGATTTTTACGTATCTATCCACCGGCACGTCCGTAAACCGCTGCACTTTTCCGCTGGGCAGCGGCCACTTGATTTCCAGCCAGTCGATTTTCGCAGCACCGCCCAATCCCAGCACTTCGCGCGGATCGTGCGATGAGAGGTAGCTGCCGCCGTTGTTCTTCAGCCGGGTTCTCTTCACGCCGCCAGCCGACCAGGTGAGGCGCGCGCCGATGGCGTCGCGATTACAGTTGACGCCTTCCAGCCTCACGCCCAGCCAGTGGTTGCCCGAGCCGCACTTGTTCTTCAATAGCATGGGCGCACCACCGTTGGCGGCCACCAGCACGTCGAGAAAACCGTCGTTGTCGTAATCGCCCACGGTCAACCCGCGAGCGGCGATCGGTTTCGAAAACGCCGGCCCGGCCTCGGCGCTGACGTTGTGCAGCAGGCCCTTTTCCTGGTGGAACAGCAGGAGCGGCTCCTTGTACTTCACCTGCTGCGAGTATTGTTCGATCATGTCGTCGGGGTGGCCGTTCGAGAGAATCAGGTCGACGGAGCCGTCGTTGTCATAGTCGAAGAACTTCAGGCCCCAGCCGCTCAGCAGCCGCGTCGCCTGCGCCACGCCGTGCTTGTGCGCGGAATCCGAAAAAGATTCGTTCTTGTTGTTGGTATAGAGCGAGAACATCTCCTGATCGACGTTGGCAACAAACAGGTCCTCCCAGCCGTCGCCGTTGATGTCGGCGGCGTCCACGCCCATGCCGGAGCGCGCCTGGCCGTTTTCGCTGAACCCCACCTCGGCGGCCAGCGCGGTCTCCTCCCACTTGCCCTTCCCGCGATTCACGAACAGGAAATTCTGCACGGTATCGTTGGCGACGAACAAATCCATCAAGCCGTCATTGTTGATGTCCGTCGCCACCACGCCCAGCCCTTTGCCCATGGCCCGCTCGATATCGGTGCCATGCGTGACGTCGGTGAAGGTTCCGTCGCCGTTGTTATGAAACAGGAAGCTGTGGGTGGGTTTGAAGACGCGCGGGATGCAGTAATAGTGCCGGCCCAGCTTGTTGTCCCCGCAGGAAAACTTGCTGGTGTAATCCACAAAGCTGCAAACAAACAGGTCCAGGCGGCCATCGTTGTCGTAGTCGAACCAGACGGCGCTGGTGGTCCAGCCGGGAAGCGCCAGGCCGGCCTTGTCGGTCACGTCGGTGAACGTTCCGTTGCCGTCGTTGTGGTACAAAATGCAGCGGCCGTACGAGGTGACGAACATGTCCGCGTAGCCGTCGTTGTCGTAATCGCCCACCGCTACGCCCATGCCGAACGTCGTGCCCGCGGCCACACCGGCTTTCTCGGTGACATCGGTAAACGTTCCGTCACGATTGTTCTTGTACAGCGCGTTGCGCAGCGGCTTCGCTGGTTTGAAAAATTCGGAAGGCCCGCTATTTACCAGATACAGGTCCATCCAGCCGTCGTTATCAAAATCGAAAAATGCGCAGCCGGGTCCGAGCGTCTCGGGCAGGTAGCGCTCCGGCGACATGGCATTGTCGTGCACCCAGGAAATGCCGCTTGCTGGGGCCGGGATTTCTTCAAAAATTGCGCCATCTACCCGCGGCGGTGGCGCGGCGCGCAGCAAACGGGTGTGCAAGCCCGGTAGCGCCAAGGCAGCCGCCCCAGCCAGCATTCTCCGTCGTGAGAAACGATTTCGCATGGCCTGATTTATGGATTGATGGAAAATGAAGTTTTCTCTTCGGCCATTGAGGCGCCTTGCTTCACGGTCGCGCGAAGTTCGTAAGTCCCCGGCCCGAAGTTGGCCAGCGGCAGGGATGCCACGTAAGGAATGGGTCCGCCCTTAACGGGCGCCGGCAACTCCGGACTGGCCTGACCCACGGACGCGCCGTCCTTGTTGAAGAACTCCATGGTCAACTGCGGCTGGTCGGCTTCTGAAGCCGCCGGGTAGACGACCAGGTAATACGACAGCTCGCCCGATGACGACGCCGGGATCGAGTTATCGAGCGTCGGAATCACTTTTCCGCCCTGGTATCGAAATGGATCCTGGACATCCGCATCGCCCGATTGCGGCTCGATTCTGCGGACCAGAGCGAGACTGCTGATGTTCACGCCGGGCCCCGTCGGCGTTACGGCGACCGCGATCCGTCGCGCGCTGGTCTTCTGGCTCTGCTGGTCCATCAACGCCGCGTCGAGCGTGTATTGTCCGGGGGCTAGATCCAGATGATAGGTCTGCATCAGACTGCCGCGCCGCAGCGCCTCGATTTTGTCCGCCGTTTCCTCGATCGGAAGGTCACGGCTGAACCGCTCCAGGATCTCGCCGTGCTCATCTTTCAGCAGGGCCAGCAGCGACAGATGCGCCCGAAAACTATGCGTCGTCTTGTCCTCAATGAAGGTGATCTCTTTGAACGGGGCTTCCACCATCAGCCCGTATTCCAGCTTGCCGCCCTCGGGATGGAATCGCAGGGCGCCGGCTTGGAGAGGAAAATCCGTGGGCAGTGGCGTGGCGTTCAGCGCGCGCAGTAGCGGTAGTTCGTAAACGAATGCGGAAGCCTCGTTCGAAGGAAGCGATAAGTATCCGCTCCGCGCCTGCACCTTCACATCCGGGACGTCCACCTGCACCGTGACCTTTCGCATTTTCCCGTTGTAGGCGGCGTTGGGCGGCAGGTAGGCGATTTCATAGTAGGCGTGAATATCCTCGCTGACTCGCCGGAAGGGCTCGCGGAAATCTTTGCTCTTCGCGATCACAAATCCACCCGTGCTGGACGAGAGCTGATCGAGCGCGGCCGGGGGCGGGGGAGAAGGCGGTGGCGGCGCGCCCTTGTGGAGTTTTAGGAGGCCCTTCTTGCTATGCTCTTCCGACGCCCATCCCCGCGTATCCACTCCATACACGCTCACCTTCGCGTGGTTGGCCGCGGCGATCGTGTTGTTGAAAACCTCGGTCATACTGTCGGGGACTTGCAGGTCCTCCGCGAAATAGATCAGAGTCTTCCTGCCCGGCATCCGCGCCTGCTCTTCAACTAGAGACAGCAGCGCCAGAATGGAAGAGCGCCACTGCTTGGTGCGCACAAGCTGCTCTTCGGACTGAAGCGCGTGGACCGTCATCTGAGCCAATAACGCAGGCAGCCCCGCCGAGGCAGAGCTGCCCTCCAGCTTCTTGCGGATGGCTTCGGATTGTGCGGCCAGCTGCGCGTACTCCGTGGTGGATGCCTGTTCTACTGCCTGGCGCACCAGGTTGTGATCGTTGCTGAACGGCTGGATCACCCGCAACCGCGGATCGGCCACGAACACCGCAACGTAGACGTTATCTGCCAGGTCGTCGCCGAGGAAGTCGAGGGCCGCCTGGCGGGCAAAGCGGCGCTCCTCGCTATCGAGCTTTTCGAAAACGAGGCTTACCAGCCGTGCATGCCGTAAAGGATCGTTGCTAACCTGCGACGCCAGGCCCGCGGCATCCCCACCGGATACCAGTCGCAGCCCCATGATTTTCCCGGGTGTGCCTTCATCCAGAATTTGCACGTTGTTGGCCGACAGATCGTTCAACGGCACGCCCTTTTTGTCGCGTACCACCATGTCGAGAAGCACTTCCTGGGTTCGGGCGCGAATGGCCGTCTGTGGAGCGGCGGAGTCCGGCGTCTTCGACGGTTCCTGCGCACTCAGCGCGCACAGACACACGGCCAGCGAAACAATCGAGCGCATCGTTCCCATATTGTCGCACTCGCCAGGATCGACGGGGAGTCTTCCGCCACGACCGTCTATAGTGAAAGAGATCCCGATGGTTCGTGGCCTGACGCTTCTGATGGTGAGTCTCGCCGCAGTGCCGAAGCCCTTCGTGCACGCCGCACCGCGCCAGGATTGCGCCCCGTGTCATCGCGCGCAAGCGCTGCCGCAACCGTCCACTTCCATGGGCCGCGCGCTCGAGACGGTCGCCGCATGCGAGATTCTCATCGCCCATCCCCACATGACTTTTCGCCAGGGTGTTTATTCCTACGAGATCGTGCGCGAAGGCGAGCGCAGCCTGTACAAAGTGACCGACGGCCGCGAAACCGTCACCGTCCCCATCGACTGGGCCTTTGGGCTGGGCGCCGCGGGCCAAACCTACGTTTACCAGCGCAACGGCAGATGGTATGAGAGCCGTGTCAGCTTTTACCAGAAACTGCAGGGTCTCGATATGACCATCGGAGCACTCAACACTGCGCCTTCCAATGTGGGTGAGGCGGCCGGGCGCCTGATGAGCGTGAAAGACGAGTCTGACTGCTTCGGATGCCACGCCACCCACGCCGTCCACGCCGGCCGCCTGGATGCCGGCCACCTCACTGCCGGCGTGCAATGCGAACGCTGCCATGGAGATACAACGGCTCACCTCAACGCTTTCCGGACTGGCGGCGATATGCGGCGGGCGGCCATGCGGCCCCTGGGACAGCTCTCCACCGAGGAGATGTCCGATTTTTGTGGCCAGTGCCACCGCACCTGGTCGCAGATTGCCATGGATGGACCGCACAACATCAACAATGTCCGCTTCCAGCCCTACCGCCTCACCAATAGCAAGTGCTACGACACCGTGGATGCGCGCATCCGTTGCACGGCGTGCCACGATCCGCATCGCGAGCTGGAAAAGAATCCGGCCTTCTATGATTCGAAATGCCAGGCGTGCCATGCCGCCCAGGCAAAACCCGCCGGTGCCTCTGCGCGCCGGGCTGTGGTCTGCCGGGTCGCCAGGAAAGACTGCGTCACCTGTCACATGCCCAAGTACGAACTTCCCGGCTCCCACAACCTCTTTAGCGATCACCGGATCCGTATCGTTAAGCCGGGCGAGCCATATCCGGAGTAGGCGCCCCCTCCTAAACCGTTACCCCAGAACCGCCGATACTCCTGTTGAAGGCTCCGCGCATGATTCAGCTAACGCGACTCAACCGCATCCCGATGGTTTTGAACTCGGATCTGATTGAGCACATTGAAATCACACCAGATACAGTCATCACTCTCACCACCGGGCAAAAGATTGTCGTCCTGGAGCCGGCGTGCGACGTGGTGGAGCGCGTGGTGGCGTTTCGACGGTCGATTTACCAGGGTGTCCTCAACTGTCCGATGGTGATGCGGCGTCAGGAGGAGACGCCCGAGACCGCGGAGCCCGCCTGAGCCATGGCTGATGCGGCACCCCAAGTCAGACCCGTCACCCTGAAGCCTGTCGTCTCGCGGCCGGATCTGGCTACGATGGGCGGCCTCGTCTTGGCGCTCGGCGGCATCGTCGGAGGCCTGCTGCTGGAAGGCGGCAAGATCCGGGATGTCGCGCAAATCACGGCAGCGGTGATTGTGTTCGGGGGCACTTTCGGGGCAGTCATGGTGACCACGCCATTTCCGGTATTGGCGCGGGCGCTGCGCAAACTGCATCTGGTGTTCGTCGACCGCGCCCCGCGGCCCGGTGACGCGATTGACGAAATCATCAGCTTCGCGGGCAAGGCCCGCCGGCACGGCATTGTATCGCTCGAACAGGACGCAGACAACGTGCCCGACCCGTTCCTGCGCAAGGCTCTGAACCTGGCTGTGGATGGGACAGACCTGGACGACATCCGCAACATGATGGAGCTCGAAGTCTCGGCCGAGGAACACCGCGCGGAGGCCGAAGCCAAGGTCTTCGAATCGGCCGGAGGCTACGCTCCTACCATCGGGATCATCGGCGCGGTGCTCGGTCTGATCCAGGTCATGAAGCATCTGGAAAACATTGATGAGGTGGGGCGGGGTATCGCGGTGGCCTTCGTGGCTACGGTCTACGGCGTCGGATCGGCCAATGTCTTCTTGCTGCCGGCCGCCAATAAGCTGCGCGCACGCATGCATCGGGCTACGCAGATCCGCGAGCTGATGCTCGAAGGCGTCATCTCGATTGTCGAGGGGCTGAACCCCAAGTTGATCCGAATCAAGTTGGAGGCCTACGCGCGTGAGGCGGATCATCAGCCGCCGCCGGGCCGTTCCGACGCCGGAAACGAGAGGTAGCGTTACGAGCCGCCGTGTTCAACCCGGGCCTGAAAACCACGATCGATGGCTGGTTTCCTACGCCGATTTCATCACCCTCATGTTTGCCTTCTTCGTGGTGATGTTCGCCTCCTCCCAAGCCGACAGGTCGAAAGCCAAGCGGGTGTCCGAATCGGTGACCCGAGCCCTGGAAGACGGGCCGGGAGCCAGGCGGAAGGTCACCATTTTCGAGTTTCAGGTGGGCCCGGCCACCGGGCAGGGAAAAGAAAAAAGTGCGGCCGGAGCCTCCCTGTACCAGGCCGGCGCTCGCTCGCCGGCGGCAACCTCCGCGCAGGCCGCCGAACTGCTTCCCTCGCTGGAATATCTGAGCACTCAACTCGAAAACGAAATCGCCAGCGGGAAAATGCACCTCAGCCTGGAAGCCCGCGGACTGGTGGTCAGCTTGCGCCAGGCGACTTTCTTTCCGTCGGGCGAAGACACCATCGATCCGGCGACTTATCCAAGTTTGCAAAAGGTGGCTACGGCCATCTGCCAGCTGCCCAATCCGGTGCGGCTGGAGGGGCACACCGATGCGATCCCCATTCACACCGCGCGCTTTCGCAGCAACTGGGATCTTTCGGCGGCCCGGGCCATCGCCGTGCTCAATCTGCTCACCGCCCGCTTCCACGTCCCACTCCAGCGGCTGGCCATTGCCGGATACGCCGAAACCATTCCCATTGCGGCTAACGATAACGAAGAGGGACGCGCGCGCAACCGCCGCGTGGACGTCGTGATCCTAAACCGGCAGCAGCTCATCAACGAGCCCACACCCGCGGCTGTTTCGGCAACCAGCCCGGCGTCTCCACCGAAGCCTCAAGCGTCGGCTCAGCAGCCCCAAAATTCTCATGCCTCAATGTGAAACCAAGTATTTCGGAACCATCTCGTACGACCAGGAGACGGTAATTACTTTCCCCGCTGGCCTGCCGGCGTTCGAGAGCCATCGCCATTTTCTGCCTATCGAAGATGCGGCGCGCCTGCCATTTGTCTTCCTGCAAAGCCTGCAAGATGCGCGCCTGTGCTTCCTCGCCCTGCCTGTCGCCATCCTGGATCCCCATTATCAGCTCAAGATGAGTACCGAGGATTTGGCGGTGATCGGACTTCGGCCGCCGCTGGACGCGTCCACCAGCCTCCAGTGTCTGGCGGTGGTCTCGTTCAATCCGGATGGAAATCCGACCGCGAATCTATTGGCGCCCATCGTGGTGAATGGCGCCACCCGCATGGGAGTGCAGTCGGTTCGCGATGACTTCGCCTATGGCTGTTCCCATCCTCTCCCGCCGGTGCCGCAGGTGTCGCCATGCTCGTGATCCGCCGGCGCGCCGGGGAATCCATTCTCATCGCGGGCGATATCGAGGTCGAGGTTCTCGAGACCAGCCCCACGCGCGTCAAGCTGGGCATCACGGCGCCCAAAGAAGTGATCGTTCTGCGCAAGGAAGTGCGGCTGACCGAGGATCACAACCGCGCCGCAGCCCAGGAGATTCCCCTGAGTCTGCTGACACCGTTCGTCTCCCACCTCCGGTCTAATACCTAGTGCGGTCGATTCTTCTCAAGCCTCCAAACCTCTCGCCGATAAGCCGGTTGTAAGCAAGCTCAAGGCGGGCAAAGCCCACCACCCGGAAAGGAATTCCGGCTAGAGCGGCTTCAAGGAGAGAAG
>Ga0335079_10001340_pt1 | contig 28017 bp, 37 predicted proteins | sample Lox_Sample_33_FD_206719 | JGI IMG/M metagenome (GOLD analysis project Ga0335079, IMG submission 206719) | Soil microbial communities from Loxahatchee National Wildlife Refuge, Florida, United States - Lox_Sample_3.3 | ecosystem: Environmental > Terrestrial > Soil > Wetlands | place: USA...
ATCCGAGACCGTCTGGAGGCAGGCGGACAAGTATGGCGTTCCTCGTATTGCCTTTGTCAACAAGATGGACCGCGCTGGAGCAGACTTTCTGGGTGTTGTTGATATGATGAAGAAACGGCTGAGCGCCAATGCAGTACCGATACAATTGCCGGTCGGGGAAGCAGACATGTTTGCGGGAGTCATCAATCTTATCTCGATGAGGGCTCGGATGTATCACGAGCACAACCAGGGAATGACGTGGGATGAGATCGACATTCCAGACAAACTTAAGACTAAGGCTGCAGAATATCGAATCAAGATGCTTGAAGCCGTGGCAGATGAGGATGATACCTTGCTCGAGAAATATCTCGAAGGCAAGGAGATCTCCCCGGAAGAAATCATAGCCGTCTTGCGGAGGGCCACACTCAAGAACAGCATTATCCCGGTGCTTTGCGGATCGTCGTTCAAAAACAAAGGAGTTCAGCAGTTGCTGGACGCCGTTGTCAATTTCTTGCCGTCGCCCCTTGATATCAAAGGCGGCATGCTTCACGGGCATCATCCTCACCGACACGACGACGTTGTACGAAAAGTCACCGATGATGAAAAATTTACGGCTCTGGCCTTCAAGATCATGAGTGATCCGTTCGTTGGCAGGTTGACGTATTTCCGGGTCTACACCGGCTCATTGTCGGCGGGATCGTATGTCTACAACGCCGTCTCCGACAAAAAGGAGCGCATAGCACGCATTCTGCGCATGCACGCGAACCACCGGGAGGAAGTGCAAGAAGCGTATGCTGGCGATATCGTCGCTGCAATCGGCCTGAAGAACACAAGGACAGGTGATACATTGACAGAGGAAGATGATCCGGTGCTCCTTGAACAGATGACCTTCCCGGAACCTGTGATTGACGTTGCCATTGAGCCAAAAACCAAGGCCGATCAGGAAAAAATGGGCGAGGCCCTCCAACGGCTAGCGGAAGAAGATCCGACATTCAAAGTCTCTTCAAATGAAGAAACCGGTCAGACAATCATCAGCGGGATGGGCGAGCTTCACCTGGAAATCATTATTGACCGGATGAAGCGCGAATTCAGAGTTGAGGCGAACGTCGGTAAGCCCCAGGTTGCCTACAAGGAGACCATTACGAAAAAGGTCACCGCAGAAGGAAAATTCATCCGTCAATCCGGGGGTCGGGGACAGTACGGCCATGTGTGGTTGGAGATCGAGCCGAACGAAAAGGGCAAGGGTTTTGAATTCGAAAATGCCATCATCGGAGGGGCGGTTCCGAGAGAATACATTAAGCCGACAGAACAGGGAATCTTCGAAGCCATGGAAAATGGAGTCTTGGCTGGCTATCCCGTCGAGGACGTAAAGGTCAAATTATTTGATGGTTCATTCCATCCGGTGGATTCTTCTGAAATGGCCTTTAAGATCGCGGGGTCGATTGGGTTCAAAGAAGGAGCGCGAAAAGCGGGCCCGGTGCTCCTGGAGCCGATCATGTCGGTTGAAGTCGTGACGCCGGAAGAGTATATGGGAGATGTCATGGGAGATCTCAGCGCACGCCGGGGACGGATTGAGGGCATGACCTCGCGCAAGGACGCACAGGTTATCAAGTCGATGGTACCGTTGTCGGAGATGTTTGGCTACGCGACGGCGATGCGCTCCATGACGCAGGGCAGAGCACTTTACACGATGCAGTTCTCGCACTATGAGCCGACACCCAAGAGTATTTCGGATCAGATCATTGAGAAAGTTAAAGGGAAGGAAGCTGTTCCTGTTTCTTGAAATTGAGACTTACAACTTAGAATCCAAGTTAATATAAGGAGATCCTTACATGGCAAAAGGTAAGTTTGATCGCAGCAAACCGCACGTGAACATCGGCACGATTGGACACGTTGATCACGGGAAGACCACCCTGACAGCGGCCATCACGATGGTGCTCGCCAAAAAGGGACTTTCTGAAATCCGGACATTCGACTCGATCGACAATGCCCCGGAAGAGAAGGCACGAGGAATTACCATCGCGACCGCCCACGTTGAGTATTCAACGGAAAAACGACACTATGCACACGTCGATTGCCCCGGTCACGCAGACTATGTCAAGAACATGATCACGGGTGCGGCGCAAATGGACGGCGCTATCCTGGTCGTGGCAGCGACAGACGGACCGATGCCGCAAACGCGGGAACACATTCTGCTCGCTTATCAGGTTGGTGTTCCGAAGATTGTGGTATTCATGAATAAGGTCGATGCGGTGGACGATCCGGAACTTCTCGATTTGGTCGAACTCGAGCTCAGAGATCTCCTCAAGAAATACAATTACCCCGGTGATGAAATACCGATCATTCGCGGTTCTGCACTGAAAGCGATGGAAGCTGCGCTGAAGCCGGATGCCAAACCCGACGATCCAGCTTTCAAGTGCATTATGGATCTCATGGATGCCGTCGATACTTATCTTCCGCTCCCCAAGCGCGATGTCGACAAGCCCTTTCTCATGCCGGTCGAGGACGTCTTTTCGATCACGGGCCGTGGCACGGTTGGGACGGGTCGCGTCGAGCGTGGAAAGTGCAAAGTCGGAGACGAAGTCGAAGTTGTCGGTCTTGGTGCTCACAAGAAGACCGTTGTCACGGGCGCTGAAATGTTCCGCAAGGAGCTTGACGAAGTAATGGCCGGCGACAATGCCGGGCTTCTCCTGCGCGGCGTAGAAAAAAATGACCTCGAGCGTGGCATGGTCATCGCGAAGCCGGCATCGATTACGCCTCACAAGAAGTTCACCGCTCAGGTGTATGTGCTCAAGAAAGAGGAAGGTGGACGACACACGCCATTCCTGACCGGTTATCGGCCTCAATTCTATTTCCGAACGACGGATGTCACCGGAGTGGTGACCCTGCCGAGCGGCGTTGAAATGGTCATGCCCGGCGATAATCTTGATGCCGTGAATATTGAGCTCATTTCGACCATTGCGATGGAGGAAGGCCTCCGGTTTGCCATTCGTGAAGGCGGACGTACAGTCGGTGCAGGAGTCGTTACAAAGATTATCGAATAGAAATGCCTCACTTCGAGCCTTTTCTGGAAGGTTCCGGAAATGGTTCATTAAGATCAGGAGTTGTCCTTGGCTGGCCAGAAGATCAGAATCAAACTCAAATCGTACGATCATAATTTGATCGACAAATCTGCGGAGAAAATTATCAAGACCGTTCGATCCACGGGGGCTGTCGTTTCGGGGCCGATTCCGCTACCCACGAAGCGTAGCCTGTACACCGTCAATCGTTCTCCGCACGTCGACAAAAAGTCTCGTGAGCAATTCGAGACGAGGTCGCACAAGCGGCTTATTGACATCCTCAATGCAACCGGCAAGACCGTTGATTCGCTGCAGAAGCTGGAGCTTCCTGCCGGCGTTGATGTTGAGATTAAGGTTTGAGCGTCTGGGCATTTGAGGGACTAATGTATTGACTTGTTATTGAAGTTCCTCCGCGAGAGGATCTGAAATGGATAAGGAGCAAGATTGTGCGTGGCATTTTAGGTAAGAAGATAGGAATGACAAGCATCTACGATGAAAACGGGGAATCGGTCCCTTGTACCATCATAGAAGCTGGTCCGTGCTTCGTGACCCAAATCAAAACGAAGGAGAGGGATGGCTATGATGCCGTCCAACTCGGCTTTGACGAGCACAGGGAGCGATTAGTGAACAAACCACTCAAAGGCCATTTCATCCGTGCGCACGTGAAACCTCTTCGGTGGTTGGGCGAGTTTCGAGAGATGGGAGGCAACGGGCTCAAGCTGGGATCTGAGGTGAAGGTCGACATTTTTTCGCAGGGCGAAACGGTTGATGTGATCGGCAAATCGAAAGGACGAGGATTCCAGGGGGTCGTAAAACGGCACCATTTTGGTGGTGTCGGTATGGCAACGCACGGCCAGTCGGATCGTGTTCGTGCTCCTGGATCGATTGGTTCGAGTTCATATCCCTCACGCGTGTTCAAAGGAATGCGGATGGGTGGAAGAATGGGTTTTGCGAGGACAACTGTCAAGAACCTCAAGGTTGTCAAAGTAATTCCCGAATCGAACGTCCTCATTGTGAAGGGATCCGTCCCAGGCGCCATTAACGGGTACCTTGAGATTGTCAGGCGCCCCTAAGAATTCGAGGAAAAGCGACAATGCAAGTCGATGTCTATAAAATTGATGGATCCCTGACGGGCGAGAAAGTTGCCCTTGACCCATCGGTCTTCGAGGTGAAGCCTAATGACCACGCGATTTACCAGGTCGTGCGAAGCATCCAGGCTAATCAGCGACAAGGAACTCACAAGGTCAAACCCCGGAATGAAGTACGGGGGGGCGGCAAGAAGCCGTTCAAGCAGAAGAAGACGGGGCGTGCGCGCGCTGGAACGACACGATCACCCCTCTGGGTGGGCGGCGGCTCGATTTTTGGCCCCATGCCTCACGATTATGTCATTAAGCTGCCCGTGAAAGTGCGGAAGCTTGCACGCAAATCGGCGCTCAGCTACAAGGCCAAGGAAAATGGAGTGGTGGTTGTCGAGGATTTCGAATTTGATGCACCGAAGACAAAATCAATGGTTTCAATACTGAAAGCGCTGTCGCTCGACAAGAAGAAGACCCTGCTCCTCACACCCAAGACGGAACTGCAGCTTCTGAAATCCGGCAGGAACATCCCAACTCTTGCGGTGCGCGAAGCAGACAAGGCGTCTACGTTCGAGATCCTCAAGAACCAGGTGTTACTCATTCAAAAGAGTGCGGTGCAAGTGCTGCAAAATTCGCTCAAGAACTAGGACGATCAGCCATGGCGGACATTATTGCTCGGCCGATATTGACAGAAAAGATGACCAGACTTCAAGAGGTCAGGCAGTATGCATTCGAAGTACCTTCTTCTGCCAACAAAATTGAAATCGAACACGCGGTCGAAAAAAGGTTCAAGGTTACTGTTACAAGCGTCCGGACACAACGAATCAAAGGGAAAGAGAAGGTCCAGTTGACTCGTCGAGGACGATTCGCGGGCAGAAAACGAAACTGGAAGAAAGCGCTTGTGACGCTCAAAGCAGGCGACAAGATCGACTTTTTTGAAAATGTTTGATTGAGCTAAACGCGGAAATCTCATGGCACTGAGAAAACTGAAACCAAGGACGTCGGCAACGCGATTCTATTCTATATCGACGTTCGATGAAATCACGAAGAGGACTCCGGAAAAAGCTCTGCTCCATCCAAACAAGAAGTCGGGTGGACGCAATAATCTGGGCCGTATTACCTCCCGCCATCGTGGTGGAGGCCACAAACGGATGTACAGGATTATCGATTTCAAAAGAGACAAGCGTGGGGTGCCTGCCAAAGTTTCTGCGATAGAATACGATCCTAATCGTTCTGCCCGTATCGCACTCCTTCAGTTTCCGGACGGCGAGCGAAGGTATATTATCGCGCCCGAAGGATTGAAGGTTGGAACGAATGTTATGGCAGGGCCGGAGGCCGAAATCCAGGTTGGGAACGCACTCCCGCTCAAGAATATCCCCGTTAGCACATTCGTTAACACGGTCGAGATGGTCCCCGGCAAAGGAGGACAAATTGGCCGGAGCGCTGGGAATTCTCTCCAGCTTATGGCGAAGGAAGGAAGTCAGGCTACCCTGAAATTGCCTTCCGGTGAAATACGAAAACTGCCGCTGGAGTGCTACGCAACCATCGGGATTGTGAGTAATGCTGACCACGAGAATATCAGTGTCGGCAAAGCCGGACGTTCACGATGGCTTGGCATCCGTCCTCAGACTCGCGGAATGGCCATGAATCCGGTGGATCACCCGATGGGTGGTGGCGAAGGACGGTCGAAGAGCGGAGGAGGTTATCAGCACCCGGAATCTCCGTGGGGAAAGTACGCCAAGGGTCTAAAGACAAGGAAGAAAAAGAACCAATCCAGCAAGTATATTGTGTCAAGAAGAAAATGATCGGGAAACGATTCAATTTATCAACGATTCGATTGAGTTAGACTCGTATGAGCCGTTCAGTAAAAAAAGGTCCGTTTGTTGATCCAAAATTACAGGAAAAGGTCGAAGCCCTGAACAAATCGAACCAGAAAAAAGTAATCAAGACGTGGGCACGTTCGTCGACAATCATCCCGGAATTTGTGGGTCATACGTTTGCTGTTCACAACGGGAACAAGTTTATTCCGGTGTATGTCCACGAGGCGATGGTAGGGCACAAACTCGGCGAATTTGCACCCACGAGGATATTCAGGGCGCATCCGGGCATCAAATCCGAAAAAACAACGACCCCCGCGGCAGCATAAATCGATCGAGGAATTCATGGAAGTCAAATCAGTGAATCGATACGTCGGTAGCTCACCCCGCAAGATGAGGCTTGTCGTGGACCTTATCCGCGGTAAGGGTGTCGAGGAAGCTCTCTCGATGCTCCATTTTGTGCCCAAGCATGCGGCCAAGACTGCGGAAAAAGTCTTGCGGTCCGCGATTTCAAATTATCAAAACAGGGACGAAGCCGGGCGCGTTGACACTTCCACGCTGTTTATTAAGAGCGTTTTTGTCGACGGAGGTCCCACAGCGAAACGTGTTCTCCCCGCTCCCATGGGCAGGGCATTCCGCATCCGGAAGCGATCCAACCACATCACAATGATCATTGCTCAGCGCGAAGGAGTTCCTTCGCAAAAGAAGAAACCGGCAACACAGAAAACGAAGAAAGCTGCTGTAGAAAAGCAACAAACAGCAGAGAAGACTTAATCGGAGGACTCTTGGGTCAAAAAACTAATCCAAACGGATTTCGCCTTGGCGTCGTTCGCCAGTGGGATGCAAGCTGGTACGACGACAAAAGCTTCGCGGGAAAACTGCAGGAAGATCTGGTTATACGGAATTACATAAAGAACAGGCTGAAGAAAGCCGGGATTGCACGAATCCAGATCGATCGCACCCCCAAGCGGGCCGTCCTCACGATTCATACCTCGCGTCCAGGAATTGTCATCGGAAAAAGCGGGAAGGAAATTGCCCAGCTTGAAGAAGAATTGAAAAAAGTCACTTCGAAAGAAGTAAAGATCCTCATTCACGAGATCAAGCGCCCGGAACTTGATGCCTCCCTGGCTGCGGAAGCGATCGCAACGCAATTGGAAGGCAGGGTCTCATTCAGACGTGCGATGAAGCAGTCAATCACGGCGGCGATGAGGATGGGGGCAGAAGGAATTCGCATAAAATGTGGCGGCCGTCTCGGCGGAGCGGAAATTGCCCGGACGGAGCAGTACAAGGAAGGCCGTATACCCCTTCAAACGCTGCGAGCGGATATCGACTACTCGGGAGCAACTGCCTACACCATCTATGGTGCCATCGGTGTGAAGGTTTGGATATGCAAAGGTGAAATTCTCGGGAACGCCTCAAAGTAAGCAGGAGCTTGTGACGATATGTTAATGCCAAAGAGGGTGAAGTATCGAAAGACGCAGCGTGGTCGGATGAGCGGTAAGGCGACGCGCGGCGCGTCTGTCGCATTCGGTGATTTCGGGTTGAAAGCACTCGAACCGGGATGGATTACGCAGCGTCAAATTGAAGCTTCTCGTGTTGCCCTGACACGTATGATGAAGCGGGAAGGAAAGGTCTGGATCCGGATATTTCCCGACAAGCCCGTCACGAAGAAACCTGCCGAGACACGCATGGGAAGCGGAAAGGGAATCCCCGAATTCTGGGTTGCCGTGGTGAAGCCCGGTCGGATCCTTTTTGAGCTTGGCGGCATTTCGAAGGAAGTTGCACAGGAAGCGATGAAACTCGCGGAGCATAAGCTCCCGATCAAAACGAAGTTTGTGACACGGGTTGATTTAGAAGCGTAGCGAAGATTGTCAGAACCCCGAGGGTACCATGAGAGCATTTGAGTTTCGCAAGCTGTCGGACATTGAGCTGAGAAAGAGAATCCAGGAAGAGCAAGAAAGTCTCTCCCATTTGAAGTTCCAGAGTGTCATCGGTCAGATTCAGAATCCGATGAAAATGAGTCAAATCAGGAAGGACATCGCGCGTATGAGGACCATCCTTCGACAGCGGGAATTTGAACAAGTTCCTCAACCCGCCGTTTCTACGAATGAAGAAGCACAATAAGCAAGTTCTATGACTACACAGCAAGCAACCGAGGCGGTCGCCCGCAATCAAAGGAAAACGAGAATCGGCAAAGTCGTCAACAACAAGATGCAGAAAAGCATTGTTGTCTCGATCGAGCGCAGGATTGCGCACCCACTGTATAAAAAGTACTCCCGTCGTACTTCGACGCTGATGGCACACGACGAGAAACGGGAGGCCGGGATTGGCGATACCGTGCGAATCATGGAAACGCGTCCCCTGAGCAATCGAAAGCGTTGGAGGTTGGTTGAGATCATCGAAAAAGCAAAGTAATCGAACGCAGGTATTACCATGATACAGGAAGAAACGAATCTCGTTGTGGCTGACAATTCCGGCGCAAAAAAAATCCGTTGCATTCGCGTTTTAGGAGGACACGAACGCCGATATGCCGGCCTCGGCGATATGATCGTGGTTTCCGTAAAGAGCGCTATACCGGGTGCGCCTGTCAAAAAAGGAGAAGTGTCAAGGGCTGTCGTCGTCCGGACGAAGAAAGAGGTGCGGCGGAAAGACGGTTCGTACATTCGTTTTGATGAGAATGCGGCGGTCTTGCTGAACGCGCAAGGAGAACCGCGCGGAACACGCATTTTTGGTCCTGTGGCAAGAGAACTGCGCGAGAGACAGTTCATGAAAATTATTTCACTAGCACCAGAGGTTCTTTGAACGACTATGGGACAGAGTCTACACGTACATAAAAATGACATGGTTGTGATCATCTCGGGCAACGCGAAGGGAAAGCAGGGAAAGGTCCTTAAGGTATTTCCAACGGATCAGACGGTGATCGTTGAAAGCGTGAATATTGTGAAGCGTCATACGAAACCGTCGCAAAAGAATCCGCAAGGCGGGATCGTTCAAAAAGAGGGCCCGATTCAGGTCTCGAACGTGATGGTCATCGACCCGAAATCCGGCAAACCGACGAAAATAGGTTATGCCCACGTCACGGATCCCACCAGCGGTAAACGGAAGACCATGCGCGTGAGCAGGAAAACTGGCGAGATGTTCTAGGAACAAATGAATTATGGCAAAAGAGAAAGCACAAGGTAAGGCCACAAAAGGAGAGAAAGCCGGGGCCGAAAAGCAAGCCGCCGGAGTCCAGGAAAAAGGCATTCCCGCGCGACTCCGCGAGCGCTATCGGAGAGATATCATTTCATCGCTGATGAAGCGTTTCAGTTACAGGAGTCCCATGCAGGTTCCGAGACTGGAAAAAATCGCAGTTAACATGGGAGTGGGCGTGGCGACGCAAGACCCTAAGATCCTCGATGTGGCAGTGAAAGAGCTTGAAGCGATTACTGGCCAGAAGGTGGCCGTCACCAAGTCCAAGAAGGCAATTTCCAATTTCAAACTTCGGGAGAACCTCCCGATCGGCTGTCGGGTGACTCTTCGCAGGGACAAGATGTACGAGTTTCTTGACCGGCTTATCAGCGTTGCGTTGCCACGCGTGCGTGATTTTAAAGGTGTGCCCGACAAATCATTTGACGGTCACGGCAACTATACACTCGGGATCAAGGAACAAATCATCTTCCCCGAGATTGATGTCGACAAAATTACCCGGGTGAGTGGAATGGATATCACATTTGTCACAACGGCGAGGACAGACGCGGAAGCTTATGAACTGTTGAAAGAGCTGGGCATGCCGTTCGTCAAGAGACAAGAAGTTGTGCAGACCCCAACAACCGCGAAACCACAATAGAACGAAGGAGACGGTTTGGCACGATTAGCTATGATCGTTAAGGCGAAAAGAACGCCTAAGCACAAAGTGAGACAACACAACCGCTGCGGGATTTGTGGGAGGCCGAGGGCATATTATCGTAAGTTTGGTATTTGCAGGATCTGCTTGCGGAACCTGGCGCTGGAGGGAAAGATTCCCGGCGTTCGCAAAGCAAGCTGGTAAATCATTCACGCAATCAATAATCGAAAAGAGTCTGTACGATGTCCGTTACTGATCCAGTCGCCGATTTGTTAACACGAATTCGGAATGCCTGTCGGGCAAAACACCGTCGCGTCGATGTCCCTTCTTCGAGACTGAAGAGTGCAGTCGTCAAAATCTTGCTGGAACAAAAATATATCGCCAATTATGCGGTCTTGACGGATGGCAAGCAGGGCATTCTTCGCATTAACCTCAAATACCAGGAAGGGAAACCGGTGATTCAAGGGCTGCGCCGGGTGAGCAAGCCGGGACTTCGGCAGTACAGGGGCAAGGATGGGCTCCCTCGCGTCTTGGGGGGACTGGGAATAGTAATTGTATCAACTTCAAAAGGCGTCATGACGGGCGCCCAGGCGAGAAAGCAGAATATTGGCGGAGAAGTTCTCGCGTACGTCTGGTAATTGATGTTGTCGTATTGAAAGGAATAGAAACGTGTCGCGTATAGGTCATAAGCCTGTCCAAATTCCAAAAGGCGTTACCGTAAAAAGTACGGACGGCACCGTCTTAGTAAAAGGGCCGAAGGGTGAACTGTCTGCCAAGGTTCACCCCGATGTGTCCGTCAAAGTGGAGGCAGAGAAGGCATTGGTTTCCCGTGTCTCCGATTCGAAGAAGGACCGCGCGTTGCACGGTCTGTGGAGAGCTCTTGTTCAAAATATGATCATCGGAGTAACGCAGGGATACAGCCGGAAACTCGAAATTGTCGGTGTTGGATACCGTGCAGAACTCAAGGGCAAGAAACTGCACCTCCAGATTGGGTACAGTCACCCGATTCTTTTCAGCCCGCCGGAAGGCATCAAGATCGAAGTCCCCGCGCAGACCAACATAACGATCTCGGGAGTCGATAAACAATTGGTGGGCCTCGTGGCCGCAAAGATCCGCTCGTTCCGTCAACCGGAGCCCTACAAAGGCAAAGGAATTAAGTACGAAGGCGAATATATCCGCCGAAAAGCTGGTAAAGCTGCGGCAACGGCCGCTACAAAGTAACTGCAGCGATTGCTAAGGAAATGTTGAAGCCATGATCAAGAAGAACAGCCAGGAACGTCTTCTCAAAAAGAGAGCAAGAATCAGAAAAAAGATTTCGGGCACGGCAGAGCGTCCGCGGTTCACTGTCTACCGTAGTCAGAAACACATCTACGCCCAGATTATCGATGATGTGACCGGAAAGACTCTTGTGACGGCTTCCACGCTGTCCAAGGATCTGAAAAATGAGATCGCCAACGTAAAGTCGCCGATCGACGTGTGCAAGATGATCGGCGTGGCAACGGCGAAAAAGGCGCTTGAAAAGAATATTCGCGAAGTAGTCTTCGACCGCAACGGTTATTTGTACCACGGACGCATCAAAGCCATCGCTGATGGTGCCCGGGAAGCCGGATTGAAGTTTTAATCGTGGTTCTTATTCCATTCTGAAAGCTGAATATGGGAAAAATCAGAGCGAGCGAACATGAATTGAAGGACAGGCTGGTCCACGTGAACAGGGTGGCGAAGGTGGTCAAAGGCGGCCGTCGATTCAGTTTCAACGCCATCGTGGTCGTGGGCGATGGTAATGGGCATGTCGGAATCGGACTCGGCAAAGCCAATGAAGTTGCGGATGCGATCGCAAAAGGCATTGACGATGCAAAGAAGAACGTGGTGAAAGTGACTCTCTTCAGGGGAACCATTCCTCACGAAGTGGTGGGCAAGTTTGGTGCCGGCAAGGTTCTCTTGAAACCGGCAACCCCGGGAACCGGACTCATTGCAGGTGGAGGTGTGAGAGCCGTTTTGGAATCAGCGGGGGTCAAAGATGTTTTGACAAAACAAATGGGATCGCCGAATCCGCATAACGTCGTCAAGGCAACCATGAAGGCGCTTCTTTCGCTTGCGGATGCAAAGACGATGGCACAACGACGCGGAATAACTCTTCAGGAGCTTTTTCAGCAATAGTAATGTGAGCGTGCACGATGGCAGAACCTAAGAAAATAAAGATTACGCAGACACGGAGTGTTATCGATCAGCTCGAGAATGCCAAACGAACAATCAAAGCACTAGGACTCGGACGGCCGAATTACACCGTCATCAAGAGAGACACTCCACAGGTGAGAGGATTGATCAACGCGGTGCGGCACATGGTGAAAGTAGAAGAGGTGCAATGATGACTCAAGCCATCCTCAGCAACCTTACTCCCGCGGAAGGATCACGTAGAAAGACCAAGAGAATTGGCCGGGGCCAAGGGTCGGGTGACGGTGGAACCGCCACCAAAGGTCACAAAGGCGCGAAAGCACGATCAGGCCACAAGTTCAAGCTGTGGTTCGAAGGTGGACAGATGCCTCTAACGCGACGGGTCCCCAAGTTCGGGTTCACGCCAAGAAACAGGATAGAGCAACAAGTTGTGAACCTCAGCACGTTGGAGGAGCTCGCCTCGAAGAAACGGATTGAAGCGAATGTGACGCCTGAGGCTCTCTATAATGCCGGCGCAATTGCCAAAAAGGACAAGCCCGTGAAGATTCTCGGTGACGGAGAGCTGAAATCGAAACTCCAGATCAGTGCACATGCATTCAGCAAATCAGCAAAGACGAAGATTGAAGCTGCTGGCGGCACGGCGACGGTTCTTTCATAATCCAGATGTTCAGTTATGAGTAAGATCACCGAGACTGTTACGAACGTATTCAAGATTCAGGAGTTGCGGGATCGTCTCCTGTTCACGGCGGCTCTCCTCGTCATTGTGCGGATCGGCTCGCATATCACGTTGCCGGGCGTCGATGCGCGACTCGTGGCGGAAAGCATTCGACGGGGTGGCGACGGTGGGTTGCTCGGGTTGTACGACTTGTTTGTGGGCGGTGCGTTCAGCAATGCCGCCGTCTTTGCACTCGGCATCATGCCGTACATTTCATCTTCCATCGTCATTCAGTTGATGGGAGCCGTGATTCCATACTTCCAGAAGCTGCAGAAAGAGGGCGAGGATGGAAGGAAGAAAATCACGCAATACACCCGGTACGGAACGGTATTGATTTCGGCGTTGCAGGCGAGTGGTGTTGTTATTAAGCTTGTTCGTACTGTGACACCCGGGGGCCCGATTGTCCCGGTGGAAGTTCAGGGTTTTGGGTTTGCACTGAGCACGGTCATCATTCTAACGGCCGGCACGATATTCATGATGTGGCTGGGGGAACAAATCGATGAGCGGGGCATTGGAAACGGCATCTCGTTGATCATTTTCATCGGTATCATCGCGAGGTTTCCGAGTGCTGTTTTCAACGAATTCGAGCTCATTTTAGGAGGCACGCGCAATCCCATTATTGAGCTCGTCATTCTTGGTCTTATGGCTGTCATCGTGGCTCTTGTTGTTCTCGTGACACAGGGAACGAGACGAATTCCCGTGCAATATGCGAAGCGCGTTGTGGGTCGTAAAGTCTATGGCGGAGTCACGCAATACATCCCATTGAGAGTTAACACTGCAGGCGTCATGCCGATCATCTTTGCGCAGGCCATTATGTTCGTGCCGCAGATTGTTTTTTCGTTTTTCCCTGATAGTGAATTTGTAGCCGACCTGAACAACAACTGGTTCAGTCAATCGTCCTGGGTCTATTCGATTGTCTACGGGTTGATGATTGTGTTCTTCACGTATTTCTACACGGCCATTGCGTTCAATCCGAAGGACGTTGCAGATACAATGAAAAAACAAGGTGGATTCATCCCGGGCATACGGCCGGGGACGCACACTTCAGATTTTGTCGACAACATTCTTACGAAGATCACGCTCCCGGGGTCGATATTTCTTGCGCTCGTTGCAATTCTTCCCACCGTGATGATCAGGGCTGGTATTTCGCCCGGATTTGCATCGTTCTTCGGAGGGACGAGCCTCTTGATTCTTGTCGGTGTCGCGCTGGATACGTTGCAGCAAGTCGAATCGCACCTTCTCATGCGTCACTACGATGGATTTATGAAGAGCGGCAAATTGCGCGGCCGACGCAGTTAGGATGCGTCGAGACTATGATTTATATCAAGACGACACGAGAGATCGGACTGATTCGTGAGAGTTGCAGGATCGTCGCAGAAGTGCTCAAACTTGTAGGGGCTGAGATCAAGCCGGGCGTCACGACGCTAGCCCTCGATAAACTTGCAGAGGAATATATAAGGACGTTTGAAGCGTTGCCTGCTTTCAAAGGATACGGCAGTCAGAAGAACAATTTGTTTCCGGCGACGCTCTGCACATCGATCGATTCGGCCGTGGTACACGGGATACCAAGCAAGAGAGTTTTGAAAGAAGGTGAAATCGTATCCATCGATGTCGGAGTGAAGAAGGACGGCTTTTTTGGAGACGGTGCCTGGACGTTTCCGGTCGGAACGGTGACGGTTGAAAAACAGCGATTGCTCAAAGTGACTGAAGAGTCGTTGTGCAAAGGCATCGAAAAAGCTGTTGCGGGAAACCGTGTTCACGATATTTCCTTTGCGGTGCAATCGCACGTCGAGGCAAATGGATTCTCTGTCGTGAGGGAGCTCGTAGGTCACGGTGTCGGAAAAGAATTGCACGAGGCTCCGAATGTCCCGAACTACGGCAAGCCGGGAACGGGTCCTGAACTGAAAAACGGCATGACGATCGCGATCGAGCCGATGGTCAATTCCGGTGACTACCAGGTCAATATTGAGCCGGACGGTTGGACGGTGGTTACACGTGATGGATTACCATCCGCCCATTTTGAGCACACGATCGCAATTGTCGATGGAAAACCAGAGATACTGACGCAGTGAACCATCCATGGCCAAACAAGGTCCGATAAAAGTCGATGGTGTGATCACCGAGACATTGCCGAATGCGAGCTTTCGCGTGAAGTTGGACAACGCGGTCGAAATCCTGGCGCATATTTCCGGGAAAATGAGAATGCACTATATCAAGATCCTCGTAGGGGATCGCGTGACGGTGGAAATGTCCCCGTACGATCTTTCCAAGGGTCGCATAACATATCGGTACAAATAGAAGAGAAGAGCCGATGAAAGTACGTTCGTCAGTAAAAAAAATCTGTGAGAACTGCAAGATAATCAGGCGCAAAGGCGTTGTGCGTGTCATCTGCAAGAACCCGAAGCACAAGCAGCGGCAGGGCTAACTTGTCATAAGGAGAAACGTCAGTGGCTCGGATTTCAGGAGTTGATTTACCAAAGAACAAGCGTTCCGAAATAGGGCTGACCTATATCTACGGAATTGGCCGATCGACCGCCCAGAGTATTCTGGACAAGGCGAAGGTCGACTACAACAAGAAAATCGGCGAACTGACGGATGAAGAAGTTGCCTCAATTCGCTCGATCATCCAGTCGGATGCGAAGGTTGAGGGCGCGCTGCGAAGCGAAGTGCAGATGAATATCAAGCGCCTCACCGACATCGGTTGCTATCGCGGATTACGCCATCGCAAAGGACTTCCTGTGCGCGGCCAGCGGACTCGAACGAATGCCCGAACACGCAAAGGGAAGCGGAGAACTGTTGCCGGGAAGAAGAAGGCGTTGGAGAAGAAATAGGACACGCGGTATTTGATTATTCAATTGGAGGAAATCGTCTTTGGCAAAACAGACTGCAGCACCGGTAACAAAGAAGAAAAAGAAAGTCCACGTTGATTCCAACGGCAAGGCGTTTATCAAGGCGACGTTCAACAACACGATCGTCACGTTGACCGATACCTATGGCAACACCATAGCGTGGTCGACTTCAGGCAAGAACGGCTTCAAGGGTTCGCGCAAGAGCACGCCTTTCGCTGCCCAAGTTGCAGCGGAAGCGGCGGCAAAAGAAGCGTACGATCTCGGGTTGCGGCGAGTCGAGGTATTCATCAAAGGACCGGGGGGAGGACGCGAGGCAGCAGTACGTTCGTTGCAGACCGCGGGGCTTGAAGTGACAATGATTCGGGACGTAACCCCGATTCCACATAACGGATGCCGTCCTGCGAAGCGCCGACGAGTGTAACAAGCGTCTCAACCACATTCATTCAGGAGAATCATGGCGAGATACATTGATGCCAGCTGTAAGTTGTGTCGACGGGAAAAGCAGAAGCTTTTTCTCAAAGGCACGAAATGTTATACCGAGAAATGTCCAATCGAACGGCGCAACTATGCCCCCGGCCAGCACGGACAGTCGCGACGTTCAAGGATTTCCGAGTACGGCATTCAGTTGCGTGAAAAACAGAAAGTTCGCAGGCAATATGGACTGCTCGAGGCACAATTCCGCAATTACTTCGAACGTGCATCCAAAGCGACGGGCAAGACCGGCGATATGCTTGTGAAGACCCTTGAGCGGAGGTTTGACAATGTCCTGTACAGAATAGGCCTGGCGCCCTCGCGCAAGTCTGCGCGGCAATTGGTGCTCCACCGGCACTTTCTGGTGAACAACAAAATTGTCGATATCCCGTCATACTTATTGAATCCGGGCGATGTCGTCCAGGTCCGGGAAAAGAGCAAGAAGCTTGAGATCATCCATGCGTCGATGAAGCGCATGAAAGACAACGCGATGCTTCCGTGGCTGAGTCTTGACAAAGCATCCATGACCGGAACGTTTCTCAATGTTCCAGAACGGGCAGACATCCCGTTGAATGCAAACGAGCAGCTCATCGTTGAGTTGTATTCGAAATAGCGGACAGGAGAAGTCCTCCTGCTGCTGAGTCATCGCAATTATTACAATCTGCAATTTGTGTGGGAACAAATACTATGAGCACCACCTTGGTTCAAATGCCAGAAAAAATCGAACTTGAGCAATCGTCCACAACACCGACGTTCGGGCGGTTCTTCGTTCAACCCCTTGAAAAAGGGTTTGGTGTCACGATTGGCAATTCGTTCCGTCGGGTCCTGTTATCATCGCTCCCGGGAACGGCCATCACGGCAATTCAGATCGCCGGGATCCAGCACGAATTCTCGACCATCAAAGGCGTGGTGGAGGATGTGGCTGATTTCATTCTCAACCTCAAACAGGTTCGCATCAAAGCCATCAATAAGAAGGCAACGAAAATCACGGTCTCGGTCAAAGGACCGGGCGCATTCGTTTCCGCAGATATTCAGAAGTCCACATCAGAAATTGAGGTTTTGAACCCGGACCTTCATCTTGCTTCCTTGAACAAAGATGCAAATTTCGACCTTGAACTGCGGTTGGGCCGCGGAAAAGGGTACGTTCCGGCCGAAGAGAACAAATCGCCGGACCAACCCCTCGGCATGATTGCCATCGACTCGATCTTCACTCCCATCAAAAATGTAAGGTTCTTCGTGGAACCCACGAGAGTCGGCGGACAAACGGACTACGAGAAACTCATTTTGGAGATCGAAACGGACGGTTCAATCTCTCCCGAAGATGCATTGACGCACGCCGGGAAGATCTTGAGGGACCACGTGCAACTCTTTATCAATTTCGGTGCAGAGCCGGAAGCCGAGAAGAGCGAGACCGAACAGGAGGCAGAGGTCGGCAGGGTGCGCAAGATCCTGAAAATGTCTGTCGACGAATTGGAGTTGTCCGTACGTTCTCATAATTGTCTGCGTTCGGCGAACATTAAGACGCTTGCGGATCTCGTCCGACGCAATGAGTCGGAGTTGCTCAAATTCCGCAACTTCGGACGCAAATCTCTGGCGGAGTTATCCCAGATTGTTGACGAATACGGTCTGACGTTCGGGATGGATGTGGACAAATATCTGAAAGACGGAAACGAGTAATCGCTGAAAAGGAGCTGAATGCATGCGGCATTTACGATCGGGTAGAAAACTCAAACGAACGGCGAGCCACAGAAAAGCCACGCTCTCGGCCCTCAGCGTCGCGCTCATTACGCACAAAAAGATCCGGACGACCGTCGCAAAAGCGAAGGAAACGAGGATGGTTGTCGAACGACTTATCACCCGAGCAAAAAGGGCCGTTGCGCGGGAAACCGACGGAACGAAGAAGGATGTCCACGCTCGTCGCGAGTCCTTCTCGTTCCTGCACGATCGGAAGGCAGTATCGTCGCTCTTCAACGATATTGCGCCAAAGGTTGCGGCGCGGCCCGGGGGTTACACGCGTGTTGTGAAACTCGGCCAACGACAAGGCGATGGCGCGGAGCTTGCCGTCCTCGAGCTGGTCGATTATAACCTTGCGCAGGAGGCTGCGGCTCAAAAACAAGCGAGCAAAGCATCGAAGCCGCGCCGCAAGCGTGCTTCGTCAAAGAGTTCAAAGGGAGAAACTGCCGGTAAGGAGCCGGCAGTGGTGGAGGCGTCGACAGATGCCAATGGGTCCCCGGCCGGAGACTCGGTGAACGATGATGCCAAGAAGGAAGACAAATAGTTCTCGGTTAACCTTTTCGGTCATGGAGGTGTAACGCATATGTTAAAAATCAATTCGGCTGAATTCTTACAGGGAGTCGTGGATCTTCGTCAGCTCCCGAAAAACGAGTTGCGTGAAATTTTGTTCATTGGGCGATCGAACGTCGGCAAGTCTTCGCTCCTCAACAGAATGTGCAACCGCAAAAACCTCGCGCGGTCCAGCGTCACCCCCGGAAAGACCCGTGAGATCAACTACTATATCATCAACAATTCATTCTACTTTGTGGATTTGCCGGGGTATGGGTATGCAAAAGTGCCCGAGCAAATGCGTGCGGGCTGGAAAAAACTTATCGAGGACTTTCTAAAGCGCGGGAATCCGATCGGCGTCGCGATGCAGCTTATCGATTCACGCCAGGAACCGACTCCGCTGGACCTGATGATGATGGATTGGCTCGAATACTACGAAGTGCCGTATCTCCTCATACTCACAAAGTCCGACAAGCTACCGGTCAGCAAACTTGCAAAGCAGCTCGATGTGTACCGCGACCGGTTCAAGTGGAACCTGACGGACGGGTGTTGTAGGGGCATCGTGCCGTTCTCGATAGTGTCCGGCGATGGCAGAAATGAGCTGCTGAAGTACATCGAAGCGCACTTGAAAGAAAAACCGCGACAAAAGAAGGAAGCAGTGTAGACCGTATATCAACAAATCGCTCGCGTATAAGAACCCCGAACCGACCTTCGGGGTTTTTTTATGCCTGCTCCTGAGAAAATAATGCGAGCGATGTGCTGAGGCCGTGGCACTTCTCCTCAAAAGGCGTTACTTTCATCAAACGACATTTTCAAGGCCACGGCAATCTGGCCGGCAGAAATCAGGGCCGGTAAACAGAGAGCGTCATTCCACGAGCAGAAACCCCATGGCAAACAAGAATATCCTTCTCGTGTTTTCACTGGTACTGGTGCAATCATTTGCAGTTGGCCGGCAGTACCGACCACGTGAACATTTCACCTTCAATGCTGATTTTGCCCGATTTCGATACGATTCCACCTCCACGTACCTGGAGATATACTATGGCTTCTACCCGCGAGTTCTGAGTTGTGAGAAAATAGATAGCGTTTATGCAGCGAAGGTTGTCGTCAGGACGCGCATTTTGAAGAATGGCTCAGACTCGACCGTTCTCAACCAGCAATTGCTCGTCCCCATCGTTGTCGAAGACACAACCTTTCTCGCCTTGAATTCAACGTTCGTTTCACAGACGTCGTACGCCGTCCCTTACGGAGACTACACGCTCGAGATTGTCGCATTCGATTCTCTGCAGCCGGCCAACCGAGATTCGGTGAGATATCCTCTTCTCCTGCAACCTGTCCCTTCTTCGGTTTCAATAAGTGACCTTGAACTCTGTTCCGAAGTGAGCGATACGAAGCATCAGTCAAGGCTCTTTGAAAAGAACTCCCTCGAGGCAATCCCGAACCCCTCACAGGTGTTCGGCGCTGGGTCGCATCCTGTTTCGTTTTACTACGCGGAACTGTACAATCTCACGCCTGATTCGACCTACACGATCAAAGCCCGCCTGCTTGATGGGACCAACAAAGTCGTACGTGAAACGACAAAGGACAGAAAGTACTCGGCAAGAAATGAGGTCGATGTGGGAATGATGAATGTCTCTTCGTTTCTGTCGGGTCGATATTTGTTGAATGTCGCAGTATTCGGGCAAGATGGAAAAGAGCTCTGTCAATCGGCAAAAACACTTTTCCTGAACAATCCGCACGTACGACAGCCTGCCGTCAGCGAGGTAGCCCTGAATGCAAACCAGTTTGCAGGAATGACCTCGGATGAACTGGCGCAGGAATTTCAAGAAAGTCGGTACCTGGCCACTCCAGAAGAACTTGAACGATTCGAACACATGACTACGCTGCAATCAAAGAAGGAGTTCCTGGCAAAGTTCTGGAATGATGTGGAACGGGGACAGGGCGGAAGGAAACAAGTTGAGCGGAAGGAATATCTCCACCGTGTGGCCGTCGCGAATCAGCGCTACAGCGGCATGGGGAAAAATGGGTGGCAGACGGACCGTGGCCGTGTGTACCTGGTCTACGGAGAACCCGACGAGGTAGAACGGTTCCCGAACAGTGGAGATTCGAAGCCGTATGAAATCTGGCACTACTACCAGCTCGAGGGTGGTGTGGAATTTGATTTCATCGATCGCACCGGGTTCGGCAATTATATCCTGGTCAATTCCACGAAACGCGGTGAAATCCAAGATGCCCAATGGCAACAGTATTTGCAATAGTGAGCTTGTTCCTGGGCGGCGTGAGTGGGGCAAGCGCTCCGGCCGACACCATCTTCGTTTCCGAGACCTCATTTGGGTCATTCGATCAAGCCACGCGTATTGCAGTCGGTCCTCAGGGCTGGGTGTACGTCATCGATTCAAAGAGGAACGCTGTATTCATTTTCAAATCCATCCAGCAACCGCCATCGATTCTCGGCGGTTATGGCTGGAGTTCCACAACGTTTGACCAGCCTACAGGAATTGCAACGGATGGCCTCAACGTCTATGTTTCTGACTACGGAAATCATCGAATCCAGCGCTTCGATCGGTATCTGAACCCCCTTTCTTCTCTCTACACTCGAGACACAACGTATGCACCCGCGCGATTCGGGTATCCTGCAGGGGTGGCACTATCGAATCAGGGTGATCTCATTATCCTCGATTCTGAAAATCTGCGAGTTGTTGAATTCTCGGCCGATTCAAAATATGAAAGGGAGTTTGGCGATCTCAATACGGCAGGTGGAAAACTGCAGAATCCAATAAAGGTATGTGTTGAAGGAGATCAATTTATCTACGTCCTTGAAAAGAACAAGATTCTCCAGTTTGACTTCTATGGCAATTATCTCCGCACGCTCGCGCAGGACCTCCACGGGGACATTGTCGGCGGTCAATCGACATCAGTCGGCATTGCGGCAGTATGTGCAGACACCCTGTTTTGGTACAACGCAGACGGCACACCGACTTTGATAACGCCCCTTGAAACCCTTTTAGCCGAGAACCCCATCACATCGGTGCAGGACATTACGTTTTTCGGCGGCCGATTGTATGTCCTCACCCCCCATCGTTGTTACGTTTTTAGAATGGAGCTGGTCGGCCGCTAACACATCCGGTCGTTGTCGCTTGTTCATCATTCTGACTTCGATCACGCCTTCATCTGATTTCTGTCTTCCAATCTCTGTCCACGAAGGATCGTTCATTCAATGCAATCGACAAGCCCACTTTCCTTCGCCACTTCTTGACTCTGAACCCGTTTTGAATTACTTTCTGAAGGGGTACTAGTAAGCCAACGATTTCAAAACTCACCGGGAGAATCCCATCATGGCAACACGCTGCATCAATAAGGTCATTTTAATAGGCAATTTGGGAAAAGACCCTGAATTGCGCTACACAAGTAGCGGAGTCGCGGTCGCCAGTTTCACACTGGCAACAAATGAATCGTGGAAAGATCCGGAAGGGAATGTTCAGGAGCGTACGCAGTGGCATAACATCGTTGCCTGGAGAAAACTTGCCGAGATCTGCGGGGAGTATCTGAAGAAGGGGAGCAAGATCTATCTCGAAGGAAAGCTTCAGTACCGAAATTACGACGACAAGAATGGAATGAAGCGTTATGTAACGGAAATCGTAATTGACGAAATGCTGATGCTCGACAGTAAGGGTGGAGCCCAATCAGCGGGTGAACCATCCCCACAACGAGAAGAAGCATCACCTGAACCTGCAAGTGATCTTCCATTCTAGCAACGTGATTGCCCCGTGGGACGACTCGCTGTGAACCCGCCGATGGCAAGTTGAATCACGGGGCATTTTTTTTGCCGAATGTAGTGTATACCCTTATGCGACCTGTCCCCTCTTTTTGTTCTTTCTTCCTCCTTTTGCTGGTCTGTCAGTGTGCCATTCCTGCTGCAAAAGGGCCCGTCCAGTCGAAGCATGGAATGGTCGTTACGGCAGAAAGATTGGCCTCGCAGGTAGGATTGGACATCCTGAAGAAAGGAGGAAACGCTGTCGACGCTGCTGTGGCAGTCGGATTTGCACTTGCCGTTACCTATCCCGAAGCAGGGAACATCGGGGGCGGCGGGTATATGGTGATAAGAATGGCCGATGGCAAGACAACCTCGTTCGATTACCGGGAAAAAGCGCCCGGGAAAGCATCGCGCGACATGTATCTTGACAAGGAAGGTCATTTTGTATCCGCGAAAAGTGAACACGGGTATCTTTCCGTCGGTGTCCCTGGTTCCGTCGCAGGGCTGTTGGATGCCTTGGAAAAATATGGGACGATGAATCGAGCGCAGGTCTTGGCTCCGGCAATTCGGCTGGCGGATCGTGGATTCGTTGTAGGTCCGGGCCTTGCTAGTGTGTTGGCCGAAAAGTGGAAGGAACTGAAGGAATACCCCTCCACGTTGAAGGCCTTCGCACGCGGGGACAAACCGTATGCAGAGGGCGACACCCTTGTTCAAAAGGAACTCGCAGTCACGCTCAGGAGGATTATGAAGAATGGAAGAGACGGATTCTATCTGGGCGCAACGGCTGATCTTATAGTGGAGCAGATGAAAAAAGGAGGAGGTCTCATCAGCCCCGAGGATTTGCGAGGATACAGCGCGCTGGAAAAACCCGTCGTCGCAGGTACGTACCGCGGTTACGATATTATTTCGATGGGGCCTTCCAGCTCCGGCGGAGTGATCCTAATTCATTTGCTGAATTTGTTGGAGCGATACGATGTCGCTCGAAGTGGTTTTGGCACCCCTCGGACCATTTCCCTGATGGCTGAGGCAATGAAGCTTGCGTACGCAGATCGGGCTGAATTCCTTGGCGATGCGGATTTCTATCGAGTACCTCTCAGGAAGTTGTTATCGAAACAATACGCTGATGAACGCGCCAAACTGATAGACACGGTGAAAGCTACGCCAAGCAACACGATATCTCACGGAGCCATCCCGATCCCCGAGGAAACAGAGACTACGCATTACTCGATTATTGACAAATGGGGGAACGCGGTGAGTACGACGACGACCATCAACAGCTGGTTTGGTTCGGGTATTGTGGTCGAGGGAGCAGGGTTCTTCTTGAACAATGAAATGGATGATTTTTCCGGCAAGCCGGGGACGCCCAATCAGTTTGGTCTCCTTGGCGGCGAAGCAAACTCCATAAAGCCAGGCAAGCGGATGTTGAGTGCCATGACGCCGACCATCGTGTTGAAAGACAAGCAACCATATCTGATCGTCGGTTCACCAGGAGGGTCGACGATCATTACTACGGTACTCCAGGTTATCCTCAATATTATTGATTACAGGATGAATGTGAAGCAGGCGGTGGACACGTTCAGAGTTCACCATCAATGGTATCCGGACACACTCTATTATGAACACAAAAGCCTTTCGGAAAACGTTGTCCACGCTCTGCAAGCGAGAGGCTATAATGTTGCAGAGCGAGCTGGGTACCAGGGACTCGTGGAGGCAATCCTTGTGGACAGAAAGAATAGGATCCTCCATGGTGCCACTGACCCCCGTGGTCACGGAGCCGTTGCAGGCTATTGAGCTTGCTTATGCCGGATGTGTTTTGTATACTGAGCCAACGAAACTGTTCTTTTCAATAAGCGTAATGGTGTCCCGCCCAAACCCATAGGTTTACGCGGGATGAAAAGGGAATTCCGTTTGCGACATAATCGGAAGCTGCCCCGCAACTGTAGGTGAGAAACTCTGGATTGCACGTCACTGTGGCTGTTGACCACGGGAAGACATCCAGACGAGTCAACGCTCACGAGCCAGGAGACCTGCCATTACAAGCCATCAAGATACCTTCGCGGGAGGGTGCTCACTCGACTAAGTGCTTCGCTGACAAGAGCTCCAATCTTCGCAAAGGTTGGGGCTTTTTTGTTTCATACTTATCGAGGGATACACGATGAACAGAGTATTCAAAACGATCGTGTGGTTCGCGCTTCCTGTTCTTGCGTTGGGACAGGAATCTCAAACAGATAGCACGAAGACCTACCGGGCGGCCGAGGTTGTTGTGACCGCTACTCGGAGCTCAATTCCTGAAGAAGATGCGCCGTCTCCAACAGAAGTGCTTAGCGCAGGCGAAATTCGCAGCACGAACGGCACGAGCGTCGCGGATGCTCTTCAGACCTACACCGGAGTCTTGCTCAGAGAGTACGGTGGAGGCGAATCATTGGCAACGGTCTCAATAAGAGGCTCAGCGTCGGAACACGTCCTGGTTCTCATAGACGGGAACAGATTTACGGGTTTTCAGAATAATCTCGTCGATTTCAGTCTTCTGCCGCTTGACAATGTCTCTCGCATCGAGGTTCTGCACGGCGGTGCTTCTGCATTGTACGGTGCAGATGCAGTGGGGGGCGTCATTAATATCCTCACCCGCCCGGTTGGGAATGAACTCCGCGTGAACGCAAATGGCGCAGTTGGATCTTATGGATATCAGCGGTATTCGGCGCAAGCGCAGGGCGGCTATGGAGGTTTGGGTATCGTTGCGGGCTATTCCAACGAGAGCGGAAAAGACAATTACCCATTTCCCTTCCATCGTCCGAATGCCCCAGATACGAACCTCGTTCGCAGGGACGCGGATTATCGAAAGAATGAACTCTACGTTAACGGAGATGTGAAGACCGACGAGCACTCATCCGTCAGTTTCTCCCTTCAAAATGTCGGCGCTGATCGCGGGTCGCCAGGGCCGATCGATGTTGCAAGCGATTTCAGCCTCGCGCGGGAAAATGACAGAGACGTTAACGTGCATCTTGGATATCGAGACGATCGCGTTTCCGGGACGGAGTTATCGCTTAACACTTCCTTTCAATACAGTTATGAGACGTACGTCGATCCCGCATACCTGCAGAATTCATTTTACAAGAACCTGACAGTGAGCGCAAATCCCCAGATCCAGACCTTGCTAAGCTCAGAGGACAGGATGATCGCAGGAGTTGAATTTATCCAGGGAATTCTGAACGGAAATGACTTCGGCCCGCGGATTCAGCGAACGCAGACTTCGATGTATCTATCGAACGAGTACGCCCGGGAGGAAAACGGTCCGTCGTTCGACCGTCTCTCGCTTTTCCAGACATTGCGGTATGATCACTTTTCCGATGTTGGCTACGCGCTGACGCCAAAGCTGGGTTTCAATCTCAGGATTCTCCGCGAAGGAGATATTCGCGTTCGTGCCAGCTACGGACAAAGTTATCGCGCACCCTCGTTTAATGATCTCTACTATGTGCCGTTCAACAACCCGGCGCTTCACCCCGAGCATTCCCAAAGTTTCGATGTCGGAATGCTCGGACGCGGAGCCTTTTTGGGAGAGCATTCGTTCGAAGCGACTTATTTCTCTAGCACGACCAAAGACAGAATCGTCTTTGACCCATTGAGCTACATTCCGGTCAATATCGACAAAACAGTCTCGCAAGGAATGGAATCTTCGTACCGAGGCGAACTGATCGAGGGAATCGTTGAGGTCGTTCTTAATTATACCTACACGGACGCCCGAAAAAGGAATCGAACCTCAGCCACTGATTCGACGTATGACAAGCAGCTGGGATTCATCCCGAGGAATCTCTTCAAAGCCTCGATCGCAGTTCACGTCCACCCGTTCTCTTTCAACTTATTTCGATTGTACACTGGTGCGCGGCCGGTTACTGAGGACAATTCCGAGTCGCTCCCGGCCTATTCAATCACGAATGCGAACCTTACGGCGAGCGCGCCGTTCGGCCCCTGGAAGGTGTCGGCAAAGGTCGAAGTGGACAACATCTTCGACATTCACTATCAAGACTATCCGGCTTACCCAATGCCCGGAACAATGTACAGGCTTGAAATTGGAGTGGAATATTGACGTAGGAAACTTTGTTCGTTCAGTAATTTTTGTTATCATTCATGCAAACTTATCCACAGAAAGGAGATGTAACCATGAGGTATACTATTCTCGCAGGACTCATGATCCTGGCGGCGGCGTTTTCCCGCTTGTTGCCTCATCCCGCCAACGTCGCTCCCATTACCGCAATGGCGCTTGCGGGTGGGGTCTACCTTGACAAACGGTTCGCGCTCGTCATTCCCCTTGCAGCCCTGTTAATCACGGATTGGTTCATCGGGTATTATCCGATCCTCTTCTTTGTTTATGGCAGTTTCATTGCAATTGGGCTTATAGGGCTTTGGCTCAAGTCGCACAAGCGACCATTTCCAGTCCTCGGGGCAACGTTGTTCAGCTCTCTGTTGTTTTTTGTGGTGACGAATTTTGGAGTCTGGATCATGGGCCCCGAAATGTATCCGAAAACCTGGGGAGGACTTGTCGAATGTTTCGTCGCAGCGATTCCATTTTTCCGCAATACAGTGCTCGGAGATCTGGTGTACACGGGAGTGCTTTTCGGTATCTTTGAGCTCATCACCTACCTCGCGAGGAATTCGGCAGAAACGCAGCAGCAGTCAATCTGACGCTGAAATAAACTTTCTTGATGAAAGAGAGTCTTTGGAATTTCCAAAGACTCTTTTTTTGTCTTGAAGAGCTGCTGACTCACTCGCCACGTCAAAGAACGCCCATCTCTTTCGATCCTTCGATTATTACCTCTCCAGTTGTTCAAGTTTGAGAAAGTTGGGAAACCGCAGTTAATTCTGTCATTTCTCGAAGGTCTGCAAGCACCTTTTCGTATTGCTCTCGCTCAAAAAACATTCTATATTATTGAACCAATTGTTAGGGGATTTACCCTCACGGGCCTTTTCATGGTGTATGGCTACCGCTACACAGTTACCGTCGATTTGCGAGGGGGAATTGAAGGGTCGGCAGTGATGATGGGCCTTCCAAAAGCAGACAGCACACAATTCGTAATGACCAACCGAGGAGATCCATGTCAGACTATATTAACAAGGTAATTGCGCACGTCAAGGCGAAGAATCCGAGCGAGCCCGAATTCCATCAAGCAGTGGAAGAAGTAACGAGTTCCCTTGAAACGGTGCTGGAAAAACACCCGGAGTACCGTGCTTCGAAAATACTGGAACGTCTGGTGGAACCCGAGCGCGTTGTCATGTTTCGTGTTCCTTGGACGGACGATCAGGGCGAAATCCATATCAACCGCGGATTCCGCATTCAGATGAACAGTGCGATCGGTCCGTACAAAGGCGGGTTGAGATTCCACCCTTCCGTAACTCTCGGTATTCTCAAATTCCTGGCGTTTGAGCAAGTCTTCAAGAACAGCCTCACATCGCTTCCCATGGGAGGCGGTAAGGGTGGGTCTGATTTTGATCCGAAAGGGAAGAGTGACGGAGAAGTCATGCGGTTTTGCCAGAGTTTCATGACCGAACTTTTTCGACATATTGGCCCTGACGTCGACGTTCCTGCTGGCGATATTGGTGTTGGGGGCAGGGAAATTGGCTTCTTGTTCGGACAATACAAGAGGCTGACACGAGAGTTTTCGGGTGTGCTAACAGGCAAAGGAATCAACTGGGGGGGATCTCTCATACGACCCGAAGCGACGGGATACGGGGTAGTGTATTTTGCAGAAGAAATGTTGAAGACACGGAATGAATCGGTTAGCGGAAGGACTGTCGCAGTCTCAGGCTTCGGCAATGTCGCGTGGGGGGCGGTCGAAAAAGTCACGCAGCTTGGAGGAAAGGTTGTGACGCTCTCCGGTCCGGATGGATTTATTTACGACAAAGACGGCGTAAAGGACGAGAAAATCCATTTTATGCTTGAAATGCGGGCGAGCGCCCGAGACCAGGTAAAAGACTATGCGAATAAGTTCAAAGCAGAATTTCACGCCGGAAAACATCCTTG
>Ga0335079_10001341_pt1 | contig 28015 bp, 17 predicted proteins | sample Lox_Sample_33_FD_206719 | JGI IMG/M metagenome (GOLD analysis project Ga0335079, IMG submission 206719) | Soil microbial communities from Loxahatchee National Wildlife Refuge, Florida, United States - Lox_Sample_3.3 | ecosystem: Environmental > Terrestrial > Soil > Wetlands | place: USA...
TGTGCTCACGCCCCAACTCCTGCCGCATCTGCCGGATGGCTTCCATAAAAGGCAGCGACTCGATATCGCCCACCGTGCCGCCGATCTCGACAATCGCAACGTCCGTGTCCTGCGCCACCTTCTTCATCGCGGCCTTGATTTCGTTCGTGACGTGCGGAATTACTTGCACAGTCTTGCCGAGATAATCGCCGCGCCGCTCTTTGGCGATGATCTGCTCATAGAGACGCCCGGTCGTCCAGTTGTTGTCGCGAGAAAGTTTGGCATGCGTGAAGCGCTCGTAGTGACCCAGATCCAGATCCGTCTCCGCTCCGTCGTCGGTCACGAAGACTTCGCCATGCTGAAATGGAGACATCGTCCCCGGATCCACATTCAGATACGGATCGAACTTCATGATGTTGACCTTGATTCCGCGGCTTTCGAGCAGGCATCCGATCGAAGCCGCGGCCAGTCCCTTGCCAAGTGAAGACACGACTCCGCCCGTCACAAAGATGTACTTCGCTGGCATCTCTTCCTCGCTTTAGATTGTCTTTGAAAGTTTGTGCAGGTGGGGTGCACGATCAATTATGGCAGAAAACCCCTGTGGAAGAAACGGAAGAAATAGTTGAGAACAGATTTTTTCCTTCGTGCTCCTTCGTGACCTTTGTGGTTGATGGATTTCTGCTTCTCGCGTCATCGTGCGTTGACTATCCGCCCACACTCAGCGAGAATGAATAAGGCCGTCCGCCCGGACGGCTGATCGTGTCTCCAAAAATGGGCCTGTGGCGCAGCTGGGAGCGCGCTTCCATGGCATGGAAGAGGTCGTCGGTTCGATCCCGACCAGGTCCACCAAATCTCACCGCAATCAACTAGTCCGTTCCGTCGAGCGCCAAGTCCACTTCCTTCAGTCTTGCTTCCACAATACTTGGATCGCCCACCTGAAAACTGTTGGGAGCCGTGTGGTTCGGATGTTCAATCCGCCGCCATGTAGCTCGGCTTCGCGTGTACCAGGAACGCGCTTCCGCTAAACTCTGTCTGCGGCTGGCTGACACTTTGCCCGCTCCCCTGGCGGCTCTTATTCCCAAATCTCCCAAGCCGGAATAAGCATCCGCCGCCCCGTACAGCGCGTCCAGGTTCGGCGGGTTCTTCGCAATGAGAGGCTCCATGATCGAAAGCGCGCTTCGGAAATAAGCGACTGCGGCCTGATCTTTTCCAGCCAAAGCGGCGTTTTCTCCCAACTTCACGTCGCAAGCCCCAACCTCCACCCAACTGTCCACCGCCCCAGCTTTGAACAGAGATTCGTAGATCGATCGGGCACTTTCCAACGCTTCGGCGGCACGAACAAACTCTTTGGCTGACTTCAGATTCGTGCCGTGCACGACTAGTGTCGCTGCAAATTTGTTTTTTTGCCGCGTATTTTTCGGTGAGGCTGCCACCAGGGCGCGCATGATCTCGACAGCCGTCCCCGAATACTCCACGGCTTGCCGAGTTTTCCCCAACCTGTTCAACGATGCGGACGCATTGGCATATGTAATCGCCAGCCCCTGACGGAGCAGGACATTCTTGGGATCTGCCTCAACCAGCTGTTTATAAATCGTTAGATCTTTCAGGTTGTTCTCGGCTGCCTGGTTGTAGTCGCCCAGGTTGTCGTAGGCGCTTGCGATCGACCCATACGCGATGGCTACCGCGCGCTTGAAACGAAGGTCCGTCGATAGTTGTGTCAGACGTTGGTTGATCTCGAGCCCCTTCTGATAATTTTGCAGCGCAGCACGGGGATCAGAAGCTTCGAGCATGCCGCCAATATTGCTCACATCAATGGAGTAGCCATGCAAGACTCGGATATCGTCGGGCTTGATCTGCAAACTGACTTCGTCCGCCGCCAGCGCTTTGCGGTAGTCCTCCACAATTCTTGACGTGGCCGCCGGGTCGCCGGGATAACCGATATCGCCAGATACTTCATAGTCAAAACTCAGTTCATAGAGCACATCGACGTTGCGGGGCTGGGATCGGCTTACAGTTTCGGACGTCGCGATAGCGTTTGCGATGTGCGAGCGTGCGAGTTGCAAATTCCCGAGAGTCCACATCTGATGCGCGACCAGACGGTAACCCCGCGCCAGCGCAACATGATCGTTCCAGTCGCTGGATGATGCATCGATCTGTTTTCGAATCTGCAGCGATTTCTGGTAACTGTCGAGCGTACCCTCGGGATCACCCAAGTTGTTTTCCAGGTAGTCGCCCTGCACGGTGCCTACCCGCTCATACGCCGCCGCCAACTCACGCTGCAAGCTGATGTCCCCGCTGGATTCCTGCGCCAGTCCGTTCAAGTATTTCAGCGCGCGGTCGACGATGATTTTCCGCGCAGGCGTCGAGCCTGGAAGATCTCTAATGGAGTCGTGCACATCGAAAATAAGCGAGTTCGCGAGACTGCGGACGTCATCAAAGCGCCGCTCGGCGCGCGTCCGTTGGACGCGTGCAATCCTGGCCTCGTGCACCGCAACGCCCAGCCCGACCACCAAGGAAATTCCTACCGCGGCGGATGCAACCAGCCCGGCCTTATGGCGGGACAAGAACCTGGATGTCCGGTACCAGACGGTGTCATTCCTGGCCTTGACGGGCACGTTGTCGAGGTGGCGGCGGAGATCTTCGGCAAACTGCTCGGCGGACTGATATCGTCGCGCAGGATCTTTGCGCAACGCCATCAGAATAATGTTATCGAGGTCCCCTTGCAGTCGCTTCCGCAGCTTGGAGGGCGATGTTGCGCGCCTTCTGCTCAGCTCATCGCTGCTCGACACCTGCAAGTTTGTAAGTAGCCCCGCCAAGCGGATATCCCCATTTCGACCCGACAGATCGAAACCCCGATTCAGTGAAGACTGCGCCGCAGAAGTATCTCTTCGCCCTACGATGAAGCGCAACTACGAACTCATACCTTGTAACGCCTGCGTTAAGTCCTCCCGCAGGTCCTCGACATCTTCCAGGCCAATATTCAATCGGACAATCCGATGCCCGTAGTCCGGCCGATTCTTGTTGCCATGAAAGTCGTACGCGACCGCTAGGCTCGTCACTCCAGCCCAGCTATAGCCAATTTCGAAGAGGTCCAGGGCATCGACGAATCCGAGTACCTGCTTCTTCGAAAACTCCTTTTGAAACACAAATGAGAAGACGCCGGCCGATCCTGTGAAGTCGCGCTTCCAGAACTCATGCCCTGGACAAGTCTCGAGTGCGGGATGCAGCACCAACTCTACCTCTGACCGCTTCGCAAGCCACTTCGCCAGATCAAGCGCCGCCGCTTCAATCGCTCTTAGCCGCACCGCCATCGTCTTCATTCCGCGGAGGGCGAGGCTCGCATCATCGGGCGAGACCGCGAGCCCGATTAATTGTTGAGCCGCGCCGAGGCGATCAAACAAATCTTTGTCGCGAGCGGTAACAGAGCCCAGCAGCAAATCGCTGTGCCCTCCTACGTACTTGGTCAGAGCCTGCATCGTAATATCGACGCCGTGCGCGAATGCGTCGAACAACACTCCACCGGACCACGTGTTGTCCAGCACGACAAGCCCGCCTGCACGGTGGACGGTATCGCAAATGGCGGGAACGTCTTGAACCTCCATCGTCACCGAGCCCGGACTCTCCGTCCACACAAGCTTCGTATTTGGCTGAAAGAGTTCGTGGATTCGCGCACCCACGTTCGGGTCGTAAAACGTGACTTCCGCTCCGAAGCGCTTCAAGACGCGGCCCGCGAACAGCCGGTTGGGAGTGTAGATACTATGAGGGACAAGGACGTGATCGCCCGCCTTCAGCAAGGCAAGATTGATGAACGAAATCGCAGACTGTCCGCCGGGCGTCAGCAGCGTGCGGTAACCATTCTCCAGTTCACAGATCCGCGCCGCCAATTCCAGAACGGTTGGCGTGCCGTACAAACCATAGGTATAGCCGAACTCGTATTGATCCCACTGATCGCTAACTGATGCTGCATTGGGAAAGAGTACTGTGGACCCGCGGTACACCGGCGTGGAAAGCGATCGAAATCCCTCAGGAACTTTTGCATCGGAATGAATCAGCTTGGTCGACCATTTCTTAGGCATAAGCACGGGCTATCTCCTGCCGCCGTATCTGCTTTCGTTTTGCATGACACAACTGCTCAAAGTGCTGGCCGCTTGGATTTCCGCCGCGCAAACCACAGATAGACCGGAATCCCCAGCAGAATCACAATCACTCCACTGACCGAGTTCTGCAGATTGCTCATGAAGGTGTAATAGAGGAGAACTGCCGCCGTGACTATGAATAGCGCCGGCACAACCGGATATCCGATCGTGCGATACGGTCGATTTGCGTCAGGCTCCTTCCACCGGAATACGAAGATCGTGCTCGCCGCCACCACGTAGAAAAGCCACTCGGCGAAGATTGCCAGCGAAAACAATTCCGCAAACGCGCCGCCCACCACGATCAAAAGGATCGCAACCACTCCCTGAATCACCAAGGCCAGGGCCGGCGTATGAAACTTCGGATGCACTTCGCCGAGCGCTTTGAAAAAATATCCATCTCTCGCAACTGCAAAGGGCACGCGGCCACCGCTCATCACGGTGCCATTCAGCGTTGCAAGCATCGAAATCATCATCCCGATTGAAACCAGGGAAATTCCGACTCGGCCGAGTGCCGCCTCGCTTGCCACCGCTGCCGGGACCGCCGAATTTGCAATGACATCCGCCGGCAAAGCTTTCTGAATCCCTGCATTCAGCCCCATATAGAGCACAGCTACCAGTCCCACTCCGGCAATCAGCGCGATCGGAATCGTCTTCTCCGGCCTCTGAACCTCTTCACTCACCATGTTCAGATCATTCCATCCGTCATACGCCCACAATGCCGCCACGAGTGCCGCCATGAATCCTGCAATCCCGCCTTTTGCCGCGAAGTGCGTGCCGAAATTGCTCCACGATCCCGATGCCGCCGCGAACGCCACCAGGGCAATCCCGACAATCATCGCAACTTTCAGCACCGTAAATGCGAACTGAAAGTTTCCGGCTTTGCGCACACCGACATAGTTCAGCGCCGTAATCAGCACTGTCGCACCGATCGCAACCAGGTGCCCGTAATTCACCGCGAAGGCCCGGTTTGCCGTCACGTGCCAGACGATGAGTGGATTCGGCAAGAAACTGAATCGCGAGAACGTTCCGAGCACCCGCACGATTCCCGCCGTCACGGTCGCGATCGACGCCGGCTTGGCAATCAGAAACCAGGTCCAGCCGTACAGAAACGCGGGCAGAGGGCCGTAGGCGTCTCGGATATACACATACTCGCCTCCCGCGTATGGTCGTACCGCGCCCAGTTCGGCGTAAGTGAGAGCCCCAAAGAACGACAGTAGTCCGCCAACAATCCATGCCAGATACACCAGCCCCGCGGACCCAACATCCTGCATCATCTCCGCCGGCACAAGGAAGATCCCGCTCCCGATGATCGTGCCCGCCACAATGGAGGTCGCATGCCAAACATTCAAACCGCGAACCAGTTCTCCACTTTGCTTCTCAACTTTTATGGCTGAGTGCCCCATCCGCCCTCATCTCCACCCATATTGCAGAAATCTGCATACTCCGCGAGTCAAACCATTTGGGGGACTATCTTCTCATTTACACCCTGTTGGTATTGGCGTAAGCTCTTGAAGCTTCCGCCGTCCCCCCTGCGGAACGCCTTCCCCAATCGCATTCCAAAGGAACTTAGCGCCATGCCAGTCCTCTCCAAGCACGTCCTTGTCCGTGTGTCGTTTGCCCTCTTCGCGATCTCTCTCGGCGTTTCAGTGGCGTTCGGGCAAGCCATCACAACCTATCACGTCGATAACAATCGCACGGGATGGAATTCGCACGAAACCACGCTGACGCCGGCCAATGTGGGCAGTACGTCATTCGCCCAATTGCACGGCGTCTTGTTGAACGATCAGGTGGACGCGCAGCCACTCTTCGTTCCTGGCGTGAACATCACCGCCGGAAGCCACCAGGGAGTCCACGACGTCGTTTACGTCGCTACCGAAGGCAACACAGTCTATGCCATCGATGCCAAGACTGGCACGGTCCTTCTCAATCCAAACTTCGGCGCTCCAGTCGCCAAACCCCTTGGGTGCGTTAACAATGGCCCGAACGTTGGGATTAACTCAACGCCGGTCATCGATCTCTCTGCCAACACACTCTACGTGATGATTTATACGCAGGATTCCACCGGCCCCGCGTACCGCATTCATGCTCTCGACCTCGGCAGCCTCACCGACAAGGTCACGCCACAACTCGTGGTGGCATCGCACACCCTGCTCGATGGCAGCACGTTTAATTTCAACGCCACTTACCAGCGCCAGCGCCCGGCATTGCTTCTGGCGAATGGAAATGTCTATGCCGGGTTTGGTAGCTTCTGCGATTTCTTCGCGAACTTCTCGCGCGGATGGCTCCTCGGGTGGAACACAGGTACTCTCACTCCTCTCGAGTCGAATCAAGTCATGGACACGCTGGCGACTTCTCCCGACACTTATTTCCTTACCGCCATCTGGATGTCTGGTTACGGTCCATCTACCGACGACGCAGGAAACATCCTGTTCGTCACCGGAAATTCTGACTTCGACGGAACGACTTATGACGGCGTCAACAACATTCAGGAAAGCGTTGTAAAAGTCTCATCCGACTTGAGTACAATACTCGACCTGTTTACGCCATCGAACCAGGCATCGCTTGACGAGACCGATCAGGACTTCGGGTCCGGCGGCGTCATGGTTCTTCCCGACCAACCTGGATCCACTCCGCACCTCGCTGTAGCCGCCGGAAAAACTGGCAGCATGTTCTTGATGAACGAGGACGGACTCGGCGGATATTCTCCCACCTCCAACAACGTGCTGGGGACATACAACATTGGGGCTTGCTGGTGTGGACAATCTTATTTCGTCGATCCTTCTGACAGTATCGGACGCGTCGTCGCGAGCGGCGGAAACAAGATTCTGGTTTTCAAGGTGCAGACAACGTCCACACCTAAACTCTCGGGCGTCGCGTTGTCGACGACTCTCGGTAGCACCGTGCAGGACCCCGGATTCTTTACGTCCATTTCTTCCAATGGAACCGCGAGCCCCATTATCTGGGCGCTCTCGCGTCCGGCGGGGACCACCGGCAATCCCATCTACCTTTACGCCTTCGACCCCAGGAATCTCACGAAGACCACGATGAAAACTCTCGTCAAGATTCGCGCAGGCGCGTGGACGAACACTGGCGGCAACGCGAACCTCGTTCCCGTCATCGCCAACGGGCAGGTCTTTGTCGCGAGCAACGGACAGTTGAGGATCTTCGGAATCAAATAGCCGGGCTGTTAGAACAACGAACATCTAAGTCCGAGCCCTAGGGCTCGGACTTTTGTTTCAAGGTCGTATCTCGATCGGAGTTCCGTCCGGGACCGCTCGCCAAATCTCGTCGATCTCTTGATTCGTTACGGCGATACATCCGTCCGTCCAATCCTTCGCCCTGTGCCCGGCGCCGATCCATCCATATCCGTTGGGCAGACCGTGCACGAACACATCCCCACCCGGCGAAACTCCGGCGGCGCGGGCCTGCGCGCGATCTCGCGCACTCGGATAAGAGATATGAATCGATTTGTAAAACTGGCTATGCGCGTTGTGGGAATCCAAGACGTAGTTCCCTTCGGGAGTCTTATGATCTCCTTGCCGCGTCTTCGGGCCAACCGGATTGCCACCCAATGCGACCTTGTAACTCTTGATCAACTTGCCCTCTTTGTAGAGCTGCAGCGTTCGTTCGCGCTTGAGCACAACGACCCGGTCCGCTTGTGGATCAGAGTCAGCGCCAAAGCTGAACAATTGCGCCAGCAACAAAGTGCTGATCACGGCAGCATTGAGCATCCGGATACGCATCGCCACGGATTATAGATGGCACGAGTCGTCGTGGTGCTACGCTCTAACAATGAAGTTTTCGATTCATGCTCGCACGGTCAGCAATCTACTTACGATCGCGCTCGCGCTGTGCACCGCTCTTCCCGCTTCCGCTGCCAACTGGACCGTTCGCGCTCAGCCCGCACGTCTGGTGAACGGATCCCCTGTCCTTTTTGTGGTTGGAACGCCGGCGAAGGTCGACTCCCTGACCGGAACATGGCAAGGACACAAACTCACGTTCAGCTATAACATGGCGAACAAAACATGGTTCGCGCTCGGCGGCATCAGTTTCGAAACCGCTCCCGGCAAGTACACTCTCGAACTCGCTGGCGAACGAGCAACCGGAGAGAAGCCCCCACTGAATTTCTCCCACTCCTTCTCTGTCGGTCGTGCCAACTATCCCAAGATCAAAGTCGAGCTTGCTGTTCCGAAGAAATTCACCGAACCCTCTCCCGAACAACTCCAACAAATCGACGAAGACCGGAAAACCAAGCAGGAATATTTGAGCCGCGTTACCCCTGACCGCGAATGGGACGGAACGTTCGCCGCGCCCGCCGACGCGCCGAACTCCGACGTCTACGGCTCGCAGCGCATCTTCAACGGCGTCGCACAGCGGGAGCATCAGGGACTCGACTATCGCGTTCCTACCGGAACATCGGTCGCCGCGATGAATTCAGGCACGGTGCTGGTGGCCCGATTCCTCTACTACGAAGGTAACTGCGTCTTCCTTGACCACGGCCAAGGCCTTCTCACTCTCTACTTTCATATGTCGGAACTTAAAGTGAAGGAGGGAGAAACAGTAAAGAAAGGGCAGGAAATCGGACTCAGTGGAGGTACCGGCCGCGCAACCGGCCCACATCTGCACGTCGCGGTGCGCTGGCAAGGAATTTACCTCGACCCCGCGACGCTACTGAAATTGCCCCTCCCATAGCAGAACAAAAGATTTTGTCGTCCTGAAGCACGCGCAGTTGCGCTCGATCTCTGCATTTCGCTGGCCCGTGAAGAGTCCTACGCCGCGCCCCCGGACATCTTCCCGCGCCCGCGCAGTGTCTGATTCAACTCGTCTTTGATCCCCAGATTCCGAATCAATCGGTGCAGATAATTCGGATGCACTCCCATAATCCCTGCGGCCTCGACGTAATTTCCTCTCGTCTGCTCGACGGCGTCGAAGATCAGCTGCTTCTTCAATTCTTTAACGCTCGCGTGGTACTTGCCTTCATGCATCTCGGCGGGTGGAGCCTGTTCAAGCATTGACTCAGGCAAGTCCTCCAGCAGGATCTCCTCAGCGGCTCCCATCACCAGCGCGCGCTCAATGGCATTCTCAAGTTCCCGCACATTCCCCGGCCAATCATAGTTAACCAGGGCCGCCATCGCCTCCCGCGATACTGCTTTCGGTTTCAGGCGGCATCGTTTTGCGTGCTTCTGAACCAAATGCCGCGTCAGCATTGGTATATCCTCCCGCCTCTCCCGCAGCGGCGGCATCGTAAGGTTCACCACATTCAGCCGGTAGTACAGATCAGGCCGAAATTGCCCATTTCGTACCGCCTCCTGCAGATCGCGGTTGGTCGCTGCAATCAGCCGGATATCGATCTTGATCGGATGTGTCCCGCCCACTCGCTCAACTTCGCGCTCTTGCAACACTCGCAATAACTTGACTTGCAGAGTCGGCGCCAACTCCCCGATCTCATCCAGAAATACGACGCCTCCGTCCGCAATCTCCAGCCGGCCTTTTTTCTGCGCGGCTGCTCCGGTGAATGCACCTTTTTCGTGCCCGAACAGATCGCTCTCCAGCAGCGTCTCCGGGATCGCTGCACAGTTGATCGCTACAAACGGCTTATTCCCGCGACTACTATTCCGATGCAGAGCGCGCGCTGCCAGTTCCTTTCCGGTTCCGCTCTCGCCTTGGACCAGCACCGTCGCATCGCTCGGTGCGACACGCGCTACGAACTGAAAAACTTCTTTCATCCGGGCGCTTTCGCCGACCAGGCTCTGCTCCTGACGGATTTCAGTCGTGAGCCGCTGATTTTCCTGCTCCAGCCATTGCAACCTTCGCGCATTGTCCAATGCCACAGCCGATACGCCGGCAACCGCCGCCATCAACTGCAGATGATCTTCGGTAAAACGATTCGTGGTATGCGTGCTGTCCAGGTAAATACAGCCGATCATTCGCTGAAACACACTCAGCGGTACGCACAATAGCGATCGCACTTCCGACGCCGCCAGGCTTTCCACATCGCGCAACGATCCGCTTGCCGATACATCCACTCCCAGAAGCGCGACGTTTTCCTTCATCACCTTGCGCGCAACCGTCCGGCTCACGCGCACAAGCTGCGGCTGGCCCGCATGCCGTGTACGGGCATAGAGGCAGTTGAATTCTTGACTCGGACCGTCGGTCAGCAGTATCGCTCCCCGTCCCGCGGGTACAACCTCGAAGATCAAGTCGAGCAACTGGGCCTGTAGTTCCTCAAGATCGCGGATGGCATGGACGACCCGGCTGATCTTCAGCAGCGCATTCAGATTGCGGGCCAATTGTGCCTTGGCAGGAAGCTCGCTCAGCAACCGGTCCGGTTGCAAGTAAACGACTTCCTTCGGATGGATGATCCGCGTCTCAGACGTCGGCCGCGCGTCGTCGAACTCCACGCGGCTTGCGGACTTGGCCTTGTCCTCTTCCTCCAGCAGGAACAAAAAGACGGAGTCCCCGGTCGCGACCTCATCCCCATGCCGCAGCCAGTGTTCCTTGATAGCAACTCCGTTCACCAAGGTCCCGTTGCGGCTTTCCAGATCCCGAATCTGGAACCGTCCATCCTCCCGCCGAAGGAGGCAGTGCTTCCGTGACACGGACGGATCTGCAAGCGCTACCTGGTTGGTGGGATCTCGGCCAATAGTGGCCTCTCCCTCGGGCAAGGGAACAAGTGAGTCTTTTGAAGGTCCTGCTATAACCAACAATCTGGGCCGCAATCAGGTCTCCTACAGCGTGCAGAACTTCTTATCACAGGCTGACTCCGATTGCCATACGACTCGAGTAGGTTCCTGATATCCGAACGGTTAGCTCGACTATCTCATTGGATAGTCATCTGGCGCGGCCGCCACTCGCACGCTTTGTATCGGCTACCCAGGGACGGATACAACCTATTGAAAAATATAGATTTAATCACGGAACGCACATTTTTCAGGATTTTGGGGCGGATTGGTAAAGCGAATGCACTATGTCAGGATGCGTATTCCGGCAAAAGCGATGGGGGAAGCGCTTTCGAGAAGTTTCCGCCGGAATCGTTGGTCAGAAGCTCGGGGGACCCCCTCATCGAGCTTCTGGCCTTTTTTCTTTTTCTATGCAACGAAGCGTGGAAGAGCGGCCCTTTAGGGCCGCGTAAAGCTCGACAGGACTAGGGGGCTTTAGCCCCTGCGTTATCCAGCCGCCGTGAGCTGCGAAACTGTCTCCACCGCAATACCATCCCTATAGCTGACCGTTCTGCCGGAAATCGCCGGAACGCGCTCCCCTGGAACCAGAATTCCGATCAGATTCAAGGGATCTGCCGCCGACAACGTCATCGTATCCCCACTTAGCGGCAGGTTCCGCATCGCTCGCACCGACTCGACCGCGACCGGCAGTGCGAACTGCTCTCCCAGGAATCCGTCCACAAACCGTCCGCCGCGAATCTCTCCCCGGTCTTCCAGCCGCCGGAACGCCATCAGCAACTCACGCCAGGAGGGCAGATTCGACTCCCGAGCCAGCAGATCCCGAATCACAATTCCATAGCGCCGCAACAACATCCAGCACGCCGCTTCCACTGCGCGCGGCCGATCGACCGCCACATCTGCGTGCAGCAACGCCCAGCGACCCGCACTGTGTCTTGGACGCGTCATTTTCCCAGCGCCCTGCCCCGCCCGCCGTTTCGGGTCGATTAGTGACCGCAAATTATCGAACCCATCCGCTGTCACCAATCCTGCAGCAACCAGTTCCCACAACGCGGTCTCAATCTCGGCCTTCAACTTGTCGGTGCCGCGCACGATGTCAGAAAAGAACGACGCCCCGCGTTGCCTGAGGAACTCCAGCACGAGTTGCGCGGAATGACTCAGTCCGCTTTTCACTTCGTCGATCGCTTCAGTGGAATTCGCCTGACTTATCTCGCGCCTCAAATGGGAAAAATGTGGATTCTGACTGAGTCCCATCCAGTCGGCTTCTTCCCTAACGAAAAATGTAATCGGAGCGACACTTGTCGGAATCACTCGCCGCTGGCGCGGGGAGTTCGAATCGCCGCCTGACTCCAGCGTTGCCGGATGCGGCGACAATCGCCCCCATCCCACAGCACCCGTTAAGCAAAGCTGATCGAGCCACTTTGGATCGTAGTCCGCAATCCGGCGCGCCAGCACTTGCCGTTCCCAGGCGTTTGCTGGAACTTCAAATCCCTGCAGCTGCTGCAACACTTCCAGCGCTCCGCGTTCTCCATTGACTTGCGATCCTGGAGCAACATGCTGCCAGCGCAATAACCACCGCATGAATTGTGCCGCAGTCACAGGCTCAATCTGCTTGCGCAGCATTCCCACCGTCAGGCGGTGAATCCGGGCCAGCAATCGGCGCTCGCACCACTCGGTCACAGCCTCGGTTTGTGTGGGGACAGCCGCCACCGGCTGTCCGGTCGAGCGAAGCTCGACGGCACTCTTTCGATCAGTGCCGAGATATTTACCACGCAGGACAGTTCCTGTTGCCTCCATGCGGAGCAGGGCGACTTCGATCTGGGACGCGGGCAGTCCTAAGAGGCCGCCAAGCTGCGAGGCTGAGGTTGGCCCCAGATGCGCCATCCAGCCCATGGTCAGAGACAATACCGCATCATCGCGTGAGACATCGCCAGTCTCAACGTCTGCCAGTGATCGCTCGAACTGCGCTCTTGGAAAAAGCGATACAAAGCTTCGCGCTTTCTCGGCCGCAACCCAATACCGCCGGTCGCCCACGACCGCAATCCCGGCCCTGCCCTGGAGTTGCAATTGGTCAAAATAGTTTCGCCATCGGCCAGTGCTCGCCGCAACCTCCGCCTCTAATTCAAAACTCGAACTCTGGACCGAAAAGGCTGAATGCTGAACGCCGAGTGCTGGCGCCTCTTCCGGCAGCGCCACGAGCGAGTGCAGGACATCGTGCAGTTCGTCTGCATCACGCACGTCCGGCCACGCCTCGCGTTGCACTTGCACAATCGCGCCCGCATCCAACTTCCCGACTTCCTCCAGCACCGACTCCGGCAGCACGCGCCGCATCTCCACCGCGCGCGCTCTCCGCTCCTCCAGCGGAGCATCATCGAGATACGCATACGGATTCGCATTCAAAATCTCATGCGAGAACTGCGACGGCACTGGCGTATCCACCGCCAGAACACGAATCTCCCCCGAAACCATCCCGCGCAACAGGCCCTTTAGCCCATCGATGTCCATCGCCTCGTGGAGCACATCTTTCATCACCTCGTGCACCAGCGGATGGTCGGGAATCTGTCGATCCCCTTCGATGTTCTCAAAGCAGGCCGCCGCGTCCGGAAACACCGATGCGAGCAAATCATCAGAGCGAATCCGCTGAATCTGCGGCGGAACTTTCTTTCCGTTCTGGAAGCGCAATAACGCCAGGGCGCGATTTGCATCCCACCGCCAGCGCGTGCCAAAGATTGGAGAATCCAACGCTGCCTGTTCCAAAATCGGCTGGACGGAATCCGCCTGCAGAAAATGAAACACATCCCCCAACGGAAAACTATGCTGCTCGGCTAAAGCAATGTTCAGACCGTCATCGGTGGCGGCCGCCTGCAATTCAAAATTGAATCCGCGGCAGAACCTCTTCCGCAGCGACAGTCCCCACGCCTTGTTGACCCTGCCTCCGAAAGGAGCATGGATCACCAGCTGCATCCCGCCGCCTTCGTCGAAGAATCTTTCGGCGATGACCGTATTCTGTGTGGGCACTGCTCCCAGCACTGCCCGCCCTTGCAGGATGTACTCAATTGCCTGCTCGGCCCCGGAATCATCCAGTCCGCACTCTTCTTTCAGCCACGAAACACAGGCCGCCACTTCGGGCTGTGTTGCCGAGAATCCCACCGGCGACGTACGCGGCAACATCTCGCTGATCTTCTCGCGTAACTCGCCAACATGGAGCGACAATTCCTGTGTCCGGGCCGGCGCCTCGCCTCTCCAGAACGGCACGCTCGGAGGGGCACCGTGCGCGTCCTGCACCAGCAGCCTTCCAGAATTCGTCTCAATGCGGTGGATGATCCACGAAGTGTTCCCAAGGAGGAAAATGTCCCCCCGGTTGCTCTCTACAGCGAAATCCTCGTCGACTGTTCCGACGACGTTCCCGTCCGGCTCCGCGACTACGTTATAAAGCGAATTGTCCGGAATCGCTCCGCCACTCGTAATAGCCGCCAGCCGTGCACCACGTCGCGCACGTAGCTTCTTATTCACCTTGTCACGATGGATGTATGCACCGTAGCGCCCGCGTCGTGCTGCAATTCCCTCGGACAACATTTCGAGGATCGAATCAAACATCTCGCGCTTCAGGTCGCGATACGGATAGGCCCGTCTCGCGAGCGCAAACATCTCATCCTCATCCCACCCTGCATCCGCCGAGTCCATAACCGCAGCGCCAGCAGCTGTGGCGCCGGCGTCCCCGCCGGCTGTCGCGAGGGCATCCTGCCTTCGCGCGCTCCCGATTACGACGCTCTGCGCCTTTGCACCGGCCGCACACGTCGCCACAATCTGCTGCGCCAGCACATCCAGTGGAGCATCAGGAATAATCAACCGATCCAGGTCGCCAGACTTGATCGCACGCACCAGCGCCGCACACTCCATCAGGTCGTCGCGAGTCGTGGCGATCAACCGTCCTTTCGGAACCGCTCCACGCCAGTGCCCCGATCGCCCTACCCGCTGCAGCGCCACGGCAATCGACCGCGGAGAATTCACCTGCACCACAAGATCGACTGTTCCAACATCGATTCCCAGTTCGAGGGACGCCGTCGCCACCAGCACCCGCACTTGTCCTTCTTTCAGCTTCTTCTCAGCTGCAAGCCGCAGCTTGCGCGAAAGCGATCCGTGATGCGCGGCAACGTGCTCCTCTCCCATCCGCTCGCCGAGATGATGCGCAATCCTCTCAGCCATCCTGCGCGTATTCACAAACACAAGCGTCGATCGATGTTGCCCGACCAACTGCACCAGCCGGTCGTACACCGTGTCCCACATTTCGTTGGAAGCTACGGGTCCAAGCGGCATGGGCGGAACTTCAATGCCAAGATCCAGTTTTCGCTTATGCCCAACGTTGACAATGACCGGATCCGGACGCCCCGTACCCGTCAGAAAATGTGCAACCTGCTCGATCGGCTTCTGCGTCGCAGATAAGCCAATCCTCACGGGCCGCCTCCGCTTTGTCATTCCGAAGCCGCGTTCAGCGGCTGAAGAATCTGCTGTCAGTACGTCCAACCGCTCCAGCGACAGCGCCAGATGCGCTCCACGTTTGTCATCGGCAACGGCGTGAATCTCATCGACGATCACTGTCTCAACGTCGCGCAGTATGGCCCGGCTCTTATCGGCGGTGAGCAAGATGTAAAGCGACTCTGGCGTGGTCACCAGAATGTGTGGAGGCCGTTTCAACATCGCCCTGCGCTCGGGCATGAGCGTGTCGCCGGTTCGTACGGCCGTGCGGATCTCCGGCATCAGCAACCCGCGTTCATGCGCCAGAGCCAGGATCTCTCCGAGCGGAACCTCCAGGTTTTTCTGAATGTCATTCCCGAGTGCCTTGAGAGGAGAAACGTAAAGCACTTCAGTTCGATCGGTGAGGTCCCCAGCCAGCGCCTTGCGCACCAACCGGTCAATGCAAGCGAGAAACGCCGCCAGGGTTTTTCCCGATCCTGTCGGCGCCGAAATCAGCGTGGTCCGACCCGCGAGGATATGCGGCCAACCCTGCTCCTGCGGCTCTGTCGGAGTGCCGAATCGAGAGACAAACCACTCCGCCACTAGAGGGTGGGCCCACAGAAGAGAGGCAGGAAGGGACTGCATCAGGCTATTCTAGACCCAAACCCGATGTTCGCCAAATATTCGCTTCTGGAATTTACCTTTCGGTGGACCTCAGCGCCCTTCGTGGCTAGTAGCTTTTACCGGCGCTCAACTCAGACCTGCTCGCGGAATTTGTCGCAATCGAGACTTTTGGCGCGCATCCCGTGCGGCCTCCTTCGTTCAGATCATCCGTCACGAATGCTAGAATTTCCGCCGATGCCCAAACTCTCCCCTCAGGCGCGCGCCCGCAAAATTAAACTCTTGCTCTTCGACGTGGATGGCGTTCTCACCGACGGCAAACTCTTCATCTTTCCCGCTCCCTCCGGAACACAGCAAAGCGTCCTCGAACAGTCCGCTAAGCACGGCGGCAAAGGAGGATTCGGAATCCACAGCCAATCCCTGATCGAAGCGAAGGGGTTCCACGCTCACGACGGCACTTCCATCTCGCTCGCCCGGCTCGCCGGTATCAAGACGGGACTTATCACGAAGCGCATATCCGAAACCGTCGCGCTCCGTGCTCGAGACTTAAAGCTGGAATTCGTACGCCAAGGCATCCAGGACAAACGCACCGCCTTCGAGGAAATTGTTCGAGAAGCTGGAGTCAAGTTGGAAGAAGCTGCCTTTGTAGGCGACGACGTCATCGACCTGCCCGCCATGCGCGCCGGAGGCCTCGCCATCGCTGTCAAGAACGCGCGTGCTGAAGTAAAAAAGGAATCCCACTATGTCACTCCGCATGCCGGTGGCGACGGCGCTCTTCGCGATGCCGTGGAATTCATTCTCAAAGCGCAAGGAAAGTGGAAGAAGGTAGTAGAGGCCTACATCGGTGAGCGAAGTCCGACGGTCCAATGACCACTCTGGCCAATATGTTTTTGCTGAAAGCTGACGGCTGAACGCGGACAGCTAAAAGAAAAAACCCATCGGATACTTGCTTGGGGCGTGCTCGGGTCAGCATCCGATGGGCTACCGTTTCTCCTTACTCACCCTGTTGTTTTCAGGAGTATGTAGAACGATTAAACACCGCAATCCGGATAAGTTCCGTCTAATTTTGTAAATCTTTGTAAAACGACCTACGAACGACAACGCCTCGCACAACCACACAAATTCAAGGCGTGTAAATTCATAAATAATTCATAAAGACAAGATAGGAACTGCGCCAGCCTGAACCAATCGCTGGCATGCAGAACTGTGTGAGTGAGAAATGAAGAACTGCTCTTACTCCGGCAGCGCCGGAACTTTCGCCGTCACCAATTCCGTAAAGCGCTTGTCTTTACGCAACTCGGCAAACTCGGCGTCCTTGTATACGTTCTTGAAATCCTTGTAACCTTCTTCCATCGCCTTTCGCAGGTACTCCAGCGACCGATCCGAATATCCCATCTTCGCGTAGAGCTTCGCGACCGTGTAGTCATATCGCGCCCGGTCTTCCGGGCCAGGCAGTTGCGCCTGCACTCCGCCACGCGAGGAGTTCTCGAACACATTCGGATCAAGCTCTACCGCCTTTTGATACGCCACAACCGCGGGATTGAATTCTTTCCTCGCGAAGTACGCTGCGCCAAGATTGCTGTAGTACGAAGCCGACGTGTCGTCGACGGCAATCGCCTTCTTATATTGCTTCACGGCCGGTCCGTACTTACTCATCTTGTAATAGACGACGCCAAGATTGTTGTAGGCGCTCGCGTATTTGCGGTCTTCCTTGATCGCCTGTTCGAACGACTTCCTCGCCTCCCGGTATCTCTGCATCATCAGCTCGGTGATCCCAATCTTGTTGATGACGGCCGCTGAGTGCGGATTCTTCGCAATCGCCGCCCGATAGTAATCCATTGCGTCCAGATACAGCTTTTGCATGCGCAGCTGATCGCCGCGTGCTTCAAGCTCTGAAGGGCTCGCGTCCGGTGCAGGCGGATCCGTCATCCGGAGCAGCGGTGGCATCACCTGAACCTGTTCGGAATGCGATACCTGTGCGGGACAGAGAACTACAAGAGAGAGGAAAACAACAGAAACGGTCGCAACTTTCGGGAAGAGACTCACAGGCCACCCCCAGCTAATTCGCCTATTCTGGCACAGTTTGTAGCCGGAAGCGCGAATATTTCGTATCCCGGCCCCGGAACTGGCTAGGCCTCTGTTTTTTTCGCATCGGGGACCTAAGTATTAGAAAATATTAGGAATACGACGAGCGAAGGATGAATCTGCTCAGTGCGGCTCGGTCTGGTTGCCGTCCGGCGGTTTCGATGGCTGAGTCGTCTTCTTATCGTCCTTGAATATGCCGGCCAGCTTCCCGAAGAATCCCTTCTTTTTCTGTGCATCCTGCTGATTATTCGGATCTTCCTGGACTCCGGTCGTGCCGGGCTGTGGCGCCGGTGGCGTAATGGCCTTGTTATCCCCACCTCCGAATAGCTTTGAGAAGAACCCTTTCATCCCTGCCTGCTGGTCGCAGGTGTCGTGAGGTTCCGTCCCCGCCACAAATGCAGAAACGTAGTCATCGGTGCAGTTCGGAGTCGCCAGCCGGTTCGTCGCCTTGTCGATTTGCACGTCCACAACTCCAGTTGGCTGGGAAAACTCCTTCATGTCGGAATACTGCGGTAAAGTCGCAGCCTTCTTCATGAACTCGGCCCAAATCGGCGCAGCTGTTTGCGCACCGCTCAACCTGAGGTCGCTGTAGTCGTCATATCCCACCCAGACGATGCAAAGCAGATTGGACGTATATCCCGCAAACCATCCGTCATGGGAGCTGCCAGTTTTTCCTGCCGCCGGGGGCGTAAAGCCGCGCAGCCGCACTGCCGTATATCCCAGCCCATTATTGATGACGCCTTCCATCATGTTGGTCATCACATAAGCGATCCGCGGATCAAGAACTTGCTTCTCGTCGGTCGTGTAGTTCGCAACCACGTCGCCTTTGCTGTTCCGAACCGACCGCAACATGATCGGCGACAGCTTCTCTCCATTATTCGCAAACGCCGTATATGCCCCTGCCATATCAACCGGGGAAGCGTCATACGATCCGAGCGCCATCGCCGGAGTTGCCTTCACTGAAACGATCCCAGCCGAACGCGCCAGATCCGCTACTTTGTCGTACCCGGTTTCCTCCGCCACCTTCACGGTCGCATTGTTCAGCGACATGGCGAGCGCATACCGCAGCGAGACTTCCCCGTGATATTCCTCTTTGTAATTGCGCGGCTCGTAGATCGAATCTCCGTAGGTAAACGTCGACGGTTCATCGGTCACAGTCGACGCCGGAGTAATCACATTTGGCGATCCGTCGAGCGCAGTATTCATCGCCGCGGCATACACAAATGGTTTGAAAATCGATCCCGTCGGCCGCTTTGCCACCGCGTGATTCAACTGGCTCCATCCGTAATCGCGTCCACCGACCAGCGACAGTACTGCTCCCGTGTGCGGATCGAGCGCCACCAAAGCCACCTGCGCCTGCGGTCCCGGCAAGATCTTCGTCTCGTACTTCTTGCCAACTTTCACTTTCTTGGTCCGCATCTTTTTGACCTGGTCGTCCACCAGCTTGATGCCGGCCTCAACGGCCTGCGCCGCCGCCTTCTGGAGATCCGGATCGAGCGTCGTATAGACGCGGTACGAACTGTCATTCAATTCCTGGTCGTTGAACTTGCTGGTCAGCTGTTCCCGCACCATATCCACGAAATAGGGAGCGTCGCTCGCCTCGACGTTGGGAGGAGCCAGCTTCAGCGGAGTCGCTTTCGCCTTGTCGGCCTGCTCCCGCGTGATCGCGTGCGTTTCCACCATCGACTCCAGCACCACGTTCCGTCGTTCCATGGCGCGCTCTGGATGTCGATACGGAGACAGATAGCTCGGCCGCTGGATCAAGCCCGCCAGCAGCGCTGCTTCGGGCAGCGTAATGTCCTTCAGGTCCTTGTTGAAATACGCTTTCGACGCTTCGCCAAACCCGCTGATCGCGAACGATCCGCGCTGACCGAGGTCCACCCAGTTCGCATAGATCTCGAAAATCTGTTGTTTGCTGAATTTTTGTTCCAGCTCCTCGGCGATGAGCATTTCCGTCAGCTTGCGCTTGATGGACTTCTCTGGCGTCAGGAAAAACCCGCGCGCCAATTGCTGTGTCAGCGTCGATCCGCCCTGCGCTTTTCTTTGGCGCAGCACATCTTCCCAGACGGCCTCCAGCGTGCGCCCGAAGTTCACGCCGCTGTGCTCGAAGAACCGCCGATCCTCGATCGCCAGCACCGCCTGCAGCATCATTGGAGGAATGTCGTCGTACTTCACCAACTGCCGCTTCGACCGTTGCTCTGCGTCGAACAATGCCGTGACGAGTTGCGGCTCCAGTTCATATGCGGAGAGCTCCGTACCACGGCTCATAATCGTGCTGATCTTCCCATCTTCAAACGTGATCCGCGCTGGCTCCGGGCTGTGATACGACTCCGGCCCCGGAGTGACGTCGATCCCACCCTTCACCAGGTGAAAAGTCCCCAGTTTCGACATCCCTTCCTGGTCGGAATAGCCAGCCTGCCGCAACTCGGCAGCGATCTCGCGCGCTTCGATCTTCTCGCCGTCGCGCACAACCCGCGGGAGAGCGTAGATTTTCGCCGAATTTGCGAAGACCGGATTCCGGAACCGCTTCTCGATAATCCGGTCGTACTTGATGTAGAAGTACGAAAATGTCGCTGTGATCGACACGGCGAGAACCACGAACACGATCAACCCTGCGCGCAGCAGGGGATCCTGCGGCAATCCGCGAATCCTCTTGCCGGAATTTTCTCCACCTGACTTCGGGATCCTGATTTTTATCGTCACGATTTGGGCGCTCTGGTCTAGCTGATGGATGTCATCTTGAACGAAACGAAGGATTCTCGCGTGTCAGTGCTGATACAGCGTGGGGATTTGGCAACACTTCTAACCCCAAACTGACCTTCGCCTCAACCCTAACCTCTTGACGCCCTTGGAAATTCCGCTAACTCTCTTCAGACGTCTGGATCTGTAAAAAGGTTTGCACGACCCTTGCCAGACGGAACCTCTATTTGGCGCCGACAATTCCCTCGAGCGCAAACTGCTGGGATGGTCTTATTGTACCCCTGCCGTTCAAACGAAAAGAGACCCGCAGTACATGCGGGTCTCTCAGCCGTCAACCCCTCTTCAATCACTTCGAATCGGTAAACACATAGGGTGCCGCATCGATCCCGACAAAGCCCAGGGCCTGGTTCGAATTCCCGGGCCATATCGACAGACTTCCGTCCGTCGAATCAATCGCAACCGGAAACGCTGCTATGTCAATGCTGTTCCCGATCTTCGTTTGTCCGAGACCGATCAGGAATGATCCGCTCTGCTCAATCGGACCATCGTTCGCCGTGATCGTCGTAAATGGCGAAGAACTCATTTCCGTCAGAATCCCGGTATTGCTGTCGAAGTCGAATCCCTCGGCCGCTTCAATATGGTCTAGCGTCTGATCCTGATCAAATGAATAGACCCACTTACCGCTCGGATGAACCCGGATATTCCGCGGAGTTCCCAAAGTCAACGTCGAGTTCCAGGATGTGAGGACGCCTGTGGACGCCCCGACCGAAAAAACGTGGATGTTGTTATCGCCGACGGCGTAGCTTGCCCCGATCATGTACTTACCCGAGGGGTCTCCCATCATGGACGATCCAATATTCGTAACAAACGGACTTCCCGTAACCGGACTCAATGCTCCGCTGCTGCCGATGATTAAAGCAGCAGTTTGCGATGCGCCGGGGCCACCGGTCGCATACAGGTACCTGCTAAGCCCGTCTGTCGCCATGATCTTCGGCGTCACTCCGGAGGTCGCGAAGGGATTTCCCGCAGCCCCGGTCAACGTTCCGTCCGCATTTACCTGAAACACAGAAACCCGCTGGCCCGCCGTGTCTCCCACGAAAAGCCAGTTTCCATCCACACTCGCAGCGATCGACGTACCACCGGTAACGGCTGACGGATTTGTCCCAACATTCGACAAATAGCCGGTAGCCGGATCGATCAGGAAGCTGTACAAAGTTCCGTCCGACGACGCCACATAGAGATACTTCTTGCTGACGATTACCATCCCGGTCGGAAATGGGGGAACCGATGGCGGCACGAATGCCGTTAACGCAGAAAATGTTGAGTTGTTTGTATCCAGTTTCTGCAAGGCCATTCCGGCGTCGGGTATTCCGGTGGGCGTATAGTCCATGAAGTATCCATACGCGACGAGACCGGTCCCCCCTCCGCCGGTGGTCCCGATCCCACTTCCCGACGGTGTACAAGTCGCGGGTCCAAACGTAGTGCCGCATGTGTAGTGGCCGCAACCGGCCAGTGACATCGAAATTAGTACCGCACCCAAGCTGAGGAGCGCACGAACTTTCATTGCCATGTACCGCCTCCACCCCAAGTCTCAATCTGTGCTGCAGCCCATTCTCTCGACTGTTTCCAATTTTTCTTTTGGAGATGTCGCGCTTCGCGGGAGACTCTGGGCCAGCGACCGGGAAGCATGCAGAAACTGCTATCCCACGGCGATGCTAAGTCCCCCGTAACCCACTGACAAGGTTACGAATGTCATAGCAGCCGTCCCCGTCACGGGCTGCACCTAAGATTTCGACGTGTCGAGTCGCTCATCCGCATCCGTCAGCGTGGCCGTTGCGATCTGGCTTTTGCTCTTGGTTTCTGATGGATTTCGCCCGAGCCACGAAACCCTATGTGCCACTTTGTGCCCTCTGTGGTGGGATTTTGTTCTCACCAAGAATTCACCTTCCGCACTCCCCAGCACCTCGGTTCTAGCCTGTCAGTAACCTCGCGTCTAAAGCCGAACGCGCTCATAATCCGGCCATGGATTTCGCTCAGATCTTCGCCGGTTTTATGCAGCCGGTGGCCATCGGATCGGCAGCTGTTCTCCTCCTTCTCGGCATTCTTCACTTCCGCTCGCCGCGCCGCTCCGCTGTTTTGGTCACGCGCCGCCCGAATCGCTAACCGGCTCGGTTTGCTTACTCCACGCTGCGCGTGAGATATTACTCTGCTCCCGGCATTGCCCTATTTTTTTCATGCATCATCTTGTGACTGGGCGCACACCGAACTCATGCGTTTAATCCCCCGCGACACAAAGTTTTTCGATCTCTTCGCCGACCTCTCCAACAATTTGAATGAAGGAGCCAAACTGCTCCGCGGCATCCTCGCTGACCCGCACGATATCCCCATGCGCGTTAGCCAGGTTCAGGCCATTGAGCACAAGGGCGATCGTGCGACCTACACCATCATCACCAAGCTGAACCAGACGTTCATCACGCCTTTTGACCGTGAGGACATCCACCGCCTCGCCTCATCGCTCGACGACGTTCTCGACTTCATGAACTCTGCGGCGCTCCGCCTGGTGATGTACAAGATCAACAATCCTCCGCCGGTCGCTGCTGAACTCGCCGGCATCATCGTGCTGCAATGCGAGGAACTGGGCAAAGCCGTTTCCCTGCTCGAGAAGAATGGCCACGTGATGGAGCATTGCGAGGAAGTCAACCGCCTTGAAGACATGGCTGACCAGATCAGCCGCAGGGCGATTGCAGATCTCTTCGAGCACGAAAAAGATCCTATTCAGCTGATCAAGCTCAAAGAACTATACGAAGAACTGGAGTTCGCCACGGACAAGGCGGAAGACGCCGCCAATGTCCTCGAAGCCATCGTGCTGAAAAGCACGTAACGCATGTTTCAAGGCCGCAAGGTTTCAATGTTTGAAAGTTAACCTTGCTATGAACCCGACACGTCAGCACCTCAGATTTTGAAACCTTGAAACCTGGAAACCTCGAAACCTAGAGAATGAATAAAGACCTCATTCTGGTACTGATCACAATCCTGGTAGCCCTCGGCTTCGATTTCCTCAATGGCTTCCATGATTCGGCGAATAGTATTGCCACCGTAGTCTCGACGCGGGTGCTCTCGCCCAAGCTCGCGGTCCTGTGGGCCGCTGCCTTCAATTTCTTCGCAGCTTTCTTCCTCGGCACCGCAGTTGCCAAGACCATTGGCAAAGGCATGATCCGCCTCGAGCACGTGGATCAGTACGTCGTCATGGCTGGCCTTCTCGGCGCCATTGTCTGGGATCTCCTTACGTGGTGGTGGGGATTGCCGACCTCCTCCTCTCACGCCCTGATCGGCGGGTATGCCGGCGCTGCGATGATGCACGCCGCCATTCACACGGGCTCCAACACCATGTTCTCCGTCATCATTCCAGAAGGCTGGTACAAGACGCTCATCTTCATCATCGTGGCTCCGGTGATGGGTATGATCCTCAGCCTCGCGTTCTACATCGCCGCACATTGGATTCTTCAGAACAAGCCTCCGCAAACGGTGGACAAGTGGTTCCGCAAGCTTCAACTCCTTTCTGCCGCCGCTTACAGCCTTGGCCACGGCGGCAATGACGCACAGAAAACCATGGGTATTGTCGCCGGGGCTCTCTACACCGCCGGCTTCATGTCGAAGTCCGACATGCTCGGCAACTGGGGACACTATCACTGGCCGATCATCCTTGCTGCTCATGCCGCCATCGCCTTCGGCACCTACTTTGGTGGGTGGCGCATCGTCCACACCATGGGCCAGAAGATCACCAAGCTCAAACCGCTGGGCGGATTCTGCGCGGAGAGTGCGGGTGCGATCACTCTTTTCGGCACCGCGCTCGCCGGAATCCCTGTCAGTACCACCCACACGATTACCGGCGCTATCGTCGGTGTCGGCGCCGTCAACCGCCTCTCCGCCGTCCGCTGGGGCGTCGCCGGACGTATCGTCTGGGCGTGGATCCTTACCATCCCTGCCTCCGCCTTGGTCGCGGGCGCAGCCTTCATGCTGATCCACACGATTCGTCCATCCTGATTTCTAGTCCCTGGCGGCTGATTCCTAGCCTGATTCCGTTGAGGCGCCGTTTCCCTGAGGTGCCCAAACCAGCGCGCGAATTTTCGCGAGAGGTGGGCTTTTTCTGAACCAAATTGCCTGAGCCCATTACTTACCTCAGCAACTCCCCAGTCCTAATCGGCAACCAATCTGTGACCGATGAACGCCCCATCTATCGCCTCTTCGTAAGCACGCGGCCCTGAATTTCCAGAGGGCAATTCCAAAGGAGGAAATCTATGACAACAAAGTGGACACGGTTGCTGTTGTGTGTATTTCTGGCAGGAATGACTTCGCTGTGGGTCGTCGCGCAAGACGACGCCGGCAATTCCAAGGGGGAAGTGCGTAACATCACCGGCTGCCTGACCAAAACCGGCAGCGGCAACGAATTTCTCCTGACCGGCACCGACGGCAGCACCTGGGAAATCCACGCAAATAACAGCGTGAACCTCGCCGATCATGTAGGCCAAAAAGTCGAAGCTCGTGGCACTGTCTCCAACGAGAAGGCGCACAACATGAAGGAAGATGCCAAGCAGATGGGCAATGATGCCGGCATGAAGAACAATACGGCCGAGCACGGTCACCTGAAAGTGACCAGCATCCACAAGCTAGGCGAATCCTGCGAACAGTAATTAGTTGTATTAACGCTCGATCGGGTGCCCCATTTCTCGCGCGGGATGTGCGCGAGAAGTGGGACTTTTGACTTTTCTGTATAACTCGATGGACTCTCTGGTGAGAAGAAATCAAAGGGCGGAACGCTCTCGCGTTCCGCCCTAAACCTTCTCGTCAATAGGACGCCCTACATCCCCTTATTTCCGCTTGAGGGTGTGAAGTGCATTACGAATGAATAACCCGGCAGAGTCACTGGGACGTTGTAGTCTGCGGCCACATAAACCGCCAGCGCGCCCGGCGTGCCGATTCGCTGTACGGTCACCTGCTCCTGCGTCAGCGTAATCTGATGTTCCTGCGCCTTGGAAATGACCTGATCCAGCAGTTGCTGGTCGGTCATATGCGGATTCGCTCCGCCAGCGATCGCAATATTCTTGAGATCGTCCTGGAACGAGTAATTCGTTAATTCGGGCGGAATGACCTGGAACGCGCAGTAAAATGCCGCGACGATCACCACCAATCCGAGCAATGCTTTTATGGTTCCCATGTCCCGCGTTCTGCTCCGCAGGACAAGGAATTCCTCACCTTGCCCGGCCGAGCAACTCCTGAAAATGATCCACGATCGCCGAAATCGTAACATCGCGTAATTCGCGAGTCGAACGTAAAACGACCTCGACAGTGCCTTCGGTAACCTTCTTCCCGACGGTAATTCTGTACGGAATTCCCACCAGGTCCGCGTCCTTGAACTTCACCCCCGGACGCTCATCCCGGTCATCCAACACAACGTCGAAACCCACTGCTTCCAGTCGTTTAGCGATATCTTCCGCCGCCGTCCGCACCGCCTCATCCTTCACATTTACTGGCGCCACCACGATCTCAAACGGAGCAATCGCCGGCGGTAACCAGAATCCGTTCTCGTCATTTCCCTGCTCAACCGCCGCCGTCAGAATGCGCTCGATCCCGATCCCATAACAACCCATGATGGGCATCACTTCCTTGCCGTTCTTGTCGAGCACCCGCAGCCCCATGGATTCCGAATACCGATAGCCGAGCTTGAAAATGTGGCCAATCTCGACGGCCGTATCGATCCGCAACGGCTTGCCGCAATTCGGACATCCTTCACCTGCCGTCACCGAACGCAGATCTGCATACGCCGTCGGAATGAAAGTCTTCCCGGGGGTCAGGTTCTTCAGGTGATAGTCCTCTTTATTCGCGCCGGCAATCAGATTCGTCCGTCCCTCCAGCGCCTCATCCACTAGCAGGACAGGCTTGTCCTCAAGCTTCTTCAAATCACTCGCCCACTCAATCCCCATCGGCCCGAGATATCCCGCCGGAGATTTGAACAGCGCCTTGATCTCCGCTTCTTCCATCGGACGTGTCGCTGCCGCTACCGTCGCGTTCAACTTCGCTTCATTCAGTTGATGATCGCCGCGCATCAGCACCACAATCGCCCGGGATTTTTTCTTCCCCTTTTCGTCCGACTCATCCGCCATCAGCGCCAGCGTCTTGATCTTGTTCTTCGGAGACACGCCGAGGAATTTTGCAACGTCTTCAATCGTCTTCTGCCCCGGCGTGTGTACCTCAACCGGACTCCCATCTCCAAATGCCGACAGATCCGGCACGCTCTCCAGCTTCGAAGTCGCTTTCTCCATATTCGCGGCGTAGTGACACGAATCGCAGCTTACGATCTGGTCTTCACCAGCAGCTGTGCGCACCATGAACTCATGCGATTCTTTGCCGCCCATCGCACCCGAATCCGCTTCGACCACCATGTACTTCAAACCGCTCCGGTCAAAAATTCGGCAATAAGCCTCGTAGTGCTTCTTGTATGAAACGTCCAGGCCCGCCGCGTCAATATCGAAGGAATACGAGTCCTTCATCATGAATTGCCGAACGCGTAACAGTCCCGATCTCGGACGAGGCTCATCGCGAAACTTCGGCGCAATCTGATACCAGATCTGCGGCAATTGCTTGTAACTGCGCATTTCCTTCAGCGCAATTGAGGTCATGACTTCTTCTTCAGTCATGCCCAGGCACATCTCCGTGCCCTTGCGGTCTTTCAGCCGGAAAAGGTTCTCGCCCATCAGCGCATAGCGGCCCGAGGCTTCCCAAAGCTCCCGGGGATGCAATGCCGGCAAATAAAATTCCTGCCCGATCCGATCCATCTCTTCGCGCACAATACGCGTAATCTTCTGGAAAGACCGGTTTCCCAGGAACAGATACGAGTAGATTCCCGCCGCCAGTTGCCGGATATACCCGGCCCGCACCAGGAACTTATGCGAAGCCACTTCGGCATCCGCCGGCGCCTCGCGCAATGTAGGAATAAACAGCTCTGACCAACGATGCATAGTGTTTTGTACCGAGTCCTGAGCCGCGAGTCCCGGGCCGTAAACGCCGAGACCAACGCCTAATTTCCGAATCAAAAGGAATTGGCTATTTTACTTGAGAGCAGACGGACAATGTGGGGCAATCACTTCCACTGCTAAGCGCGGAATCGCTCGGGACTCGCGGCTCACGACTCAGGACTAGTGTGCTAGCTGCTTCAAAATCTCCCGCCCCAACTTCTGCGTCTCGCCAAAAAACTTCTGGTACTCCACAAACAACCGGTTCAACTCGAGAGATTTGTCAGCATTCAGCTTCTTGCGCAGAATCATATCCCGCACATGCACGGGATTTGGCAACGTCGCGTCCTCA